>Ga0316227_1000147_pt1 | contig 110701 bp, 95 predicted proteins | sample TBH18019metaG_FD_206012 | JGI IMG/M metagenome (GOLD analysis project Ga0316227, IMG submission 206012) | Freshwater microbial communities from Trout Bog Lake, Wisconsin, USA - TBH18019 | ecosystem: Environmental > Aquatic > Freshwater > Lake > Hypolimnion/Profundal zone | place: USA: Wisconsin... | reverse complement strand
AGAGCCACCAGTCCAGAGTAATGCGATACGGATAGTTCTGAAGCCATTTATTTGCAGCCATCCACGAAAGCGGAATTGCAATAATCAGTGCCACAAGGACAAGCTTTAAAAAATCTATTGAAAGTGCGTTGACAATGTTGGTTACTGATGCGCCAAGAACTTTACGTACTCCAATCTCTTTTGTGCGCCTTTCAGCAGATAATACAGACAATCCGAATAAACCAATACAGGAAATAAATATGGTTAAAAGGGCACTCAAGAAAATTATTTGTTTCCATTTTGCCTCCGATTCGTAATCTTTGATTCTTTGGTCATCTTTAAATGTATAGGACCAGGGGCTTAAGGGGAAATTTTGTTTAAAAGTCTTTTGAATGAATTTTAGACTTTCAGTGGCAGTTCCCGGTTTGATCTTAATATTGAATGTTCCATACAGATTTCCAGTCTTTAAAGTGAATAATTGCGGACCAATTTTCTGATTTAATGCCTGATAATGATAATCTTTTACCACACCTATCACCTTGAAGATTTCATTGTTATTATAAAAGAAATTAACAGTTTCACCAACAGGATTTTTCCATCCGGCTTTTTTAACGAACGATTCGTTTACCAATATAGAATTTGTAACATCCGATGGATAAGAACCGGAAAAATTTCTTCCCGCTATCACCGGAATTTTTAATGCAGGGATATACGATTCATCAATCGTTTCATAATCAAAACTGATGGTAGAGTCATTGAAAAGTTTAGCACTTGTCCCCCAGTATCCTCCATTTCTGGCAGCTACATCTGTAATATTGGGATTTTTCAATAATTCAGCTTTGAAATAGGTTGCTTCGCTGTGTTTTATTTGTTCCTTATTTACCTCAACAATATTGGTGTCATCGTACCCTAAATCTGTTTTAGTCAGAAAATTAAACTGCCTGTAAATAGTAAATGTGGCAATAATCAAAAAAGAGGCCAATGCAAACTGAAGTACGACGAGTGATTTTTGCATATAATTTTTGCCGGAAAGATTAATGCGGCTGTACAAGGTTTCAACAGGTTTAAAACCTGACAAAACCAATGCCGGATAAAATCCAGCCAGCAGAGCAGTTAACAGAAGCAATGCCAGATATCCGGCAATTAATTTTACATCAAACAAATAGGAAAATGAAAGCGCTTTATTTGAAAGATCATTAAATACCGGTAAAATCAAATGGACTAAAAGCACTGCCACACTAAATGCAACCATACAAAGCAAAAATGATTCCCCTAAAAATTGAATGATCAATTGATTCCTGTCGCCACCAATCACCTTGCGTATGCCTATCTCCTTCGATCGTTTTAGTGAACGGGCTACTGTGAGGTTTACAAAATTGATGCAGGCGATCAGTAAGATGAATAAGGCAATACCTGAAAGTATGTATGAATAGATCGGGTTACTTGCGTTTACCAATCCATTTTGAGCAGGCAGTTCGGTGTTCATGTGCATATCTGTATACGACTGAAGAAAATAGGTGCCCATGCTTTCATCGGCTCCACCCCCGTATCTCTTAATCATCTCTTTAAATGTTTCGGAGGCTTCGTGCAGATAAAAAGTTTGCATTTGCTTCTCGACGGCTGGCAGATCAGCTTTTGGATTTAAAACCACAAACGTGTTCAGGAAAAAGTTATACCAGTTGTCTTTATTTTGGGCTTCTGCTTCAGATTCCTTAAATGGCAGCAACACCTCAAATTTTATGGAAGAGTTTTGCGGGCATCTTTTGGCTACTGCGGTTACTTTGAACGGTACGAATTGGTTATCATCTTTGAGCATAACGATTTTGCCAACAGCGTCTGATGTACCGAATTGCTTCCTGGCGAAATCTTCGGACATTACGATCGAATTCGGCTCGGACAAACAGGTTGCGGCATTTCCATTCAGCAATGGAAAAGAAAACACGGAAAAGAAAATCGGGTCAACGCGCAACAGCTCCTGCGACTGAATTTCAGTCCCTGTTTTTATGTCTTCAGCACTGCTTTGTATCCGCACAAAAGATTCGATACCCGGGACATTTTTCGCAAACTGAGGACCTTGCAAAAAACCTGTATGGCTGTTTTTATAATCTACGCTGCCACGTTTTGATTTTGAGACAATCCGGTAAATGTTGTTTACATTTTTATGAAACTTATCAAAACTTATCTCATCTTTAACATACAGCAGAATTAACATGGTACATGCTAAGCCAATACTCAATCCTGCAATATTTATTAAAGAGAATGTTTTATTCTTCAGTAAATTTCGCCAGGCGATTTTGAAATAATTTTTAATCATTTTCTATCTTATTATTCGGTTCTTAAACTCTTCACCGGATTGGCAACTGCGGCCTTTATCGCCTGAAAGCTGATGGTTATTAATGCGATGAAGATTGCCAGGGCAGCTGAAATCACAAAGATCCACCAGGAAATAGTCACGCGATAGGCAAAGCTCTGTAACCACCCGGTCATGATCCACCAGGCCAAAGGGATAGCAATAATGATGGCGACAATTACCAGTTTTAAAAAATCCCAGCTCACCAGTTGCACAATACCGGTTACGCTGGCTCCCAAAACTTTACGTATACCGATCTCTTTAATTTTTACCTGAGCCGTGAAGGTGGCTAACCCAAATAACCCGAGACAAGAGATGAAAATAGCAATAGCTGCAAAAACATTAAAGAGCATGCCTGTTCGCTCCTCAGTTTGATATTGCATTTCAAACCTCTTATCTAAAAAATTATATCCGAAAGGTGTTTCGCTTCCATATTTTTTATACTCTTTTTCAACAGATGCAAGTGCGTGTTGAGCATTGCTGCCAGAGGTTCTGACATAAAGGGTATTCCGGCCATTCCAGAAAGTAAAAAAAATCAGCGGTGAAATATTCTCTCTTAAGGAGTGAAAATTAAAGTCCCTGACAACACCTTTTATCGTCCCTTTTTTGTTATGAAAGGAGATTTGCTGACCAATATAGGGTGGTTTCAGATCCATTTTTTTAACAGCAATTTCATTTAAAATATAGTAGGAACTGTCTGCGGGAGTCCCTCCAAAATTTCCCCCCTCCAGAAATTTAATTCTCATTGCAGGAATGAATGCCTGATCAACAGATATTTGCGAGATCATCATATTCATTTTAGGAGGTCTTGTTGGCCAGTCCAAATCGCCTGTTGATGATCCAACCTCAAGAAAATTGTATGCGTCACTTGCTGCAACATTTAAGATGGCCGGATCGTTTCTCAATTCATTTTTTATGGCATCCAGATGATTACAAACCTCATCAGGTAGCTGGACCGTAAATACATAGCTTTTATCGTAGCCCAGCTCTTTTTGTCTTATGTATTGCATCTGTCGGCTCATCACAAGGGTACCAATTAGGAGGATAACAGAGATGGCAAACTGGAATACAACCAATCCTTTTCGTAATGCGGAAATGCCGATCCCGGGTATTATTTTTCCTTTTAATGACCCGAGTGGTCTGAAAGAGGATTGCAAAAATGCCGGATAGATACTTGATGCAGCGAAGGTTCCAAAGATCGCTAAGCCGGCCGCTTTCCAGACAGTAACATGATATAAACCAATGGATAGGGGTTTACCCGTAATATTATTATAGAGAGGTGCAAGTAGAGTGATTAACAAGATTGCAAGAATAGATGCCATAAAAAACAGCAGTGCCGTTTCTGTGGTAAACTGAAAAAACAGTTGGCCCTTTTTAGCACCGATAATCTTGCGGATACTCACCTCTTTCGACCTGATTAGTGAACGGGCTGTCGAAAGATTAACATAGTTTATTCCTGCGATGGCAAGCAGCAAAACGATAACTAGGACAAAAATCTGAACCATCCGAAGCGCTGAAGTATTCCCGTCGGCATTGATCAAGTGAATATCTGCAAGATTTTGTAGTTCAAAAGTTGCATTACTTTCACCGTTTCTTGCTTTTTTGTAAGCCTTTGTAAAAGCTGCTCCGGTATCTGAAAAATTAGCATTTGGCTGAAGTCTTACAAAAGTCTCAAACGCATAATTTCCCATGTCCTCATCGATGGTTTTCCAATTACCGTTACCACCCCAGGCAGTGAATTGTTTCGCATAATAGCCCATCGAAAATAATGCATCAAAACGGATGGTAGAATTTCCCGGCAAATCCTTCAGCACTCCGGTTACAATGAAGCTCTCTTTCTTAAACCCTAGTATTTTCCCCATTGCATCCCTTTGATTGACAAATAGTTTCCTTGCCATCGATTCGGTAATAACTACAGAATTAAGATTAGGAAAAAGTGCATCCCTTTGACCGTCCACAAGCGGAAAGGTAAACATGGAAAAGAAACCACTGTCCACATAGGCACAATTATTTCCTCCAAAGATTTTTGATTTATCCTCATTTGAGAATGTCACATCATAGGCACTATGAGTGCGCACCAGAGACTGAACTTCGGGAATTGATCTGGCCAGAACAGCTAAGGGACCTGGAACCCCTCTCCATGCCAGCTTTTCGCCGTTGGCATTAAAATGGGCACTAAGCTGATAGATATTTTGATACCCTTTATTAAACTTATCATAACTCAACTCATTTTCCACCCACATCAACAACATAATTCCTGCTGCCAATCCAACAGCGAGTCCACTGATATTAATCATGGAATAAAATTTATTATTCCATAAACTCCGCCATGCAGTTTTAAAATAATTGCCAATCATAATTTCTTATACTTTAGATAAGTCAATCGTTTTATTTGATGCCTAATAATTATTCTGTCCTCAAACTCTTTACCGGATTTGCGATGGCTGCCTTAATTGCCTGGAAACTGACTGTAAACAAGGCAATTGCAAGTGCGATAAAAGCAGCAAAGGCAAATATCCACCAGCTGATATCGATGCGGTAAGCAAAATCCTGAAGCCACTTATTCATAGCGAACCATGCAACCGGCGTGGAGGCGATAAAACCCAGAAGCACCAGCTTTAAAAAGTCGATGGATAGTAAATTTGCAATGCCTGCTGCACTGGCCCCTAAGACCTTACGGATACCAATTTCCTTCGTGCGCTGTTCTGTGGTAAATTTCGCCAGACCAAACAGTCCCAGACTGGCTATAAGAATCGTGAGCCCGGCAAAAATGCCAAGCATCAGACCAATCTTCTGTTCCGATTGATAGGTATTGTTAAAACGATCATCCAGGAATGACCAGGTGAAGGGATCTTCGGAGCCAAACGCTTCCCAATGTTTTTTCAGGTCTGACAGTAAAGCTGCAATATCTGTTGTTTTCAATTTCACAATCATCATTCCGGGATTCGGAGCAAGCACCATAACCAGAGGAGAGATGAGTTCATGCAACGATCTGAAATGGAAATCCTTCACGATTCCGATCACATGATAGGTGATTTTCTTTCCGTCGTGATTCGAGGTAGAAATTGAATGCCCGGGAGCATTTTCACCCCATCCAAAAACCCTGGCGGCAGCTTCATTGAGAACAACTGCGGAAGTGTCACTGACAAAATCTTTTGAAAAATTTCTCCCCGTTAGGAGTTGTATCCCCAATGTGGATATATAGTTTTCATCAACCTCATATCGTAATGTTTTGACCATCTTATCGGGGTTTTCACCCGGATAGACGAAAAAATTGTTGCTATCACTTTGACCGGCAGGCAGAAATCCCGAGTTGGTAAAACTCACAACGCGCGGATCGTTAACAAGATGATCGCGAAATGCTTCACCATTTTTCCCAAGCATCCAGGTTGGCAATATCATGACCTGTTCCTTGTTGTAACCCAGTTTTTTATGCTGGATATAAGATAGTTGTTTATAAACCACTGTGGTGATTACGATGAGCGTGATTGAAATAAAGAACTGGAAAACGACGAGTCCGCTGCGTAGTCCCACGCTTTTCTTCCCGGATACAAACTTTCCTTTAAGTATTGCCACGGGTTTAAAGGAGGAGAGGTAAAAGGCAGGATAGCTGCCTGCGAGAATTCCGGTTAGCAAGACAAAGAGCAATAAACCAGGCAATAACAGCGGATGATCTCCAAATTGAAGTGTTAGATTCTGCCCGGCAAGGTTATTAAAGACCGGTAATGCCAGGTAGACCAACCCAATGGCGAGCATAAAGGAAAATGCCGTAATCACAACAGATTCAATCAGGAACTGCCGGATCAGATCTATTCTCAACGAGCCCATTACCTTGCGGATACCAACTTCGCGGGCACGGCGTGATGCTCCGGCTGTGGAGAGATTCATAAAATTGATGCATGCGATAAGCAACATAAATAGGGCGATAGCACCAAAGATATAAACGTACCGCACATCACCCGAACGGGTAAGGTCATTGGCAAACTGTGTGCTAAGATGAATGTCTGTTAACGGTTGCAAGTGAAAACTCAGGTTGTTACCCTTTTTGCGGAATTCCGGTAACGTAACATGCATCGCCTGGATCATTTGAGGGCCAATATACTTCTCCACCAATCCCGGCAGTTTTGTCTCCAAACGTTTATAATCAAACCCCTCCTGCAGCACGAGGTAGGTATAAAAATTGGAACTCATCCAGGTTGGTACTTTTGATTCTTGCAAACTGACCATTGAAGCGAACAGCTCGAATTGAAAATGGGAATTAACTGGCACCTGCTTAATTACCCCCGTCACTTTAAAAATCCCTTTATCACCCTCTTTGAACCTGATTACCTTGCCAATCGGATTTTCATTTCCAAAATACTTATAGGCCAGTGTTTTAGTGATTACCACTGTATTTGGCTCCACCAGGGCAGTTTTAGCATCACCTTCAATTATCGGGAGGGTAAACACCTCGAAGAAATTGGCATCCACAAAGCAAAAGGGATCTTCCTTGAACGTTTTATCCCCATAAACAATCTTCGGCCTTCCAAAATCACGGATCCGGGTGGCTTCCTCAACTTCAGGAAAGTCAGCTTTCATCGTTTGTGCAACAGGAGGCATTATTGATGCTTCGTTGAATTTTTCTCCTGCTGCCGAACCCTGGAATGTGACACGTACAATCCTCGATGATTTCACATTAAACCGGTCGTAACTCAACTCATTATAAACAAACAGCATAATGATCAGGCATGTTGTAATGCCAATGGAGAGTCCAAGAATATTGATTGCCGAGAAGCCTTTGTTCTTCCAAAGATTCCGGAATGCTATTTTGAAATAATTTCTTAACATAGTTATACTGTTTATTCGGTTCTCAGGCTTTTCACCGGATTGGCAATTGCTGCCCTGATTGCCTGGTAACTTACTGTTATTATGGCGATTGTAACAGTCAGGAAACATGCAATGGCGAATACCCACCATTGAATATTGACCCGATATTCAAAATTCTGCAACCACTTAGATACACCCAAATAGGCTAATGGAACAGCGATTATAAACGCTATAAGAACCAGTATTATAAAATCTTTTGACAGCAATGTTGTGATTTTGGTTACAGAGGCCCCCAATACTTTTCGTACACCTATTTCCTTTATCCTGTTTTCAGCCATATAGGTTGCAAGACCAAACAGACCGAGACATGAAATAAAAATGGTAAGCCCGGCAAACAAGGCGGCTAACGTTCCCTGCAGTTTTTCATTATCGAATTTTCTGGCATATTCTTCATCCACGAACTTATATTCAAACGGATATTCAGGATTATATTTTTTCAAAATGGCTTCCGTTCTTTTTAAATTATCAGCCGTGGGATTATTCCCATTTAGCTTTATCTGCATCACGTTGAAATTCAGAAAGCTACTTTTTGCTCCGCAGATCAGCATCGGACTTGTCGGTTCATAAGGACTGGTAAGGATAAAATCTTTAATCACCCCTACAATATGCCAGTTAATCCCGAGGTCACTGACTACCTTACCTATAGGATTTTGAAACTTCATTACTTTAAGCGATGATTCATTAATAATCATTCCTGTTGAATCTGTAGGGAAATTTCTCAGATCCAGATCACGCCCTTGGATAAATTGTAAACCGGCAGTGGCCCCCAACCCTTCGTCAGCTAAATAACGATCGAAAGATGTTTTGTCATTCGGGTCTTTCCCTTCCCAATTTTGTCCCCATCCCTGGCTCCCCCTGTCTGTCAGCGGAGAGTTTGTTTTTGTAATTAATTTCGCAATACCTGAAGCCAACAATTCATTCTTTATCAATAGGTAGTTCTTAGAGATATCACCAGTCATATTATGGTAGATAAGATTCTCTTTATTGTACCCTGTGGCGCGGTCACGTGCATAGTCTATCTGTTGTTTTACAATAATGGTACTAATGATAAGTACGATAGCAAATGTGAACTGTAATACCACCAGTGCTTTTCTCGGTGTTACCAATTCATTTACTCTTTTAAATGTGCCCTTTAATACTTTAACGGGTTGAAACGATGAAAGAAAGAATGCGGGGTAACTCCCGGCTAGCAGGCCCGTGAGAAAGGTGAAACTGAAAAATGCAATCCATGTCTTGATATTGCCAAAGTCTATGAATAGTCTTTTATCCGTCAATTGGTTGTAGGCAGGTAGGCTGACCTGCACGATCAACAGAGCTACAATTCCTGCCAGGAATGCTAGAAAAACAGACTCTCCAATAAACTGGCTGATAAGTGACCATTTTCTTGCACCCATCACTTTTCGGATACCCACCTCTTTTGCCCTTTTTTCACTTCGGGCAGTACTCAGGTTCATAAAATTGATGCATGCAATCAATAGTATCAAACCTGCGATTCCTCCAAACATTTTTACGAATGTGATATGACCCCCGTTGTCTTCTATTCCATTGGTAAAGCTTGAATACAAACGCCATCGGTTAAGCGGATAAAGAAACAGCTCCCATCCTAATATTTTTGCTTCATTATCGTACTTCTGCTTCAGTCCCTTTATTTTTAAGGCTACAGTGGTATAACTTGCATTAGGTTTTAACATCACATAAGTGGGTGTGCTGTTATCGTTCCAGCCATAATCCTGCCCAACCCGGTATTTCAAATTGGACATGGAAATCAAAAATTCAAAATTGAAGCGGGTATTATTGGGTAAATCTTTTATCACACCTGTAACCGAAAAGGTCTCCTCATTTTTAAGTTTTACCACCTTGCCCAGAGCCTCCTCATCACCGAACAAACTTTTAGCAGCTTTTTCAGTAAGTACTATAGAATGGGTATCATTCAAGGCACTCACAGGATTTCCTTTCACCATTGGGAAGCTAAACATCTTCAGAAAACAAGTATCCACTAGGTATCCTGATTTCATTAGTTTTTTATCGCCTATTGAAAAAAGGACATTATTTTTATTGACCACCCTTACTGCATGCTCTACTTCGGGTATGTCTTTTTCGAGCGCACGTGCCGTTAATGCGGATACCCGATTCCAGCAGGAGAGCTTGCCATCAATAGGGACCCGATTCCAGACTTCGTAAATCCTCTCCTTGTTTGCATGGAATCGGTCATAGCTTATCTCGTTTTGAATCCAAAGCAGAATTAGTATCGCAGCGGCCATGCCAATGGCCAAACCCGTAATATTTATTAGCGAAAACCCTTTTTTACGCCACAGGTTACGAACAGCTATTTTGAAGAAGTTTTTAAACATACTTTTTGATTTGCGATTTATGAAATTTGAATATTCATAAACGGTAATTTTCACTTTTTAACTCCTGACTGATAACCAATGATCTTCAGTTTATTTTTGAGATTGAGCCACTTATACCTTACTCCGTTCTTAAACACTTTACCGGATTGGCAACTGCCGCCCTAATCGCCTGGTAACTTACTGTCACCAGTGAGATAAAGATGGCTAATGTGCCTGCCAGAATAAATACCCACCATTGGATGTGAATCCGGTATTGAAAATCGTTTAACCAAAGGTTCATAAAAAACCAGGCAATTGGCGAAGCAATAAGTATTGAAATGCCAACCAAAGCCAGGAACTCCCTGGATAATAACGAGGTAATCGTGAATACCGAGGCTCCCAATACTTTTCTAACTCCGATTTCCTTAATGCGGTTCTCTGCCATATAAGCTGCAAGACCAAATAAACCCAGACACGAAATGAATATAGTTAGCGCAGCAAATATGCCGATAAGGGTAGCCGTACGCCGGGTATCATCAAATTTCCGGGCATACTGTTCATCCACAAAATGATACTCAAAAGGGTACTGGGGGTTGAAGGTTTTAAAAAATTTTTCTACAACCTCCAGGTTGTGTGCAGTAGTATTGGCACTGTTCAGTCTTATGTTGATAACGTTAAATCCTGATTTTGTTCCTAAAATAACCATTGGCTTTGTTGGTTCATAAGGGGAGTGTAAAAGAAAATCTTTTATTACTCCTACTATATGCCATGTTTGATCGTCCCCCTTAATAATTTGACCAATAGGATCTTTAAGATTCATTGCTCTGGCGGCAGACTCATTTAAAACTATTGCAAGCGAATCGGTGGGATAACTTGCTAAATCCATGTCACGCCCCTTCACGATAGTTAATCCGGCCGTCTTTACAAGCCCTTCGTCCTCACTGAATCTGTCGAAGTCTGTTTTATCGTCTGCAGCTTTTCCTTCCCACTCAAATCCCCAGCTGTCGCTCCACCCTTCCGTAAACGGGGAACTGGTTCTGGTCACTGATATTGCTGCCCCGGAGTTCAATAATTTATTTTTGATTAAGGAAAAATTCTTTTCCAGATCACCTGTGAGAAAATGATAGAGTAGCTGTCCCCGTTCGTAACCGGTATCACGATCCTGGGCATATTTCATTTGTTGGGTGACTATAATTGTGGAGACAATAAGTACAATCGCAAATGTAAACTGCAATACAACCAATACCTTACGTGGATTAATCACTGCGTTTGACTTCTTAAAACTCCCTTTTAAAACGATTACCGTTTTAAAGGATGATAAAAACAAGGCGGGGTAACTTCCGGCGAGTGTACCGGTAGAAATAATAAATATTACTGATGCCAGCCAGAAATAGAAGTTGGAATACGGAATAAGTAGCTCTTCACCTGCAAGTTTGTCGAACCACGGCAGGCACAATTGAACCAGTACCAGGGCGAGTATTCCCGAGATGAGTGCCATTAAAATTGATTCCCCCAGAAATTGAGCAATCAGTGATCTCTTTCCGGCGCCGACTACTTTCCGGATACCAACCTCTTTTGCACGCTTTTCACTGCGCGCGGTACTGAGGTTCATAAAATTAATACAGGCAATAAGCAGAATAAATAAGGCTATAATTGAAAACGTCACCACAATGGCAATTCGACCGCCTACTATTTTCCCATTCTCAAAATTCGAATACAGGCGCCATTTTGTGATCGGATGGAGAAACACCTCCTGCTGCTCATTTCCATTGGAGTGTATTTTTGTGACATTCTTTATTTTACTATCGGCTAACGAAGCTGTCGTATTGGGTTTTAACTGGACATAGGTATTCACAGAATTATTTCCCCAGTAAGTATCATCCCATCCCAACTTTGTCATATAAGCCCAGGGCATGATGAATTCAAAAGCAAACTGCGTATTGGTGGGAAGATCCTTTAAAATACCGGCGACCGTAAAATTTGTCTTGTCAATTTTAATGATCTTACCAATTGCATCCTCTGTCCCAAACATTTTCAGGGCCATTTTTTGGGTGATCACCACGTTGGTAACGCTTTTCAGAGCAGTTTCAGCATTACCCTGCAAGAGAGGGAAACTGAACATGTTTAAAAATGAAGGATCGGCAAAAAGGCCATTACAGGATATTTGTTTAAGACCTACGGTTGTAACAAACCATTGATAATTTGTTCTTGCAACATCAGCAATTTCGGGGAATTCCTGTTTTAAGGTTGGGGCAAGTATTTTGGGAGTGGAGTTCCAGCACTGAAGTTTATTATTGAACGTACCACGGTTCCAGGCCTCATATAAATAATCTTTGTTCTTATGGAATTTATCATAGCTCACTTCGTTTTGAATCCAAAGCAGGATAAGCAATGCGCTGGCCATTCCAACGGTGAGGCCGGCAATGTTGATTGCCGAAAACCCCTTGTTCCGAAGCAGATTCCTGAAAGCTATTTTGAGAAAATTTTTGAGCATAAATTATTCTGTTCTCATCATTAACGTGGAAAAACTAAATCGTATTTTCTTAAATGACAGCTTAATAAATAATATTTTCAAAGCGTCATCAAAACACAATCCCGCATGTGCGGGACCCAAAAGGGACCAGAAGACTAAACCAGGATATTCTCAGTAACAGTTTGTCCATCCAGCATACGGATGATGCGGTGACTGAACTTTGCATCATGTTCACTATGAGTTACCATGATAATCGTTGTTCCCAGTTCATTGAGGTCGGTCAGCAGTTCCATCACCTCGCTGCCATTTGCGGAATCGAGATTCCCGGTAGGCTCATCGGCAAGAATCAACTTTGGATTATTTACAACTGCCCGTGCGACTGCCACACGTTGCTGCTGGCCTCCGGAAAGTTGCTGCGGAAAATGATTTCTGCGATGCATAATCTTCATTTTATCCAACACGCTTTCTACCTTGAGTTTTCTCTCCGCCGCCTTCATCCCTGTGTAGATCAATGGCAATTCAACATTTTCGTAAACTGTCAGTTCATCGATGAGGTTAAAGCTCTGGAATACAAATCCAATATTTTGCTTCCTCATCTCTGCGCGTTTACGTTCATTAAAATGGGCGACTTCCACTCCATTGAAAATAAAGCTTCCGCCGTCGGCATCATCCAGTAAACCCAGGATATTGAGCAGTGTGGATTTGCCACAGCCGGAGGGTCCCATTACGGCCACAAACTCACCCTCTTTCACCTCTATCGATAACTTATTTAGGGCAATCGTCTCTACCTCTTCGGTGCGGTAGATCTTTTCAAGTTCTGTAATCTTTATCATTTGATGTGTATTTATTTTTAAATGACTTTATACTTATTTCTTAAGAATCAACTCCTGCATCTCGCCATAGTTTTCATAACTGCTGGTAATAACCTTATCACCGGGTTTCAGCCCCTGAAGAACTTCATAATAATCTGGATTCTGGCTTCCAAGCTGAATATCTGTTTTATAGGCAGTTTTGCCATTCGTATCCACTTTGAAAATCCAGTTTCCACCGGTTTGTTGATAGAAACCACCGCGCGGAAGCCGCAAAGCTTGTTTCTCATCACTAAGTGCAAGGCGAATCTGCAGATTTTGTCCTCTGCGAATCCCATTTGGTATAGTACCTTCAAATTGCATATCCACCTGGAACCTTCCGTTTGTGACCTGAGTAAATACCTTGAATATCTTTAACTTATAGAGTTTTTCTGCAAAAGTGAAATCCCCTTTCAGACCATCATAAATGCGAGAGATATAATGTTCATCAATATCAGCTCTAACTTTAAATCCGCTTAAAACATCGATTTGACCAAGCCGGTCACCCATTCGCTTATTTTGTCCTATTTCAGCGTCAAGGGAAGTTAGCTGACCATCGATAGGAGAGCGGACAGTTAATTCGTTTACCTTTTGACGCATCATATTTAGTGCTTCCTGTGAGCCCTGGTATGATCGTTTATCCTGTTCTTCCTGCTGGTACCGCGACACCGAATCCTGTTTCAGGATTTGCAGCGTTAACTCTTTCTTTTTCGAATAGTAATTGAAGTCGTTTTCAGATTTCTTAAACTCCTGTGAACCAATGACATTTTCCGCAAACAGGTGTTTATCCAATAGATAAACCCGCTCGGCTTCCTTGAAAAGACTCTCAACATCAGCCATCTGGTTCAGTTTGCTCACCGTATTTTGCTGTGCCGCATTGCTGTTGATCTGCATTTGGGTAAGCGTGTTATACACCGTGTTTTGCTGGCTCAGCATCGTCATCAGGAGATCCGTATTCGACAACCTCAGGATGGGTTGTCCCTTTGTCAGTACAGCTCCATCCTCAACGAATTTTTCTTCAACCCTGCCACCTTCGCTCGCATCCAGATAAATACTGGTTAAGGGCAAAACCATTCCGTTTACGGGAATAAATTCCTGAAATGTTCCGTTTGAAACCTCACTGATAGTGATCCTTTCAAGGTTAACATTCAGTTTTGATTTGCCGGAAGTTAAATAGTAGCTCACAGCAATCAATAAAACGATCGAAATAGCCACACTAATTGTTCCGATTCTTTTTACGGTCCATTTTTTCTTTTCAATAGGTCTGTCCACGTTATTTATATTTAGTTTTAAAATCCCACATAATTCCGGAAGATGAAAAAAGCATCACAGTCATATTGCTGCCAATACAATGCCAGAAATTATACCTGCTTAATATCAATGATATAAATATCTTCGGATTTAAATTGTGTTCGGCAGCGATACAACATGTGTATCAAAAGCAAACATTTGTTGCGTGTCAATGATGAACCAGTCAGAGAAAATTACCAATCAATTATTTTGCATAAATTGGCTCACTCATTTCGATATACCGGCAAAACTAAAAAATCCCCGTTGATGAAATGGTAAAAAGGGAGGTGTAAGTCATCCCTGCTCTATGTTAATTTCATCTCTTTGGGCGCAGATATCCCAAACATCATTTTATTCCAAAAACAGAGAAATTTGTGACAACAGTGGTTTTTTGATCTGCAAAGGGGGATCTGGCCCACACCGATGATCAGAGTTGGTGACTATCATAATAATTGAATTTAACCCTGATCCTTCATAAATATTGCTGATTTACTTTTTGACCCAGTTCCAATGTTTAAAAACATTTAAATTCACGATGAAAGAGCATTAGAATTTAGCGGGAAAACAAGGCCGGATTCACCGAATGGTTACACGAATATTCATTAATCGTCATGATTCGTTAAAACTATGCAATGCTTAACGTAAACTATTTTTACAATAAAACCGGATTCCTCCATTTTTAAATCAGCCCGAAAGAAATACCGAACATAAATATTCATTTATTATGAAAAAATATTATTAACTATATCATTATTAAAAAGCACTTTAGAATCCCTCCGGGATTAATTATTGATAAATAATCCCGGAAGGATTTATATTGGCACAATATATGTCATGCATAGAAAACAAACGGGAATCTGTTAAATATGTTCCTTCAGGTCAAATTCTAAGATAAATACCATTAAATGCGCATGAAAAATACAATTCTAATTTTTATTATGATTTCTGTGGCTTGGAGCTGCTCCAAGTTCTCCATTAACTCCTCCACCCCTAACTCAGCGACTAGTGGGCGGACCAAAGATCTTGTTATACCAAACAGTTTTAATTTTGCGACCTCCGGGGATATTTCTGTTGGAATTCTGGTACAGAATACCTCAACCACGCTCAGCGGCGTCCCTGTGTCAATTTATCTGGATTATCCGGGAACAACTGAATCACCAAATCTGAAGGCAAGAAAAATCGGAACTTATCTGAGTCAGACTGACGGAAAAATTAATGTAACGTTAAAACTGCCAGCAAGTCAGGATAGCTTATATTTAAAAACCTATTATATTGGACTTGAGTCCGAAGCCGGATTTGCGATCACGGGTTCAGCAGCAAATTACAAATATGGTCAGGGAACTTCATTAAAATCGGCACCTCTGAATAATAACCTAAAGGATGGAATTTTATACTCCTATATGGGACAATTTGACACACGGGGGAATCCGACAAATTATCTGGTAAACCCGTCAGACAAGATTTCGCAGGGCCTGCTTGATTCCATTAACGTCTCATTACCTGAAGGTAAAAGTCTTCCTGCTTCACACCCGGAATATTTTACAACATCTAAAAGTGATATTGTGATTGCATCCAAAACTGATATCTGGTTTACCTTTGTTAGTGAAGGGACAGCTTATCTGAATGCGGTGGGATTCTACACCTACAATGTTGCAACGCCGCCCAAATCCCTAAGTGATATTAAAACCCTTACGATCATTTACCCAAACGTTTCGTTTGCCGGATCGGGAGGGGGTTTGATTTCAGGAGAAAAAGTATATTTGGGCAACTTTGCCCCGGGAACCGCAATCGGTTGGTTTATGGCACCAAATGGTTGGAGTAGGGATGCCAATGAAGGTGTATCCGGTTCACCAACCTTTTTCTCCAATCCTGCGCTGAATCCCGAAACCAGCGCCACCAAGAAACAACATACAATACTGTTTAACAACCCATTAACCGGGCAGCTGATTCTTGGATTTGAGGATCGTAACAGGGAAACCCAGGCTTCGGACGAAGACTTTAACGATGCTGTTTTTAATATTACCGCATCCACCCCAAAATCCATTTCCACATTGCAGACACCTCTTCCTAATATTGGTCCTCTGGCATCGACCCCTAAAGATAGTGATGGAGATGGAGTCGCAGATGTTTTTGATCAATTTCCGCTTGACCCACTCAGAGCCTTTACCAGTTATTACCCTTCCCAGGATCAATATACCAGTATATTAGCCGAAGATTTATGGCCGTCATTGGGTGACTTCGATTTCAATGATATGGTAGTGGACGACCAGTTTGAATATGTCACAAATGCCCAGTCGAATGTCGTTGAGATGTTTATAAACTTGAAAGTCAGGGCGATAGGGGCCAGCTTTCACAGTGGTTTTGGAATCGAGTTCCCTTTTGCTCCGGCTGTAGTCTCTTCTGTAACATTAACTGACCAGTCAGGTACCGTAAGTCCTGTAAGTCTCGAGGCCGGACAATCCAAGGCAGTTATCATCGCCTTTAATGATGCATTCACGCTCCTTCCATCCATGGGTGGAGGAACAGGGGTAAATGTTATTCACGGCGTTCCTGTAAGTACCCCTAAAGATATTCAGTTTCACATACTTTTTACCAATCCTCAACCGAAGGCAAGTATGGGGTCTGCCCCAAATAATCCTTTTGTATTTGTAAATGGGGACCGAACAAAAGAGATTCATATGCCCACTCAAACGCCAACCGCAAAAGCAAATCCAATTTTCTTTGGACAGGGTGATGATTCTTCCAATCCGGCAGCTGGAAGATATTACAAATCGAAGACAAATCTTGTCTGGATGATTGAAGTTCCGGTAAGTTTTTCGTATAATATTGAAAAGAATGATATTACAAAAGCGTATCTTCACTTTGCAGATTGGGCTCAGTCAGGAGGTACCCTTTTCCCTGATTGGTATATGATAAAGCCAACATATCAGGACAATACGTTGATTTACTAAGGTTTAAATTCCGACAAACGAGGGGCGGCAGGAAATTGTCTGCAGCTCCTCGTTTTTTTAACTGCCTTAATTACACCCGCCTGTTCAGAGGCTATAATCGAATCCCAAAGGCATTAATGAGGTTTCATTTAATTAGGAGATTTCACCAGAATCAGTATTCCTGTATTTGCAAATGTATTTTCTGACGCGAAATAAGCTGAGTAATTAGGAATTGCCCTGATAACCTGTAGTTCGGATATATTGTACCTGGTGTGATGCGAAGTTTGCATCGGGCCAATGGCATATCCCGTATTTTTGCCCTTCACAACGTTCTCCCTGCACGGCTCCGTACTAAGTGGTGGGTGTAGCAGACTACTCCTAAATCTTCTTCTGCCACAATAATTCCTTTGTACCGGATATAACGACAGGTCGTAAAATATTTTTACATCAAACTGTATTTTTTCCTAATAGAAATCTGCAATACATAGAAATGACCTACTATACTTTTAATTTAAAATATAAATTGACCCATATTATATCATTGTTTTTTAAATAATTATATTTATTTCCGGTTTAATATATAACCATAGCTATTTCATCTGAATTTTATTGGCGCGTTTTTTGTTATCTATAAAGATTCTACAAGGATAATTATAGTTTATCCCTGTTTTTTGCAAACTTATAGCATGTGTTAATTTAAGAAATAAGCTTGAAAAGAATTATTCTAATTTTTGCTATTGTTCCTTTTGTGTGGAGTTGCTCAAAATTCGCAATCTATTCTACACCTAATGTCACAGCCGTTGCGCAATCTAAAGATCTGGTTATTCCAAACAGCTTTAATTTTGCAACGACCAGTGATATTTTGGTTGGGATTAAGGTTCAGAACGCCTCAACTACACTCTCTGGAGTTCCCGTTTCAATCTTTCTGGATTACCCGGGTACTACTGAATCACCAAATCTGAGCGCACGAAAAATCGGAACTTTTTTAAGTCAGGCTAACGGACCTATAAACTTAACAATCAAATTACCTATTCAGCAGGATAGTTTGTATTTAAAAACCTATTACCTTGGACTCGAATCGGAATCGGGATTTGCGATCAAAGGCTCCAAGGCAACTTACACCTACGGTCTGGGAACTTTATTCAGATCTGCACCAATAAATACCAACAGTAAAGCAACGACTGCATATACTTACCGGGGTCAATTTGACGCGCTGGGTAATCCGACAAACTATCTTTTCCAACCGGCAGAACTAATTTCCAAAGGGTTACTTGATTCCATTAACTTCTCATTACCGGAAGGTAAAAGCCTGCCGGTTTCACATCCGGAATATTTTACAGGTGGTAAAAATGATATTGTGATCACATCTTTGAGCGATATCTGGTTCACTTTTGTCAGTGAGGGGACCGATTACCTGAATGCCGTAGGCTTCTATACCTATAATACTGCTAATCCTCCAAAATCGGTAAGTGAAATTACAACGTTCACGATTATTTACCCCAATGCTTCTCTTGCCGGGTCGGGAGGGGGTCTTATTTCAGGCGATAAAGTATATTTGGGGAACTTTGCGCCCGGAACAGCAATCGGCTGGTTTGTCGCCCCCAATGGCTGGAGCGGAAACATTAAGGATGCAGTAACCGGTGCGCCATTATATTTCTCCGATCCGGCTCTGAATCCGGAAACCAGCGCCGGCAAAAAACAGCATACGGTCTTATTTAATAATCCATTAACCGGCCAGCTGATTCTTGGATTTGAAGACCGCAACAGGGAAACCCAGGGTTCTGATGAGGACTTTAATGATGCAGTCTTTAATATAACGGCAACAACCCCGAAGTCCATATCCTCGATGCAGGCCTCCCTACCCGATGTTGGGCCTCCTGTTGCCTCTCCCGCAGATACCGACGGAGACGGAGTTCCTGATAATTTTGATCAATTTCCACTTGATCCACTCAGGGCCTTCACAAGTTACTATCCTTCCAAAGGCAACTATACCAGCATATTAGTAGAAGATTTGTGGCCATCTTTAGGCGATTTTGATTTCAATGACATGGTTGTTGACGACCAGTTTGAATATGTTACAAATGCCCAGTCGAACGTCGTTGAGATGTTTGTAAATCTGAAAGTCAGGGCAATTGGGGCCAGCTATCACAGTGGATTTGGGATAGAGTTCCCTTTTGATCCATCCGTTGTTTCTGCTGTAACCTTAACCGACCAGACAGGTACAGTAACCCCTGCAACTCTTGAGTCGGGACAATCCAAGGCGGTTCTTATCGCATTTACTGATGCATACACTCTACTTCCATCCATGGGAGGTGGAACAGGGGTAAATGTTATTCCAGGAGTGCCCGTAAGCACACCCAAAGATATTCAGTTTCACATACTCTTTACCAATCCGCAAACCAAGGCAAGTATCGGAAATGCCCCCTTTAATCCTTTTGTATTTGTAAATGGTGACCGAACCAAGGAGATTCATATGTCAAATTACCCCCCTACCTCCAAAGCAAATCCAGCATTCTTTGGGCAGGGTGATGATTCATCAAACCCTGCAACCGGAAGATATTACAAATCGAGGACAAATCTTGTCTGGATGATGGAGGTTCCGGTAAGTTTTTCATATAACATTGAAAAAAACGATATCATAAAAGCCTATCTGCACTTTGGAGATTGGGCAACGTCAGGTGGCTCTCTTTTTCAGGATTGGTATATGAAAAAGACTAATTATGAGGATAATACTTTGATTTATTAAGATACATGTCCTGATGAAAATGGAGTATAAGACAAATATCTGTGCTCCGTTTTTTTATTTAGTGAAAATCGAATTGGATACGCCAGGGACACTTTAATCAGTTTGTAACGAAAGTGACCATATTTTAGATCCAGAACTCCGTCGTTAAATGTGGCGAATATTTAACAGGATTGATTTACCTCTAATCTCCCGATTGGATCTGATTACCCTCTATTATAACCTGATTTCTTATTTTAACCCTCTCTTTCCGGTAAATTGTGTTCCTAAAACCGCTCCGGATAACCAAATAAACGGAGTATTTGCCTTCCTGACATTTAAAGCAAAAAATTTAATAATAATGTAATAAATATGTCATATGAAAGAAGAAGAAAAGGTATATCTTCGTCGATTATTAAAAATTGTTAAAATTTATTAAAAACTGAATTTTAGTTCTGGAACTTTTCACAAAAAAACAAAAAGAATGGAAAAACTAAAAAGAATGATGTTGCTGATAATGTTGGTCTTATTATCAGTCGTAGCAAAATCTCAGGAGACCACCGCTGAAATCTCAGGGACGATTTCGGATGTAACCGGTGCATTGCCAAATGTAAACATAACGGCGGTTCACATCCCAACAGGTACGAAATATATTACCACTACCAGAAATGATGGCCGGTATAACTTACCTAACGTAAAAATCGGTGGCCCATATACATTAACTACCTCTTTTGTGGGATTCAAAACTGAAACGGTAACTGACATTTATTTAAATTTAGGTCAGACGTACAAACAAAATTTCAAATTAGTTGATCAGGCCACTCAGTTAGGTGAGGTTGTGATTCAGTTTTCGAATGATAAGACTTTCAGTACTTCAAGGACAGGTTCTCAGGAGTTAATTACCAGGACTCAAATTGATCGTTTACCTACAATTAACCGTTCAATTCAGGATTTTGTAAAATTGGAACCTACTGCAAACGGATTGAATATTGGTGGCAGAAGTAACCAATACAATAACATGACTGTTGATGGTGCGAATTTTAACAATTCATTTGGACTATCCTCTATCCTGGGTGGACAAACATCGGCACAGCCAATTTCATTGGAAGCGATTGAGCAGATTCAGGTTAACGTATCTCCATATGATGTGAAACAAGGTGGATTTTCCGGAACAGGTATCAACACGGTAACCAAAAGTGGTACAAATACGTTTAAAGGAAGTATCTACCAATATTCCAGGAATGAAAATTATTTAGGTTATAATGCCGGACCAACTACAGTTACAAAAACTCCCTTTAATTATTCGATTACTGGATTTAGCTTAGGCGGGCCAATTATTAAAGACAAATTGTTTTTTTATGTAAGTGGTGAAGAGGTAAGGCAAGATGCTCCGGCCACTTCTTTGTTGGCTTCTGATGCTACTCATGCTGCAGGCGGAAACTATTCACAGGCAAATGCAGATACCTTAACAGCCTTAGCCAGTTTCTTAAAGACCAAATATGGATATGATCCCGGTGCATTCCAGGGATATTCATTCAAAACCAATTCCGATAAAATCACAGCAAAATTAGACTGGAATATTAATAGCAAGAATACCTTCACCCTGAAGTATAACTACCTGAAATCCTATGCAGATCAGTTTGCATCGACTTCAAGACCAGGCTCTGGCCAGGTAACCGGTGGACAGCCAGGGACCTATTCCATGCCTTTCTACGGAAGTGGTTATGTGATTAATAACAACTTTAATATTTTAATCGCTGAGTTGAATACCCATTTCAATAATAAGTTGTCAAATAAATTACAAATTGGTTACACCGCATTGAGAGATTTCCGTTCTCCTCACTCCAATAGTTCTACATTTCCACTGGTTGACATTTTAAACAATGGAAACATTTCTACCACTTTCGGTTATGAAATGTACACCTACAACAACAAATTGTTTACCAACGTTTACCAGTTGAATGACATCTTAACTTATTATAGTGGTGCGCATGAATTAACTTTTGGGACTCAAAACTCAATCAAGAAATATCAAAATGCATTTGCTCCAGGTTATCAGGGTGTTTATCAATTCAATAGCCTGACAGACTTCTATAATTCAGCAAAAAACGGAACATTAAATGCCAAATCATATTATCTGCAATATTCTGCATTGCCAGGCGGGGCTTTCCCATGGGCTTATGCCGGATCAACAGAGTTATCTCAGTTTGTGCAGGATAAATGGAAAATGACCAGTGATTTCACTGTAACTGCAGGTTTACGACTTGATGAAACCTTCTACAAACAGGCAATGACCGATAACCCTACCTTTGATGCATTGAAATTCAAAGATGGTTCATCTTATAATATTGGTAAAGCGCCAATGAATAACATTCTTGTTTCTCCAAGATTAGGTTTCAACTGGAATCCTAACGGCGACAAGACATTACAGGTCAGAGGCGGTACAGGTATTTTCGCAGGTCCTCCACCATTTGTCTGGATTTCTAACCAGGCTTCAAATAATGGTACTCAGTTTGGTTCGTTCACCAATGCTGCCAACAAAACAGCATTCAATACTGACCCGAACGCTTACAGACCAACTGCCGGATCGGCCAATACTTCCTATAGTACTGCTTTGGTTTCAAGAAACTTCAAATATCCGACAGCATGGAAATCAACTTTGGCTGTTGATAAGAAATTGGATGAAGGCTGGTTAGTGGGTGCTGAATACAACTATACCAAAGACATCAACGCAGTTTATTATTCCAACGTCAACTTAAATGAATCCAACGGATATACATTAGGTGGCGTTGACAACAGAACCCGTTTCCTGACTTCGGTTGCGAATACAAACAAATATTACTCTGCCGGAACAAGCTTAGCAAGTCCCAATATTGGGAATGCCATTTTAATGAGCAACACAAGCAAGGGTTTTGTTTACACATTGACTGCAAAAATTCAAAGAAATCTTGAGAATTTATCCTATGGTATAGCATATACCCGTTCAGTAGCCAAGAACACCGCAGAAGGTGGGTCAACAGCCTCTTCATTGTGGAGTGCAGCGCCTGTTTCGAATCAGGATCCTAATGCTGCGAATTTAGGTTATGCATCTTATTATCAGCCAAACAGGGTTATTGGTAACTTCTCCTACAAACTAAATGAAGGGAAAAATCTTGCTACTACCTTTGGTGCAATCTATGAGCTGACAAACAACGGTGTAACATCGTATGTTTATAACGGTGACTTAAACGGCGATGGCAATTCAGGAAATGACCTGATGTATATACCAAAAGTATCTACTGACATCAATCTGGTAAAAGTAGGATCCGGTGGTTTAGGAACAGGTACATCAGGTGTTACGGATACAAGAACATCAGCACAAATATGGTCACAGTTGGACGCATTTATTTCCAATTCAACCTATCTGAATACCCACAGGGGTCAATACGCCAAAAGAAACGGCACAGTAATGCCCTACTACAGCAAACTGGATTTAAACATAACTCAGGATGTAAATCTTAAACTTGGTAAAGAATCTCACACACTTAAGTTTTCTGTGGATATGATTAATGCCGGAAACTTTATCAACCGGGATTGGGGTGTTGTTAAAATTCCTACAGCGACCAACATATTAAAATATGAAGGGATCTCTGCCGATGGAAAAACTCCTTCTTTCTCACTTCCTTTCCAAACAGGAACAACTCCATTCACTCAGCCTTTCCAGAACTCAACAGGTATAAGTTCAAGATGGCAATTGATGTTTGGTATAAAATACCTGTTTAATTAATCGCTTAGGATAGCCAGAAGGAGATATTTTTTGCAAATAAAACCTCACCATCGGAGAGGGTAATTAAAAAGTCCTTCTGAGATGATTATTAAATTTAAAGCAGTAAAATACAGGTTGAAACCCGCTATTTTACTGCTTTTTTATATCTTTAAGCCTTAAATAAACAAACAGCCCAAAGCATGCATTTCCTAAAAAAAATTAAAAAGATTCAATCCATTTCACGGTTTGCGGTGATAATTTCACTTTTGACATTATTAAACATTGCATGCCGTTCATTGACTGTCACTAAGGTTGAATCGAGTAATATCCGTATGGATTCGACACTGCGGGTCGTACCGGATGCAAAGATCGAATCGGTAATAGCACCCTACCGGTTAATTCTTATGCATGAAATAAAAGAGGTGCTTTGCAGCTCGAAGGCGCCCCTTTATAGCGGCCGCCCGGAGAGCCCCCTCTCAAATTTTTGTGCAGACCTGGTAAGGAATGAATCCGATTCAGTCTGTTTAAAACAATTTCCATCAATTCATATTTCCATAGCCATGGTAAACCGCGGTGGCTTAAGGGTACCTATTCCTAAAGGAGAGGTAAAGGTTCTGGATATGTTTGAATTGATGCCTTTTGAAAATGAGGTGGTATTTCTCAGGATGTCAGGCACCGAACTGCGCAGGTTTATCGACCATATGGCCGCACGTGGCGGCGAGGGAGTATCAGGAATGAATTTTGGAATAAATGAAAACAAAGGGATTAATCCGGTGATTGAAGGAAAACCACTCGATGATTCAAAAATTTACTGGCTGGCAACCAGCGATTATCTTGCCAATGGAGGTGACGGAAACGTTGTCTTAAAAGAGATCACTGAAAGAGTCTCATCAGGGATAAAATTAAGAAATATGTTCATTGACCACTTACGCAAATTGGGACACCAGGGGATTTTAATTGAAGGCAAAAAAGATGGGAGGATTTACGATGCAAAATAGAAGAGAATTTTTACGTTTACTCGGAGCCGGAACGGTTGGAGCTGTAGCACTAACAACGCCATTATCGGGATTTGCCACCCATAAACCAGAACACATTACCATCCTTCACACAAACGACTTTCATTCACATATCGACCCGTTTGCCAAAGACGCTCCGCTTAATGCAAACGAAGGTGGAATGGCCCGGCGTGCCGCATTTATTGCCAAAACAAGGTCTGAATCGGAACATGTACTCCTCTTTGATGCAGGAGATATCTTCCAGGGCACCCCTTACTTTAACTACTTTAAGGCAAAACTAGATTTTGAGCTGATGACAATGATGGGATATGATGCCGCAACAATTGGCAATCATGAATTCGACAATGGACTCGAGGGGTTGGAAAGCCAGCTGAGGTTTGCCGGATTCCCCTTTATCAACTCAAATTACGATTTCTCAGATACCATCCTGGCAGGCAAGACAATACCCTATAAAATATTCAGACGTGGAGGAGTAAAAATAGGGGTATACGGACTGGGCGTCGAACTCCAGGGACTCGTGGATTCCAGGAATTACGGAAATACACGCTATAATGATCCGCTGCTGACAGCTCTTAAAATGGAAAAGCTACTTAAGGAGGAACACCATACAGACATGATTATCTGCCTTTCACACCTGGGTTACTCTTACAAGGACAAAACAATCAGCGATAAACTGATTGCAGCAGAGAGCTATCATACAGACCTGATCATCGGCGGGCATACCCATACCTTCCTGAAAAAACCAGATTTGATCCGGAATAAATCAGGAAAAGAGGTGATCGTTAACCAGGTAGGTTTCGGTGGATTGATCGTTGGAAAGATTGACTTCTATTTGTCAAGGTAACTGAAGTGTCTCCTGGAGTTTATTCCGGGTAACAGTAAAGAAAGCCGCTTGTCAATATTCAGGAAACACCCTGATTTATAAACTGTTTGCTGATTTCAGGATAATAAATCATATAAGTAATCAGAATGACATGATGTAACTATTTAAAATTCTGATTTTCTATTTTTTGACCCCTCTAAATCGCCCGCATTCGGAACAATGCCTACCTTTTAATCCCCTCCTCTGGAGAGGTTAGGGGAGAATTTTGGCTAATAATCTGTTTGCTTCTCCCCTCCTTTCCTTGAAGTGGTAAGGGCAGGTCAGGGTTAATAGAGATCAAATGAGGAAACAAATAATTACAATATGCTATTGTTCTTATTACTTAGATTGCAAATCCCTGAAATTTCCCGCAATCAAAATCACGATTTGCGGGGATAATAAATAAAAATGATCCTGTGAAAATTCTGCAGACTGGTAAGTTTTGCTGAACTTTGCCATGCTTAAACAGGAATGCATTTTATTATTCTAATTTGCTGAGAATGAAACGATTTTTGTATTTTTTCTGGAAGGTGTTCATCGTTATAACCTTTTGGTTCAATGCCTCACTTTATGCCGGGAATATTCAACCGACAAAAAATATACCAACAATAGAATCTGTAGCTGCCGGAAAATGTGACTATTATGTGATCTTTTTAACCGGGGATTTCGGATTCATGAATTTTGACAAGGAAATTGTCCACTACCTGAATGTAAGGCATGTATCTGTAGTGGTATTAAATTCCAAAAATTACTTTCGGTCAGCAAAGAGTCCGGCACAGCTGGGTCACGATTTCGCATTCCTGATCAATCAGTATAATAGAAAATGGAATCAGCATAAGGTTGTACTTATGGGCTATTCGATGGGAGCTGAAGTAATCCCTTTTGCAGTAAACCGTCTTGAAGAGAAGTCCAGACTCCAATTGAGTGACATCATATTAATTGCCCCGGGTCAGAAGGCGATCTTCAGGTTAAAACCTACAGATTATCTTTTTGAAGAAAAAAAGGGAACCGATATCTATTCGGAATTAGTAAAAATGAGAGCCCAAAGGTCTTATATCATTTGCGATGACAGCCCATATTCAATCCGAAAGAAAAATCTTGATGGGGTGTGCGATCATGATTTCCTGGGCGGCGGCCATCATTTCGGTCATAACTATGCCCTTCTTTCAAAATTAATCGGCAAACGATTAAATCTGGGTAATTAAGCAGGTAATGTCACAACGCAATTAATTAAGTCAATCCTATGATAAAATTAAGATACATAACCGCATTGACCGTGCTATTATTGATAATTCATTCTTTTGCCAGCGCAGATAACTGGCCGGGCTGGCGCGGTCCAAACGGAGATGGCACAAGTTCGGAAACGAATCTACCCCTAAAATGGGACTCGACAACAAATGTGATCTGGAAAATTCCGGTCCCGGGGATTGGCTACTCCTCACCAATTGTCTGGGAAGAACGGCTGTTTACAGTTACGGCCACTGAAGAAACCCATGAGAAAAAACTGCTGTGTTACGACACAAAAAACGGCAGCTTATTATGGCAGGTAACGATTCTTAAGTCCCCTTTTGAGAGCAAACATATCGATAACAGTTTTGCTTCAGGCACTCCGGTTACCGACGGAAAATCGGTCTTTGTATCAGCACTTGACGGCGATTCGGTTATTGTAGCGGCGTATGATTTCAGCGGCAAAGAGTTATGGTTGCAACGCCCCGGCACCTATTCAAGTCCCCATGGCTGCTCCCTATCCCCAATCCTCTATAAAGACAAAGTGATCATTAACGCAGACAGCAAAGGGGATGCTTTTATTGCAGCGTTAAGCCGGTCAGACGGACATCCCCTGTGGAAAACTAAATTCAGCAGGAGATCACATAGCTTTAGTACCCCCATTATCAGAGATATTGCAGGAAAAACACAATTGATCGTTTGCGGAAATATGGAAGTCTCGTCATTTAACCCCGAAGATGGTTCACGTTACTGGTTTGTAAGCGGCCCTTCCGAGGACTTTGCCTCGAGTCCTGTTTTTAATACGCAGAGCGGCTTGGTACTCATCAGCAGCGGATGGCCGAAACGTATCATCTATGCAATTAAACCTGATGGAAGTGGCGATGTAACCAATACGCACATTGTATGGCAATCGACTGAAGGTGCCTTCTATGTTCCCTCCCCTGTAACATCAGGAAAATATCTGGTTACCACAATGACCAATGGATTAGTCAATTGCATTGAAGCGGTTACCGGCAAAATTCTCTGGAAGGAGAACCTTGGCAGGCAATACGCTTCTGCGGTGCTTGCCGGCGAATTGATTTATATACCATCAGATCAGGGCGTTATAACGGTTATTAAACCGGGTGACACATATGAAATGATTTGCAAAAACAGACTTGGAAAACCCATGTTTGCATCTCCGGCGGTCAGTAACGGAAGGATTTACCTCCGAAGCACCACTCATCTCTTCTGCATAGGTTCAAAGGTCAGGGAAGAACCCATTTTGATGAACAATCAAAAATAATCAGGTCAAGACCCTCTGACGAGTTCTGATGAGCTGCCCTAAATTCAGCAGGGTGTTAAACAACCAAAGAAAGCATACATGGCTGTCTCCATGTTTAATGAATTCCTTCAGTGCTATTTACAATAAAAGTCCTGATCTGATCCTTGCCTATCCGGAAAGTAAAATCACTGTTTCCGACAGTGATTTCAGGTTGTTGATCAAGTGGAATTTCGATGTGATTTGCTTCGGTAATCTTTGCGGGTTTAAAAGGCAATTTCACCTTCACCAGGCAATCTGCGCCACTGGTTTCAAACAGACGGACGACTACACTTTCAGGGGACCAGTCTCCCTGCAACAGCTTGATAGCCGAAATCTGAACATTTTTCTGATCGGTGCTGTAAAAAGAGTCTTGCAGCGGCAGAGCGATATTCTGTGTCCAGCCATTAACTTCACCCCGATGCTGACTTTCCTGTAACGCTAATAACGGCCGATTGAATTCGGCTCCCTTATTGACAGTTTCTCCCATTCTCCAATCTCCTTTATGGGCAAAAAGGGCATAACTCACTTCGTTTAACCCATGATCCATCCGAGGATCCATATCACGGGGACCACGAATAAGGGACATTTTAATCATCCCTTCATTAATGGAAAAGCCATACCGGCCATTATTCAGCAGCGAAACACCATCGGAATCGTTAGATAGGTCAACCCAGTTCTGGGCCGGATTATCAAGGTCGGACAATGCCCGCTGGATGGTTCCGTAAGGAATTTCATAACAGGCTGTGCCCTTATCAATTGCCACAGGAAAAGCAATTTTTACCAGTTTATCGTGATCATGCCAATCTGCAAGAACAGAGAACTTTACTTCATGCGACTCCTTCTCCAGGATCATCTTCCGGACAAACTGAGATTCTTCAGTGGCATCGATCCATTGGACAACCAATCTGAGCGGACTATCTTCCATAATTTTTGCGCCTTGGATACAGGTGGTTGGAATCACCTTGCCGGTAAAAAATAGCCCCCATGAACTGCTTGGTTTTTCCTCAAAGACCTGAAGCGCATTTGCAGTTCCGGATAACATTTCCCTCGATAACGATTTATCGAAGAGACTTGTTAATCCGTCATTGTTCCAGGTTATCTTTAAATATTTATTTTCGGCGCTGTTTGCCGAGAGCGCCAAACCTTTTGCAGAGGGTGATTCATTATTGGAGTGAATGGAAAAAACCTTATACCCTAAGGCCGGAATATCCCGGGCAAAAAGGGTAATATTATAGTTTTTCATCCCGTTTCTCACGCTGTCAACATAAAATGGTATTTGATCTCCTGCGGCATCGGTAACATTAAAATGCTCCATAGGTCTGTTAAACCGTATGCTGGCTCGAACCATTCCGGTTCGGTTCCATGAAACAGGGTTATAGATCACCAGGGGATTTTCGGTGTTGCTCGTATTTATCCGCGAACCGATGTCTTCAAGGCCACAGTTAAGAAGCCGGCCCCCTTCTTTGATTACTCCACGCAAATCCTCCTCACTATCCCGGTTGGCATCACCAACAATAGTACCTGCCAGCACATCGTGAAACTGATTTCTGAGCAGTACTTTCCATGCCTCACGGAAATCGACACGCGGATGAAATGGCTTGCCCTGAAGTCTTGAACCAATACTTGCGAAAGCTTCAGCTGTAATTAACATATTTTCCGCATCCCGATTTAACTTCTTGACAGAAACATGCGCCGTATAAGTACCTCTCCATGAGCCGAATGAACGACTTAACTGCATCTGATAGTCAGCCGGATTTGAACTCGTTTTCTTTAATTCACTAAAATCAGTAGCCTTTGGAGTTTTTAAACCCATCTCCCCTTGGTAAGTTGGAAACCTATTGGCGCTGCTTATGAGCCTTGCAAAATATTTTTCGGGAGTAATAAACGAGATAGGAGGAGTTAATGGATTAGATTTTAGTTTGATTAAATCTTCCATATCGGCATCTCGCGGACCCCCCCCATGATCACCCTGACCATAAAGAACCATTGCATCACGGTAACCTGAAATTTTTCTCCAACTATTTATCCCTTTTATTAACGGATCAAAGGTAAGGGTTGCATTATACTTATCAGGAATATTATAGGCCAGAATTGCAGACCCATCTGATGACTTCCACCAAAAAATCCGCTTATCTTCCGGTGGAGCACGCATAAAGACATAGTATTTTATTCCACACCCTTTGTAGATTTTAGGCAATGTAGCCGCATGTCCGCTAAAGGCGTCCGGGGCCCACAGAATATTGACCGGTTTACTGATTAAATATTGCAGATTGAATTCGTTTGCCACTACAAACTGACGGATCAGTGATTCGCCGCCCGGCATCATCTCATCAGGCTCGCACCACTGTGAAGCAACCACGCTCCAGGTACTATCCGCAATCCGGTTTTTAATTTCCTTGAACAAAAAAGGATCGTTCTTTTTAATGGACTCATATATTGCAGATTGACTCTGCGCAAAAGTAAGACCCTTTATTTTATCCATTATCCGGATCATACCCCAAAAGGTCTGTGGAATTACTCTGTCAACGGTTTCGTTCCAGCGCCACCTGTAAGCCAAATCGATATGCGCATGGCCAATTAGCTCAATATTCCTAACGCTGTCGCTGAACACGCCCAAAGTGGCCATTTGATTTTCTGAGGGTATTTTCTTTTTGGGCTCAGCTGAAGCAACTCCACTAAAAAAGAAGAGGATTAAAAGGGCTGCATATAATTTCATAAAAATAAATTCTGATTCATTAACATTGAAAAGCGACAAGACAATTTATTTGCATCAACGATTAACCGTAAATCGCAAAGCTGAAAAGATCATTGCAAACATAAGGAAAAATGGGTACAATGATGGAAAATATTTCTGCTCCCCCTATTTAAAGAAATTATATCCTCTTTTTTTTGAAGACTACCTAAATAATCAATGGGATATTGAATTTATATGATAAATCAGGAATCGGATCTTCTATAATGTTATGTTTATACATCAATTCCATTTCTGCCAAATTTCGTCAGAATCCGACACCAATAAACCATAAATTATTGATCATTATGGTATTACTTCGGCAAACTCCGTTTTACCCAAGGGGGAAATAACGTTAAATCAATAAAACCATGCGTTTATCTGGTGGAAGAGTTCGCTCATACATTCACCACTTCATTTCGTTTTCAATATTATAGATTTGTTAAAGCCAACTTAAAATAACCTGAAATGCAAAATTTAACTGACATCATCATCAGTTTCACTGCGGCGCTTGCCATTTCATATTATTTAATTCCGATGATTGTCAGAATCGATCAGAAGCTTAGGTTTTATGAACAGCCGACTACGGGATCATCCGGCAATAAAATGTTAAAAACGCTTGGAGGGTTTGCCATTTTCCCCGGTTTTGTTTTTGCCTCATCCATAGGAATATCGGGCTATCAACTTCCCGAATTTCCCTACATTATTGTTGCCTCAATGCTAATTTTCTCCCCGGGATTAAATATTGACATTTTCATACTCTCGCCTTTAAAAAAGATGCTGACACAACTAACTGTATCTTTTATCCTCGTTTTTCTGGCTAAAATCCGGTTTAGCAGCCCCGATGGACTTTTTGAATCCGGAACAACCGGAGTAATTCCCGGTTCAATACTCGCTTTTATAACAATAATTGTCATTGTTAATGCCTTTGGTGTTATAAATGACATCGTCGGGTTGGCTTCAGGATTAACCCTGCTTTTAGCATTGGCTACGGGTATGGGATTTGCCATCGCTAATTCGGAATATGCCGTCCTCGCTTTTTCTCTTGCGGGAGCTGTTTCCGGATTTCTCTTTTATAATCTCTTCAATAAGCACAACAAGATTGCTTTAGGAAATTCGGGGGCCATTTTTCTTGGCGTGATTATTTCAGTGCTCCTGATCAGGTTCGATGAAGTCAATACTTATCAGAATAGTCTGAATACATTCGAACCAGTACAATTCAGTTACTTGAGGATACTCAATCTGGTCATGTATCTGATAATTTCTGTCTGCATCATAATGGCCATAATCAGAAAATCGCAAACTAACAGACAACTCATAAAAAAGGGCATCCCTCTATTTCAACAACCCGCAGTCGGGTATTTTAGTACAAAATTAAGGAGCAGAAGGAACAGCCGAAGATTAATAAAGCCAGAGGTTGAATTCCATTTAGCAAAAAGATGGTATTCATCCGGAAATTCAACCTCGGTAAGACCCAAATGAAAGCAAACGCCGAAGAAGACTGTGAATGTTCATATTTATTTTATGATTAATTGATATGCCGGATTATATTTACGAACGGGAAATTTGGATTCCTTCCACAGTGGAGGGATTGGATAAATGCCTTGATGTTGTTCGTGAAGTAACCGGATATTTCAAACTGGATTTTGACAAAAGCTTTGGTTTACAAACAGTAATGGTTGAATCGGTCGAAAATGCGATTATTCATGGCAATAAAGGGGTTAGGGATCTGAAAGTCCGGGTATTTATTGGCGTATCGCTCACTCAGATTATTATAGAGGTCGAAGACCAGGGGGCAGGATTTGATCTGGATAGTATACCACCGTTTCACCCGGAAGCAGATATAAGGCGTGAAGGTGGACGGGGGATCTATTTTATAAAAAGCCTCTGTTTACGCTGTTGCACCCTGGGCCGGGGAAATATTTTAAAGATGGAATTACTCTGATTATATTCTGTATAACATATAGTTACATGAGATTATTTTGGGTTTTGGCACATTGAATGATTGACTGCCGAATCTGTAGTTAAGTAATCTGAAAAATAGAATTTACTAAATCAAACTTTATTCTCAGCATTTCGGTCCTCTTGAAATCACCTCAAAAAAGAGATTTATATCCTCATAGTTGTATAGCATATTTTAAACGGGAATAAACGATTATATCCGTTTAAAATCTTTTGATGAAAATGCCCCGGTTCTTTTTGCGTTAAAACGGTAAATGGCAGCGTTTATATTGCATAAGTCAACGGTTATATATTGACCCGAATGATCTCAAATTGATTGATTATGTTTGCAAAAAGTAAAACACATACAATTTATTAAATCAAAACAAAAATGAGTTCCAATTCCCGGATTGTTTGAGGCGGTAATGAAGCGATTTTCATTGGATATTTATTTTCTGCTCTACCAACCAAAACCTTTATTTGAAATATTGTCTTTAGACCGTTGATTAAAGGGTATATTGCTGCAAATTATACATCCTTTCAATATGTCTGAGGTACTGATCAAAATTCAATGTAAATTCTAATGTCAATTCAATGATCCGGGATCCGGGACATTCACTTTTTGTTTTTATCATTTCTATTTACCAATTTTACTATTTATGATCGGTAAGTCCTCATAAAAAATCAATAGTGACACTTTAAATTCTGATATTTGTACTGTTACCAAGTATCTTTACCCTATGATCAATTGTGTAATCATCGACGACGAAAAACTTGCCCGGAATGTTCTGGAGTTGATGTTCTCCCGCTATTTTCCGGATAAAATCAATGTCCTTGCCAAAGCAGAGTCACTCAAAGAGGGGGTCTTTGCAATTTACAAACATAACCCTGACCTGGTCTTTCTAGATATCGAGATGCCCGTTGAAAACGGCTTTAAGATTTTTGATTATTTTCAGCAGGTAAACTTCTCTGTCGTTTTCACCACGGCTTATAAGGAGTATGCCATCAAAGCCATTAAAGTGGCCGCTCTTGATTACATCCTGAAACCGATCAGTCTGGAGGACCTTAAGGAAGTGATATCCTTGTACGAAAAAAGGCAGTTCTCGGGTATTCCGGTTGAGAGTATTGAGAAGTTGATCAATGTACTGAATCCTGTATCAAATACCATTGCCAAAGTTGCACTTCCCACATTTCAGGGTTTTCAGATTGAAAAGGTGAATGCAATTGTCTATTGTGAAGCCGATCAGAATTATACCAAGGTTCATACCATAGACGGTGGGGTATTGCTGATCTCTAAACCGCTTAATGCTATTGAGAGTTTACTTCCGGCAAACCTCTTTTACCGGATACACAAGTCCCATCTGGTCAACCTGAATTACATCAGATCGTACAGTCGTTCCGAAGGATTTCACGTTGTACTTGAGGATGGGACCAAACTCGATGTCGCAACCCGCCGTAACGATGAATTCATCAAGGCACTGACTCAGAAATAGGGTTCTGTCGCGCCACGGTGCGTTTTCAAAGAGAGGCTCCCTTAAAAGAACAGCCTCTTTATTACTCCAAAACAAGATCCTAAAATCTTGATATTCATTAATGTTACTTATTTTATAAATTAAATAACCTCCTGAGAGAAGATGAATATTGGACCGTGCAGAATTAACTCTGTCAGACAAACACATGTTCGTTTTCTCATGCTTTTTTTGTGGCTTATTCCCTTTCCCCTTCTTGCCCAGAACTATCCTTCGAGCCACTATACCATGCGTGACGGTCTTCCCAGCATGGCTGTCCGCTGCATCTATAAAGATTCCAGGGATTTATTATGGATCGGCACCGATGCGGGTCTCTGTTCCTTCGACGGCCGCTCGTTCAGAATCTTTGAGCCATCAGAAGGTATGACTGCCGGCAAAGTATGGGCCATTGCCGAGGACGAGGAAGGAGATATGTGGTTCGGCAGTCACGGAGACGGCCTTTATAAATACAATGGAAAGGAGTTTAAAAAATTCACTAAAAAAGACGGGCTTTCCGATGACCGCATCAGAGTTCTTTGCTATTCAAAAAACTTTCATTGCCTTATAGCCGGAGGTTATGCTGGCGTTAGTACCATCAGGGGTGAGCGCATAACCAGTTCTCCCGGTATTATGACACCTAAAAATCTGCATTTTGATTGTGTAACAGGCATTGCAGATGCCGGGAGATTCATTTATATCACCACCTATAACGGTTTTAACCCCATCCGGTATTACCCGGATCAAAATCGGTTCATCAGCGCGCATGATAGTGGGCCTAATTACCCTGGCAACAGTTTCTCTGTTTATCTCACATCGAAAAAGAATACCCTATTTTCTCTGACAAACAAGGGGGTGAGGATTTTAAAAAAAACGGGGGAAATCGTTCAAAATGACACATTAGGTCAGATATTCGGGATGACTGAGGACAAAAGGGGTGATCTATGGCTCGCCAGCTGGTCAATGCCGGGGATGAATTTAAAAGGCGGTATTTTTCGATATAATGGGAAGGGCTTCCATAATTACAAAACTTCCTTTGGAATATCAGACCGGGAAATATGGTCTCTTTATTGCGACCGGGAACACGATATTCTTTGGGTAGGCACACTAAATGAGGGGTTATTCCGTATCCCTTTCACCGGAATAACCACATTTCCTCCATCCTATTTTAAACTTCAGCAACAGAAAATTAATAATTTGTTACTCGACTCAAAAAACAGGTTGTGGATTTCGGGCAGCCATGAATTGATCAGGATGAACCCAGACGGAGACTTCTCGATGCTCGACAAGAATCTTATGATGCAAACTTACAGAAAGGAATGGAAAACATACAAGCCGAAATCCTATGCCAATTTACTATCAGATGAACATGAAGCTCAGAAATTGAATCGTAAAGGCCTTCCTGATTTTGAAAAACGGACCGATTTTGATTTCCGGACTGTTATTGAGGATACTGACCATAATTTTCTTTTTTACACTCGGTTTGGAAATTTTTATTTTGACGAAAAGAACAAAATCACCAAATACCTGGGGGTAAATGATGGATTGGCAGAACTTGCAATTACGGGCGGAGATACGTTAATATTCGCCGGATGGGGCTGGACCTATCTCCATCCCGGATATCGTGCGTGCCTAAATAAAAAGTATAACTATACTGATTTCAAATCACCTTTATATATCAATTTTTCAAAAGAGCAGAATCCTACGGATGTAAGCCGGGTAGTCAGTCACCTCAACCGGTGCTGGTATACGACGACTGCCAGTGGCTTATGGATGAGCCAGGGAATGCACCTGGTCAATTTCAACAAAGCAGATTCGACAATAAGCAACAACCTGAATGATCTCTGCTTTGACGAAAAGGAACACGTCATCTTCGGATCCAATACCGGCGAAATATGCATTGCCTCTTATGCGGCCAACCAGTTAAAGATCGACTACCGGATCAGCAAAAGTAATGGCTTGCAGGGCAACTCGGTCCAATGGCTTTTGGCCGATCAGCATGGTCATTTATGGGCGGGCACCAACAAAGGGCTGAATCGCATAGACCTCGATCTGCTTTACAGAACCGGAAAATATAATATTCGCTTTATGGACCAGGAGGAGGGATATACCGGTCAGTCTTCGTCAAAAGGGGTAATGGATCAGGTGGGAAATATTTGGCTTGGGGCAGACGACCAGCTTATCCGGCTGGATACCAAAAGCTTTCTGGAGAATGATTTTCAATCCGACAAAATAACACTGAAGTCAATGGAAATCAACGGAACACAGGCAGACGACACACAGAAAAACGAGTCAGGGCTCCGATCATCTATTCCATCCGGCAAGGTAAAGTTAAAATATTCCGAAAACGACCTGGTATTTTATTTCGAACTTCAGAATTTCATCAATCCGGGAAAAGAAAAGTTCCGGTATATGCTCAAAGGGTACGATGAAATCTGGAGCCGGTGGGGAAACAGCCGAAAGGCGGTGTACACCAACCTCCCTCCGGGAGATTATGCCTTTTGTGCAGAAGCAGTCAATTCCGGAACGCTGGCGCATATTAAACCACTTGAGGTCAAATTCACTATCCGCCATCCATGGTGGGGACATTGGTATGTACAAGTCATGCTTTTAGCGCTTTTACTGGCTGCGGGTATCGTGATTATACGGAGAGGCATGGAAATTGACAGAAATAAGGAACGGCGAAAACTGGAAACAGAGAAGAAAATCATTCAGCTCGAAATGCAGGCGTTGCAGGCTCAAATGAACCCTCACTTTATTTTTAACTGTGTGAACAATATCCAGTATTATGTAATTGCAAATCAAATGGATCTGGTGCTCTCCTATTTGTCGGATTTCTCAAAAGTGGTCAGAGAGTCGCTTGGGAATGCGACGCAAAGGATGATTTCGCTGGAACAGGAGATCGAATTTCTAAACAGCTATCTAAGGCTCGAGAAGATGCGTTTCCCCGACAAATTTGATTATGTGATTCACAGCATCAGAATGGAAGAGGTTGGTAAGGTAAGACTGCCCCCGATGCTGGTTCAACCGTTCGCAGAAAATGCCATCCGCCATGGATTCGGGCCGCTGATCAGCAAGGGAAACCTCTCCATCACGTTTGAAACGGGGGGGGAAGATATGCTCAAATGCACCATTACCGATAATGGGATAGGTAGAGAAAAAGCCCGGATGATAACTGCGGCCTCACCCACTGATGAGGGTCCTCATAGTACCGGGATTACGGGGACGCGACTGCGTCTGTATAATACATCCGAATCACCGGCACGATTCAAAATAGTTTATACCGACTTGTCGGAAAACGGTCACGTGTCCGGGTTAATGGTTGAACTTTTTCTTCCAATGGAGATGGCCTTAAATTTTTATAAGGAAGAGCAATACCCGGAACGTAACTTACCTGCGTAGGATTAAGATGATCAACCGACTAACCTTAATCCGTCCTGATTATTCATACGAAGAATCCCCAAACGCTTGAATTTCAATAAGTTTATTTTGCCGGAGTCGCAACCTTTTTTGATCTCTTTTTCCCTTTCTCCGGTGCTTTTGCAACTGGTTTTGCTTTGTCATCTGGTTTTGGAGCAACTTTCACAGTTTTTGCAGGTGCATTTTTAATCACTTTCTTCGGAGCGTCCTGAGCGCTTGCAGAAATCAAGCCTAAAACGAAAACAAAACCCAATAAAAGGACTAATTTTTTCATAACTGTTAATTTTAAAATTGATTATGCAGTAAATATAATCATTCCATTATGAATCGATTATGAAGTTCAAGAAAATAATTGATTCCCCCCTTACGAATGACCCTGAACCGAATGGGGCTCATATAATTCCTCCAAATAAAGGATCTCTTTTGGAGTTAGCTTCACGTCCAAAGCAGCCACAGCATCTTCAATATGTCCCGGTTTGCTTGCACCAATAATTGGAGCAGTAATGTCAGATTTACCTAATAACCAGGCCATAGCAACCCGGGCATTGGGCAGCTCCCGCTGGGATGCGATTTCGGACAATCTGTTTACAATTTCAAAATCCGAATCCAGCTGATATAAACTCCTCCCAAATTCATCGGTTCGGGCACGAATGGTTTCATTTCTTTCCTTTGTTCTGTTGCCGGTTAATAAGCCGCGGGCCAATGGCGACCATGGAATAACTGCCATTTTTTGATCCTTGCATAGAGGCATCATTTCGCGCTCCTCCTCACGGTAAAGTAAATTATAATGTGGTTGCATCGAAACGAAACGGGTCCAGCCATGAAGATCCGCAACATAGATTGCCTTTGCAAACTGCCAGCTGTACATTGATGAGGCACCAATATAACGTGCCTTACCTGCCTTTACAACATCATGAAGAGCTTCCATGGTCTCCTCTATCGGTGTTTCATAGTCCCATCGGTGTATCTGGTAAAGGTCTACATAATCGGTCTTCAAACGCCTAAGGCTGGCATCAATCGAACTCATAATGTGTTTGCGGGAAAGCCCTTTATCGTTGGGGCTATCGCTCATCTGACTATAGACTTTGGTCGCAATCACAACTTCATCCCGGCTCGCAAATTCCTTAAGCGCTGAACCCAAAACCGACTCACTGGCACCATAGGAGTAGACGTCGGCAGTGTCAAAGAAATTAATTCCAACATCCAAGGCTTTCCGGATAAACGGCCGGCTCTGCTCTTCATTTAATGCCCATTGCCAGCGATTATTTGGCTCCCCATAGGTCATCGTTCCAAGGCAAATCCGTGACACTTTCATCCCTGTATTACCGAATTTTACAAATTCCATATCCCGTTTATTTTAGATTTAGTTTTTTAAATCTTATTTGAGAAGCTTTGAGCTTTCTGATTGTCGAATGAATGCTCCCATTTGGCCATAACTATTGTTGCGGTGCAATTCCCGATTACATTAACTGTTGTGCGGGCCATATCCAGCAGAACATCTATTCCAAGAATTAGAAATACGGGCGTTGCAGGCAAACCAAAGCTTGAAAGCGTCCCCAGTAATACCACCAGTGCTGCACGCGAAACCCCGGCGACCCCTTTGCTTGTGAGAATTAAAACGAAACACATCGCAAGTTGTTGTCCGACAGAAAGATGAACACCCGCGACCTGGGCCACAAAAACAGATGCCAATGATAAGTACAAAGAGGTTCCATCGAGGTTAAAACTATATCCTGCTGGAATTACAAAGGCGACAATTTCGCGCGGAACTCCAAATCTTTCCATCGATTCGAGCGCTGACGGGAGTGCCGATTCAGAGTTCGCGGTGGCAAAGGCAATCGATGCTGGTTCGCTTAAGGCTAGAAGGTATTTTTTAAACGGTATTTTTAAAAAAAATACCATGGGAAATATTACCAAAAGCAGAAATGCTATTAGTGCCAGATAAAGAGTGGCCAATAATTTCAGCAAACTTGAAAGGACATCAAGCCCAAGGTGTCCGATCGTAAATGCAATGGCTGCAAAAACGGCTACCGGGGCATAATACATGATTATTTTGGTAAATCTAAACATCACTTCTGCCAAACTCCCGGTAAAGCGGAGCATGGGAGCCCGGAACCGATCTCCGGTTTTTGCAACAGCAATTCCAAAAATGATACTAAAGACAACCACCTGAAGAATATTCCCATCAAAAACCGCCTTAATAATATTTTCAGGAAACATATTGAGCAGAAAATCGGACCAGGAATGGAGTTTTGTAGCTGTTTCGGGAATATTGGAAATTGCCGGCAGGATCAACCCCTCGCCTGCTTTGCTTATATTTATTGCAATAAGCCCGATAAACAGTGCAATAGTTGAAACTATCTCAAAATAAAGAATTGATTTCCAGCCCAATCGCCCAATCAGTTTTAAATCGTTATGCCCAGCTATGCCATTTACCAGTGTTGCAAATATTAACGGTGCAATTATTGTCTTGATCAGCCTCAAAAAGATATCGCTCAGAAATTGCATGTTTTTGGCAATCTCCGGTAAATCGAAGCCAAACTCAGCGCCCACCAGGATGCTAATCAGTATCCAAACGGTTAAAGACCTGCTTCTTAATGCAAAAAGCATCAACAGAATCACATTAAGAATGCGGAACGGGGTAAAAAAGAAAGAATTTAAACGGATGAATTTAAACGAGATAAGAGCAAAAATCAGGATCGTAATAGTGGAAACTAAGATGCAGGAAATATTGAGTAAACGGCCTGTTTTTTTTAACATACTGAATGAAATGATAGGAATTCAAAATTAGGAAATATTTTTAAACCATGGCGTTCTTTAGTGAAGCCCGTTTTTAAAAGGGGCTTGCATCAAGGCAATAGGGTGTGGAATTAAGGCGGGCCTGCCCGGATAAGCTTTATATATCAAAAATTAACGGGATTATGAATAAATGAGTATTACCGGAATTAAACCCGACTGAAATGGGGGAAGGATGGTTGAATGTGCAGCATCACTCTTTTATTACTCCCGAGCAAGCATCGCCAGCGTGGTTTTTTCAAGTTTACTAAACGTGTAATCCCTGATGTCTTTAAAGGTTCCGCGGATAGAACAGGTTAATTCATCTTTGCAATGGTCACAAGGTTCATAATACTTTACCGAGGTACATCGAAGCAAGGCAATGCTCCCTTCGGTAAGCCTGACTATTTCAAGCAGGTTTATCTCCTCCGGTTTTTTAATCAGGTAGTAACCACCATGTTTCCCCAGCTTACTGGCCAGATAACCGTTCTTTTTCAGTTCCAGCAGAATGGATTCCAGGAATCGTTTCGGGATTTTTTCGCTCTCTGCGATTTCATTGATCATTAAGGTGCCTCTGCCAAATTCCTTAGCCAGTTTCACTAAGGCAAGCATCGAATATCTGGTTTTCTGTGTCAGCATAGCTATCCGATTCTACTGATATATTGTAATTTCTCAGGATTTAGAATCTCAAACTTTTTCCCCTCAATAGCAATAATTTTTTCGCTCTGCCACCTTGACAAGGTCATGATTACATTTTCGGTGGAACAACCGGCAAATTCGGCTAACTCTTTTCGCGTTAACGAGAGAACAAATGCGTTGTCATAATAAACTTCAGCCGCAAGGTAAAGGATGATATCGGCAATTCTCCCCTCTTTTTGCTTATGAGCCAGGCTGATAAAGTTCATTACCGCCTTTTTAAACATTTCGGAGGCCACCTGAAACATCATCATGGCAAATTTGGAATTCTCCATCAGGATATTCTCCAGAACTTTGGCATCAATAAGAATTGCCTCACAATCCTCCACAGCCACAAATGAAAACAGATTATTGTCCTTATAAAACAGATTAGCCCCTCCTAAAATCTTAGGAGCTGCTACAATAGTAATAATCAGATTTTTACTGATCTCATTTTCATAGTTGAACTTGACGATTCCCTTTTCAAGGTAAACGATATGGGTAGGAATCCCCCCTTGTTTAAGGATCGTTTCCCCCTTTCTGAAATTTAATTTAACCGATGACTTCTCGACCTTTTCAAAATCCTTTTCACTTATAAACTGAAGTGAAATCCTTTTTAACCATGAAAATTCCTGTTTACTGCCGGTAAGATTCATTTGTAAATAAATTATTCGTTAATGCCACTGTCAAACCAATGGATCTCCTTTTATGACATTTGCCTGCTGGCGAACAGCTGATCGCCAGGACTTCCGGGTTAACTGACTGAAACAACTGATTCAAAAATAAATATCCATTGATTAAATATTCAATCTAATCAGGTGAAAATACTCACACAAATATACATTAAATCAATAGACAATCTGAATACTTTTGAAAAATCATGAGACAGAATTAAAAACCGAATGAAAAATCATCCTGTAATTATTGCTGATTCCCAGTTTCTGGTGGTTGAAGCGCTAAAATCACTGATCGAATCGCATGAACGCTATACCCTGGCCGGAATTGCCTGGAACCAGCGGGATCTGCAAATTCTCCTGAAGAAAAACCGGGGCGGCCTTTTAATCACCGACTTTGCAAATATTGATTTCCAGGGCATGGATGATCTTCGAATTATAAGGCAGAGGTATCCTCAACTGTCGGTACTTGTCCTTACCAATTCACTGACTAATATTGAATTTACAGCGCTCACAAATCTGGGAATCAGGAATATCATTTACAAAACGGCAGCAAAAGAGGTGGTAATAAACGCCTTCGAATCGGCAATAAAAGGTGAGAATTTCTATTCAGATGAGGTTTCAGTACTTCCTGTCTGCCTTCAAAGAAACAAACCGAACACCGAAATTCAACAACAACTTACAGTCTCGGAGTTTGAAATAGTAAAATTAATTGCCGGAGGACTGACCACCAGAAAGATTGCGATCAAAAAAAATATCAGCTATCACACCGTGAATACCCACCGAAGAAATATATTCAGAAAAATTGAAGTTTCGAATGCCAATGAATTGATACTTCATGCCATCAAATCAGGGTGGATTGAGAATGTCGAGTATTTTATCTGATCCTATCCCCTGTATTATCTGAACCTGGAATTAACGATATTCCATATCCCACAAATCCGGGCTGGAGATAGTTTAGAAAAAGTGATTCAAAATAATCGGGGATTCGCCGGTTAGTTGTACATTTGGACATTAGGTAAGCAGGAAGCCGGATCTTAACCCATTAAGGAATTTAGATTCATTTATCCCGTGACCGGAGTATATTTATCCAGGTGTTTTTGATTTTCTAAATTATCACATCATGAACCCCATTATGATCAGAGAATTTGCTGCTTCTTTTCAAAAAAGCAGAATTCTATTAAGCGGTTTTGAACTTGATCTGTTTTCAAATATTTATGAATCGGGGACAACCGGCCATCAGGTTGCAACAGCTTTGCATTTGGATGAACATGCCTGTGAAAGGTTGCTTAATGCATTGGTTTCGTTGGAATTTCTTACCAAAAAGGAGCAATTGTACTTTAATACACCTGATAGCTATTCATTTTTATCGAAGAACAGTCCCGGATATCTGGGAGGGCTGATGCATACAAACCAACTCTGGAATACCTGGAGTAACCTCACCCAGGTTGTAAAAACAGGTAAATCGGCCCATCCGTCGGAGATCAATTCAAGAGGGGACGACTGGCTTTTCCCGTTTATCAGTGCCATGCATGACCGGGCAATGAAGCAAGCTCCATCCCAAATTGCAACCATTGATTTATCAGGTATAAATTCCATTTTGGATATTGGCGGTGGTTCCGGCGCCTATTCCATGGAATTCGTAACTAAAAAACCTGAAATTAAGGCAACTGTCTTTGACTTGCCCAACGTAATACCTATCACCGCGCAATTCATTGAGAAGGAAGGATTCTTTAACAGAATAAAAACATACACAGGCGATTATACCACAGATGAATTGCCGCAAGGATTCGATTTAGTATTCTTATCTGCTATCATTCACAGTAATTCCTTGGATATCAATCAGAAACTAATCACAAAGTGTTTTAAATCCTTACACAAAGGGGGTAAAATTGTTATTCAGGATTGGATCATGAACGATGAAAGGACACAACCGGCATCCGGAGCAATTTTTGCCATAAATATGCTTGTAGGGACAGAAGCCGGAGATTGTTTCACCGGACAGGAAGTAAAAGAGATGCTGGCAAATGCCGGATTTAACAATATTTCAAGATTAGAATTTGAATCAGGCTTGAGTCAGATGGTTGCACAAAAAATCTGACAACCAATTTATTATAAATTATTTACCTATTATTTTACAAATTTCGAATTTATGAAAACGTTAAAACTTGCACTGTTCATTCTTGGTATTGTAATTTTGAATCAAAAGAGTTTTGCCAGCGACAATAAAAATGTCCTGGGAACCTGGGTAGTTTCTGTAGCTGAAGCTCCGCACCAATATGTCAACAGCTCCATGATTGTTTTTGAGGTAAAAGAGGGTCTTACTGGGAAGGTCGTTTTTGAGGATGGGCAGGAACTTAAGGTCCAGACGATCCAATTCGCCAACGATGTTATTCAATTTGCTGTCAATATCGACGGAAACGACATTCAGATAACTGGTAAGGTAGAAAACTCGAAGATCACCGGTAAGGTTAGTGCTCCAGACGGTGACCTTGGAATGACAGCTGTAAGAAAAGAGTAGACCAGCTTTATGTTCAACTTATCAGGAAGCTTGCTGAAGGTTTAAAATGCAATATATCAATTATTTAAACCTTCAGGTTCAGCGGAGCGTCCCTCCGTCCATATTCAATTTTCAGCTTTCTGCAAAAAAGAAGAAAATATTGAATCTCCGGATTCTTTTCTAAATAAATCATAACTGACCGGCAGATCACGGGTTAAAACATTTGCTTCCCTTTCAAATAAATGTTTATTAAAACCTTATTTTTAAAGTAAGAGAGAAATTAAAATTCGAGCTTAAAGGAATATTTTGGGAGGTGTAAATATTCTGATTGCAAAATGATATGGATGCTGCCATTTTCTTGTTATGCGCTGCGCTTATAAAAAATGGGATACTCACCAGATCTGCGAGGATGCCAGTAAATATGATGTATCCGGCAATATCCAGTGCATTAGCCGACCCATTATTTCCCAGAGAAAGAGCATAAACCACCATATCACCAACTAAAAAGAGGGTGCCGCCAATGACCATAGCTGTTCCGCCACCAAGCAAAATCCAGGCTGTCGTTTTTTGATTTTTGCTTCTCTTAAGGTAAAAATGTTCTGTTTTAAGGTTGTTTTTTAGCCCTGCCTTTAAAGTATCAATCACAAAAGAAGAACTCAATATAACTGGAATGGGTCTCTTCCCGGAGGGGTTAGATGTTAAATATTTTGGGGGGCGATGATTTATAGCGAATGATTTGCCGGCCACTATACCGTTAGCGTCCTGACGGGCAGAAGCAGCATGATTCAAAAATAAAATCAAACCCATTGAAAATAGCAGGCAAGACAGGTTGATTTGTATATTCATAACCTTAATTCTTTAACCGGAATAGTTCTTTCTCAATTGGCGCCAGTCAACCAAGAATCAATTACCGGTAATTTAAGATAAAACGGTATGCCTCACGAATTTAACAAATAAAACCAATAAAACCAAGTTGCGTCATTCTTTCCAGAGTGCACTAAGTTCCTCTGTTTTTAAAAGAATCATCATCCCTTTAAGGTTCTCAAGTGATCTGTAATGAGCTTCCTGGCTAAAGGAAGATACAGCGTCTGTAATAATCACCGGGAAGAACCCCCTGTTGGAAGCATCCCTTCCACTTGATTCGACGCCTATTTCAGTGGCAATACCAGCTATCAGAATAGTTGTTATCCCGGCATTTCGCATCATCAGCTCAAAATGGGTGCCGATAAAAATGCTGGCCGTATTTTTGGGCATCACAATATCACCATCTGACGGTTCTATCGCCAGATCGAGGCCATCGGTTGTCGGCTTCAATACTGACAACCTTTTTTTTAAAAAGTATTTCCTGGAAGGGGACTCAAATTTGTCGGAAAGCGGTGTAATCTTTGAAAATATTACCGGTACATTCAACTCCTTTGCCAGAGAGATTAGACTTCTTGTATTCTCCATAAATTGTTCCGGATTGAAAATACTCCGGACCAACATATTTTGCACATCCCAAACAAGGAGAACCGTTTTGCCCGGATTTAAAATCCCCCTTAACTCATTATCAATTTCCATAATTCATCATGTATTTTATTATTTTTTGACCCGATATCCGACTGTTTGTCCGAAAAGAACGCGCTGTTCGGGGCGTAAATTTAATTTTTGAGCCAGCGTCTCCTTATTGCAATTGTGAAACCAGGCTTCCAGCCTATAAGAAGCAGCAAACAAATAGACATTCGCTGCAATCATTCCGGTATCTATATAATAATAGGATTTTTGAATATCCGGATTCTGCAATCCGGGTTCCTGATAACCTGAAGTATGAGCCAGTTTTTCGATATCGGCGACATAAATAAGCCTAACCGGAGCATTATCTCCAAAATTCGCCTGCCCCTGACCGATTGCAAATGAACGCAAATCCCCGGAAAAAACCGGAAGGAGCCGATGATGGATTGCATCATACCAATAGGTTCCATCCGAAAATGCTGCATAAAGATCAATTTCCTGTGAATTGCTGGCAGATGCCGCTGTCCTTCCCGGAATTCCGAACGGCCCTTTTTTCCGATTTACTCCACAAGCTGCCCAAAAAAGATTGGACAAAGTTTGTAAAGAGAGTTTTCTGTCACTTATCCCGCGAACCGTTTTCCGTTGTTTTAAGGACAACATCACTGTTTTTCCACCCTCCATTTTGGGTTTTGGCAGTGTAATGGCCAACAATTCGTGGGAATTATCTTTACTCTCCCTATCACAAAAAATACCGGATCCTTTCTCCATCTCCTTTTCTGTCATCATATTTACCTCCATTTCCTGGGAATTAACCGTTAATAGATTTCGATGGTTGAAGTTACCGATTATTTTTAATTAAATAAGGTCAGCTCCAATATGAGGACAACAACATCTTAACCTCGGAGGCAATCAGTTTTTTTCAACATCTACAGACGAATTTAGAATATAAACAATCAGAAAACAGCTGAGCAATTACCAATTCGCAACATTCAATTTTCAATGTCATTCCATATTGATTGTCTGCTATTTAGAAGGATACAGTTGCGACATTAAATTATTCCGAGTACTTATAATCAGACATTAATCAGTGAACGAAGGCTAATTTAAAATTGAATTAATCTATAATCTGTATAAATAACCGGCTTTTTTGAATTCCTTTGCAGAATAAAGTGATAAGCATGGATAAACCCAAACAATTATCAAAGGATAAAATTCGTAAGCCCAATATTTTCAGTCTGCTGAAACCATATTCGGGGAAGGTAGTTCTGCTGATTAGCATGGCGCTTTTAGGCAATGGCGTTAACATGTTGATTCCGAAAATTATCGCTCACGGAATCGATGCCTTTTCGTCAAAGCAGTTTGAGATGAAGAGTATTGCGATTGAATTTCTGGTTGCAGCCTCAGCGATATTTATATTTACTTTTCTTCAGAATATCATTCAAACATTTGCATCGGAGCAGGTGGCTAAAGATTTACGGACAAAACTATCGGATAAGATCTCGCGTCAGAGCTACACCTATGTGCTTAAATCGAATCCCTCAAAACTGCTCACAAACCTCACCTCTGATATCGATGCAATAAAACTATTTGTTTCTCAAGCCTTTGTCACAATCATTGCCTCAGTTTTTGTCATTTTTGGTACATGTATATTGCTCCTGCTTATTAACTGGAGACTGGCGCTGGCCGTTATTTTGATTGTTCCGGTTATCAGTTTTGCTTTTTTTATTGTGCTGCGCAAGGTAAGGGTTTTGTTTAAACGTGGAAGAGAAATCATTGACCTGCTCAATAAAATTATCAATGAAAGTATCATCGGCTCGGCATTGATACGAGTATTGAACTCCCAACAACCCGAAAGTCTGAAATTCCTCGAAACCAATGTGGAGTCACGTGATCTGGGGTTATCAATCTTACGACTCTTCGCCACCCTGATTCCAACGATTATGTTTGTAGGCAATCTGGCGGTAGTCACAATTCTTGCCCTGGGTGGTCATTTTGTAGTGGCCGGAAGCATGACGCTCGGGAACTTTGCCGCTTTCAACAGTTATATTTTACTCTTAATCTTCCCGATTCTGATGATTGGATTTATGAGTAACATCATCGCCCAGGCTTCAGCTTCCTATCAAAGAATAAATGATGTTCTGGAATCGCCCGAAGATGCTGAAGACGGGATAATCACCGCCCAAATAAAAGGTGATATTTGTCTGAAAAATGTTTCCCTGCTCTATGGAGACAAGCCTGTATTAAGGAATATTTCCTTTTCGGTGAAAGCCGGAAGCAGAACGGCTCTTATCGGACCAACAGCAGCAGGCAAAAGTCAGCTGCTCTATTTATTAACCAACCTGATATCCCCGGATGAGGGTTCAATTGAGTTCGATGGAATCAACTCCGGAAAATTCACCAAGGAGCTGTTTCATAGTCAAATAGGGTTTGTTTTCCAGGAAAGTGTGCTTTTTAACCTGAGTCTTCGTGAGAACATTGCGTTTAATGACAAGGTTACCAATGAGTCGCTGGAAAAAGCAATTGCAACGGCCGAGTTAACCGAATTCGTTGAATCGCTGCCTGAAAAGCTCGATACTTTGGTTTCAGAACGGGGGACAACGCTGTCGGGCGGGCAAAAACAACGGATTATGCTCGCACGGGCATTGGCTGTAAATCCCAGGATCCTGCTTCTGGACGATTTCACAGCCAGGGTAGACAGGAAAACGGAAAACAAAATATTAAGCAATCTCGAAAAGAATTATCCTGGTTTAACCCTGATCTCTGTGACCCAGAAAATTGCCCCGGTAAGAGATTTTGAACAAATCATACTGCTGATGGAGGGTGAAATTATCGCAACGGGAACACACAAGGAATTAAAAGAGACATCGCCTGAATATATTCAAATCTATAGCTCACAACGAAGTACCCACCACTATGAACTATAATTTAAATCAATCGCAGGGGAAACCGGAGAAAAAAACATCCAATCTTGCCTCACTGCGGAAATTGGTCGCCCTCATTGGAGAGGAACGCCGAAATCTGATCATTGCTTTTGCTGCAATTTTTTTAAATGCTGTTTTAAGTTTGATCGGACCTTATTTGATCGGACACACCATCGACACCTATATACAGACAAGGCAATATGATGGAGTACTGCTGTATGCCGCAATTCTGCTTGGCCTGTACCTGGTAGCCTATGCAGTGAATTATATCCAAATGCTGATGATGGGTGGTATCGGACAACGGATGCTGTTCAGTTTGCGCAATGCCGTGTTTAATAAACTGCAGGAACTGCCTGTTGATTTTTTCAATCAGAATAAAGCAGGAGACCTTATTTCGCGGATAAATAATGATACAGACAAGGTAAACCAGTTTTTTTCACAATCGTTGATGCAGTTTATCGGGAGCATCTTTACCATGACAGGAGCGGGAATATTCCTGCTGAGTATAAATCTTAAGTTAGGTCTTGCGGCCCTTTTACCGGCATTGATAGTTTGGATATTTACCAAAATTATATCGCCCTGGGTAAAGCGTAAAAATGCGGCCAGCATGAAAAGCACCGGCAGTCTGAGCGCCGAAATACAGGAAAGTCTCGCCAATTTCAAGGTAATTATCGCATTCAACCGCCGTGACTATTTCCGTCGTCGATTTGAAGAGGCCAACAAGGAGAATTATACTAAATCCATTCAGGCAGGGATTGCCAATAACGTGTTTTTGCCTGTCTATACACTGGCAGCGAATGTCGGACAATTGATCGTCCTAAGTCTGGGAATATACTTAATTGTGGAGGGACAGTTTACACTTGGCTTGCTGATCAGTTTCATCTCCTATGTGACCAATTTTTACAACCCATTGCGACAACTGGCGGCCTTGTGGGCAAATTTCCAGGTAGCTTTGGCGGGATGGGATCGGATTTCGCAGCTATTGTCGCTTGAAACCAACCTGGTTCTGGTAGCGGACACGAAAAGTGATTTAACTGACTCGTTTCTTCATTTTCAGGATGTTTCATTCCGGTACCCCAATGGCAAGGAGGTATTGCACAAGGTAAACTTTGAACTTGAACGGGGTAAGACTTATGCATTCGTAGGACCTACCGGAGGGGGTAAAACAACGACTGCTTCATTGATTTCAAGGCTCTATGATGCCACCAAAGGGAAGATATCCCTGGAGGGAAAGGATATTCGTTCATACACTCCCGAAGAGCGGAGCCAAAAAATCGGATTTATCCTTCAGGAACCATTCCTGTTTTCGGGAACTCTACGCGATAATATCTTATACGGGAATTTAGAATATAAGAACTTTTCCAACGAGCAACTCTCCGAAGCGATTTCGGTGGCCGGACTCGAGAGTTTGCTGGAACGTTTCGAACATGGGCTCAATACAAAAATTCAAACCACTGGCGACGGAATCAGCCTGGGCCAAAAGCAGTTAATTGCGTTTATACGCGCGGTGCTGCGTAAACCCGAACTGTTGATCCTGGATGAAGCCACTGCCAACATTGATACAGTTACTGAACAATTACTCGAAGAAATCCTACGGAGGCTTCCGGAATCAACGACGCGGGTAATTATTGCCCACCGATTGAATACCATTGAAAATGCGGATGAGATTTTCTTTGTTAATTCAGGGAATGTCATACAGGCCGGTTCATTTAATGATGCAGTGAATCTGCTACTACACGGAAAATCAGAATCCTGAAATTTACGCGGAAATACCCGTGACGTTTGTTTCGGATGAAGCTGGAAATAAGCAGAGGCCGGTTAAATCTGAGCTGGTTATCCCGTCAGGGATTAACAGCAAAATTTAACCAGCCTCTCCTATACTCACTAAATTATCTTGACCGGATCTCTCGTCTCATGAATGAGATATAGGATAAGACGAAGCAGAGTACCGTTGCAGCCACAAGTCCGGTTACCTGTGGCCAAACCAGCAGTAAGCTTTGTGAAAGAGGCAGAGGACCCGGAAGTGTTCCATAAACCTGCTCCATGGTTAATGGTCCCAGACTTCGAACTGACGGCATAAGCAATGTGGTGGTAGCTTCGCTGAACAGCTGGTTAGGCATTAGCCTCAGCAAGCCGATCTTTAATTCCTCGAAACCAATAACCTGATATGCAGGAGCAAACTGGGAAGGCGCGAAAGCCTTACCAATCAAGCCGACAATCATCCGGTAGAAAACGGAGAAAAACAACCATATTGCGATGCCGGACAAGGCAGAGGTAGCAGGCTGACGGAACCGGACCGAAAATAAAATGGATAAGTTTAACCAAAAAGCAACATAGATTATGCTCAGGGCGATAAAGGAAACAATGCGCAAAAATTCTTCCGGTGTCGGAGGTATCCCGATGGTTATCAATCCGATTCCCAATACCAGGAAGCCCAGGGCAAAAAACATTACGCTTATCACGGTCAGAGCGGCCAGAAACTTGGCATTCAGCACATAGTCCCGGTAAATAGGCTGAGCCAGAATCCTGCTAAGTGTCCCATTATTTTGCTCCGAGTTAACGGCATCGAATCCGAGGCTTATTCCCAGTAACGGTCCCAAAAAGCCAATAAAGACAAAAAATGAAGGGAGCGATCCGTCAGATATTGTAAAAAGCTTCAGAAAAAAGAAGGTTCCAGCGGGATCGCCCGGTTTCACGGCCTTGTCAATATTGGTTAAGGCGGTATACAGCGAACCAAGACAGGTTAGCGCAATAATCACAATCAGGATAAGAAAGCGCCAGCTTCGGACATGATCGGAAATTTCTTTGCTCACAATGACGCTAAACGGATTGAGATTTTTAGAATCTTTTTTGAACCGCATTAAAATCCTGAATCGCTTAACGTTGTGTCCAAAGCCGGATACAAGGGATTCAAAAAAAGCGGGTGAATGATTTTGTCCATTATTCATGATTAGCCCCCCCTTCGAAATAACGGTAGTAAATATCGTCAAGCCCATACTCCTTCCTGTTTAGGTAGTTTAATTCTGCGCCGGATTCCACAATAACCTTTGCAATTTCCGGGGTTGCATCGCGTGAGCAGGCAATTTGATACATATCCCCTTTTGTTGTAACGGAGGATATTCCGTCGACTCCGTGCAAAATTTTCAATAGCCCGTCGGATGAATATCGATGACCAGGAAGATCTGATGATGCGGGGGCACTCTGAGAAAGACCAACCTCAATGACAAAAGGAGCTTGGGTAAACAATTTTTTCGACAAGGTTTGGATATCCCCTTCGGCAATTAGTTTTCCCGAAATAAATAATCCGACACGGTCGCAAACCTGCTGAACATGGTGCAGATCGTGCGATGAAAATAGGACAGTAAGCCCCTCCTCCCTGCTCAACCCGACAATTAGGTCCAGAAATTCGCGCACACCTGTGGGATCAAGACCCAAGGTCGGTTCATCGAGGATAATCACCTCAGGGTTTTTAATCAGGACATCTGCCAATCCAAGCCGCTGCAACATTCCCCGTGAATATTTGCCTGTATTTTTTCCCGCAGAACCGGACAAACCCACCCGATCCAAAAGCTGATTCACCTTGCATTTCCCCTCTTTATCAGACAGCCGGTTTAGCCGGGCTGTATACATCAGATTTTCAAATCCACTACGGCTATAATAAAATCCTACATCTTCGGGCAAATAACCAACCCGTCGTTTCACCTCTATGGGATTGGTCGCGGGATCAATGCCGCATACTTTCGCCGAACCGGAGGTCGGTTCGGTCAATCCGAGCAGCATCAGGATGGTCGTTGACTTACCTGCGCCATTTGGCCCAAGCAGACCAAAAATCTCCCCTTTGCGGATCGTCAGATTAAGATTATTGACTGCTGTAAATGATCCGTACTGTTTGGTAAGATCAGCCAGTTCGATAATATTACCTTCCACGGCTTACCTCCTTCCATATTTGCGGAACAGATAGTAGACACTGCCAAGGGCGACAAGGATAATTAGTACCCCAATCCAACCCCAAAGCACCGGTGTTTCCACCGAAATCCGAAAGGAGATCTTAGATGAGATTTCCGGCGTTCTGGCTTCAAGATTTGTTGCATAATCACCCGGAATAGCTTTTTTGTCTGCCTTTATGGAGGCCACGACCCGGGCTTCTTTGCCGGACTGCAATTCATCCACCTTGCGTGGATCGAAGGTCACTTCCCAGTTAGCGGGAGCGGTGGCTTCAAATTTAACATCCTTTAGTTCCGATGAACCGGTGTTTTTAAGAATGAGCTCAACTTTTTTCACCTCTCCTGCCGTTATTGCCGTACTCAGTAATCCGGTGGGAGTGGTCAGTTCCAACAGGTAGGATCCCCTTATAACAACTTCAAATTCAAGGCTTGCCGAAGAGGAACTGGTCGTGGCACTGACGGGGATTTTATACTTTCCCGATTCAACTTTTTCGGGAGGTTTTACTTCGATAATCACTGGGGTAGTAGCGTTCGCTTCCGAATTCACAGAGGTTACCTGCTGATTGCCGGCCTTAAAAGTCACATTCCATCCCCGCGGGGCATCTGCCATTAAAGCATAAAGCTGCTTATCTGCCGTGCGGTTTTTCAGCACTGCACTGAAGGTGAAATTAGAATTGGAATATCCTTCCATATTCGACTGCCCTGTCGTAAATTCAGTTTTAAAAGTTCCCTGTTCCGAAATATTCACAACAAGAGGCAAGCTATCAAATCCCCCTGCAATAACTTTAAACTGGTAATTTCCCTTATTGACTTTCAAAGGTATTTCCACTTTAAGTGAGAGACTTTTTCTCTCTCCGGGAAGTATGGAGAGTTGCCGGATTGTCCATCCCCCCGATTTCATCACGTAATTCCATCCGCCGGGCATTCCTGCCACCGAAATATCCACATTTTTTATCTCCTTGCCTTTATTGATTACATCGATTGAGTAATCAACCGATTCCCCCGGAGGAACAGATATTTTGGTATATGGCGTGTACAAACTTACGCCCTCATCCGGTTGAATTGCAAAATTATTAAACCACAGTATCCCAAGTAACAGGGATAATAACAGTCTAAACCATTTAATTTGTGTTGACATGTAAAAATCCTCCTTAATTAGTTATTAATTTAAAATTCGGGAGGCAAAAATAAAAAATCTCAAAAAAAAACAAAAATCAAATTGCCGTAATTTCAAGCAAATTTAATTTCTGTTTTTTTATCTGAATACCGGGATTTATCCGGCTATTTGCAACCAATTATTTGCGGTCCCAAAGTAAATTGCCCGGCGCTTTGGGGAGTGTAAACCGGAAAATAGTTCCTTTCCCCTCCTGACCTTCCACCCACAATTTTCCATCATGCTTTTCGATGAAATCCTTGCAGATGATCAATCCCAGGCCGGTGCTCGATTCCCCTTCGGTCCCTTTTCGGGCTGTATTCTCATCGATTAAGAAAAGATTACTGATCATCTCACTGCTCATTCCGATACCCGAATCGCGAACTGAAATTTCAACCTCCTTATCTGAAACTGAATTTGCAGATATAGTAACCTTTCCTCCTTTTGAAGTAAATTTTACCGCGTTGTTGGCAATATTCCGGATAATACTTTCAAACATCTTTGAGTCTGCAAAAACCAACAAATTTTCAGGAATTTCATAGTTGATTTCAATCCCCTTTTTAATGGCCGCTTCGATACTCAAGGTGAGAATTTCCCCCATCTTAGGGTTTAATAAGAAAGTTTCAGGGTTAAAACTGGTGAACCCTCTTTGCATGTATGACCATTCCAAAAGATTGCCCAATAAATTATAGAGATTATTGGCCGACCGATGGAGCATCTTTGAAATCTCCTGAACTTCGCCAAGGGTCATACCGGAGAGGTCATTGGCCATCACCTCCGTTAAACCCAGGAACCCGTTGAAGGGGCTGCGCAGGTCATGAGCGATGATGGAAAAGAACTTATCTTTTTCCGAATTGAGTTTGACTAATTGCTCGGTTTTAACACTTAGTTCTTCCTCCATCATTTTCCGAGCCGTGATGTCATGCCCAATCGTGGAGGCGCCAATAAGTTCGCCTGCCCTGTTTTTCACCGGAGAAATGGAAATTAACACGTGAATCAACTCTCCGTCTTTTCGACGCCTGACTGTCTCAATGTGGTTCACCAATATGCCTGCTTTTATCTTATCAAGAATCAGGGTAATCTGATCCTCCAGACCAGGTGGCGTCAGCACGGAAATTGAACGTCCAATCATCTCTTCGGCGGTGTACCCGTAAATTGTCTCTGCCCCTCTGTTCCAGCTTGTAATAATACCATCCAATGTCTTACTGATAATAATACCGTTTGAGAATTCGACAAGCGCTGCGAGGTGACCCAGCTTCAGCTCCTCGATCTTCCGGGTAGTGATATCGGTAAATGAGGCTAATATTTTCCCAATCCCTAACATTCGTATTGAAATTACTACATGTCTTATTTCTCCGCTACGATGATAAAATGCGGATTCATAATTATCCGGAGCATCACCCGGATGAATGAGCCTGGCTCTGTTGTAATTCAATGAACGTTCAAGGTCTTCGGGTGGAAGTTGCCTTGTCCAGCTTGTCCCGATAACTTCCTCGCGGGTATAGCCGCTTAATTTGCAATATTCATCATTGACCATTATAATCGAAGTGTCAGGTTCGAAAATGGCAATGGCGCTTGAATTATTCTCAAATATATTGCGAAAATTTTCCACGCTTTCACTCATCAACTCTTCAGCCTTTTGCCGATCAGCAAGGTTCTTATCGATCGACTGACCTATCGAACGGGAAATGAAAAAGATGATGAGCCCCGATATCAACATTACACAAATACTTGAAATACCATTTATCACCGCGAAAGAGCTCCCATATTCCCCGGAGAAGATGGATAAGAAAAAACTCTGACCCTGTATTAAAATAAAAATAGCGGGAATTAAAATCCGTAACATCCTGGCTCTGAAAGAATCACCGATAAAATATCGGATAGGATAGGTTTCTTTCCCTGAGGCAGCGAGCAAACCGGCGGAGCAGATTATTAATAAAACAGCGCTATTTAATGCCAAGGGTATCGTTGACCCTCCGTACAGAATTGGCACGCCATATGCATATCCAATGATTACAATATATCCGATAAAAAGGGTTACTGAACTAAAAATAACCGAGATTTGCTTCGATTTTCGCTGAAGCATCCACAGCGCGATGGATAATAATATGAAACAAAATACAGAGACAACGGAGATGGTTCCGGATTTGATTTGTTCTACCATAACCGACTGCATCCCCAGAAAATTTCTTAAATTCAGGTTACTGCCGGTCGCAATATCCAAAAGAATAAATACTGAACCCAGAAATATGCAACCGACAATGAGGTTAATTACCAAATGAATAGCTTCATTATGAAGGGCTTTCCGGTAAAAGGCAAGCGCCGATCCAAACACGAGAAACAAAAGTGCAGTCTCGTCAGCCATTGGAATAAGTTTCTGACCCGGAGTAATTTGATTAAAAAATCCCAAAATCCACAATAGCAACGTTACTCCTCCAACAAAGGCAGTAACTGCTCCGCAGACCATGATAATGAGATCAGACCATTTGTCATTAGCTGATTTTATTTCAGAATGAAACTCAGACATAGCATTACTATTTCGGAATAATTTGACAGATAATCAGGGTCGAGAGGTTCAGGTCGGCTGAATACAAACTTACTCAACACAAAATTCAAAACCAAATTTCGACAAGGTTAATTATTTGCAATCCTGCAGGGAAATTTCGATTAGGAGCAACGGATCACCGGTATTTCGCAATAAAATCATCCACCTCAGTACAAAATAAACCCGGGTCCTGAAACAGGAAATTGTGACCGCTAACCGGGGATATGACTATTCTTTTCTCCTTTGTGGCAATCTTGTTAAAAACTTCGTCTCCAAGTTCTTTGGGACAGATAAAATCATATTTACCGTAAAGGAGCAAAGTCGGGGTAACGATTTTATATAGCAGGGATGAAAATTGAGTCTTTGCTAAGGTGGTATTAAAATCAGCATTTTCCGAATAGAGGTAATTGAATAGTAATGAAGTGATAGGCAAATCGTCATCAATTGAAATTGTTTCCATTGCATCGATCAGGTTGAACTGATTCACCTCATCAATGTAGGACTCCCCATTTTCTGCATAAGATTCCAATTGTTCAGACTCTGCGAGTGTAAAATTACCCGGATGGGCGTTGCAATATTCAATAATTGAGTTCCATTCCGTAACGTGCTTATTTATGGCAATCTGCTGCTGGCCAACGGTCAAAAGCATTTGTCTGGTCAGGGTGTCATTCAGTGGATAATTCTGTGAACCATCTGCCATGATCCACCCCTTGACCATCGATTGATTTTGGTCGGCAGTCATAAATGAGGAGGTTAACAGACCACCAAAACTATGCCCCAAAATAAATGTGCTCGATTCCTGCCCGTACCTGTATTTAATAAGTTCGATAACCTTCTTAAGGTCGTCGGTCATTTGAGGCAGGTTCAGATTATTTCCGTTTGAATTTCCCTGCGAAGCCCCTGCATCACGCTGATCCCAGAAGGCTATAGCATATTTATTCTCAATATGTTGGGTAATATAATCAGTGTCGTAAACAAACGAACCCTCACCTGGACCTCCGTGAACCAGGACAAGGAAAGTATGGCTCGCAGTATTTCCTTCGACCAAAATACGCATTGAGGCACCTGCATTATCAAGGTAAAATGTCTCAGACACATTGGTTCCGAAAGTTATCTGCTCCTTCTGGCATGAGGCTAAAAAGATGAGTGACATTACAACAAACGAGAGCTGCCTTTGCATTCTTTTATACTTTTGGTTTCGATTTTTGAAAATGCGAAAGTTTGTAAATCAACCCGATCTCCATCGCCGGCCTTAAATAGATGGTGCTGTTATAAGGATACATTGAGAGGAGATTAAATTTATAAAAGAGCATAAATGGTTTGTGTTTTATTTGTGAGAAATCGTAACCTACTCCGCCGCCTACTGAAAGAAGTGCGTAATAGTAACCGGCAAATTTTTTAATTGAGACATTCCCTGTATTATCCACTTTGTAGGTGGTTCCCCCCAAAAAGGTACGGCTTAACCCGATCTCAGGCGAGAATTCGGTGAAAAAACCTGTTTTATTTGTTCTTCTCATCGTCCATCCGGCTGTCAGATAAAAATTATCATGAAAATTCGGGTGGTGATACCAGCTAACATTGGCTGAAATAAGCCTCTCCTTAAAAATAATCTTCTCTTTCCCCGATCTCGCGGATTTAGCCAGGTCAATCTTTTTGATCAGGTATTCAGTACCGAACCGGGCTCCAGGGTAAATGAGCGAACTGTTACAGGAAGATTTCAGATTGAACGAACCTGGAATATCGCCTAAACCATCGATTTGTGAAAAACCTAAAAGGGCCCCGGAGGCGAACAATACCGTAAGACAAAATCGTTGTAGGTTCATAAAGCTAAGTTAATAAATATACCTTAAATAATGAATTCTGAAGGGAATAAACTCATCTAAATATTTGATCCCTTTTTTGTAACTTTAGTGGAGTTTGGAGTGACTTCCGGTATCGAATAAGATTAGGAATAAATTTAAATCATCATGCATACAACGATGAATTTAAACCTGGTTTTTGCGAGCATTCTTTTGATCTGTTGTTTTAATCTTTCGGCACAACCCTCGATAAATTTTTATACTGATTTGGGTGAGAATAATGTGTCGCAGGGATTATTTATTAAGTCTGCGGTTCTGATAAGCTACCGTACAGGCAGGAATTTATTGGAGGCAGGATTCCAGGCTGATCTGAAAAATGCCAATCAAAATGTTTTTTCGGGATTTAGCATAAGCGGATCCCGAAGTTTTAGGATAAACCATTTCCCCATCGAAATCACCGGATTCTGGATCTCCACACCCTTCTCCGAACTGCTTCGCGAAACCAATTGGGGAGGCCGGTTAAAGCACGAAAATAATCACTTCGGATTCCAGATAGGCTCAAATTCCCGGACCTATGCGTTCAGACAAAAAGCAATCCGGGAATATCAGATTGGAGAAAATGCCGCTATAATCCACGAGGTGATGAATCTGATGTATTCTGTTGATTATCTGATTAAACCAACTGGAAACTGCTGGAATATCGGGGCTTCACTGACTAATATCGACCATTTTATCCTTGAACAGGAAACTAATCCAATGCTTAGACTGAATGGTTTATACAAAATCAGCACACCCTTATTTCTTTATGTGGAAGCCTGGTACAAAAGTGCCGGAGCCGCTAACCTTTCGGTGAACTATTTTGGATTCTTTTTCAGAACCGGCATAATATGGAAAATCCGATAATCAAAAAACTTTTCATCCTGTTTGCTGCCTCACAGCTATGTTCTGCATGCCTTAAAGATCATGCATTGACAGGAATGTTTGTCTCGTATAAATCAGCCAATCTGCGCTTTGAGCAATCTGTGTTGTGGAACAGCACACACCCCTTCAAGGTAGTAGAGGTCCCTTACGATGATTATACCTTGCTTAGCATGGGAGATAGTCATGTGGGAGGTACGGTCAATCTGGTTCGCTTGTTTCGGATTGCCAGAGCCACCCAAGTCTCGGCAGTGGTGATGGTGGGTGATCTGACCAATGGTCGCGCTGCCGACTACGCTATATTTGAGCAACATCTGCCCGATCAGGATTCATTGATAACATTTCCCATCGTTGGCAATCATGATCTTTTTTACCAAGGGTGGAACGAATTCCATGCCCGGTTTGGGACCTCCACCTACCTTTTCATGATTAAAACACCGGTTGCCACCGATTTGTGCATCTGTCTGGATACCGGAGGCGGAACACTGGGAGATAAGCAGTTAGCCTGGCTGACCCATTTACTGGGAACTACACGTTCTGATTATCGCAACTGTTTTGTTTTTACGCACGACAATTTTTTTCGTTTCAGACGCACAGTCAGCACCAATCCTCTCGTTGAAGAATTGCAGGTATTAATAGATTTATTCACCAGGTATCATGTTTCTATGGTTATAAACGGTCACGATCACCAACACAATTCAGCGTTATTCGGAATAACCTGGTATATCGTGATGGATGCGCTTGAAGATGGATTAAGTAACGCCGGCTATTTACGATTAACTATTACGAACGGCAATCTGCATTTTACATTTGAACATTTTTAGCAGCATATGGTTTTTTGAATCAGGGGAAAGTCTTCCGGTATCTGATTTTTTATTTCCTTTAGGTACAAAAAATTAATTTCAAACACCCTCCGGAAAGCCCTTGTGTTTTTCAGGCAGGAATTTTTTTAGTCAAAGAAGCGATTAGCTATGAAAAATCTAATATTCACAGTTCTTATTGCATTAATTTCTGGCAGGTCACCGGGTCTGAATACAAAAGAGGGTCCGGTATCTCCACGACTGTCCATAGTTGCAGAAAGTAAGTTTCAATGGACAGGGATAGCCGTATCCGGGACAGGCAGAATATTTGTCAATTTCCCGAGGTGGTCAGCCAATACACCTGTTTCTGTTGGTGAGATAATAAATGGTAAAGTAATCCCATATCCAAATGGTGACTGGAACAACTGGGATCAGCTGATGGTCAGAAAAAATAAATTCATCTGCGTTCAGAGTGTTTATGTAGACAATTTGAATCTGCTCTGGGTACTTGACACGGGGCAGGAACCCAAAACAGATTCGACCAAGGCGGCTCACCTTTATGTGTTTGACCTGGCTGATAATAGTCTCAAACGGGAATTTAATCTCCCTGCCAGCAAAATTACCGGTAAAAGTTACCTGAATGATCTGCGCATAGACAATAAAAAGCAGATCGCCTACCTCACCGATTCGGATGTTGGGGGTATTGTAATATTCGATTTACGCACTAACGAAATCAGACGTGTTTTGGCTAAACATCATTCGACCCTTGCTGAGGTACCAAAGATCACAATTGAAGGATATGAAAGAACACATCCCGTCCACTCTGATGGCATTGCGCTGGATTCTTCAAAGAAGTACCTATACTATTCGTCATTGATGGGAGAAAATGTCTACCGCATTCCTACAGAAGCGCTTCTGGATAAAAGGCTGAATGATTCATTGCTGGGCCGTAAAGTCGAATTATTTGCAAAAACCGGAGCCAATGACGGCCTGATATTCGATAAAAAAGGGAATCTTTACCTGACCAGCCTGGAGCGTAACGCAATTAGCAGACTGGACAAAAAGGGAAACTTCGAGGTTGTAATCAGTGATGAGGCGATAAAATGGCCCGACTCATTCGCTTTTGATGTTAACGGAGATTTGTTGTTTACCATTTCACAAATTCATCTTCCGAAAGATAAAAGAGGTCCTTACAGAATATTCAGAATTAGTTTAATAACTTTGCCTCAATGATCTTTTCTGACACCATATTTACCTTTAAGGCAGCCTATTTCGTCAGTTCATTTATTACGCTCTTAGCGCTGATTAACCCCATTCAGAAGATATTTCTGATTAACTCGCTGCAAAATCAATTGAAAGACAGCGAATTAAAGTATATCTCCATCAAGTCATCCATAACCGCATTTGTTATTTTGGTTTTCTTCCTGTTTCTTGGGAATTTGATTTTCACTTATGTCTTCCGGATCGAGCTTTACTCATTCCGGGTTACCTGCGGAATGGTGCTTGTCTACAGCGGATGGATGGCGCTGCAACATGGCGTATTGATCAATATTGGAAAAGATGTAAGTATCAGGGATATCTCCTCCGTGCCTATCGCTATTCCGATGATCGCCGGCCCGGGAACCATCACTGCAACAGTTACTTTCCCTGCCCAGTACGGATCACTGGTGACTGTTTCAGCGGTATTTGCCGCCCTTGCAGTAAACCTGTTAATCATGCTCTTCGCCAAAAACATTGGCAAAATCCTGATTAAGCTTAATTTAATGTCCGCCTTAGTGCGAATAATCGGGTTAATTATTGCCACAATCGGAATCCAGATGATTTTCGACGGCGGGGTCGAATTCATGAAGATTCACGGGTTGATTAAAATCCCATTATAACATTTCGCATGTCAAATTATTGGGAGAGACAAGATATGCCTCGTCTCTAAAGCCCCTCAACCTTTATTTTCCAATCCTCAAACTCCACGGTATATTGTTTCTGATCGGGAGAACCAGCCGCCAAACCCAGGTCAACAGCTTTTTCAATCCCCGGAATCAGATTGGTTTGCCTTTTAATAATCCAGTTTTTACCATCCAGACTTACATAACCGGTGAAACGATCCCCATGCCGCTCAAGACGCACCCAGATTGGGGTTGGGGAGTTTTCGGGAAGATTCTCGCTGGCAGCCTTGTGCATGCAGCCGTTTCCAAATTCATCGTATTCGATCCCCGCCCGCCCGGGCGTACTGAACATAAGCACTGATCCGAGGCTCCCCCTGTCTACATCAAAACTTTTGGGGATATCATTTCTGACGAAAAGACCCGTCCGGTACCATTCACTGGTAAGGTTTCCAAAGGCTGAAATTTTTGCTGTTGAGACAAAATCACCTTTCAATTTTTTAAGATAAACGGTCGCATATGCATCTTCGGCATGGTAAAAGTCCCATCCGCTGGCTTTCAGAATATACCTGTTCTCCTTTTGAATCACTTCCACAACTGATGGTTTTGATTTGGGCGAGATATAGGTATACAATTTCTGTTTTGACAAATTAACCTCTTTACATCTGAGGATTTTTAAGGTCACTACATCACTGTTGCCGATCCGGATCTGATAGTTACCGGCTTCAGGCGCCAGATCAAACGAGATCTCCTTCGACTCTTTTCCCTGAAGGATAAGCGATTGACTCTTCATCTCGCTTCCATTGGCGAACAACGGGATAGCAGCCTGAATACCTGAAGAAAGTAAATTTGTGGCAATGGCCGAAACATGAACACTCTCTCCTGCAAGCAGCCGCTCTTCTGACAGGTGAATCTGATCAAAAGCGATTTTGGGTTTTTCACCCTGAACGGCGACTTGTTGAGCTCTGGTTTCTCCAACAGCTATTTCCTGAGTTCCGGGTTCATTGAGCCGCAAATCAAATTCAATGGTCCGGGTGTTGTTCCGGATCACCGGGAATGGCTTTTCTTCGATCGCTTTGCGGTCTGACAGGAGGGTGACCTGAGCTACGCCCGAGCCACCTGTGTTAAGGACATCAGCCCTGACTTTGACTAAGGAACCTGCCGGAATGGGGCCCTCAACCGGCTTGCCATTGAATGTTATTTGCAGGTTAGAGCAGGCAAAGATGGGTTTACCCGCGATAAATTGCTCGGGCAGAGTTTGTGGAGGCTCAATCAGGAAATTATCGGAATAGTCATTGTTGATCAGATAGGTTCCGCAGGTTTTCATATCTCCCTGTTCGAGATCGAAATAGATGTTGTTTTTAACCGTCCAGTTACTCGACATATTGTCGAACCAGAACGCAACATTATCGCTGAAGAATCCGCGGTGCACCCGGTGGATGATATTATTACGGACAGTGGAACTGGTGGTCATACCGGTAACCACAATAACCCCGGCGTCATCGGCATCCTGCTGAACATCCTCAAAATGGTTGTATTCAACAACAACATCGCCGGTAACAGTCCCTTCCAGCCCTCCTGAACCGATGTCCATGGTATACGGCCTCCCCGATTTTGTGAAATAATTATGCGAGACGGTTGTATGGATGGTTCCGCCGATACCCAGGGTGATTCCCCCGCCGAGTCCGCAGGAGGAAAAGACATTGTGATCAACCAGTGTTTCCCGGGTAATCTGGCTCAGCTTCCCGTTCTTCAGATCGCCGGTTCCACTGACATTTAAAGCGCCCTGTTCAAGACCGTCGAAGGTATTATTGAAAATGCGCATGCCGTAACATCCTGATCCAATGGCCATTCCTACTCCACCGCAGGCCCGTAATTCAGAATTGGCAAACTCGCAGTCGGTGGCGAAATCCCAGGTAATCGCAATACATCCGGGAGTTGTTTCGTAATGATGAGGGAAATTCCGGAAGTTCTCTTTTGCCCCTTCGAAAGCCAAACCGTAAAACCGCAGATTCCGAACCGGGTTCTCCTCACTTCCTGTTACCTGGACAAGATGATTCAGCTGAGGCACCGATATATTTGCCAGATTGGGTTCAGCTATGTTTTTTTCAGGGATATAGCTGATTTCGTGGCTCTTCTGATCGAAAAACCACTCTCCAGGGGCGTCTAAAAGCTCCTTGATATTCTCGACGTAATAACGGGGAGGAACCACCAGCAGTCCGTTATTTTTCCCCGGACCATCTTCAGGCTCTTTAAGATAGGCGATCTGATTATTTTCATCAATTTTTTCAATCGAGTTATAGGCAGTTCGCCACCTCAGCAAAATAACAATTCGGTTATTCTCCATATCTTTCCAATTCCTCAGTTCACCAGCTTTGAATGGGATTTCCGAGGTCGAAGCCGGGGTTTTTCGGAGGGTCAGATAACCTTCATTGGGGAATCTCGCCAGCGTCTGCTTTTTTCCGTTGGCAATTAATGCAGATACCTCATTTCGGCTAAAGGGAACCACCCATTCATTCCCCCGCTTTTCCCAGTTTTTAACGGGAACAGCCCCGGAAATAACCGGCTTTTCGCCCGGATATGCCGCATAGGTAACGTAATTATCGCGTAGATGATGCCATTCAAAAGCACCCGACGGAAGATTTGTTTCTACCCGCTCTCCGCCATCACCAGGAGTAAAAACCAAAGGTTCCGTAAGCGGATAAAATCCGTTACGGATAAACACAACAATATCCTTACCCTTTCCATACGGATGTGAGGAACCTGCATACCGGGCATCAATCGCTTTCCCTTTCAGCTGATAAACCTTTCTCTTTAATTCACTGACAGCCAGTTTTGCCCTGCCAATGGTTGCAAATGGTCCGTCGGTGCGGGTTGCATTGGGCTGATCAAGAGTTCCGGACCAGCGGTCATCTCCACCCGGGGAAACAAAAAAATCACCCTTAACTTTCGATCCGTCGAAAGGTTGCCACAATTCACTTCGTAGCAATTTTCCATCACGAACTTCCTGAGTTTGATTTTTTTGAGAGAGAGAATTCAGGGGGACAGAGGCCTGGATTAACCCGGGGCAGAAAAGGGTTAAACTACAAATTAATAAAAATGCAAAGGTGTCATAAAGAGGGCCTCTTGACTTATTTAATCTCATACTTAATTTCCTTATCAGGGCAGTTACATTCATTCGCGGGTCATTTAAAACGATTATCATCTATCCAGCAACCGGTTGGACCAGTATGGCAAGGATTAAAGCGCGCCAAACCTACTAAACAAAATACATATATCCAAAATATCAGCATGTCATAAACAGATAACAGAAAATTTACCTTTTATTAACATTAATAATTTGGATATCACCATGTACGCCCATACCTTTGTAGTACATTTTTTTTCATAAGTTTAGGTTTAGTTAGGTTAGTTAGTTTGGTTAGTTTTAGTAAAAGGATGAAGCCGCCCGGTTTCATCCTTTTCAATTTTAGCGTTCCCCATTAAAAAAAGAGGAATCATTTGTTTGGTTCTTGAACATAATTGTCGGCACTCAAAAACCTTCCTGCCAGCGGGTCATAAAGTCTCCCGTTCATGTTGTACAAATTAAACGACGAAAGGAATTCATGGCTGGTAAACCCGCGATCGGCAAACAAGGCTGGCTGGTTTGTCAGGGTATAGCTCCAATCTGCAGGGTTTCTTCTGCGGCCCCAAACATCAAAGCTGTATTCGCTCGCCACATTAGTCGTAGCATTTACCACGCGGGTAATGCTGCCTAAATAATCGCGCAAAAGATAGTAATACGTTGTTGTGCCGCTTTGGGTTATTGCAGCCACCGGAACTGTATAAGCATCCCCTCCAGGATAGGTATATTCTTTGGTAACACCGGCTGCGGATTCCTTCATGTAACTGTTACCGGCATACCAGCGCGTGAGGATGTTCGCGCCACTCTGTGTTACATCCATTTTGGCTCTTTGGTTACCGGCATTCTAAAGAAGTGTTGCCGAATAATTCCATTCGGTTAATGTGCTTACCTTTTCGAACGAGGTATAAGTGGCCGTTTGGTTGATTGCCGGGATTACCATAGTTGATGATGTAACATCTGTAAGCACGTAAGGCCCGGCACCGTTCCCCTATCTTAAGGCCGTTGTTCCGATGTCTGATCTGGTATTGATATTTCCGTTGGTGTTATAGGTCATCGTCAGGTTTTGAGGACCTGTTACTGTAAGCAGGCGGTAAAGCATGTTGTCAAAAGTAAAACTTTCTGACTTGCTTTGCAGGAAGTTCTGACTTGATGTTAAAGTGCCGGTAACGGGTTCAAACACATACCGGTAATCTTGTGTAAAAACAGAACCAGCTTTCACATTCTGTGACAGGGGAAAACCATAACCATCGAACCCATAGGTTGCTGTCAAGGGAGTTGTGCTGCCGTATGTACTTCCTGTAAGTTGTTCAAATGCGTTCATTCCTGTTACTGTATATTGCGTCGAACCTCCATCCGAAATGGTTGCCAGATATCCATTGCTATTATACCCCATCGTTTCCACAATGCCCGAAGGATGAGTGCGGGTACTTAAGCGGCCAGGGTTGTCAAAGCCAAAAGTAGTTGAAAAACGTGAACCTGCAATGGAATCGGTAATGCTGTTTACACGTCCCTGCGTATCGTAGCCATAGCTGCGGCTCACATTGTTGGGAGAGCTTATACCAGTTAGCTGTTTATTTGTATTGTAGGTAAAGGTGATTATACCCTCAGGGGTTCTTACTATGTTGATTCGGCCATCGCCCAAATATTTGGTAACTGTTTGTTGACTTCTTGCATCTGTCTGAGTTTTCACACGGTCAAAAGCATCATAGGTGTAAATTATCGTACCGGCGAAGGGGTCAACCATTTGAGTCTGGTTGCGTTCAGCGTCAGCAAACTGCATGGTAGTTACTACTCCTCCTGGTGCAGTAATGCTGCTAGGTTTTCCGTCGGCATAAGAGGGGTAAGTAATTGTTCCGCCATTGTGGGTGGCCGATCCAATTGACCCATCGGCTAAGTATGTTTTCGGTGTGGGATTTCCGGCTGCTGTTTCATTCACAGTACTACCATTATAATATATTATTGTTTCCCATTATATAATAAACATAAATATAGTCTTTTACGATGTGGTAGTAATGAAGATATAAATGATTCAGTCCGATTCACATTAACTACTTTTTCTTCGTTTTAATTAATTTAATCCTCAAAATTCATCAACCTGCAATTTATTCCGGGACACCTTTTTTTTTATAAAATGATAAATATATTATGGAAAGTGAATCAGTTTTTACCGGCACTACTAAATTCGAAATGGCTTTAATTTCATTCTGACGGAGAATTGATTGGCTGAGTTCAAAAATTAAAAATTCCAAAACTATTCCTAATCCTATTTTGTTGATTAATTTCACAGAAAATTGTGCCTTAATTGGATACTATTAAATTTTAAAGAAAATAAAGATGAAAAAGACATTATTAATTGTACTGATCGTAATTGCAGTTTTGGTATTTTGGGGGTTCTCCTGGGGAATCTCAACCGGGAATAAAATGGTTGCGATGGATGAAGGGGTTGCCGCTTCGTGGTCGCAGGTAGAGAATGTCTATCAGCGACGTTCGGATCTGATTCCCAACCTTGTCAACACGGTTAAGGGTTATGCCGACTTCGAAAAATCAACGTTAACCGCGGTGATTGAAGCCCGTGCAAAAGCTACACAGGTTACTGTTGACCCGACAAAGCTTACTCCGGCTTCAATGCAACAGTTTCAGCAGGCCCAGGGGGGATTATCTTCGGCTTTAGGCCGGTTGATGGTTGTTGCCGAGAAATATCCTGATTTAAAAGCTAATGAAGGATTTTTAAATCTCCAGGCACAACTCGAAGGGACTGAAAACCGGATTACTGTGGAGCGGCAGAGATTCAATGAGATTGCCCGGAGCTACAACACCTATATTCGCCAATTCCCGAACATGATTATTGCTTCGATGCGTAATTTTGAGAAGAAAGCCTATTTCGAAGCCGAAAAAGGGGCCGAAAAAGCACCAAAAGTTCAATTCTAAGAACGCCGCTATGAACCCTAAAGAATTTCTCGGCAAAGAGAATGAACGGTTAATCGTCAAGGCTATTGAAGGGGCTGAACATCAAACCAGTGGTGAGGTTCGCGTCCATATTGAAAGCAGTTGCAAGCAAGATGTACTTGACAGGGCCGCATGGCTGTTCAAAAAGCTCAAAATGCATGAAACAAAAGAGCGTAATGGTGTCCTGATATACCTTTCGATCAATGACCGCAAGTTTGCGATCATAGGCGATTCCGGGATAAATAAGGTGGTCCCCGAAGGATTCTGGAACCAGATCAAAGAGATCATGATTGGTCATTTTATTAAAAATGAATATGCCCAGGGGATAATTCAGGGGATTGAAATGACCGGAGAGCAGCTCAAACAATATTTTCCCTGGCAAACCGATGATGTGAATGAACTATCAGATGAAATTTCATACGGAAAATAATGAAAAACTATCAATTAAAAATTAAATCAGCGCTTCTGGCAATTTTCATGGTGCTGTTTTTCTTCCAGATCTCCAGGGCACAAGATGAATTTCCGCAACGTTCGGACCCACCCCTACTGGTAAATGACTTTGCCGGAGTTCTTTCGGGACAGCAAAGAGCCGCCCTTGAAAACAAACTGGTCAGCTTTAATCAAAGGACTTCAACCCAGATCGCTATTGTAACAGTGAAAAGCTTGTCAGGATATGACAAAGCAGATTATGCCATAAAACTTTCAGAGAAGTGGGGTATCGGCCAAAAGGGAAAAAATAACGGAATACTCATTCTCGTTAAGCCTAAAACAGGGAGCGAACGTGGTGAGGTATTTGTATCAGTCGGTTATGGGCTGGAAGCCGTAGTTCCTGATGCAGTAGCCCGGCAGGCACTTGTGGGCGCCGAATTGCTCCCGGCATTTAAAAAGAACGACTATTTTACCGGACTTAACCGAAGCACAGATATTCTGATTTCGCTCACAGCCGGTGAATTTACTGCTGATCAATACATTAAATCTGTCAATAAAAGAGGCAGGTCAGGTTCCGGCGGATTTATCATTATCATGATTGTGCTGGCGATCATCTTCCTCTTTCAACGGGGAGGCGCTTCACGTGGCATCAGCAGCGGCCAGGGATTCCTGGGTGGCCTGCTGCTCATGGATTTGCTGGGCGGAGGAGGCCGAAGCGGCGGTTCCTGGAATGATTTCTCCGGAGGTGGAGGAGGAGATTCAGGCGGAGACAGTTTCGGCGGCTTCGGTGGCGGAAGCTTTGGCGGCGGCGGCGCGGGCGGATCGTGGTAAAAATAGTCAATTCGCATTTATACCTTTTAGCCAAAAAAAGATCATCAAGGCTAAGCAGTCCCGCAAGAGTTGTAGAAAAGATTAATAGGAGTTTTAAAGGAGCCGCCAGGACACTAAGAAATTATACTTAGCGTCTTGGCGGCTTAGCGTGAAAAAAGAGTTACATGAGACCTCAAAGTGATAAATATAAACCCTTTGCGTTTCATCGCCTACTTTGAGCGAAATTTTTATTGATTAGTTTGATTTTGCGATCTTTTTCTCATAGGCTGTCCTTAATGTGACAGTAATATACCCGAGAACCATCGCAATGGCGCAATAAACAAGAATAGTAATTGCCGATGAAACATTGGTGGTTGTGTTGCCATAAATTTGTCCGAATGCAAAGAATACTGCAGATGAAACAAAGATAGCGGGGACAAAATCGATCAGGGAATGTGTCCTTTCCATCGAACACATCGGGACAACCATCACCAGGACGGCCAGAGGAACAGCCCAGAAACCTGTCGAGCCTAATACCCCCGCAAGGCTAATAATCAAAATGGCCGAGAGAATACCCAATACATAGCCAAAAAAGGTACGCAGCCCCCCTTTAACGGTGCCGCCGGCCAGAAAATACATAGCCCATGCCTGAAAAGTCACCCAGCCAAACCCCTTATTGTCAGCGATCGGCATGTAACCGTGGATAAGCTGGTCGAGAACGATAAATAATGCTGCCAGGATGGCAATAAACACAGGAATCACAATAAATTTCTTGAAATCCATACAATTAAATTTTTAGTTTTGTTAATCTAGAAACATAATAATAGGGACAAAAATAAACAAATTTAGACAACGCCATCATTTCAACAGGTTGTCCCCGACGGAGGCAGAAATAAGATCCAGAAGAAACTGAACAGCCAGGGGATCGTAGGCCCGAATTTCAGGTTTAAAGTGATTCGGCTGGATAGATTCGTCCAGTCGCCCGTCAGTAATCAGCTGACTGATATAAAGTTTTCCCTTACTGTTTTGGGGTATAAGTTCGACCAGTGGAAACCGGGTATCCTTCTCCCCTGAGGCCACCAAAGCGCTGATTTTTATACCTTTTCCCTCGAATCGCAAATCGGTGGAGGGAGCAATAATTCCATTATTTCCATTCCATCGAATGAGCTGGCCGGATGGCAGATTATAAATCAGTTCCGGATTAGCCGATTTTACAATAAAACTTAATTCAGTCGATTTTGCAGGGATAAAATTCACCATCACACCAAAGGGAAGTGAAGCTTTGTCTGGTGAAGTCATCGCTGAAGAACAGGGTGCAAAATCGAGAAAAATTACGGACATCTCCCTGCGCAGTGCCCGGGTAACTAATTGGGTAATTTCCGGATCGCCGTTTGCAAAACGTTGCCAGCTGTTTCTTCCGCAAAGGAGAACCTGGGCCCAGGAAAACAGAGGGGCTTTGATACCCCATAATTTCAGAAAAGCAACCAGCCCCGCTTCCGAATCGGGTGTATGAACAAGTATTTTAGACAATCGGAGAGATTTCTTCGGCTGGATAACATTGAATACAACGATCGGAATTACCCCCGAATAAATATCCGCCGAACTTCCGGGAGTAAGGATAAATCGTCCCTGAATCTTTGGAACACGAATCATCAGCGGCACCACAGAGACTCCCTCAGGAGCCAGATCTATATTAACAATTGTCTTCCAGACCATTGTTTTTGAACTGTCGAGAATTGCCAGTTCCTGGCTCACAAGCAGGTTTGCAGAGGTGTTGTTTTTGAAGGTTACCTCCATTCGCATGATACCGCCCGGTAAAAAATTCTCCTGACTTCCCCCAAAAATTACCTGGTATTTTTTCTCTCCTGCAGATACAAGACCGGCTGAAGCCTGACTGCTCCCACCGGGAATCATCCATAAAATGCTTAAAAGCAAGGTTATCTTAAAAATTTCAGAGACCATAATTCTTTGATTTTAGAAATTCGGATCGCCGTAAGTGTATGAAACGAAAGCGATCATTTTGCCATCCGGGCTCCAGGAAGGGACATTCATTGTCCCCTGTCCTCCGTAAATATAGGCTAAAACTTTCTGTTCTGAAGAATTGATCTGCTGCAGCTGCAGCAAAACACGCTGATTGTGAGGATGGGAACTGGCGGGCACGTGTGCGGGATAGGAGACGTAGACCATCTGTTTGCCATCGGGAGAAATATGGGCAAACCAATCGTTGTAAGGGCCAGAACTAACCTGTTCGGGATGCGATCCGTCAGGAGACATTCGCCAGATCTTCATCATCCCCGAACGAACGGAATTGAAGTAAATCCATCGGCCATCCGGCGAATATTCAGGTCCGTCATCCAATCCCTTTGATTTGGTCAGCCGGACCTCTTCTCCGCCAGCCGAAGGGATACCCCATACATCATAATCACCGTTTCTTTCGGCGCAGTAAACCAGCGTCTTTCCGTCAGGCGACCACCCATGCCAGTAAGAGGGTACTTTCCGGGTAACCAATGAGGGTATCCCTCCCTTGGAAGGAACTGTAAAAATCGCAGATCCGGTTTTTCCATCTGAAGTTTTTACAGTACTCGAAATTGCAAGCATTTTACCGTCAAACGAAAGTCCGTGATCGTTATTAATACTCACAACACCTCCCGTATTGATTTTCTCCGGACTCCCGGAAGCCAGGGGGAATTTATAAAGTAATCCTTCAGAATTATAAATCAGAAATTTACCGTCATGCGACCAGTTTGGCGCTTCGATATGTTCCCTGGTTGCAAAGATTACTCTCCTTAAACCGGTCGCCACTTCCATCAATTCCAGGCGGCTGGCTGAAAGGTGCTGGTAACCATCAACCTGTTCACCTGCCGGAACATCGATTCTGAAATTGCGAAATATCGCCCGTTCAATTACTTTCGAGTCATGAGAGCAAATGAATAATCCGGCATAAACAGGAGCCCGAAAAGCAATGGTCACCCTCCCGGTTTCGAGAAGGGGAGTGCCTGATTTGGCACAACGCATAATGATTGTATCGCCTTTGCGTTCGAGCTGAATAACATCGGGCCGATTCTGTCTCGCCCTGAACTCACTGGTCATATCACTTTCCCGTGGGCGGTATTGCAAGGATGCCAGGCCGTCGCCATGGACGGCAACGTCGGCATAACGGGAGCCCTCCTCCAAATTCTCCCTGACCATCACCCCCATTTTTCGATGCGGATTAACTCCATCTCTTTCAAAATCACAGAAGGTGGTCAGGATAAAATCCCCATCGAGTTTCACCGATGCGAAATGGAACTGATCCTTTTCTGCCCACATATTCACGCCACTGCCTGAAAGGGTGAAATCCTGACTGGCAGGATCAAACTGTGTAACCCCGTGAATTTGGGGATTCCCGATATCAGTAGAAAATGTGAACATACCCTTATTCGGTAAAACGGGCGCAGCTGTTGTCATACACATGATCAGAACTAAAAATGCGAAAATAAAGATGTGGCGTGCCATAATGTGATCTGTTTATCCATAAGGAGTTGAGCGCAAATTCAATATACAGGAATTGGTCAACCAAAAAGAGGTGCCAATTTGTGAATTCTTTTTGACAAAATCAATATATATCGGTTTCACAATTACTCCCCAAAAAAAATTCCACTGCCAGATAACCCGGGGTTACCTCAACAGTGGAACTCTGACGAACAAGAGACTAAATATAAACTACTTAGCCAGCGATCTCAAATATTCGAGCACTGATCTGGCCTTTGCCTGATTGAGTCCCGGATCGGGCATAGGAAGATTGTTGTACTCCTTCAGCAGCGCCTTGGTTGTAGGATCATCCTTTTGCATCTGAGCAGTATTTAACAGAAGATTCATAATAAACTCAGGCGAACGCTGTTTGGTTACAAATTTGAGGGCAGGTCCCAGTTTCTTTTGATCGATATCATGACACGCAACGCAGGTCATGTTATAAATCCCTTTACCTTCCTCAATCCACTTCTTGTTCAAAGGACCAAGCTCAACTTTTTTAACCGGTCCGAGTCCATGACTTTTATCCTGGGGAGCAGATGCCTCCACCTTGATAACACTGGTTACGATAACCAAAGTAATGGTAACAATCAACGCAAAAAATGATAACAACTTTCTCATAATCTATCCAAGTGAAATTAAAAAATTAAAAATTAAGCCATACCACGACGTATAGGGTATTATTATTGGCGGCACTTCTGCCCGCATTATCATAATTAAAAATAGTGCCATTAAATTTATTGTAGGCCACATATTGCAAGGCAAACTTGGTATTATACCATGGCAGATATTCCAGCTGGCCGATGAACCCATTGCTGTCAGGCTTATTGGTCCAGCTGCCCACGTTCTCATCGGTGGATCCGTTGGTATAAAAATAGCCAAATGTTGCTCCCAATCCATTTTTCAAATAGAGATTACCATCAATCTTAAACGAATTAAAATCAAGATGCTGACTTTGGGTACTGGAAAGATCCCTGACCTCTTTTTCATTGATTAAGGAGGAATGAAGGGTTAATGCGCCAAAAGGCAATCTCCGCTCAAACTGAAAATCATATCCAACATCGGTGATATTATCCATAAGTCCCTCAATCCCTTGCTGATAGAATTTCGGAGCAATCCCAAATGTTCCAATCTCCACATAATTTTGACCCCACTGATGTTGAAGTGCAAGACGCCAGTAAGGCGCCGCACCCTTAACTACCATGGTGCTGGTGGCATCGGCTGGATTTGAAACGGCTCCCTGCTGGGCTGACCGGTATAAAGTCAATTCCGCAAAAAGCAGGTTATTGTATAAAGTATAGGCACCTAAACCGGCCACCTGGGTCCCAAGATTTTCCATAATGGTCGATTTGGAAGGAGTCACTGCAGCATCCGAACTTGCAGAGGGAAAACGCCAGGCAGGCGACGTGTTCCAAACATCCTGAACCGCAGGGTTATTGTTTAAGGTCAGACCATAGGTAAGACTCTTTTTAAATAATCGTGCCTGGTTGGTGTACCTAATATCGGCATTGTCCATCCCAAAGCTATGTCCGTCGTAGGTCATCTGAATAAAGGTCCCGATATGTGGTGAGACCTGTCCTGCGTAAAAAACGCTAAGCTGCTGGGGAAATGCCACTGAATTGTTTTGAACCCCGGGAACGTCTTTTGAAATATGGGTAAACGACGACTGAAGCATCGCTGATAAGGGCAAAGTAGTAAGCAGTTTAAGCCTCGTTACCGATGTGCTGTCGGTTGTAGCATCAGCCGCATCTATGGTTTTCATCCCTGTCAAAACATAGCCATTCATTTTGAACTGGCGTCCAAACGAATTAAGTTCAGGGAATGAAAAATGGCAGGCAGAACATGACATTCCGGTTTGCCGGGCATAACTGGGTAATGCTTTGCTTACGCCAAAATTTAGTACCGACACTACCATGACCAACAGTAGTTTTATACCGCATTTTAAAATGATGCGATTCTTAATTTCAACAGGAATAACAGTTAAACCGTTATACGTCTTTACTTTCAGTGAGTTTTCCATCTTTAAGAATTTTTAAAATTTAATTAATAATTCCAAAACACTATCCAAAGTAAATAAATTCAGCAACAATTTCAGGGGAAAAGCATTATTTAGAATAATTCCAGAACATTCTTCAGCTTAAAATCAAGTTGAGATTCTCCGAAAAAAGTTCGGCTTCTTACAAATTGTTTCAAAGGTGCACAAAAGATCCCAATCATTTGCCATATCCTGATTTAAAACTTAATTTTGAAAAAATCATAATACCTGAGTAAAATGACAAACACAGTTCTCCATAAAGCTGAAACCCGTGGTCATGCCAGCCACGGATGGCTTACCAGTATGCACACCTTTAGTTTTGCGAACTATCACAATCCTGACAGAATGCACTTTGGCGCTCTTCGGGTGCTCAATGACGACACCGTCGAGGCGGGAATGGGTTTTGGAACCCATCCTCACGATAATATGGAAATCATTTCAATTCCCCTCGAAGGGGATCTGGAACATAAAGACAGTATGGGAAATGTTTCCGTGATCCGCCATGGCGATATCCAGGTAATGAGTGCGGGTACCGGCATCTTCCACAGTGAATATAACAAGAATAAGGACCAGCGGGTGAAATTCCTACAAATCTGGGTATTCCCAAACACGAAGAACGTAACCCCCAGGTATGACCAGATTACCTTAAACCTGGAGGATCGTCATAATAAGCTTCAGCAAATCCTTTCTCCTAATCCGGAAGATGAAGGGGTGTGGATTCACCAGAATGCCTGGTTTCACCTGGGAAAATTTGACAAGGGTGTGAAAGCTGAATATTCAGTCAGGGGAAATGGGAATGGGGTTTATGCCTTTATATTAAGCGGCGAAATTACGATTAACAATCAGCCCCTTGCAACACGTGACGGGTTTGGAATCTGGAATGTTGATCAGTTAACAATCAGCGCTGATACCGACACGGAATTTTTACTAATGGAGGTTCCCATGTCATTTTAATCGGGAGCATAATTAGGTGCTGAATGTTCAATGTTCGGCGAATTGATTATCAGAGATAAAGATACAATTACGACATTAAATCATTCCACTTACTGAAAAGACAATAAAGGAAAGATTTTTTATCTGGTTGCAATTTATGTAATCAATAGACGCAGACAGATTTTCTGACCTGTAAATATCAATAGATGTCAAGGTTCTTAAGGCAGGTATTATCATTTATCCTCCCGGTCACTGTACTGATTCTCATTCCGTTGTGGATTGAGCCGATGATCATGGTCAGGAATATTCCTGCATTGATTACCGGTCTTATGGTAATGTTTGGCGGATTGCTTTTGATTGCCATATCCGTTTCAGCAATTATGCAGATCGGAGATGGAACGCTTGCCCCCTGGAGTCCGACCAAAAAACTGGTCACCACCGGCATTTATCGACACATCCGGAATCCTATAATTCTGGGAGTTTTAATAACTTTACTCGGTGAATCGGTGACCATTTTATCTGTGCAGATATTCAAATGGCTGATCATCTTCTTTGTAATTAACAATATCTGGTTCTTTATCTTCGAAGAGCCCAACCTGGAGAAGCGGTTCGGAGATCAGTACCGGAGCTACAAAAAGAGTGTTCCGCGGTGGATTCCAAGATTCCGATCAGGGAGAGCCCAATGAACCGGAAAGAATTCACTTACAGCTCTGCCATATAATCTTTTAATTATCCTCCTGCGGATTTAACGGCGTTTTCAGGATCAACTGATAAAATGCAAGATCGAGCCATCTTCCAAATTTATATCCAGCCTCCCGGATGATCCCATTGAATACAAATCCCTCCTTCTGATGCAACCGGATACTTTCCAGATTCGAGGCGTCAATACCGCCAACTAACACATGGTATTCCTGCTCCTGCGCCGTCTTCACAATCTCCTTCAGCAAAAGGGTGCCAATTCCTTTCCCCCGCTGATCTGACTTGACATATACCGAATGTTCCACAGAATACTTGTATGCAGGCCTGCTTCGAAATGACCCGTAAGTAGCAAAGCCTAAAAGGAGATTATCGTGATCAAAGACACCGATCACCGGGTAATTTCCGGTTTGCTTCTCCGCATACCAGATATCCATTATTTCCATCGTTCGCAGTTTATAATCATACAATGCAGTCGAGTTTAGTATGGCCTCATTAAAGATCTCCCTTATTTCAGGCAACTGCTTCTCATCACACGGTTTGATTATAAACTCCATAAGATTGTAAAATATTGGTGATTCACTTATCATATTTCCGGAATCCACCCCTTTGAAATGCCTCCTTACGGCATATCCCGGGACCGGCAAACAATTGGTCATCCGCAAAGAATCATACAAACAGACTCTTACGGGTTAATTAAGTAATCGGAAAGATATAATGAACTATTTAAAATTCTGATTTTCTCCTTTCGACCCCTCCAAATCTCCCGCGTTCTGAACAATACCCGCCTTTTAAACCCCTCATTTCCCTTCCCTTGGGGTGGTCAGGAGTTGGGGCAGGTCAAAAGTGGAAATAATTACGACGTTATTTTGTTCTTATTCCTTATTCTAAAAAGAATTTTTCACTGGTGTTATTCAGCCAGTTTCTTTTTGCTTACCAGTTCGGTAAAACTTTTTGCGGCATTGGTAAATTCGGAAGGCATCAGAATAACAGTAGTGGTATTGTTGTCGATCCCGATTTCTGAAAGCATTTGCATCCGTCGCAACTCAAGTGCAATAGGACTTCCTTCCATCTCTTTGGCGCCCTGGGTCAATTTTATGGAAGCTTCCAATTCGGCCTCTGCCTTAACAATCCTGGCCCTTTTTTCCCTGATCGCTTCGGCTTCCCTGGCCATTGCCCGCTGCATTGCTTCCGGAATTTCAACATCCTTCATCTCTACCATTTCGATTTTTATACCCCAGGGTTCGGTCGTGGTATCGACAATTTTCTGAAGCGTATCGTTGATTTGCTCCCGCTCTCTTAACACCTCGTCAAGGGTATGCTGACCGATAATATTACGCAAAGCGGTTACCGAAAACTGGTAAACAGCTTTATTATAGTCGGCTACACGTATTATTGCCCCTTCGGGGTTTACAATTTTAAACCACAGAACGGCATTCACCTTAATTGTCACGCTGTCTTTGGTAATTGTTTCCTGCTGTTCAAGATCCACCGTTTTTGTACGGATGTCAACCCGCTGCTGCATTTCGATCATGGGGATGATCCAGTAGAGGCCGGGTCCCTTAATCGACTGAAACCGCCCAAGCCGGAAGATAACTGAACGCTCATATTCCTGTGCAATCCGCAATCCGGATAAAAGAATGACAATAATTATTCCAATGATAGGTAGTGCTGCCATGATGTTTATAATTTTTACGCGTTAAATTTTTCTCAAAGGAGGAGGAGCAATTTATATAAATCAAGTTAGGCTTATAGGCTTTAGACTAATAGATTTAAAATAATCCTAAAAGTCTAAAGCCTAATCACCTAAAACCTTATCTCGTTTTGCCGTAAACCGGTCCGTAGGTATCGCATGCGCGGTAGTCGGAACCCTCTTTATCCATTCCAAAGGCATTCCATACTGCAGGACGGAAGATTTTCTCATCCTCAACGTTATGCATACAAACGGGGATGCGAAGCATTGCAGCCAGGGAGATCAGATCGGCTCCGATATGGCCATAGCTGATTGCTCCGTGGTTGGCGCCCCAGTTGGCCATTACGTTGTAAACACCGGCAAAGGCACCCTTTCCGGTCAGACGTGGAGCAAACCAGGTGGTTGGCCATGTTGGATCGGTGCGGACATCGAGTGTCGCGTGAACATCTTCGGGTAACTGAACCGTCCACCCTTCAGCAATTTGCAGTACGGGGCCAATACCTTTGATCAGGTTTACCCTTGACATGGTAACTGGCATCTCGCCATCGGTTTTGAAATGAGATGAAAATCCGCCTCCTCGAAAGTAACCAAGACTTGCGGCCGGCCAGTCAGTAGCATCGAGACAAGCCTGTGCTTCAGCCTCCGAGATCTCCCAGAAAGGTTTCATTGCAGGTTGCCCCTCCTTCTGCTGTTTAGCAGTGGCATCCAGGGTTGTGGAACCTGAATTGATCAGGTGAATAATCCCGTCAGCGGCCTTGCCGGTGAGTTTCCTGCCGGTGACGCGTTCTACCGCTTCAGGACTCCAGTAGGTACGGACATCAGAGAATATCTGGGCTGTATTGGTGAGCAGGTGGCCAAACAACATGGCAACACCATTTAGTGAATCGTTCTCGGTAGCCATCACGAAAGCCTCGCGGACGCCATTCCAGTCAAAGGATGAGTTCAGGATAGCCTCCATAAAATCACCATTGGGGAAATGATCTGTCCACTGGCGCTGACCCTGGAATCCCCCGGCAATCGCGTTGTGGCCCAAAGCTTCTTCTCCGAAACCTGCTTCGGCAAGACGAGGATTTCCAATCATCAGGTCACGGGCGATCAGGGTCATTTTAACGACCATCTCCCACTCCCAGGTTTTACGTTCGGGAGAAAGTTGCTTATCAGGATCATTCATGTCGGCACCTTCTTGGCAATTTTTCTTCACCCAGGCATACGCTTTTTCATATTCTGCATGATCATAAATGCCACGCTCCGCACGACGGATGATTTCGGACATATCCACTACTTCGGTGCGCATTCCCAGATAATCGAGGAAGAATTCCTGATCAACATAGGAGCCCGCAATCCCCATCGACATGCCGCCAATGGAGAGATATGACTTATTCCGCATCTGAGCCACCGCCAGACCAGCTTTGGCAAACTGCAATACTTTCGCTTTTACATCTTCCGGAATGGAAGTATCTGAAGAATCCTGCACATCATGACCGTAAATGCCGAATGCAGGCAATCCTTTTTGGGCATATCCTGCCAGAGCGGCGGCCAGGTAAACAGCCCCCGGGCGTTCTGTTCCGTTAAAACCCCAGACTGCCTTAGGGATCAACGGATCGGTATCCATAACTTCGGTGCCATAACACCAGCATGGGGTAACCGTCAGCGAAACTCCAACACCTGCCCGTGAAAACTTATCAGCGCACATCGCAGCTTCTGCAACACCGCCAATGGTGCGATCAGCAATTACGCACTCCACTTTTTGCCCGTTCGGAAAACGCAGATTCTCTGTAATAAGCTGAGCTGCTGCCTTTGCCATATTCATTGTCTGAACCTCGAGAGATTCTCTAACCCCCTGAAGGCGGCCGTCAATAACAGGACGGATGCCAATTTTGGGCATCTCCCCAATAAGTCGGTTAATCATTTTAACTGATTTTTAATATTAATTGTTTAATTGTGAAAAGTCATTTAATTGGTAAAAATAAAACTTTCCCGAATAAGATTTGAGGGTCAGGACAATATTTTATTGACATGCGCAAAAGATTGATTCAAGAGCCAAAAAAGCGGCCGGCAGTTGGCGACAGGCATCATCCTATCCTTGAAAATACTGCGAATCTTAAATTGGGAGGGAGTTAAACACGGCCTGCAAGTCAATTCAGCTAATTGCCAGTAGCCGGTACCATCGCCCAGAACTGAAACAAAGCCTAATCAAAAAAGATTTCGGGTATTGCGATTATCCCCATATAAATGTAAATTTGTTCTGTTAATCACCTAAAATTATTAGTTATGCCATTGATTATTGTTCTGATTGTTGTAGTCGTGATTGTTTTCTGGCTGATTGGCATTTACAACAGCCTGGTTCGCCTCCGTAACACGCGGCAGAATGCCTTTGCTGATATCGATGTCCAGCTCAGGCAACGGCATGATCTTATTCCTCAGCTTGTGGAGACAGTAAAAGGGTATGCCACCCATGAAAAAGAGTTGTTGATGCGAGTGACTGAAGCAAGAACTGCAGCGATGAGCGCCACCACCATCGATGAGAAGATCAAAACTGAAACTCAGCTATCCTCTGCATTACAGGGATTGAAAGTATCGGTCGAGGCTTACCCCAACCTGAAAGCAAACCAGAACTTCCTGCAACTCCAGGAGGAATTAAGCGATATTGAAAACAAGCTGGCTGCCGTCCGCAGGTACTTCAATGCCGCAACTACCGAATATAACACAGGCATTGAAACTTTCCCATCCAACCTGATTGCCAATAACTTCGGATTCCGTCGCGAGACCATGTTCGACCTCGGTCAGGATCGGGCTAATATGGAAGAACCACCTAAAATCAGCTTTAACTAATGACTTACGTCGGCATACAAACACAAATCAGGAGAAACAATTTCAACAGCGTTCTCCTGATTCTTGCATTTCCAATCGTTTTGCTTGGGATGGTTTATGCCTTCCTCTATTTTACTTCCCGAAGACCTGATCCAACGGCAATCAATGATACGTTCATCAACATTATTCCCTATGTTCTGATTGGCACTGCAATCTGGTTTATCGTTGCCTGGTTTTTTCACAATTCGATGATTCAGATGGCTACGGGTTCTAAACCGCTGTCACGGATGGAAAACAAGCGTGTTTATAACCTGATTGAAAATCTTTGCATCTCCAAAGGGATGAAAGTTCCGCGGATCTTCATCATTGAAGACGATTCGCTGAATGCCTTTGCCAGTGGAATTAACCAGAGCACCTTTTCGGTTTCCCTCTCGCGCGGAATCATCGACAAACTTAATGACGATGAACTTGAAGGGGTTATCGCTCATGAGCTCTCCCATATCCTCAACCGTGATGTCCGCTTGATGATTGTGTCGATCATCTTTGTCGGCATTTTTGCATTCATTGCCCAGATGGCACTGCGAAGCCTTCAGTTTGGCGCCTTCTCAAGAAGCCGTGATGAGAATAAAAATGGTGGTGTAGTCATTCTGATAGCCCTTGCAATTTCGGCAGTTTGCTACCTGATCGCCATCCTGCTCCGTTTTGGAATCTCCCGTTCACGCGAATATATGGCTGATGCAGGGGCGGCCGAAATGACCCGGAAACCCTATGCACTCGCTAGCGCGCTGCGCAAAATCAGCAAGGATCCGCTTATCGAAGCGGTTGAACGGCGCGACATAGCACAACTTTTTATTGAGAATCCGCAACCTGAAGAGAAGAAATTCTCCCTGAGCAATCTGTTTTCCACCCATCCTCCGATCCAGAAACGAATCGCTTTGCTCGATCAGTTTGCATAGATGAGTATTCCCTGTCCGGGTTTACTGAAGTGCAACTCAATGATCTGAATAACCATAAATACCCTATCAGGATGAACAATAAACTATTCCCCGGATTTTTGTTGATCATGTTCTTCCTGGTTTATATATCCGAAACCCGTGGACAGACTGATAAATTCAAGGCCCTGGAGAAGCAACTCGACAGCCTGAGAATCAGATTCAATATACCTGCAATTGCCTATGGGGTTGTCCGAAACGATTCCATAATCGTCCGGAATGTGATTGGATACCGGAACATTGAGACCGGGGAGAAGGCGCAGGTTGGCGATCTGTTTCACATTGGGTCAAATACCAAATCCTTTACGGCCTTTTTATCCGGGAAAATTGTGGAGACCGGCCTTATTAGGTGGAATACCCGGTTCTTCGATCTTTTCCCCGAAATGAAGGAGGGTAGTAATGCTGCATATAATGAGATCACCCTTGAGCAACTTCTTTGTCACAAAGCCCGGCTGATCCCTTTTAAGGATGATTCTGAAGTCTGCCCTATTGCCGATTATGAAAAGAACTTAAAAGAGAATCTGAGTCTGAAGGAAAAACGGTATTATTTCATCAAACAGGTTCTGAAATACGAACCCATTCCAATCTTTGAACACGCCGGTGACCGCTATTCCAATGCGGGTTACATCGCGGCAGCTTTAATGGTTGAAAAAGCGACAGGAAAATCCTGGGAGCAACTGATTTTGGAGATTTCTGACGATTTGAAACTGCATATTCACATCGGGTGGCCCGACAGCGACGATCCTCACCAGCCTCAGGGACATATTAATCCTGCGAAATGGCGCCTCGATATGGACAAGGATTTAATCCCCCTGCCTTCAGCATTAAAGAAATATCATTATTTCAATCAATATTCGCTGTTGTGCTCTCCCTCAGGCAATCTGAGTATTACCACAGATGGATTTCTGGAGTTTCTGCGCTTGCATATTGAAGGATTAAACGGGAAGGATAATTATTTGAAATCGGAAACCTATCGGCGCCTGATGGCTTCCTATCCTGAATATTCATTCGGGTGGTGGAATGAAACCTTCAATAGCCGGTTTGACTATTCGCATCGTGGCAGCATGGGTACATTTTATAGTTTTGTCTGTATTGTGCCAAAAATCAATACAGGGATCGTAGTGATGATCAATTCGTGGGATGAAAATGGACTCAGCGAGATTGTGAAAGTTCTGGTGCCCGCATTTGAATGATTAGTAATTAATTACTTGAAATGAGAAGGTTTGCAAAATTCCGAACCGAAAGGATCAAAATCAGGTTTATTTATTTCAGTCGTAAACTATTCAGCATTTTTTCTCCGGTCTCCTTGTACCTTTCAAATTGTTCAAGTTCACAAGTCACAGTGAATAAAAGTTCCTTAGACAATGGAATCGTGAAATTAACTGAGGAGCAAATAATAATGCTTCAATTAAGTGATGAGGATATTAAAACTGGAAATCTGAAATCTTACGACCAGTTTTGGACCACGATGATTTAAAATGGTTAAAAGAAGTGTAGTTTGGGATAACAGACAAGACCCAAAGAATCTTCTTAAGGAGATCCAAAAATAAATCTGTAACCTCAATTAATGCAACTTATTGAACAGTTCCCAAAGCACTATCCCTGCACTGACTGATATATTAAAGGAGTGCTTAGTGCCGAATTGGGGAATCTCGATCGTATCATCACACAAATCAACCACCTCCTGCTGAACCCCCTTCACTTCGTTGCCAAAGATGAGGGCAAGCTTCTGACCGGGTTCCGGTTTATATTCGTTAAGTGCGATGCTTCCTTCCACCTGTTCAATGGCAATGATCCGGTATCCCTCCTCCTTAAGCAGTTTTACGGCCTCTTCGGTCGTTTCAAAGTACTTCCACTCAACGGTATTTTCGGCGCCCAAAGCTGTTTTATGGATCTCCTTATCGGGAGGGGTTGCCGTAATTCCGCACAAACAGATCTTACTCACCAGCAGGGCATCAGAGGTCCGGAAGACGGAACCCACATTATTACAACTTCTAATATTGTCAAGAACCACCACCATCGGCATCTTATCGGCCTGTTTAAAACCTTCGACAGAAAGTCTGGGAAGCTCTTCGTTATTTAATTTACGCATGCTCAATTTTAATCTCAAAATTAGTTTTAAAAAATTAAGAAGGATTGCATTGCACCTGGCTATTGGCAACTTGCTGCCGGCTTGCTCTTCTGCTGCCGGAATAATTTTATTCTTCAGAAAATAAAAAACGATGGATGATTCTCAGAACGACTCACCAATCAACCTTTTCTCTTGAGATTGGCATCGTCATGCAACGGGCTCCGCCGCCTCCGCGTGCCAGTTCTGAACCGGGAATGGTGATCACCAGTTTTTTATAATCATTGTGATTTAAATTGTTATCAATAAAATCGCGTGCCCTGATGATCTCAAATCCATTTTTGTGCATCTCCTCAAGCGTATAGTCATTGCGTTCATAACCGATAACCTTGCCGGGTGCAAATGCAAAGAAATTAGCGCCGCTGTGCCATTGTTCCCGCTCCATAATCCAGGGATCCTGCTTTCCTCCGCAGAAGATGGGATTCAGTTCAAAGCCAATATCCTTAAGCGCCTTCAACATATTCTTCCGTTCATGAATTCCGGTAACGACCCCATTATCGATGGAAATATGTATCGTATGAAATTTATTGTTTTGGAGAATCAGTGGCTCATATATCATACAAAGATCCTGACTCAGAAAGGTGAATGTCATATCGAGATGGATAAACGACTCTGGGCTGTCGGGAAGTTCCTGAACAAGAATATGTTTAAGGCTTGTCTTTTTTGCTTTGATCACATCGATCAGAAAATCGATGCCCTGTGAAGAGGTACGCGAACCCTTGCCCACCAGAAGAATATCTTCACGGGCAATCTGCACATCCCCTCCTTCAATGGTAGCATAAGGGAAGTTCCCGCAATCATTTGCAGGAGTAACCGGGTTGATGGTCCTAACTCCGAAAGCCGGATGATTTTTAAAGATAGTTTCCATGATCAGTGTTTCCCGTTCGCGTACTTTACTGGCCATTTTACCGATCAGCACTTCATCCCAAAGTGTCATTGAGGCATCGCGCGTAAACAGGAAATTGTGTAACGGGCGAATGGAATAACGTTCCTTGCTCAGAAACCGGGTAAGGTTATCCCGCTTAAGCACAACACCTTCAATTAACTGAGTAGCGAGTTGCTGCGATGGAATCTGCAGCAGAAAATCCATCTCAGTATCCAACTCCTCCTGCATCACTATTTTCCGGACAAGATCCTCTTTAACGACATCATTTTGAAGCGTTTCAATCAGCAGATCCTTGACCTCGTAAGTCCGCGAAACCTTTTCCAGTATTCCCTTAAACGGGACGTACTCTTTATTGGCCACCGAGAGGTTTAAAATATCGCTGTAGAGCGCCCGCTCAGCATTTTCAGGGGTCATATTTTCCACCTCATGACCGGGTGTATGAAGAATTACTCCCTGTAATACTCCGATTTCAGAGGATACCCCAACATTAATTTTATCCATTATTGCAGCGCTTTAAGATAGGTGTATTCGAAACCCGGGTAAGTAATTAATTTTTTAAGTCACACGGAATCGATGGTCAGCAAAGCACATTTTTACGATGATATATTCATCTTTAGATCGCAGTTTTTCAACCATGGCTATTTCTGATATACAAAGATACCGATTATAAAAATCGGGAACCCACAAATTTTGAAATTTATAACCTCAAAAACATGCGTACTTGGCCGATCCTTTATTAATTTTGATGCAGGTTAACAGGATGCAGATGATATTGAAATTGTTAAATCTTTGTTTGTTTATGTGTATTTCACTGGCAGCCATTTGTCAGGTAAAAGACCTTGCCCCATATATGTATGACAGTCAAAAAATTATTGAAGTAACGGACTCCATAATTCATGTGTCATTACCTGAAATAGTCGTTTATCCACAACCGAGAGATTGGTCGCGAAGGGCGCTTCATCAGTATACCATATTGGAAATGCGGGTTATGAAAGTCTACCCTATTGCCAAAGTAGCCGCAGTAAAGCTTAAAGAATACAACTCCGTTTATCTGACTTTCAAGAGTGAACGGGAGCGAAAAGCATATATTAAGAAAATTGAAAAAGATCTTTATGCCGAATTTGAAACCGAAATCCGGAGCATGTCAATCAATCAGGGGAGAATACTGATTAAACTTATTGATCGCGAAACGGGGAAGTCGGGGTATGAAATTATCAAAGAGTTTAAAGGTGGATTCAGTGCGTTTTTCTGGCAAGGGATAGCCCGGATCTTTGGTCATAACCTTAAATCGGAATATGATGCGGCCAATGAGGATCGGATGATCGAATATATCATCTGGCAAATCGACCACGGGATGTTATGAGGTAGAGGCTGTTAGTCTGTTGGACTATAGACTATTCAGCTGTAGACTATTCGGCTATCGGGGTTATTCAAATCAAATCCCTGCAGGATTATCGGTGAAGGGAAATATTTTGGATGGAAATTTCGTCCCGGCCGGGACGAAATCTTTTATTTTAATTAACATTCTACCCATATCAGATTCCTAAATGGATATCAGAATCAATTTAAAACAGACTCCTGAAGTTCACTTAAAAAAGACCATATGATTCAGACCCTGCTTTTAATCCTGATCTGTGTGTGTGCCCTATTCTTTTTAATTAAAGAAAAAGATTACCTATTGTTTGTATATGCAGTATTAATAACCAGCGTTTTTATGCTTGTCTGGAAAGGATTGGATTACGCAGTAACACAGAACGGCTCATTTGACTTAAAGTTTTATGTATCTATTGTCCTTTTCAATTATTTATTGCTGACTTTCAACAATAAATTGAAAAGAAAGAAGGATTAACCTCTAAAACCTTCAACCTTAACAGCCTAAAAGCCTCATAGTCTGACAGCCTAACACCCTGCAATCTGCACCACGACCAGGTTTTCCTGCCCGATCTCAACGGCTGCAAGGTTAAGCGGAATTAATTTATGGTGCCGCTCTGGCAGCGATTTTTCGAGCCCTTTTTTTACATTCTCCAGTTTGATCACCGGTTTTGCCTTCAGGAAAGCGCCAAGGACGATCATATTAAAGGTAAGCGGATTACCCATCTCAACAGCAAGCCTTGAGCCTTCAACTTTGAGAATATTAATATCCTTCCGGGTGGGATGATGAAGTATGCCATTAGGATCATAAAGAAGTGTTCCGCCCGGTTTTACACGCGATTCAAACTTGGTCATCGACTGCTGGTTCAGGATGATAGCGGTATCAAATTCGTGAAGAATCGGCGAACTGATCCTTTCATCACTCAGGATAACAGTCACATTGGCTGTACCACCCCTCATCTCAGGGCCATAGGAGGGGAACCAAGCCACCTCCTGGTTTTGCATTACACCTGAATAGGCAAGAATTTTCCCCATTGAAAGGACTCCCTGCCCGCCAAATCCTGCGATGATGATCTCTTCAGTCATTTTTTAAGCTTTAGTTTAAGTATCATTTTGCTTTGGTCCGGTATAGCTCTGCATCCGCGCGACCGCCGTCTTTAAGATCACCCAGCGGATATTGGGGAAACATATTTTCCTCCATCCATTTATTGGAATCGACCGGGCTTAATTTCCATCCGGAGCTGCAGGTAGATACCACTTCGACAAATGCGGTTCCGATTTTCTTTGCCTGAATTTCAAACGCTTTGCGGATCGCTTTTTTTGTTTTGCGAACTGCTCCGGGAGTTTGAACGCTTTGGCGGGTTACAAAGGCGGCGCCGGGCAACTGGGCAATCAATTCAGTTATTCTCAGCGGATAACCATTCAGGTCCACATTTCTCCCGTTTGGAGTTGTGGAGGTGACCTGTCCAACGAGCGTTGTAGGGGCCATCTGACCACCGGTCATCCCATAAATCGCGTTGTTAATAAAGATCATCACGATATTTTCGCCGCGGTTCACCGCATGAAGGGTTTCAGCCGTACCGATAGCCGCTAAATCGCCATCTCCCTGGTAGGAGAAGACATATTTCTCAGGCATTACCCGTTTAATCCCGGTTGCAACTGCAGGGGCACGGCCATGTGCAGCTTCCTGCCAGTCTATGTCGATGTAGTTGTAAGCAAAAACAGCACATCCCACTGGCGAGACTCCGATGGTTTGTTCCTGAATGCCCATCTCATCGATCACCTCTGCAATCAGTCGGTGAACAACTCCATGACTGCATCCCGGACAATAATGCATCAGATCATCATTCAGAAGGGGTGATTTGGCATAAACCAGATTTTCCGGTTTTACGATTTCGTTGATTCTATCTGTTAATACCGACATAGTTATCCTTTTTTAAATCGTTGTTCCAAAGCAATTTCTACTTCATCCGGTGTAGGGACGATCCCCCCCATCCTGCCAAAATATTCAACTTTGGTGATTCCGTTAACTGCCAGGCGAATATCGTTAACCATCTGTCCGGCATTGAACTCAACCGAAAGAAAACCTTTCACCTGTGTGGCATATTGTGCAATAATTTTTTCAGGAAATGGAAACAGCGTGATTGGCCGGATCAGTCCGACCTTAATCCCCTTTTTACGGGCTATCTGAACTGTCTTTTGACAAATCCGGGCGGCAGAGCCGAAGGCCACCAATATATAATCGGCGTCATCACAGGCAATCGCTTCATAACGGATCTCCTCAGTTTTCATTTGATCATATTTAGCCTGAAGCCGCAGGTTGTTTGCCTCCATGATGTCCGAATCCATCTCCAGGGAGGTAATCACATGTTTTTTACGGTCCGATTTTTTGCCAGTGGTTGCCCAGCTTCCCGAGATCGCTTCAACCTGCTCGTTAGTCCACCGCGGACGTTGGTCGATCAGTTCAACCTTCTCCATCAGCTGCCCGATAACCCCATCGGCCAGTATCATTACCGGATTGCGATATTTAAAGGCTAATTCAAATCCAAGAATTACAAAGTCGTGCATCTCCTGCACTGATGCGGGAGCCAGTACAAGCAATGAATAGTCTCCATGACCGCCCCCTTTCGTTGCCTGATTATAGTCTGCTTGCGAAGGCTGAATTGTCCCCAGTCCCGGGCCGCCGCGCTGGACGTTTACAATAACGCAAGGCAATTCAGACCCGGCGATATAGGATATTCCTTCAGCCATCAGGCTAATTCCGGGACTCGAAGAGGAGGTCATCACCCGCTTCCCGGCGCCGGCAGCGCCGTAAACCATATGAATGGAGGCGATTTCACTCTCTGCCTGCAATACCACCATTCCGGAACTTTCCCAGGGACGAAGTGTCATTAAAGTTTCCATGACTTCCGATTGCGGGGTAATCGGGTAGCCGAAATAGCCATCACACCCACAACGTATTGCCGCTTCGGCAATTACTTCATTTCCTTTCATCAATCTTAACTCTCCCATATTCAGGGTTTTTTAAGTTTATTTACGCTTCGGCTTTAACCCGATAGACGGTGATACAACTATCAGGGCAAACGGCGGAACAATTTGTACATCCGTTGCAATTATCAGGATTCTCCATATAAGAATAGTGATATCCTTTATTATTTACATTGCGGTTTAGCGCTAAAACCTGTGTCGGACAAGCCACCACGCAAAGGTTACAACCCTTGCACACTTCATTGTCGACAACTACCGCTCCTCTGACTTTTGCCATCTTTTTCTGATGTTTATTAAATGATAACCAATCTGAAAAGGTATTTCTGTTCAGGCAAGCAAATCCGACGATCAGTGATAGTCTGAATTAAATTGCTGAAGCCTCTCAGCCAGATCTCCGAACTGATCTCTTTTTACATTTGAAACACAAGCCCTTAAACCCTCCTTTGTACTCCCTGTATTGCTCAGCGAAATGGCGCTAACTCCATAATAGAGTAATTTGTGCAGCAATTCACTGCCGGTCATGCCGGGATAGCCAATGGTAAAGTAAAATCCATTCCCAACAGGCTGATCAAGATCGGTATCATACACAATCTTAAACCCGTTTTCAATAAAAATCTGTTTCATAATCTTTGCTTTCTCCCCGTACTCTTTCACCTGTTCAATAAAGTTGAAATTTCCGTCATTAGCACCTTTAAACATAGCAGCCAGGGCATACTGGGCCGAATGGGAGGTGCCAGAAGTCAGTGAGTATAATACCCGGTGGACAATGGCATTTCCAAATCCATGAACCTTTAAACGTTCTTCAAGGTAAGGAAAATGGCGGTGATAAAGGGCATCCGAAATCACCATCATCCCGATACGTTGTCCGGCATACGAAAACACTTTTGAACTTGAAATCATCAGGATATAGTTCCCCGTGTACCGGGCAACAGTCACCTGATAGGGAGGAACTCCCGGACGGGAGAGATCCTCTCTGAAATCCATCCCAAAATAGGCCAGATCTTCAATGATAACAACATCATATCTATTGGCTAATTCGCCGATGATGCTTAATTCCTCTTCGTCAAAACAGATCCAGGCCGGATTATTGGGGTTTGAATAGATGATGCAATTGATATTCCCTTTGGAGAGGTAGGATTCGAGTTTGTGGCGAAGTTTATCTCCGCGAAAATCAAAAACATCAAAAGTCTCGTATTTCTGACCCATGACGAGCAATTGCTGCTTCTGAACGGGAAATCCCGGATCGATAAAAAGGACGGTATCACGCTCTTTATGGCAGCTTCCGGAGACTAAAAATCCGGCATAGCTTCCCTCCATCGAACCCACTGTCGGGATGCACCCTTCGGGGTTCACCTCAATATTCATAAAGAGTTTCAGGAAACGGGATGTTTCATCCTTAAGTGGCTGAATACCGTCTATTCTTGGATAAACAGCCGCTACATTATTTCTCAGAGCTTCTATTTCAGCATCCACTCCAATCCGGGCTGCCGGCAGTCCGGGAACTCCCATCTCCATGCGGATATACCGCTGGCCGGTGGCAGCTTCAATCGTGCTAACCAGTTGAACAATCTCCCTGATCGAGGCATTCCCGATTTCGGGAACTTCGAGCTCAGCAATTTTCTGCTCAACAATGGCGTAGTTTATCGGTGTGTTCATTTGACCGAACGAATTCAAAATTCACCGTTTAATTGTTCAACCCAGGCATTCAGACGATCCTCGGTCAGTTCCGGTTCGAAATCCTCATCTACAGGCAATCCAAGAAACAATCCCTCTTCGAGAGCCTCGGAATCCTGAAAATCATAACTTTCGGGACTTACCTTACCGAGAAGCTCTCCGCCGTTTTTGATGATTACGCGGGCCAATATCCCCATCGAATTGACAAAATGGTAGGCATAAGTAATGTGGTCACCCAATCCAAAGACTGCAACTTTTTTCCCTGTAAAATCAAAGGAGGTTACAATGGGCATAAATCTGGCCCAGTCGATATTTCCGAATTTCTGATCCCAGGTATCCCTGCCGATGGTCGAGATTCCAAAGATAATATGATCATAACGCACCAGATCAGCCGCAGTGGCTTCATTGATCAAAATAAGATCGGGCGCATGGGATTCCATTTTGGCGGCCAATGACCTGGCAACGCGATGAACAGATCCCCCTTCGGGTCCGAAAAAAATAGCTGTATTTCCCATAAGTGAGTATTTATTCGTTATGTATTGCAACTTCTCCCCTCATATATTCCCCGAGGATCGCCATGCTTGAAACATTTTTTAAAACCATATGGATGGCCTTTTCATAATTTTCGATCGAGTCCCATTCTACATCCACATGGAAGGAGTATTCATTCGGCTTTCCTATTATCGGGAGCGACTGGATTTTAGTCAGGTTAATCTCATGTTCTGCAAAGGTATTCAAAACTTTGGCCAATGCGCCATGAAAATGGCCAACTTCAAAACAGAGTGAGGCTTTATTGGGAGTCTCAGCAGCGTTGGCATGTTTGGCCAGAATTAAAAACCTTGTGTAGTTCTTTTTATTACTTTCTATCCCTTTGTCAATCACTTCCAGCCCATATAACTGGGCAGACCTCAGATTGCTGATTGCTGCGGCATAGGTGATCTTCTCTTTTGCAATCAGTTTTGCCACTGCTGCATTATCCCCAAGCTCCTTTGTTTCGACATTTGGAAAATATTTTTCGAGATATTCGGCGCACTGAAGAAAAGAAACGGGGTGCGAATAGATCTCTTTAATATCCTTCTTCCGCACGCCGGGGAGTACCATCAGATTCATCTGAATATGGATATAGATTTCACCGATAATGCGTAAATGGTAATCACGAATCAATGAATAGTTCTGCAGTATACTCCCTGCAATTGAATTCTCAATAGCCAAAACTGCATAGTCAACCTTATCCTGATCAATCAATTCACAAACTTTGCGGAACGATTTACATTCAACAACTTCTATCTCATCGCTGAAATAGCGTCGCGCCGCATCTTCATGAAATGACCCTTTTATCCCTTGAATTGAAACTTTTTTCACACAATTATTTTATTTAACCGGACTGATTTATTTTGGACGCAATGTAAAAAAAATCCCTGAATTAACTTCAGATCATTCGTCATATCGGTAAATAAACACGATAATTCAGCCGCGGAATTGATTTGAACGGATGCTTTTCAATGCGCAATCGCTTCATGCAAAGTGTAATTCCCTTCCTGCAAAGTGTAATGTCCTTCCTGAAAAGTGTAATCCCCTTCCTGAAAAGTGTAATGTCCTTCCTGAAAAGTGTAATCCCCTTCCTGCAAAGTGTAATGTCCTTCCTGAAAAGTGTAATGCGCTTCCTGCAAAGTGTAATGCGCTTCCTGCAAAGTGTAATGTCCTTCCTGCAAAGTGTAATGTCCTTCCTGAAAAGTGTAATGGGCTTCCTGAAAAGTGTAATGCGCTTCCTGCAGGGTTTCGAATGTTTTGGGCAGTTTTACAAATTGGGAGAATAAAAATGCTGCGGTTCCTTTTGAGATTTCCGCAGCATTTGCTTCCTAAAAGATGTTTATTCCAATGAACAGACAGAATGGTAAATTAGAGGATACCGTTATAGAATCTAAATTTAAGTTTTGAAATCTGCTTATATTCAGGACTGCCAGCGCCATAAACAGACTTGATATAGCTTTTGGAGTCATTACTCATTTGCACCAACCCGGAAATAGGTTGATATAGAACTTTTTCACGGATCCGGCGTGTGTTGTCGAGCTGAATTTGGGTATCAGTCACCACCTGGTTATTTGTGATCAGACTATTATACAGCTCAGTTAACCCGGCAACGGTTAAGTCTGCCTCATTGGGTGTATAAGCGGGGAAGCTACCGAGGAACTGGATTAATTTATAAAAATTATCCAGTTGTTTTTCGAAGCTCGATTTATGTGAGGCATTCTCTTTTACAGTTACCGGATCTGCGGAGTTGCCATTGGCAACAGATTTTGTTTTGGCATTTACCCGCCCTCTTTGGATCAGAAGGATCAGTGAACGAATATGCTCTCTTGCCGGTTCGTCTGCCACAAGTGATTTAAACGCATTTCCGGCACGGGTGGCAAGTTTACCCATAGAATCGAAGGCTTTACTGCGTGCATTCTTGGCATTTGTATTGACTGGCACAACGATGTTTACGGCATTTACGGCACTAAGGCCAAGAAGATATACGGCTTGTAAAGCCGCCTGGGTGATTTGCTCATTTGCGGGGTTATAGTGATCACCATAACCCAGAATCGCAGAATTCAAAGTTTTCAGGTTGTTCACATTCGTGCTGGCACCTGAGGATAAATTACTTGTCATCATACAAATTTCACGATTAATAATTTAATAATTCAAACCATTTATTTATTGGACAACATCTTAAAGATTACCTAAAATACGAAATAAATTGAAATAAATTGAAATTATTCTGAATTATTTTCATTTTAGTCTCTCAATATCAATACTTTTTGATCGCCGAAATAAATTATATCCCTAAATTCTACCAGGATTTCTAAAATCAGGACAGGCTTTCAACATTTAAGATCTGAAGGATGATGCCTCATAAGGTAATAGGCAGGCACAGGGAATAGATTCAATTACGTGATGCTGCAGAAAATAAGTTGAGAACTTCAAAATCTGATGTTCTCAACACCGTCATCGAGGAGATGAAATGAATGCTTGACCGTAAAATCTGTTAATTTGAAGAGCTGATTGATCTTTGGAAACCGGAACAAACTCCCCTTTTTAGTTTGTGATATTATATTTATGTTGCATTTGTATGTAAAATAACTGCATCTGTCATTAAAATAACTACACCTAATAAATTCGAAGTAAATTGATGGTGTTGCAATGTAACATGCTCATTGTATGTTATATAACATGATAATAAAATTGCTTTATTTTAATTTAATTGAATTTATCTTAATAAATTTGAGAATTGAGAATGTTTTTGCCAAGTATATTATTATGTGCATAAGTCGCAATTTGATTCAATAATTGAGGTGAAGACCAGCAACCCCTCTAAAAAACGGGGCAGTACCGAAAAACCAGATGAGTAGGATAAACAATAACGTTGAACAACATGGAAACTGATGAAAAAGGAATAGTTGAAACTTCAAAAGAGAAACCAAACCTCACTGAAGAAGTAAAAAAATTCTACAAAGGTGAATTTGGTGAAATTTTTATTGTATTCTTTAAGAATCCGATTGATGGTATTTTGGCAATATTCAAAAATCCATCAGATAAAGCATATACAAACTCGTTGATTTTATTCGGATCTGTTTTTATTCTGTATTTTATTGGAAGCTATATTTTGGCCGAAGATGCGAGATCCTATTTGACTTTTGGAGTATTTTTAAAAATGGGCTTAATACCCGTCATCATGATGTTCATGATAACGATAATAGCTTTCCTGATAAAATCTTTTTCCGGTACCCCTGACTTTAAAAATGAACTGCAAACCGGGTGACTTTGCGGTATTCCGCTGGGGGTACTTTTAGTTCTCGCAATAATCCTTCGGCTTTTTAGCGATTCAAATATAATGAATCTCATAAACAATCCATTAAGTAGCTGAGCAATAGGGCTTCTGTTCTTACTTTATATTTTATTGATGCTCATTAATGTTTTTCAGCAATCATTAAAAGCTTCAAATGCAGAAGATGCAATAGCGTGGTATTTGGCTCCGGCATCGATCCTTGTGGCAATATATTTAACATTCCAGATTTCAAAAGGTCTCTTTTAAAAAATGCATTGCATAAATACTTGAATATAAAAATATGTGGAGTCCAGAAAACACAAAAAAAACGGGGCGGATCTGAAAAGCCAAATGAGTAGGGAAATAATATCTAATCACATGGAAAATACATTTTTTGCTTTCATTAAGCCTTATTTAAGTGTCATCGACAATGGAAATTTTTTTCGAAAACCATTCAGTTGGTTGTATATATTCTTTGCCGTGCTATCTCTGATAGCACCTATATACTTAATATATAATGCATTCGCCCTTAATTCTGCCTATGATAGCCGGGATAAGTTCAGGGAAAAATTTGAGATTGTATCGCAACAATTTGACGGAATAAAGCAAAAATACAATTCAGCCGTGCAAATTGCCAATCAATCCAGATCGGCAGCTCAGAATGCCTATCAAAATTACACCCAGGCAAGCAGGAATATGCAATACTATGGGAATTATATTCAGAATTTCAGGCAAGACTACGAAAACGCTCAAAAACAGTCAAAACAATGGTTAGCAGCTTATAATGAAGCAGTAAACAAAAGTAATTTAGCCTCTCAAGAATCTGCAAATTTAAAACCTGAATATGATAAAATTAGTTTGGAATTTAATCAAACCAACCAGGAATATCTTGCTACAATTGAAAAATACAACAGCCAAGCACCTAAAGGCGCATTTCATACTCCAAATATCAAATTAAGAGCTATTTTAGCTCTGCTGCTCTTTTCCTTACTTACGATTTTTATTGGGTTGGTCAACTTTCAAATTTTTTGGGATAGAAAATCAAAAATGAATTTAACCTCTAAAGAAAATGATGAATTTACAGCTTTTCCTGCGGTTGCACATTATATCCAAACTTTTGGCGAATCAATTGGAACCTATATTGGAATTATGGGGACATTTACAATACTAATAGCGATGTTATTTAAAGTTTGCTTCGGCACCTATGGCCTGGGAAAATTATTTATAATCGACATTGAAAATTTATCAAACAATTTACTGACTGGAATTCCGTACATACTACTTCCGATTATTGCTGGATTTATGACCATTGTACTTTTTAGGGTAATTGGAGAAGGGATTAAAGCGATTGTAGTAATTGCAAATAATACAAGAAAACTTTAGCGACAGTTTATTTTTGTTAAATAATAACACAAACATTGGCTATCGGTTATTTGCTTGAATATGATTCATTAGCTTAATTTTTTCCAAACTGTTAAAAAAATGAAACATTATTTACCAGACATTCCGATAGCCAATGGATGCGATTACAAGTCATTTGTATGCATTCGGTGAGCCCCGTATTTTAACTTGTCTTTTAAATTTTTAAGTTTGACGCTCCTATTCTCTAATGCCGAGCGATGTTAAAAGAGAGACAATTTTTATCGTTCGATGAAGGTTATCTGGAATCAGATCTTACTGTTCGTGATTACTGAGCGAACCAGAACATGAAAGAATCAAAACTCTATTATTGGTAGTACAAGTTAAAAAGTATTTAATTTTTAACCCTCTTTAATGTCGGCATAAAAAAGTAACAAGGGATTAAGAATCTGGCAATTTTGTACAAATGGCAAACAAAGACATCCGCTGAAACAACGCTTTCAGAATTATGAAATGGCTTTTTTAAAGCTCAAGGAAGCCATCGCAATGAATTATCACACTATTAAAGCGGCACCAAATTTGAGGATTCAGAGGGAATATTGCGAGATGCAATATATCCGGAACTGCAATTGCTTTATCAGTTCTTTCTAACTGAAGCAGGTCATGAAGAGCCAAATCTGTTATATGAAAAAAGTGATTTGGAGGAGATCTCACTCCATTATAAGGTTGATCTGGCAGATTTTCATACATTGACCAATCCGGATTTTATGGACCATATTATAAGGGTTGGTGCCATTTTTTATCAACATGAAGATCGGCATTAGTCTTTAACCATTCGACAAACCCATCGGCTGAGCTTAATGCCTGAGATTTTGAGGTAGCAAGTCTCCTATTTTATTTATAAATGGATTCAGATTTGCCGCACTATTCTAAACATTGGGATATTGGATTCGGTAAAATTATTGCAATTTACCCGGGATTTCTCAATCCCATTCATGATTAAATCATTAATCGCATTTTCGATCGTAAGATTACTGCTGATTTTTGGATTTTTTTCGCTGCCGGCAACTTTAGATGTATTAAATTCCAGGTTTAAATAGGGATAATGATCAAGAAAACCGATTAAACGATTCAATTCGGACTGGTTATCATCGAAGATATACCAGGTATTTAAAATATATCGGCTATTGCGTGCCTCCTTATTTGCCATATATTAATAAAATTAAGTTTAAGCTGCATTCTGTGTTTTGTGTTTTCATGATACGATTTGGGTAATTAACTATTTCGTTCAACAATTACTTATACAAGAATTGTTGTATACAATTATTCTTAACCGATTTCATTGGCGAATAATCAATGAAGAAACCAGGAAAAAGCAGCTCCTAATGCTGTCGGGTGAGGCGTCAGTCTGAGAATACCGAGTCGTTGGATTAAAAAAATAAAAACAGCGATCATGAGATTAAATCCCAGTATGGTGTAAGTTATTTTTTGATGTGAAAATCCCGCGGTGTGCAACCGGTGGTGAAGGTGATTTTTATTTGTACCAGATGAAGTTCGGGGATTTGCAATTCTTAACAGCAATACCCGAAATGTATCAAATAAAGGATAAAAAATTATTCCAAATGAAATAATAGGAACTGATGGAACTGCATATGGCTGAGTCTGATCAATATTACACTCATTGAATTTTATCAAAAGGATAGCAATGATGGTTCCCAATAGCTGCGTCCCGGTTTCCCCCAAAAGGATCTTATTTCTCTTCCCATAAACATTATAAAAGAAAAAACCTGCCAAAGTTCCGACCAGAGAAAATGAAATGATGGCATAGTCAATATGATTGCTGATCAAAAACCATCCCCCGAAAATAAGTGCAGCCATCATGGTCAGACCTGCGGCCAATCCGTCTATACCGTCCATCAGGTTAAAAGCATTAATAATTACTATTATTGTAAATATGGTAATCAAAACACTGGATATCATTCCGATTTCTCCCAATCCAAATAGTCCCTGAAGATTTGTAAATCGTATTTTAGCAAAGAAGATAATAATGACCGAGACAATTATTTGACCATTAATTTTCATATGCGGAGGTAGCGTCAACAGGTCATCCTTTAAACCGATAAAGAAGATAACCATAGTTGCAAGAATAATGAAGGTCCATTCTGGAAATTCATAACCGAATAATCCAATGGTGGATGCCAGAATAAAACTAAAGAAAATGGCAATTCCCCCCAGAGTTGGGGTCGCTGGTTTTTCAGATGAGGATCGTATACCGGGCTTGTCACAAAGATTCAATTTAGCAATAACTCCTACCACGATTCTTACACTAAAAAGTGAAAAAAAAAGTGATATAAAAAAGCTGGTAATTATGCGAATATATACTGGCATGATAATCGTTAATCAGATAATTGATTCTTTAGAATTTTATTTGAATGGGAAGTATATCCTTTTTTTTTCATTTCCACTCTTTCATCAGGAATCTGGCGCTTTATCCTCTGTTTTTGATATAAACTTGGAGTTTACCGGAGATAGTGGCGCGTCGTATAATACCTTTTTAACTGTTATTTCGGATAAAGGTGGAGAGGGCAATGAAGTAGCTGTCATAAAGGGTACCTGATTCCCGTAAGAAGTACCTGCTAAATTTGTAGCATAAGCCCTGACATAATAGAGTGTACCGGGACTTAAACCTGTAATAGCACTGGTAAATGCGCCTGTAACTGATCCGTCAATGGAAAAGCTATTCAGGGTTGTCGGATTTTGATTGGTACTCCAGCAAACTCCACTGACCGTAATCGCACCTCCCCCATTGGAGGTGATATTTCCGCCGCTTGCGGCCGAAGTAGAAGTTATCCCTGTCACTGGCGATGTTATGATATTGGATAATGACGCTGAAGTCATAAAGGTTACCTGGTTCCCGTAGGCAGTACCGGCAGAATTTGTAGCATATGCCCTGACATAATAAAGGGTACCAGGACTTAAGCCTGTAATTGCACTGGTAAAGTTACCGGCAGCTGATCCATCTGTTGAATAACTATTCAGGATCGTTGGATTCTGATTGGTGCTCCAGCAGACACCACTTGCTGTCAATCCTCCTCCGCCATTTGAGGAAATTGTTCCACCGCCTGAAGCCGCGGTCACAGTTACTCCACTTACCGCTGTGGTGGTGAGATTTGGCAATGAAGCAGTAGTTGTAAAAGTAACCTGATTACCGTAAGCGGTACCAGCAGAATTTGTCGCATAAGCCCTCACATAATAGGTCGTTACAGGACTTAAGCCTATAAGAACACTTGCATATGTGCCAGTCGCAGACCCGTCTGCAGTATAACTATTCAGAATTGTTGGATTCTCACTGGCGCTCCAGCAGACACCACTTGCTACCACCACGGTTCCGCCATTGGCAGAGATTGTTCCGCCGCTTAAAGCTGATGTTGCTAAGATATTGGCGATGGCTGTGGTGGTTATTGTTGGGGGTACAGCCACAGATTTGACTGTAAGCTGATTCCCGTAAGAAGTACCTGCTGAATTTGTAGCATAAGCCCTGACGTAATATAAAGTACCTGGAATAATACCGGTAATGGTACTGGTAAAGGTTCCTGAGGCTAATCCATCAACGGTATGACTGTTCATAATTGTTGGATTGAGATTGATGCTCCAGCAGACACCACTTGTTGTCACCACAGCTCCGCCATTGGATGAGATTGTTCCGCCACTTAAAGCTGATGTTGGTAAGATATTGGCGATGACTATGGTGGTTATTGTTGGCGTAAGAACAGGTATTTTTAAACCTTTGGAATAAGTTATACTACTCTTATTCAGATCAGCCCTGGCTGATATCCGGTAATAAACATAGGCTCCGGGAGTGAGAACAGAATCAGTATAAGATCGGAATGTCTTATCTATCAATCCAACCGAAGTTGAGATCCAGGTCATGCTGTCAGATCCTTTCTCCAGAACAAAACCATCAAAATGCGTTTCACTTTCTTCCCAGGTAATTTTTACTATACCCTGCTCGAAGACCGAGGTTAGCTTTGCAGGCGTCCATTTATTGGATGGGCATGCGCTGTCATAGGGATTATTGTATTCTTTCTGACAAGAAGAGAGAACAAGAGTAAAAAATATAAGTACAATCTTAATTGCTTTTTTCATCTTTAAAATTTATAGGTTAAAGCCAATAAATGGATATCTTTCAATGGCAGGTAGTTGAATGCCAAATTCCCTTTATTCCTGTTATGACGGATATGGATCAGAACCCCTGCCACTCCCAAAATAGCGGTTGCCCCATAAGCAACCCTGGTCACATTGAGATTCCGTTCAACCCGAGCATGAATGTTTTCTGCGGTAACCGTATTTGATGAAACAGTGTAATTTTGATAAAGGTGGTTTGCCCTTATATAGGCGTAGGTTCCGGTTACGGCTGAAGCTCCCCCGGCAATATAAATCCATGGAATCCATGTCTTCTTTTGTCCGGTTTCCGGGATAAAGATATTCCCATTAATTCTGACCTTTAACAGCGAACCGTTTAGATCCATTCCATCCGATTTCATATCCCAGAAGATCGATTTCTCTTTTCCAGGTTTGATTCCATTCCCTATGTCGCCGGATATATTTAAGGGATGAATAATTCTATCGTTATGATCTTGGATCTCTAATTCCAAATTAAAAGCTTCCCGCCTGCCTTGAAGATCATAATTTACAATAAGGCTGTCCTTTCCTGGACTTAATTTCACCCTGGTATTTGCAATTTTTGATTCCTGAGCGAGCAACGAGAAACTTAATAAACAGAAAGTGAATGGTATGTATATTTTTTTCATTTTTATGATAAAGGATAGATTTCAGTAATTGTCAATGAATAATGTTCAATTTTCAATGTTAATAAGAATTAATAATCTGATAACCTGAAAGATATAAGTAACCGAAAAGATATAACATACTATTTAAAATGCTGATTTTCTCATTTTTGACCCCCCTGAATTTCCCCCATTCTGAACCATACCTTCCTTTTAATCCCCTCCCTTCCCCTCCTTTGGAGGGGTTAGGGGTGGTCATGGGTTGGAGAGGTCAAAGAGAAAACAAATAATTACGACTTGAAATTGTTCTTGCAACTTAATTGCAACTTTAAATCATTCAACTTACTTAGTTTAATCAAATGCATTAAAAACGATTATTTCGATAAAAACCCTTCGAAACTGAGCCCCTCTTTGCCCCTTGACCATTGCAGAATGATGATATGTCAGTTTTGGATAACGTTGTTGAAAGATGTAGTTATTTAGATAATCACGTACAGCATAGGATCTTAAAAAAGCTAATGACTGATTGTTTTTAATCCCCTGGGTCTTTGTCATGATCATTTTGTAAGATTTTCCTTCAAATTCGCAATCTCTTATAAGATGATCCCCAAATTCGCCCTTATATGGAATTATCTTTTTAACCGGAACAGCATCGGCGCTTCCATTAATGGTTATGGATATTTCCTTAAATGGTGTCACATATCCTGCAAGTTGTCCATGGAGGTTTCTCTTCAATACAGCCAGGGTGACCTGCAATGCATTGGATTCATTTACCAGATATTTTCCCGGGCCAAAATCGTCAGTCCGGAGTTTCATCGCATTGTTTTTTAGGGTATAACCATAGGTAATGTTTAATGCTTTTTTTCCATCCATGATTATGGTTTCAACATTTACCTCTGTAATTACATTATCACTGATAAAATGGTTGTTTTGCATTTCGGACGTATAATCATTCAATTCGGATTTAAGTGAATTCTGAATTTGTTTGATCACTTCCGATTGATTTTTCACATCCAAAGAGCTGATCCTGGCGGGAATTTTTATCTCCACGGTTATTCCGGAAATATTAATTGTGTCGCCTTTGGGATCTTTATGCGCAGTGGCTGATATCGTGGCCAGAAGCAGAGTTAACAATACAAACAGGATGATTTTATACATTATTATTTTTGTGATTTATCAATGGGTTTATAAATAGCGCTTAGCATAATTACAAATTATTCTTTACTGGTTTTTATTGAAAAACAGGAATCATATGCTTCTCTTCATCTGCGAGTTGATCAAAAAGATCATTTCCCAGTTCATACAACATTCCGATATTGCTAATTTTACCATATTTCAATTCGATAAAATCTATCGCTTTTTTGTCACCTTCCATAGCAAGGAAGATATTTTTATAATCTTCGAAAGGGTTGCGGCTTTTCATTATGTTTGCCAGTTTGTTTAGTGAAATGTTGGTTAAGATTTCGACTGTTCTGCCTGAAAATGAAGCAGATTATATTCCTGCAAATGTAAGATCAGGATGTGGAGATAGCTATAAATCGGAGATAGCCTTGGGGCAATTTCCCGATTATGCACCAAGGTTTTTCCTTGCGGAAAATTTAAATTTCACCTAAAAGGAGACGGGGGGTATACAAAAAACAAGAGAAAAGGAATAATTCTTTTGGACAGAGCAGGACCTATTGGCTAAAACCACACCGGCTGAAGATCTTATGGAAGATCTAACTATTTGATTAGACTGAATTTCAGAACGTTGGAATTATTAAAGAATTTAATCCTTCCTTGAAAAATACATTAACATCCCGGGTGATATTAAAATTGATTTTTCAATGATGAGTTTTAAATCGGCACAAGAGTTAGATTCCATGAGAATTCTGGTGACAAATTTAAAATTTACGACAAGGATGTTAATCGGAAGATGAATTGGAGCTCATTTTAGCCAGAAATTCTGCCGGAGCGATCCCTTCAGCTCTCTTAAAGGCACGAAAAAAGGTGCTTCGACTCGTAAATCCTGACTTTAATCCGATTGCTTCCAATGTCAGTTCCTCCGCTTTACCTTCCCGGATCAGTTGTTTTGCATAATTAATTCTCCAATCATTTCGGAAATCATTGAAAGATTGATTTTTAACCTCCCTGAAATAATAGGCCAGATGGTGAAAAGGAATATCGACCATTACTGAAAAGCGTGCCATGTTTAAATCTAATTGAGTATAAAGCTGCCCGGTTTGCATTGCAGTCTCTATCTTCCTGGAAATCTGGTCCAGATAAGCAGCCTCAAAATTTGGGCTGTATTTTATGTTCCCATCATAAATGGCTATGTCATTTTCGGATGTAGTTCCCCCCCCAGAATTTTGAACAGTTAACCGGGGAAGACCGTAGATTACTTCGGGGAAGAAAAACGGAGAAACCAATAAAATGATCAGTCCGATAGCTGATAATATCTGCAAGGCATTCATCGTATAAAACAGGTCGCCAGTATCAGTTCCCCATGAATAGAACATCAAAATAAACTGGCTTGCCACAAGCGCAAATGAAGAACTCATAAAAACGTAGAGCTATTTGATCATAAATGTCTGTCCGGAAAGGACCCACTTATCCTCGCTACGTTTCACGAATCGAATAACCATTCCAATTGACCATACGATATAACAAAGCGCCAATAAAGGGCGGCTCACATAAACAAATCCGACGGAAAACAATTCCGAGAGCCAACCGAATTTATAATCAGCCAGAAAACCAGGGTCTTTTACGATTTCTTCTGCGATCGCCATTTTTTCGGAAAATGGTTTGGCACAGTAAGGGATAACCGAAATCAGGTAAATTGTCATGGGAACCAGGTGCCAGATATCCTTCCGGTAAAGCCGGTAATTATCTGACAATAGGCTTCGAATGTACAAGTAAAATGCGGGTCCTGTGAGAAAAAAAAGAAAGGCAAAATGGGTAATAAATAGGGCCGTCAGAAAAACGGACTGCGAATAGAGTATTATATATTGAGTAATTCCATTAAGACTTATTGCGAAAACGAATATGCTCAGATAAATGCTGGATGGAAATTTCCTGGCATTGAAATACAATAATAACGCCGAAAGAATAATCCCATTGATTGACAAATAAGCTAACATAAACGAATAATCCTTATTTAAGCAAAAATATAAACATTTCCCAAAATTGACACACAATTCTGCTTTGGTGAAGAAAAAGCTGAAGGCTTATGATCATTAAAACCCCTCGGATACCTTCGTCTAAGGTTCTCCTGTGGATTTTAGTTCTTCAGCGTCTAAGTTACCGCATGTACGATACTTTCACCCCGGTGGCTAAGTTAACTAACTTTAGCCCTAATCAGCTATTATTCCATTCAAACCAAATAAGTAATAACTAAAATATAATGTCGCATCTAATTTTAACAGAAGGATTGCTTCGTCCCTTCTGATGTCATTGTAAGCTACGACGAAGCAATCTTAATTAATACTCCCGGAAGTTGTGATACCCGAACATCAAAAAAGATTACTTTGGAAAAATAATTATGTTGATTTTTCCTGACCTCCGCGAGGTCATAGGTTTATGGAAAAGAGTGCATTAATAATACCTATGACTCCCCGGAGTCTTAGGTATCTTCCTTCGACCAATTTCTATAAACATACAAACCCACTGGATTTGAAACACTGATGAATTCAATTTTAAACGATTATAAAGAGTTATGCAGGAGTCTCAAAGAAACAAAATACGACATTACATCTTTTCTGTTCCTTTATGTCCTATTGTCGGGGAGAAATAGGGGTCAGAGTTTCTTATCATTCTTTTTACCCGATTCAGATCCGGGCGTTTTAACACCCGGACCATATGGCTCAAAAGACCCGATTCAGATTATCAATTCGCATGGAATACGCAGGAATGAAGAATCTCAAATTTTATATAACGTGCTGGCTTCAATAAGTTCCATTTTGTGCTCCTGCAAAACCTTAATACACTCTTCAAGCTGATCCGGTTTAAGGACAACATTTGCCTAATCACCTGTCGAAAAAGCATACAAATAGGCAATTGTAATTTGATTATCCGACAAGATCTGAAGGGCTTTGGCCAGAGCTCCGGGCTCATTGGGACAGTTCATACAAACCACATCGGTGAGGTTGACCGAAAAATCATTTTCACGCAATACCTTGCAAGCGAGCTCCGGATCTGAAACGATCAATCTCAATATGCCAAACTCTGAAGTATCTGCCACGGAGAATGCCAGCATATTAATTCCTGAATCTCCCAGAATTCGGGATACCTCGTTCAACCGACCCGATTTATTCTCCAAAAATATTGATAACTGCTTTATTAACATTCGATTGAATTTTATTTGTTTTTAACTCAATTGTGCATTTACCGGTAGATTGCTTAATAATTGTCTAAGATCCCGTCAGGGAATAGATCGGTGTAAAAAATTTCCTGAAGATCAGGGTTCCGTACGGCACGAAATATTTTATGCAAATCGCCTTTCTACCAACATTATGTGTCTACTGTACAATTTTCTCAGATTATTCTCATAAAATTAAAAAATTGATCTTTAAACATTTGCTGACAGTCAAAGATAAACGTTTACTTTTCTCTAAAAGGAGACAATTTTCATGTTTCTATAACTTCCGGTTATCAATCACGCGGATTGCCTTGCCTGCGGTGCGCTCGATTGTTTTTGGTTCAACAAGTTTAACATTGACAGAAATCCCCAGGACACTCTCAAGCTTACGGGTGATCCTAAGTCGCAGTTCCTGAAGTTTTCGGATCTCGTCGGAAAAGAATTGTTCCTGTATCTCTACCATGAGTGACATAGTGTCGAGTGAACCCTCCCGGTCGACAATAATCAGGTAGTGAGGTTCAACTTCACTCATGCTCAGCAAGACTGTTTCAACCTGCGAGGGAAATACATTCACGCCCCTGATTATCAGCATATCATCACTTCTTCCCTTGCATTTCTCCATCCTGACCAGGGTTCGTCCGCAGGCGCACTGGTCGTAATGAAGCCTTGTAAGGTCACGTGTCCGGTATCTGATCAGCGGAAGTCCCTCTTTGGTAATGGTGGAGAAGACCAATTCTCCAAGTTCACCCGGAGCTACCGGTTCAAGCGTTTCCGGATTGATTACTTCGGGCAGGAAGTGATCTTCATTAATATGCATTCCTGTTTGCTGTTCACATTCACAGGAGACTCCCGGGCCCACAATTTCACTGAGTCCGTAAATGTCAATGGCCTTTATCTGCAGTTTTGTCTCAATCTCCCTGCGCATCGCCTCAGACCAGGGTTCTGCGCCAAATATTCCAACCCTGAGTTTCAATTTATTAATATCCACGTTCATCTCCCTGATCACCTCCGCAATATTGAGGGCATAAGAGGGGGTGCAGCAAAGGACAGAACTGCCAAAATCCTCCATCAGCTGAATCTGTTTTGAGGTGTTTCCACCTGAAATGGGAATAACGGAGGCTCCGAGATTTTCAGTTCCATAATGCAATCCCAATCCGCCGGTAAATAATCCATAACCATATGCAATCTGCACAATATCGTTACGATGTACGCCGGCCATGCACAGCGAACGGGTTACAACCTCTGCCCACATCTGAATATCCTTGCGGGTATATCCGACAACGGTAGGTTTACCCGTAGTTCCTGACGAAGCGTGCAACCGCACAATCTCACTCATGGGGACTGTAAACAAGCCAAATGGATAATTATCCCGCAAGTCGATTTTGGTTGTAAATGGAAGGAGTCTCAGGTCATCAACATCCTTTATATCATTGGGTGTCAGTCCAACTTCCTGCATTTTTTTGCGGTAGTAGGGGACGTTGTGATAAATGCGTCTGACCGTTTCTCCCAATCTTTCAGACTGAATGATCCGCATCTCTTCACGGCTGGCGCATTCAATTTTCTCGTTCCAAATCATATCCTGATCAATAAAATTTAACGTTCAATACCCTGGCGGGATAGAACTGCAAATTTAAGAAATCCGGCAATACAGGTTATGAACTAATAATTTAGATTTGATCTATTTAAATAATCGGGGAACTACATATTTAGTACGATTTGGGAAAATATTTGCTCAAAGCGAGTGATATCTTCTGAAGGAATAATTTCAAGCAACCTCTCTTCGCATTCATTTCTTGACTTATCAATCTTGTTGCGGATGGACTTTCCTTTGGGGGTAAGGCATAGCTTTATCGCTCGCCTGTCTGTTGTATCCGCATTGCGATCCAGATAACCATTGATGACCAATTTATCGACGATCCTGCTAATGCGGGAGAGTGAGAGTCCCATATTTTTAGCCAATTCAGGACTGCTTATTCCCTGACAATTGTCCAGCGCTGAAAAGAAAAGCAACTCCGATTGGGAGATCTTAAGATCACGCATCAACCGCTGATCAGATTGCGAGCATTTTTTCTTTAATTCATAAATCATGCCCATTATTCCTGAAGGTGTTTCCATGTTGCAATAATACTTTTTACAAAGCTATAAAGATGACAACTATTTCCAAACACATTTTTTGCTAATGGCATATTATTCTAAACTGATTTTTTATTTCAAGATAATTTGATATTTTTGTATCACAATTATTGCTAATAGCATATTAATTGATTCACAATTTAATTCTATATATCATGGCGCTAGAACATTTAACAAAAGAGAGTTTTGAGGAGAAAGTTTTTAACTTTGAATTAAACAAAGAGTGGAAATTTGAAGGAACGATCCCGGTAATTATTGATTTTTATGCCAACTGGTGTGGTCCATGTAAGATGGTGGCGCCTGTTCTGGAGGAGTTGCAAGCGGAATATGGTGACAAGCTGATAATTTACAAGGTCAATACCGAGGAGCAGCAGGAATTGGCTGGTATATTTGGGATTCAGAGCATCCCTTCATTTTTGTTTGTCCCGGCAGAAGGTCAGCCACAAATGGCTCAGGGCGCTTTGCCGAAGGATACGTTCAAATCAGCGATTAATGATGTTTTGAAAGTATCAATAAACTGAGAGGAAATCTTCCATGGGAAAGCGGCGTGGGGCTTGTAACTGGCGGCTGGCCGGATTACATTTCAAAGGTTGATTATCATTAATTTGACAGGACGCTTCATGCTAAGAGAATTGTGCAAGAAGCCAGTTGACCACAGTCAGTTGCAATACGATTACCGGCAAATATATCTGACGAGCGAAAATATTAAGCAATGAACACACATAAATAAATGAAATAGCCATGATAAGAATATCACCAGCCGAAATCAATATTTTCTCATGACGATTCCGTCTGGACTTAAAAAAACAAATTATTGACAGATGAAACCCTCATGAACTTACAACCACAAAAGGCAATGTATTAGTTAATGAGGGTTCATGCGGATCAAGAATCTAAATAATAATGCCTTAACAAAAATAATTACCAATGAAACCATCATGAACTAACGTTCACAAAAAAGATGAATAAATCCATGAGGGTTCCACGAGAATCAATAGTCTATATATAAGTAAGTTAATCTAAATTTATTCGAGTGAAACAAGAAATCAGTATTTCCTGGAAAGACGGGATGGCTTTTGAAGCAGATGTCAACGGGCACAAGATAATGCTTGATGCAGGAGAGCAATTTGGCGGACGCGACCTGGGACCCAGGCCAAAACCGTTAATGCTTGTCGCCCTGGCAGGCTGTACCGCGATGGATGTCGTCTCCATTCTCACCAAAATGAGGGTTGAGCTGGAGAATTTTGATGTCAGTGTTGAAGGGGAGCAGTCAGAGGAGCAGCCCATTCATTATACAAGTATGCATATCATTTATGAATTCTGGGGAAAAAATCTGCCTGAAGATAAACTCGAAAAGGCAATTAACCTCTCACATGAACGCTATTGCGGTGTTTCGGCGGTCTATCGCAAAGCAATGCCCGTTACTCATACCTTCATTGTTCATAATACAGCGAATCTGTGATTTTCAGATAACCATTCAGGTTTCTCTGCTTACAAAAAAAGGAGCGTTGTCTTTACCGACAGCGCTCCTTTCTCATGAAAATAACCAACCGGAATAGGTTTCCTAATAACCGGTTTTCTAAAAGTGATTACATGCCGCCAATGTGATAAGCCACACCAACGGTAAAACCGATATTGTGTTTTTTGTAAGTTTCGAGGTAACTGATCTGTGTCGAACTATCGATTATTGTCTTTTTATCGGTTGAATATGTGGTGAAAAGGGCTCCGGCATCAACTGTGATACGCGAAGTAGGCTTCCATTGTACACCGCAGGCGTAAGTGTTTGCGCCATTATTGATAAAGCTGAAATCACTCTGGAATTTAGGATTAACACCCATTACGGTGAGCAAATAGCCGGCGCTCACTGCGAATTTCATTGTCAGCTGATATTGTCCGCCAATTGCAGCTTCCCAGGTATCATGATCAATGGTCCGCTGTTCTCCATAAATATTGGTTCCCCAGTCAACACCTTTATCATGGTAGGAATTGAATGATGCAGAGAGGTTAAAAGCCTTAACGATTTTATAATCCACACCCACAGAAAGAATTGAAGGGATATCGCTGCCTGTTTTTCCCTTGTCGGGGAACATACCTGTTCCATCCACTTTAGTGCTGTTGGTCAGTGTTAATTTAGTCATGAACTCATATTTAATACCGATGTTCAATCCTGTGGCCGGTGATATATTGACACCAAGAATCGGAGTAATTCCGGCACCTGTTTGTGTAACATCGACGTTTTTGTCTCCCAGCTGAGATGCTGTTCCTTTCAGAGTGGACACTTCACTGTTAAGCGAAGCTGCTCCGGCAGTAAATGCACCCTGGATTTGTGCAATGTTCATCGCATTGATCTGAGCCTGGGGGATCCCGAGCTGAAGTAACCCTTGCTGAAGCTGAGTTGCGGTAGCTGCGTTTATATATCCGGCCCCTTGTACCTGAGCAATGGTATAAGCGCCTGCTCCATTTGTGATCAGCGGCTGAACTTCTGTTGCCGCCCCTGATGCCTGATTTGCAAGACCCTGAACAACAGGCGCTGCCGTACCGGTGAGGAAGGTCGCTGCATTTGAATATTGTCCGTTTACATTAAGCTGAATATTCTTTATATAACCATTGTATTTATTTGCAGCAGGAATATAACGGGCTCCGGCATATACCGAGAGAGTCTTATTTACTTTAAATGATGCACCACCCTGTATCCCCCAGTAAACTGATTTACCGTTCAGATAAAGATCCGCGCTATAGTTTTTTACATTCATTCCCAATGCACCCAATCCGGACAATGCGGGAACCAGGGTTGAAATTGGGGTTTCAAAAGAGGGCAATCCCTTGTTGAAGGTGGCGCTTCCACCGCCACTATTGGGGCCAAAACCTAAGGAAAAGGCAAAACGCTCCTTTTTATATACCGCATAAGCTGTAGGAAAAACAGGGGCCGACAGTAATCCGTCATATTTACTATTGTTCAATAATGGAAACGCACTTTCAACTGTTTTATACTGAAACAGACTCTGATTTTGAAGTGCGAAATAAAAACCATTCTCCATCATCATTAAACCTGCCGGATTAAAGTATACTGCATCAATATCGGTTGACGCATTACGCGACAGCATTCTGATATACTGTGAACTTTGATTGCCGTTTGTGAGTAAGCCGCCTGCAAATGCCTGGCTAAAACACACTAAAATCCCTGCTAAAACAATTATTTTCCTCATGAGTTGAAATTTTAATTAGTGCGGCAAATGTAAACAATATAAATCAAACTTCAATGCTTTTAATTGACTGTCAACAATATATGAATTTTAGAACCGAATAATCCATAATTTGACAAATGGAATCATTATAAATAATTTCGAAGCGTTGCAGGGAGAATTAAAAACCTGGCAACCATAACTTTTCACCGGGAATGTCAGCTTTAGCACGGTTCGGGGCGGGAAGAGGGGGATCACAAATTGCCTGTCCGCTTAACTCAGGCTGTCAGATCCTGCTAAATTGAATTGGATCTCAATAACGGTACTACCTCTTATTTAGTCGATCCTTAAGATAATTTTAAAATGCAGGTTATCAACAACATATTGTTAATTTATAGAATAATTATTTGTCTCAAATTGCAAGAAAATCACTAAATTTAGCCAAAATCCTTGCAATACT
>Ga0316227_1000134_pt1 | contig 116256 bp, 102 predicted proteins | sample TBH18019metaG_FD_206012 | JGI IMG/M metagenome (GOLD analysis project Ga0316227, IMG submission 206012) | Freshwater microbial communities from Trout Bog Lake, Wisconsin, USA - TBH18019 | ecosystem: Environmental > Aquatic > Freshwater > Lake > Hypolimnion/Profundal zone | place: USA... | reverse complement strand
AAGAACGTTTGGCCTCCTGTTTTAGGCCATTTCACCCTCTAAACTTGCTGTCCAGTTTTGAACCGGCAAGAAATCCAGTTTTGAACCGTCGCCGACACGGTGCAACAAGAAGCTTGCTCCCCTCGTTCGACATGTTCTATGATCCCGCTCAAATCAGGCGGAAGCACCAATGAAACTGCAACGAATCTCCCTGGATCATATCGCCAAGCTGGCGGGCGTTCACAAGGCCACGGTCTCCAGAGCATTGAGGAACCATCCGACCATCCCGCTCCACACGCGCGAACGAATCCACGAAATCGCGCGGCGCGAAGGATACCGCCCGAACCCGCTGGTCGCCATGTATCAGGCGCAGGCCCGCTCGAGCCGCCCGACGGCCATGCAGTCCTCTTTGGCCTGGCTGAACGACTACCCGAACCCGACCTGCTGGCAGGAATTTCCATGGCTGCGCGGATACCTTCGCGGGGCCCGGCAGCGCTGCGAGGAGCGGGGCTTCCAGCTCGAGGAAATTCCGATCGGGCAAAACACGAATGCCAGCGGCGCCGAAGTCATCCGCATCTCCGAAATCATGCGCCAGCGCGGCATCTTCGGCGTCATCCTTCCCCTGATGCTCCACCACCAGTTCTTGCTCGAAGAATGGTCGGACTGCGTCATCGCACTGGTGGGAAGCGGCAACCTGAGCGGGTCCGGCCCGGCGCCTGCCACAGCCTCGCGGTTTTACCCGCAGGGATTCCCGATCGCGGACCGGGACTTTTATTTCAATCTCCGCCTGGCTTTCCAGACCGTCCTCCAGCGCGGCTACTCGCGCATCGGCTTCATTTACAGCCGCTATCTGGACCGGGAGTCCGAAGGCAGGACGCAGGCCGCGTTCCTCGTCGAACAGGCCCAGCTCCCCGAGGCGCAGCGGATCCCCATCCTTTTTCTCGAGCGCTTCAAAGAAGGCCGGCCTGTCGCGTTCGACCGCTGGCTCGAAATCCACAAGCCGGATGCGATTCTTTCCATCAACCCGGTGGTCCGCGAGTGGGTGCAGGACTCCGGACGCTCGGTCCCCGAAGAATGCGGGCTCGTCAATCTGAACGTCGTGGACGACGTCGAAAACTGGAGCGGGATCCGTGAGAATCACGACCTGATCGGAGCCGCCGCCGTGGACCTGCTGATCGGACAACTGAGCCGCAACGAAATCGGCGTTCCCCGGCAGCCCCGCAAGGTTCTCATCCCCGGCGAGTGGCACGAGGGCGGAACCCTTCGCGCCCAAGCCTCGTTCGCCACCGAACGGCGTTAAAGCGGAAAGCCACGCGCAAAAATCCATTCGCAAAACGCAATGCCATCAATAACCGTGCCCCCATTTCCGCCTTTCAGACGGGAGTTGTTTCAGCGTGCAGCTCGCTGACGAATAATCGCACCTGATACCACTGCCGCGGCGATGAGAAAAAGCGCGATCGTGGAAGGCTCGGGAACGGTGCTGCCAAGGTAGAGGTTGACAAAGCCACCGGTTTCATAATTCCCGGTCCCGCCGGGAATTGCCGGTGCATTGGCGGTATACCAATAGGTATCAGGATTCGCGTAGCCCTCGAGGCGGTCTGTAAAACCACTTCCATACGCGAAGCTGTTCGCTGCGATGGCGGCAAGATAGGGGTCGTAGTTGAGAGAATTAGGATCGGCCGCCGATCCCAACCAATCAGACAGTTTCCCCTGAGCCCCCGCAAGGGAAAGCAGAAAGAAATATTCGCCCGTTGAAAGCCCCCCCACGGTTGTGGAACTAAATATGGTCCCGTATAAATTTGTGCCGGTCGCCGTTGCCTGGTCGGCAATGTTGAGGGTGCTTTTCGACCAGCCAAAAACCATGCCAGCCATCAGGTCTCCCACGATCCTTCCCCCAAGGTCATTGACAATGCCTGTGGTGGAATATGCGGTGGTGTAACTGCCGGGAGTCCCCTGGACGACCACATACCCAGGATTACTGCCGTAGATTCCGGTTCCGGCATTGAGGTTGGCTTGGGTAATGTAAATTTGAAATGACGATGCGGGCGTTCCTCCTCCGGAGATCGTCGCTCCGGTGCCGCTGATCACAACCCCTGCCGTGCCGTTGGTAATCCCCAAGCCAGCGAGCGTGGGATCGCCCGTTGGGTTCAGGTTGCTCTTGAAAACCGCGACCGTGACGTAGTTTTGCATCTGATCAAAATTGGGAGCTTGGCCGGAAATGGCAGCAGCCCCGCTGTAGCCAAAAAGAGCCTGGCTCACGCCGTATGGGACCAGCGAGGGATTCGTAGGGCTGGTGTAGCTGCTCACATTCAGACTCGTCCCCGCAGAAGCCAGCCCGTTCATCAGAGATGTCCAGTCGTGATAGGCGCTAGGAGCCGTCGCTGAGGACAAGACGCGCACTATATTGCTAGAGCCATCCGTAACAGCCGCCGCGGATGGAACCAGTGCCGCGACATTGCTCAAAATGTTGGGATTCGTTATCACGGGGTTGACGGACGTCGCCTGCAAGGGGGCACCTGTCGTCGGGTTCCTCACCATGGTGGCTCCCGCGACCGAGACCCCGTCAACATAGGAGAGGTCCATATTGCTTTGGCTTGGTGGTGGATTCGGCCCAGTCTGCGTCTGTCCCTTCACTGTCGTTTCAAAAACAAGGTAGGGACTCGTTTCAGTTGGCCCCGGCTGCGTAACAAGCGGGGCCGCCCCGTAGTTTACATAGATGCGCCCCCCCACGAAGTCGTTCAGGGAGAATGTGTATTGAGGAGTATTGTTGAAGTAGGCAAGGCCGGTGTCGGCTGACATGCTCGCGAGGGTGAATGACTGCCAGGTGTCGGTAAAGTCGGTGATCGTGGTGTTTCCAATGGATTGTGCTTGCCCGCTGCTCCCGAAAGCCCCTTCAAAGGAAACCCATATTTGGCTCGGATCAGACCAGCCTGGATTGTTGTTGGTAATCACGAACTGCGTGTTCACGTAGGTCTGCGCCTGGACCAAGGTGCATGTGGCAGCGATCAGCAAGAAAAGTTTGAAGGTTTTCATCGGTGGGGGTCTCGTTGTTGCAGAATTGCAGGTTTGGCTGAAATAAGCCGCTGCGCAGCGGGTTGATTTTGAGAGCGGTATCTGCCCGTGACAGGCATGCCATGCGGCGGCGACATGACACATTAATCATGTATCATACTGAGCGGCCGTTGGCAAACAAAAAAGGGCGCGTGCGCTGATCTAACGCTTTCGGCGGCATCCCGTTCCGGAAGAGTCTGCCTGTTCGATCTGAAAACTATTTTTCGTCCAGCGCGGCGACCCCGGGGAGCGATTTGCCTTCGAGCAGCTCGAGCGAGGCGCCGCCGCCGGTCGAGCAATGGCTGACCTTGTCGGCGACCTTGAATTTCTTCGCCGCGGTCGCGGTGTCCCCGCCGCCCACGACACTGATCGCGCCGGCGGCTGTCGCGGCCGCGACGGCGTCGGCCATGCTCTTCGTGCCTTCGGCAAAGCGGTCGAACTCGAACACCCCCGGAGGGCCGTTCCAGATGATCGTCTTCGCGCGCCCGATCACCTCGGCAAATAGCGCGCGGCTCTTCGGGCCGACATCCAGGCCCATCCATCCGTCCGGGATCCCGGCGTTGTCGTCGGATTCGCGGATGTCCGCGTCGGCGGCAAATTTGTCGGCGCAGACGAAATCGACCGGCAGGTGGATCTTGACGCCTTTGTCCTTCGCCTTGGCCATCAGTTCGACGACGATTTTCGCGCCCTCGGGATCGAAGAGGCTGCTGCCGATCGGCATGTTGCTGAGGATATTTTTGAAGGTGAAGGCCATGCCGCCGCCGATGATGATCTCGTCCGCCTTGTCGAGCAGGTTGCTGATGAGCGGGATCTTGTCGGCGACTTTCGCGCCGCCGAGGATGGCGAGGAGAGGGCGCTTCGGATGGTCGAGGACCGCGGCGAACGCATCGAGTTCTTTCTGCATCAGGAAGCCCGCGACCTTGTCCGGCAGCGCGACGCCGACGACCGACGAGTGCGCGCGGTGCGCTGTCCCGAACGCGTCGCTCACGAACACGTCGCCGAGCTTCGTGAGGCCCGCGCGGAACTCGGCCACCTTGGCGGGATCAGCTTTCGTGGACGTGCCGTCCTCGTTCTTCCGCTTGCCCTCTTCTTCGAGATGGAAGCGCAGGTTCTCGAGCAGGATCACCTCGCCCGGCTTGATCGCCGCGCAAGCCGCCTCGACGTCGGGGCCCACGCAGTCGGCTAGGAATTTCACCGGCTTGCCGAGGAGATCGGCCAGCTTGTCGGCCACCGGCTTGAGCGAAAATTTTTCCACGCGCTCGCCGTCCGGGCGCCCGAGGTGGCTCATGAGGATGACCGACGCGCCCTGGTCGAGCGCGTATCGGATCGTGGGGATCGCGGCGGCGATCCGCTGCGGGTTCGTGATCGCGCCGGTGGCCTTGTCCTGCGGCACGTTGAAATCGACGCGCATGAGGACGCGCTTGCCGGCGAGGGCGATGTCTTTGATGGACTTTTTCACTTGGAAATGACGCGGGCCATTTCGAGCACTTTGTTGGAATAGCCCCATTCGTTGTCATACCAGGAGACGAGTTTGACGAACGTGGGATCCAGCGCGATGCCGGCTTCGGCGTCGAACACCGAGGTCGTGGTTTCGCCCCGGAAATCGGTGCTGACGACTTTCTGGTCGGTGTAGCCGAGGACGCCCTTCATCGGGCCTTCCGCGGCGGCCTTGATGGCGGCGCAGATTTCGGCGTAGGAGGCGGGCTTTTCGAGCTCGACCGTGAGATCCACGACCGACACGTCGGAGGTGGGCACGCGGAACGCCATGCCGGTGAGCTTTTTGTTCAGCGAGGGAATGACCTTGCCCACCGCTTTGGCCGCGCCGGTCGAGGAAGGGATGATGTTTTCGAGGATGCCGCGTCCGCCGCGCCAGTCCTTGTTGCTCGGGCCATCAACTGTCTTCTGGGTGGCGGTAGCTGCGTGGACGGTTGTCATGAGCCCGCGCTTGATGCCGAACGTGTCGTGGATGACCTTGGCCAGCGGGGCGAGGCAGTTTGTCGTGCAGCTCGCGTTCGAGATGATCGCTTCGCCGGCGTAGCTCTTGTCGTTCACGCCGTAGACGAACATCGGGGTCTCGTCCTTGGAAGGGGCGGAGAGAATGACCTTCTTCGCGCCGGCCTTGAGGTGGGCCTCGGCGGTCGCTTTGTCCAAGAAGAGCCCGGTGGATTCGACCACGACTTCGGCACCGACCTCGTCCCACTTGAGCGTGGAAGGGTCCTTGATGGCGGTGAGCCGGATTTTGTTGCCGTTGACGATGAGATGGTTGCCCTCAACCGAGACTTCCCCGTCGAAACGCCCGTGGACCGAATCGTATTTGAGCATGTAGGCGAGATACTCGGGCTCGAGCAGGTCGTTGATGCCGACCACCTGGATGTCTTTGCTGAAGTTTTTGACGGCCGCGCGGAAGACCATGCGTCCGATGCGCCCGAAGCCGTTGATGCCGATTTTGATCATTGTGATGTTGTGTTTGTTGTTGGTTTGAGTTTTGAGGGGCCGATATTAAAGAATCCCTCGCGCGAAGCGTCAATGAACAATCGCGCGGATTCTTGAGCTAGAGCAAACATGCGGCGTCAATGGCCGCGAGTTCCTCGGGCGAAAAGGCGATATTTCCGAGCGCGGCGACGTTTTCCTCGATCTGCGCGGCCTTGCTGGCACCGATCAGGACCGTCGTCACGGCCGGGCGCGAAAGGATCCATGCCAGCGAAAGCTGGGCGAGCGACTGACCTCGGGCCTCGCCGATGGCGGCCAGCGCGCGGACCCGGCGGAGTTTTTCCTCGGAAATCTGATCCGCCTTCAAAAACCCGTGCGGTTTGCTCGCCCTCGACCCTTGCTCGATCCCGTGCAGGTAGCGGTTGGTCAGAAGCCCTTGGGCCAGCGGGCAGAAGGCGATGCACCCGACCCCCTGCTCCCAAAGCACGTCCGAGAGCCCGTTTTCGACCCAGCGATCAAAGAGGTTGTAGCGGGGCTGGTGGATCAGCAGCGGCACGCCGGCGGAAGACAGCAATTCCGCCGCGCGCTTCGTCAGTTCGGGAGGGTAGTTCGAAACCCCGGCGTAGAGGGCCCGGCCCGAATGCACCGCCTGCACGAGGGCTCCGACCGTTTCCTCGAGCGGGGTCTCCGGGTCCGGGCGGTGGCTGTAGAATATATCCACATACTCCAAACCCATCCGCTTGAGGCTCTGGTCGAGGCTCGAAAGCAGATATTTGCGGGAACCGAAATCGCCATACGGCCCAGGCCACATCCGGTAGCCGGCTTTCGTGGAAACCACCAGCTCGTCGCGGTAGGCGGACAGGTCGGATTCGAGGATCCGCCCAAACGTTTCCTCCGCGCTCCCCGGCGGCGGGCCGTAGTTGTTCGCGAGGTCGAAGTGCGTGATCCCGAGATCGAACGCCCGCAGCACCATCGCCCGCGCGGTCTCTTGGATATCAACCCCGCCGAAATTGTGCCAGAGCCCGAGCGACACCGCCGGCAGAAGCACCCCGCTCCTCCCGCACCGCCGGTAGGACATCTGATCGTAGCGAGTGGGCAATGCGGCGTGGCTCATTTGAACAAGGAAACTCCACAAGTTTCCATCCGACATCAAGCCCTGTTCTTTGTTATCGCAGGCAAGCCGCTCACGACTTTCTCCGGATGCGACCAGCGACATCCCCGGCGGGCCGGGCCGACACTCCCGGCTTGTGACTCCGCAGGTCCGCTGTAGGTTGAATCATGAACTTTGCGGGATGGCTCGCCCAGCCGGCAGCGAAGGTGGCGGCTTGGTATCGCGCGGGAGTTGATGAATGCCCCGATCGTCGGGCGATGGTTGCCGCCCAACTCGTCGGGCTCGGAATTTCCAACCCCCGGGTGCTGGCTGCAATGGGGCGGGTTCCGCGACATGAATTCGTGCCGGCGGAGTTGAGGAGAGACGCGTATAGGGATGGCCCGCTGCCCATCGGACACGGACAGACGATTTCGCAACCCTACATCGTGGCGCTGATGACCGAGTTGCTCGACCTCCGCCCCGAATCGCGGGTGTTGGAAATCGGGACCGGTTCCGGCTACCAGGCGGCCGTGCTCGCCGAGCTGGCTTCCGAGGTCTATACGGTCGAGCTCATTCCTGCCTTGGCACAACAGGCGTCGGAAACACTCGGCGGGTATCGAAACGTTCATGGCAAAGTCGGGGACGGATACCTTGGATGGTCGGAAGCGGCGCCCTTTGATGCGATCATCGTCACCTGTGCCCCCGACAATGTGCCGCCAAAATTGATCGGGCAACTGCGGGAGGGCGGCAGGCTTGTGGTTCCCGTCGGCGACTCTGGCGGCACGCAGCAACTCTACGTCCTCGAAAAAATCAGCGGGATGATCCAACAGCGATCGGTGGCGCCGGTTCGTTTTGTGCCGATGGTTCACGGAAGCAAATGACGGCCCACCACCACCATTCCGGCGGATCGCCAGCCACCACACGCCAGGGCGCATATGCTCCCCGGAAGGAGATATCAAGCGGAATCGAATGCCCCTTGTTTTTTACAACTTTCGAAGATGCGCGCGGTTGAATCTCCGCGATGGGGCTTGTTGCGACGGAAGCCAACCCGCATATTTTATGCTGATGCGAGCGACTCTTCTGGTTTTGCTGGGAATCGCGGCCTGCCCGCTTGCGATGGGCATGCCCGTGGTCCCGTTCGAGATGGACTCGCAGGAGCGGAGCCTGGTTCCGCCGCTCTCCGCCGCGCTCGACAATCTGGTTTCGGTGAAACAAAAAGCCGCCGGCGTTCCCCGGGCGAGGATGTGCTCGGACGAGGTTTTTTTGCGCAGGGTCTTTCTCGATGTCATCGGAACATTGCCCACGCGGGAGGAAGCCGTCGAATTTTTGGCTGACAAGGACGCCGGGAAGCGCCGGGCGCTGATCGACCGCCTGCTCGAACGGTCCGAGTTTGCGGACTACTGGGGGATGAGGTGGGCGGACATCCTGCGGGTCAAATCCGAGTTCCCCGTCAACCTCTGGCCGAATGCGGCGCAAGCCTACGACGGGTGGATCCGCGCCTGCATCCGGCAGAACATGCCGTATTCGGAGTTTGCGCACCGGTTGCTGACCGCCGAGGGGAGCAACTTCCGCGATCCTCCCGTGAATTTCCTCCGTTCGGCCGGCAGCAGGGAACCGGAGGCGCTCGCGGCGGCGGCCGCCCTCGTCTTCATGGGCGAGCGCACGTCGAATTGGACCCCGGAAAAGCGCGCAGATCTCGCGGTTTTTTTCTCCCGTGTCGGGTTCAAAAAGACGGGCGAGTGGAAAGAGGAAATCGTCTTCTTCAACCCCCCGCAGGGCGGCGGTTCCGCGCCGGTTTCGGCCCGGCTGCCGGACGGGACCCGCGTCAAAATCAAACCGGAGACCGACCCGCGGGAGGTTTTTGCCCGGTGGCTTTTGTCATCGGCGAATTCTCCGTTCGCAAGAAATGCCGCCAACCGGATCTGGTTCTGGATTTTTGGAAGGGGCATCGTCCATGAGCCGGACGACAGCCGTCCGGACAACCCGCCCACGAACCCGGAGCTTCTCGCCTGGCTGGCCCGCCAGTTGCAGGCCGCGAAATACGACACCAAGCAGTTTCTCCGGATCATTTTGAACTCCGATACCTACCAGCTCTCGCCGATCCCGCCGGACGACAAGGTCCGCGGCGCCGCGGAACTGGCCTCGTATCCGGTGCGCCGCCTCGAGGCGGAAGTCCTCATCGACGCCATCAACCGGATCACGGGGGCCAAGGAGGAATACATGAGCATGATCCCCGAACCGTTCACTTATCTGCCCGACGACACGCGTTCGATGGCCCTGCCCGACGGCAGCATCACCAGCTCGTTTCTCGAGCTTTTCGGACGGCCTCCAAGAGACACCGGATTGCTCGTGGAGCGGGCTGTCAACGTGACGGCTTCCCAACGCCTGAGCCTTCTGAATTCGAAGCACATGCTCTCGAAGATCAACAGCAGCCGGAAACTCAAGGACCTGCTCCAGTCGGCGCCGAACGAAGAGGAAGCGGTTTCGCGACTCTACCTCACGTTTCTTTCGCGCTATCCCACCCAGGACGAGATCGCTGTCGCCCGCGCCTACAAACCGCCCGGGAATACTGGCAAAATTCAAAAATTGACCGACATTGCCTGGGCGCTCATGAACAGCCCGGAATTCCTCTACCGCCACTGACCCATGAACACCCTTCTTCCCCTGCTCCCGCTCGACGCCGACATTTCCCGCCGCGCCCTTTTCCGCTACGGAATTCTGACCACGGCGGCGATGATGCTCGGCGAGAAGACCGGGTTCGCCCTGCCCGCCGCATCCCCGGCTCCGCGCGCCAAGGCGGAGGCGGTGATCCAAATCTGGCTCTGGGGCGGCCCCTGCCACATCGACACGTTTGATCCGAAGCCGGACGCGGGGCGCGACTACACCGGCCCGCTCAACGAGGCGATTCCGACCAATGTGGATGGCATCCGGCTCATCAAACTCCTTCCCAACCTCGCCAAGCAGGCCGACAAATTCTCGCTGATCCGGAGCATGACCCACGGGAACAACGGTCACGAGACCGCCGCCTACATGGTGCAGTCGGGACATCCGGACGGGGAGCGGCTGGTCTATCCCTCGATGGGGGCGGTGGTGTCGCTCCTGAAGGGATACGACGCCGGATACAAAGGCCTCCTGCCTCCCTACATCGTCCTCACCGAGGCGCAGGGACGGTTTTCCGAAGCCGGGTTTCTGGGGCCGCGCTACAAGCCGTTCGCCACCGGAGGAGACCCCGCGAGAACCCCCTTTGCCGTCGAGGGAATTGTCGCCGAGGGGATTTCTCCGGAGCACCAAAAGCTCCGCCGGGATCTGCTCGGGCAGTTGGACACCCTCGGAAAGCGGTTCGAAGGCGACCCCCAGTTTGCGGAATACCGCAAGTCCGGCGATGCCGCTTACGACATGATCCTGGGGGACGGGGCCGAGGTTTTCAACCTGGCCAAAGAGAGCGACGATCTCCGAAACAGCTATGGCCGCAACACGTTCGGGCAGTCGTGCCTCGCGGCCCGGCGCCTGGTCGAGCGCGGCGCAAAATACGTGACCATCAACTACAAAGGCTGGGACACCCACAAAAACCATTTCCCCACCATGAACCGCAAGCTGCCGGAGCTGGACCAGGGCATCGCGACATTGCTGCAGGATCTCTCCGAGCACGGGCTGCTCGGGAGCACGATCGTGTGGTGCGAGGGGGAATTCGGCCGCACCCCGCGCGTGCAGTGGGAGGCTCCCTGGAACGGCGGCCGCGGCCACTACGGGAAAGTCTTCTCGGCACTGGTCGCCGGCGGCGGTTTCCAAGGCGGCCAAGTTGTCGGCTCGTCCGATGCCAGCGGCGAGGAGGTCGCTGACCGGCCGGTTTATCCATGGGATTTGACCGCCAGCATGTTTGAGCTGCTCGGGATCGATCCCGATGCCACATTCCCGCGCACTGATGACGAGTCGGTGCGCCTGACCCCGAAAATCACGGGTGCCATCAAATCCGGCGGACGCCTGAAGGAGATCATGTGAGGGGCGGTGAGGCTCCAATGCCAGACGCAGATTTGGAATATCACGGCGGTTTCGGCGAAACCGCCCTACCGTGCACTGGTAGGGATGGCTCGCCGAGCCGTCCGTCGAAAGCATTTTTCGGGGCGATCCTGTGGATGCCTTTGTTTTGCGTTTTCACCGGCATCTGCGGTGCGCAGCAGTCCAGGGATCCCGATCTCGCCTACGCCTACCCGGCGGGAGGAAAGCGGGGAACGGTTCTCGATATCACGGTCGGCGGCCAGCATCTGGAGGGGATCACCACGGCGATGGTCACGGGAACCGGGGTCGGCGTCACGGTCACCGGTATTGTCAAACCGATGAACGGAAAACGGTTCGACGAGTTCAGCAACGCCATCGCGGAGCGCCGGAAGGAGATGATGGACACCATGCAGCCCGGCAAGGCGCGCGAGGAGAAGGCTGCGGACATCGTGCAGATGCTGCAGGAAGCCGGTGCCCCTGAGGACGAAATCCGCCTTTTCCGTGTCACGCAGGCCCAGCGCAATAATCCGAAACGCCAGCCCAACAGCCAGCTCGCCGAGACCGTCACGCTCCGCCTCGAAATCGCCCCAGATGCCGCCAAGGGACCGCGCACGTTGCGGCTTTTCGGAAAAAACGGCATCACCAATCCACTCTCGATCCTGGTCGGCGACCTTCCGGAAGTCTGCAAGCCCGCCGCCACGGAAACGCCGGCCGCCACCCCTCCCGCAATCCAGTTTCCCGTCATCCTCAACGGGCAAATTCTGCCGGGCCAAACCGACCGCTATGTTTTTCATGCCGTCCGGGAGGAGCACCTGGTCTTTGTCGCGCAGGCCCGCGATCTGATCCCCTATCTTGCCGATGCCGTCCCCGGTTGGTTCGAGGCCGTGATGACGATCCAAGATGCCGCGGGAATCCCGCTGGCCTCCGCGCAATCGTTCCGCTTCGCCCCCGATCCCGTGCTGGCATTCGATGTCCGGGAAACCGGAGACTACACGCTCCAGATCCATGACGCCCTCTACCGGGGGCGCGAGGATTTCGTTTACCGGATCACGGCGGGAAAGGTCCCGTTCGTGACGGGGATTTTTCCGCTGGGCGGGCATTCCGGGTCGGATGTCCAAGTCGAGGTGTTCGGGTGGAACCTTCCCCGCCATCGGATTTCCCTCGTCGCTCCGCCCGGAGAAGGAATCGAAAAGGTCCCGCAACTGGCCAACGGGTTTGCCACGACGGATGTGGCCTTCGCGGGCAGCGGGATTCCGGAACTCTCCGAGGTGGAACCCAACAACGACCAGGCGCACGCCGAACCGGTCGCGTTCCCGGCGATCATCAATGGCCGGATCGATTATCCGGGCGATGTGGATGTCTTTGCCATCAAGTGCAAAAAGGGGGAGCCGGTCGTCGTCGAGGTTTGCGCGCGAAGGCTCAACTCGCCGCTCGATTCTTTTCTTCGGATCACCGCTACCGACGGAAAACAACTCGCCTGCAACGACGATTTCGATGACAAGGGAAGCGGCCTGCTCACCCACCATGCCGATTCGCGGATCGACTTCACTCCGCCCTCGGACGGGCTCTTCTACGTTCATTTGAGCGATGCGCAGCGGCAGGGTGGACCGGAGTATTCTTACCGCCTTCGCATCGACCACCCCCGCCCGGATTTCGCGTTGCGGGTAGTTCCTTCCGCGATCAACGGCACGCCGGGGGCCGTCGTGCCCGTCACCGTTTATGCCCTGCGCAAAGACGGATTCCCGGGGCAGATCAACCTTTCCGCGGGTCCCGAAGGCTTCGCGCTCTCAGGCGGGCGCATCCCGGCGGGGTGCGACTCCGTGTCCGCAACGCTCACATTTCCCGAAACCTTCAAGGCCGGGACGCCGCAACCCGTGGAGATCACCGGCACGGCGGAAATCTCCGGCTCCCAAGTCTCGCGAAAAGCGGTTCCCGCCGACGACAGGCTCCAGGCATTCATTTACCATCACCTCGTTCCCGCCCCGGAACTTCTGGCCTATTCGCCACCGGGACGCTCCCCCAAAAAGCCTCTCCAAATGCCCGCCGACATCGTCAAAATCCCGCCTGACAGCGCCGGAAGCGCAAAGGTTTCCCTGTCGCAGGGAGTGGAAAAACCCCGCGTGCGAGCCGAGTTGAAAAATCCTCCCGAGGGCATCTGGATCGACAAAGTGACACCAGGTCAGGACGGCGTCGAAATCGCGTTCCGCGCCGACCGATCGAAGGCAAAACCGGGATCGCAGGGCAACCTCATCGTCGAATTGACCGCCGGCAGGGCTGCGGCTCCCACCGACAAAGACCAGTCCGAAAAGCGCTGGTCCCTCGGGCTTCTTCCGGCGATCCCCTACGAGCTGGCACCATAGCAGGCCGGAGTGTTCCGGGTAGCGCGCCCGGCTCGGGTGCGGGCGGCAGCGTCCCGCTGCCGCGAACTTCCTGCGTTTGTGAAAAGAAGCCTGTTTCGGCGAGGCCGCCGAAACCCGCACCCGAGCCGGGTGCGCTCCCCAGACGCGCCGCGCGTGTGGAGGGAAGGGCAAGACCAATTTGGTAGTAAAACCTTTACTTCCGCTTGTTGCCCTGAAAGAAACAGCCGTAGCAGTCATGTTTTCCTCCTGCCACCGCAGCCCGCAGCCCGCAAGCCGCAATTCCGGCATTTAAGTCCTGTCTTCGCCCGCTGGTTTCCCGGCGGCATTTTCTGTGCCATCGTCCCGCGCTGGCGGCTTCCCTCCGCCGCTTCCGGCAATTGTCGGGCGTATCTGTGCGCCGACCGCGTGGGAAGGTGCAATTCCATGCACATCCACCCTCATGCGGAGAAACGATAAATCGGCGAACGGAGATCCTGCCGCCGCACATTTCAAAAGCAACAAGACAGAAACCCATCCATTAGGAACAAAAACATGAAATATCGAAACACCACATTTGCCTTTGTCACGACGATCAAACCAGATGCAGATGCCGCCGGGAAGCTTCTCGAATACAGGCCGCAAGACTGCTACAATAACCAAGGCAAATACCAATTGCACCAATATGGGAAAGGGTCGTTCTGCAGGTTTAGAATACCAGCTAAGTTTTCAGAGCCCGGGGTTTACCTCATTATGACGCAAGAAACCGTTCTCTATATTGGACGATGCCAGAATCTCGCACAGCGATTTAACGCTGGATACGGTCAGATTTCGCCAAGGAACTGCTACATCAAAGGGCGAGAGACAAATTGCCGGATAAACCAACTGATCTTGGCGGCGATTAAAAAGGGAAAGAAATTAGACCTGTATTTCCATCAAACAGATGATTTTTGTGCGCTGGAGGCTCAGTTGCTTGCCGCCAGAAATCCACCTTGGAATTTAGCTTAGAATGTAACCTTGATTTTTACATGCGCGAGAAAAAACCTATGAACAAAAAAACCAACATCATGATCCAGCATTGCATTCCCGCCTTGCTTTTCCTCGGTGCATTTACCGCCAGCCTCGCCAATGCTCAGAGAAGCGGCGCGCAATCCGTTTCCGACATCAAGGCCAAGGCGCAGGCGGGCGACCCAGATGCGCTTGCGATTCTTTCCTATCTGATCACAAATAACGAGGTCCCCGGAAACAAAGAAGAGGCATTGAATTTCGCAAAAACTTCCGCAGAGCGTGGAAGCTGCTTGGGGCAGTATTGGCTTGGATTTTTCTATGATAGTGGAGTTGGGATTGCAAAAGACCCGGCGCAAGCGACCGCGCTTTTCCAGAAATGCCTTCCTGAATTAGTAAAAAAAGCTGACTCGGGGAATTCATTCGCCCAGTTTTTTCTTGGCATGTTGTATTTTCAGGGTAAAGGCGTTGCAAAAGACCCAGTCGAAGCCATCAAATGGTTGCGGAAATCCGTTGACCAAGGGAATGCGGACGCAAAAAAGGCTCTTGATAACTTGGCCGTCGTGGAAAAATCCAACGCAAAGCAGTTGGCGTTCCTTACAAAGATTGTCAGCATGGCGGAGAACAAATCTGATTCCGAAAAGTATGGTGGCCCATCAACTGAGGTTGTGGTGACACTGACCGGCAACGGGGTGGATTTTTCTTCTGAATCTGATACTATTCACCCAGATGTTCACTTGAAGATCCTGCGGGGCGAGGTCCTTACCGCGACGGGCACCGCGAAGATCCCGGGCGGCACAAGGCTTTTCCCGATCCGGATAAAAATCTGGACCGATCAGAACGAGAACTTTGCGATGGTGTCCACATTTTACTTTTACAAGGACTCCTTCGGCGAGTGGGATGCGGAAAAGGTCGCAAACTAGGGGAGCCTCTAACGAAGGATTGGTTCGGCCAAAGATTTCAGACAATTCTTTCTCGTTCGGAAACCGACGGGGGATTTCCAACTGACAAACTCCGCGATTCCCTGCGTGTTTCCACCATGAGCACGCTGAAATCTGCGGAAATCCTGATCATCTGCGGCCAAACCTTTCCCGGAGTGCCCGGCTGGAAGCCTGGCAGAACACGCAGGATGCGTATGCTCCCACCGAATCCTCCTGCTGCGGCGGTTGTTTTTTGGAGGTTGAAAGTTCTTTGGATAAACTGTATTGTTCCGACATGAGCACGGCAGTTCTTGAAATGAAATCGAAGGTCGAGCATCTCACGCGTGAGGAACGTATTGAGTTGATGGAATTTCTAGAAGACATGGAAGATAACGCTTTGGCGGATGCGGCGAAGTTGGAAACCGGCCCATTGATTGCATGGGATGCACTCAAACAGGAAATGGCGGCCAGGTTTTCGAGTGCCGGCTCGTGAACTACGCCATCGAATTTTATCCGCAGGCCCGGCGGTTTCTGACCCGATTGCGGGATGCGAGCCTCTACAAGCGCATTCAACGTGCAATAGACAATCTCCAGGCAGATCCGCGCTCTGCTGGCTGCAAGAAATTGGCTGGTTCGTCAAACCGCTACCGCATCCGGGTGGGCGATTATAGAATCATCTACGAGGTCGAAGACGCCACGGTTCGAGTGCTCGTCCTTGCCATCGGAAACCGGCGGGATATTTACAACTGAAAAACTCCGCGCCTCCCTGCGTGTTTCCAAGAGAAGCGGCTTCAGCCGTATTTTGCGGGGATGGCTTTGCCGGTTTTGGCGCTGCGGGCGGCGAGGTCGAGGATGTGGATCGGGCGCCTCGACCACTCGGGGGTGATCACGAGCGGGGCTTTTTTCGTGAGGAAGGCGGCCACGTTTTCGTAGTAGCGGAACCCCTCGTCGTGCGGGTTCTTGAGCCGCGTCGTGACGGTCCGGCCCTTGAGATGCTGGTAGGTGGTCGTGTGTTCGCCGTCGAAAACAAGCGTGCCCTTGGTGCCGGTGACTTCGAGCCAGCCTTCCTTGGCTTTCGAGTCGAGATGGGTGACCGTGAGGGTGAGCCATTGGGCACCTTTGAAACGGACGACAAGAAATCCCTCGTCCTCGTTCGCGTCGGCTTTCCACTTGGTCTGCGGGGCCCAGAACCCCTCGTGGGCGAATCCGCTCACCTCGCCGACCGGCGCGTCGATGAGCTGGAGCGAATACTCGAGGAGGTGGACGCCCCAGTCGTAGAGGATCCCGCCCGAGATGCTGCGGCTGGTCCGCCACCAATCGCCGGGCTTCGAATACCCGCCCATGTGGCACTCGATCCGGAACACGTCGCCGATCACCTTGCGCTTTTTCACCAGCTCGACCGCCTGGCGGATGCGGCCGTCCCAATGCCGGTTGTGGTAGGTCGAGAGCATCACGCCGGATTTTTTCGCGGCCTTGATCATGGCATCGACCTCCGCCGTCGTAATGGCGAGGGGCTTCTCGCAGACAACATGGCGGCCGGCGTTCAGGCATTCGATGGCGAGCGGCGCGTGCGTGTTGTGCGGGGTGATGATGACGACCATGTCCACCGGCGAGCCATCGAGCATGGCGGACACCGAGGAATAGGTATCGATGCCGGGGAAATCTGTCACCGCGATGGCGAGGCGCGAGGGATCGACCTCGGCGACCGCCACCGGGGTCATCCCGGCCGCCTGCATTTCCTCGAGGTGCTGGCGGCCCATGTTGAAGGCACCGCCGTATCCGATGACCCCGACTTTGATGTCGGATGGTTTCTTGTGGGTTTTCATAAAAATCAAAGGTCGCCGGCGGCCCAGCGCAGGCCGCGGACCGTGAGCGCGCGGGCCTCGGGGAATTTTTCGAACTCGGCGGGCTCGTGTCCGAGCGAGGAGTAGAAGACCCGGCCTTTCCCCCACATCCTGATCCAGGCGACCGGCATCGTGCAATGCCTGCCCTCATAGACATACTCGGTCTCCGCGAGCACATGCACCGCCGGATCGATCATCATGTAGTATTGTTCGGAGTGGTAGGCGAACGCCCCCGGAAGTCCTCTGGTGATCGGGCTGTCGAAATCTTTGACCCGGACCGAATAGTCGCCCACATGAGGATGCCCGACGAAATGCCCGCCCACCATCCACTCGAAGTCGAGGTTCCCGCGGAACGCATCGCCCATCCCGCCGTGGATTCCGGCCAGCGCCACGCCACCGCGCACAGCCGCCTGCAGGCCATCGCTCTGCTCCTTGCTGAGCGCGCCCATCGTCCAGCACGGCGAGATCACATCGTAGGTTTTTAATCGCTCCGCGTCCGCCAGCACGTCGAGCGAGGACTCGATGTCGGTCGCGAAGTTTGCCAGGCGGAGATCCGCGGAAAACAACTGGACAATTTTGTCAGGCTGGTGACCGTCCCACCCTCCGGCGATGAACAGGGCTTTTTTCATATTTGGCTTATTGCTGTCGTGACAATAGGGCCTCTGGCACGCAGGTTGAATGAACGCCGCATCCAAAAACATGGATTTTTTAACCAAGCACTGGGCACCCTACCGGCGGAAATACCCCGCGCTCTTCCCGCTCGTCTCCTCGGATTATATTCCCGCCAAGACACAGTGGGTGCGCACCCGGTTCGCCACCTGCAATTTTTCGATGGTCCTGCGCGGCGAAGGCCGCTTCGAGAGGGCGGGCGTGACCTGGCCGGTGCAGGCACCTTGCGTGATCACCCAGTGGCCGGGAGAGCAGGTGGCTTACGGGCCGACCGGTGGAACATGGGCTGAATGGTATCTGGTTTACGACCGCTCGCAGTTCAAGCGGTTCCGGGAACGCGGGTTCGTTGACATTTCCAAGCCGGTCTGGCCGGTTGCCGATCCGGCTTCGCTGCGCGTGCATCTGGCGGAGTTTTCTGTGCTCGCCCGTTCCCCCGACCCGGCTTGGGTGGTTGACCGCGCGGACCGGGTTGCGGAGCACGCGATCCTGGACTCGTGGTTGCCCCCCGGCGCTCCGATGGAAGACGACTCGGCGATCCGCGCAGCCGCCGCCCGTCTCCGCGAGGGCCTCGCCGCAAAATGGGATTTCGAAAAACTCGCGGCGCAGCACGGGTTTTCCACGACGACTTTCCGCCGGCGCTGGGTCGAGATCGTCGGAACTCCCCCGGCGCGGTATCTCCAGCAACTCCGCATTGCGGAAGCCTGCCGGCTTCTGGTGGAAACCCCGCTCCACATCAAGGCGGTCGCCCAGGCGACCGGGTTCGAGGACGAATTCTATTTCAGCCGCCGCTTCCGGATCGAAGTCGGCCACTCGCCGAGGGACTACCGGAAAACCTACCGGCTCAGGCGCTGAAACTCACTCCCGCGCGAGCATTTCGCGCATCGAGGCGAACGAGGCGGAGATGTCCTCGGCGGCGACCGGCCGGTTGACGATCTCCTCGTAGCTCTCGACGAGCACGCCTTCACCCTCGATCTCCTTCAGGAACGGGCTCGGGCGGCAATGCATCGCGCTCCCGAATTTCGTGCGGTTGAGGCAGTGGGTGATCGTCAGCGATTTCATCGCGCGGGTGATGCCGACGTAGAACAGCCGGCGCTCCTCATCGACCGTGCCCTCGGATTTCGAGCGCTCGTGGGGGATGAGCCCGTCCTCCGCGCCGAGGAGAAAAACGTGCGGGAATTCGAGCCCCTTCGCGGCATGGAGGGTGATGAGGGTGACGCCATTCGCTTCCTCTTTTTTTTCCTCGTCGCGCTCGCGGTCGAGCATCATCTCGTCGAGAAACCCCTGCAGCCCGGAGTTGGAGCGTTTCTGGTGGTCGGCGAGCGCGCGGAGGACTTCCTTCGCCCCGCTCTCGCGGTTGAGCTGTTCCTCCGGGGTCTTGCACGAGCGCCTGAGGTCCTCGAAGAATCCGGATTCCCCGAGGAACTGGGAGACGAGCTGCGCGGCGTCGGTGCCGGGAGTGAGAAGGCGGATGCGCCGGGACGCGATCTCGTCGCCGAACTGGCGGATCGCCTCTGCGGTCTTGCGAGAGACCTGCTCCGCAAACTCCGGAGCCGTGAGCGTGTCAAAGAGGCTCCTGTGGGCTTTCGCGCTGTGCTCGAGTGCGATCTCCACCGTCGTCGCGCCGATCCCGCGTGGCGGCGTGTTGATGATGCGCAGGAGCGCGACGTCGTCGGAAGGGTTGATCAGGCAGGCCATCGTGGCCAGCACGTCCTTCACCTCGCGGCGGTCGAAAAAACTTTTGCCCCCGACCAGGCGGTAGGGAATCCGGAGGCGGCGCAGGCATTCTTCGAGCAGGCGCGACTGCGCGTTCATCCGGTAGGCGATGGCGAAATGCTCCCAAGGAATGTTGTTCGCGTTCCGCAGGGCCCCGATTTCATTCACCACGAACTCCGCCTCTTTCTTGTCGTCCGGCACGGCGACCACATGGACCGGATCCCCGCCCTCCTGCGGGCTCCAGAGGTTTTTCCCGCGGCGGCGGGGATTGTTTTTGATCAGGCGGTTCGCGGCGCCGAGGATGGCGTTCGTGCTGCGGTAGTTCTGTTCGAGGCGGATGACCTCCGGGTTCCGGAAGTGCTTCTCGAATTCCAGGATGTTCGAGACCTCGGCCCCGCGCCAGCCGTAGATGCTCTGGTCGTCGTCGCCGACCACGCAGACGTTCGGCGGATCGTCGGAAGCCAGCCGGCTCACGAGCCGGAGCTGCAGGTTGTTCGTGTCCTGGAACTCGTCCACCAGCATGTGGTGGAATCTCGACCGCCATTTCGCGCGGACCCCCGGGTGCTCGTCGAGCAGCCTCACCGCCTGGACGAGGAGGTCGTCGAAATCCATCGCGTTGAGCGCGCGCAGCTCGCGGTTGTAACGCAGAAAGACGGCCCCGATCGGGGTCTCCTCGTTCGCGTTCCAGCCGTTGTTCTTCCCCTTGCTGATCATGTTCTGCGCGATCGCGGGATCGACCTTTTCGTCCTGCGAGGTCACGCGGTTGATGACCTTTTTGATGAGCCCGAGCTGGTCGCCCTGGTCGAAAATGCTGAAATTGTTTTTGTAGCCGAGCTTGTCGGCGTCGGCGCGCAGTATCCGCACGCAGAGCGCATGGAACGTGCTTGCGGTGATCTCCGAGGCCTTCTCGGAATCCAGCATCCCGGCGATGCGTTCCTTCATTTCGCGGGCGGCCTTGTTGGTGAACGTGACGGCCAGGATGCTCGATGGCGGCACGCCCTGCGAGACGAGCCATGTGATCCGCGCGACAATCGTCCGGGTTTTTCCCGTGCCCGCGCCGGCCAGGATCAGGAGCGGCCCGGATTCGTGGGTGGCGGCGCGTTGCTGTTCGGGATTGAGATCCCACAGCCGGAATTTGCTCACGGCAGCTCCCCCGAGACAAACCGCGCCACGACGCTCGGGTAAAGTTTATGCTCCTCGACCTGGATCCGCGCATGCAGCGACTCTGCCGTGTCGCCCGGATGAACCGGCACCTCTGCCCGCGCGATGATCTCGCCGGTATCCATGCCGGCATCCACGAAATGCACGGTGCAGCCGGTCTTTTCCGCACCCGCCTCCAGCGCCTGCCGCCAGGCCTCGAGACCCGGAAACGCCGGTAGGAGCGAGGGATGGATGTTGATCGCCCGGCGCGGGAACGCATCCAGCAGCGGAGCCTTCACCATGCGCATGTAGCCGGCCAGAACAACCAGTTCCACGCCCGCCTCCCGGAGTTGTGCGGCGACATCGGCCTCGATTTCCGGGGAGAGCTTCGTGCGGAACTTCGGCTCGCGGATCACTTGCGCGGGGATGCCCGCCCCGCGCGCGAGATCGAGGATCCTGGCCCCTTCCACGTCGGACATCACGAGCACGACCTCCGCATCGAGCCTCCCGGCTTGGATCTCCGACAGGATCGCGCGGAAATTCGACCCTTTTCCCGATCCCAAAACCCCGATTTTCAAACGTCCCATGGTACCGGGGATGATGCACGCCGCCGCGCCCATGGCAAGCAGGGTATTGCGCCGTTTTAAAATCCAAATGCGATCGAAAAGACGACCGCGTGACTCTCAATCCCAACTTGCCAACCACCTTCCATGGAAACGCCCTCTTCCAGCTTCAAACACCAGGCCATGCCTCAGAATGCCAAAAGTAATTTCCAATCGGTTCAAAAGGCGTCAATACGCGGGACTGCCCGTTTTTTCGGAAACATCGGGGAACGTTTTGATTGCGATGGGCAATCAAGGGAGGAATACGTCTTTTAGCGTCAAGGGAACAGTTACCACCGATTTGGGTGTCGCGAGATAGATTACCAGACGGGTGGAATCAGGGAGTTTCGATTGGAAGTTGTAGGTTTTGCTCGCTTTAGTTTTTATATCTCCCGACGAACTCCATCCGTTCCCTTTAATCTTGTGCCCGCTTTCATCTTGGAATTCCACATCGGCCACCATTTCTTTCGGATCCTTCAGTTGCACGGTGATGCTGTTCGGTCCTCCACCCATATTGAACATTTCCCCGAAAACCCCCGCTATTGCCTCTCCAATATTTGCCTTGGGATTCTTTTTCGCTTCCTCTGCTTGTTTTGCCTTTTCAGCATCGGCCTGCTCTTTTGTATAAGCGACTATTTCAATTCCCGCAGCGCTCAACGCTGGAGATGCGATAGGCTGGCCTCCCAATTTCTGAAAATCATCCACCTTCACGATTGAATCCGGATCATTCTTCGGCACAAGCAAGTCAGCCTTGCCAGTCAGTTCCTTGATCGCGGTTGCTTTTCGCGTGGGATTTTTCAAATTCACGCTCAGTTCCCAACTTTGTTGGCTCTGCCCGTTCTTCTTAACAAACTCATTCTTCTGCTTTTCATGATCGATCAAATCGCGGCCGGTATCGTCCACAGCCGTGTTTATCACCGTTCGTATGGATTCAGCGTCGGCAACAGAGTCGCCCAAGAGTTTGATTTTGACCTCAAGGCCACCAAAAAACTGGCCGGTGGTCCGAGAATCTTTCACATCGCCAAGTTGGGTTTGGACCTGGGCATCTGCCGATGCGACAATGACAGAGACGAATATGGCTATTGAAAGCAATGGAATGCGCATGGATGAATTGTGCACTCTGGCCAGACCGGATCAAGAATAATGGGCGATTGCGGGCAGACACACCCGGGGTCAGGATTGCGGACAGGCGTATTGACGCCGTTCCCCCGTTTATTTTTCATTTTCCGGGCGAGTGAGCTAATAAAAAATACGTGCGTTCCGTTTTACCGGGCGTGGTCGTTTTCAACGCGATCATTTATCGAGGGGCTTCGACGAGTCGCGTTCACGCTTGGGAATCTCAAAAGGCGAGGGGCAGGCGATGAGCAGATCAACCAGCCCGCTGTTGGCCGGCCGTGAGACCCGCCGGAGAGTGATGGTGTTTTATCGTCAGGAGCGTCAGTTGCCCGGAGCATACTCGGTGTAATGGTCGTGATCGCCGAAACTCAGCAAAAACGTCCAAAGAACACGCAGCATCTGCTTGGCTTCCGACGGGGGAAGGTGTTTGGAAAGCTGCTCCCACTCTTCCTCGACCATGCGGGTTGCCTCTTTTTTGCAGAGCTCGATGGCACCCGACCGGCGGACGAGCTGCATGGCTTCGGCAACGGCCTGGTCGTCCGCACGCAACGCCGGGGTGCAGAGGATGGTTTCCAACCTCTGGCGCGAACGTCCGGACAGGCGCTGGAGAGCGCGCAGCACGACATACGTGATCTTCCCCTCGCGCAAATCGGATCCGCCATCACCGGCCCTGATCCGGCTCTCGCTGAAATCCACAATGTCGTTCACGATCTGGAACGCGATCCCGAGCGTCCTCCCAAAGTCGGCGCACGCGGATCGCAGCGGAGGCTCCGCCCCCGCGATGATGGCCGCGCCCTCTGCCGCCGCCTCGACGACCGCCGCGGTTTTTTGCGTGTAGAGCAGCAGAATCTTCGCCTCCATGTCGTCCGCCACCCATTCCCTCAGGCTCTCGGCAGTGAGGTTCTTCGACCAGAAAATGTCCTGGCCCTGGCCGAGGTGCGCCCCCATGAACAGACGGCTTAAAACCCGATACAGGTCGAGCTTCTGGGAGTCGCTCAACCCGGGGTAATCCCTCAGCAGAACAAGCGGCATAAAATACGCGGTGTTGGCGGCATGGATCGCCACATCGACCCCGTAGCGCAGATGGATGCACTCTTCCTCGCGCCGGTTCTGGGCGTGGTCCTGGATGTCATCAATGATCAACGCCGCGTCGTGCAGGATTTCTGTCGTGATCGTGATGAGGGATTCGTAGGGGCCGGGGTTCACTCCCATGGCATCCAAAAGAAGGATGCCGAAAATCGGGCGCCAATGTTTGCCTCCGCGGTCGATGAGGTCCCACAACGGACGGGAAATCATGGCCGATTGCGCCACGGCGTCATAGCGCCCGCGCGGCGTGCCCGCCCATCGCTCCAATTCGCTTTCGGTGAATGTTCGGGGAAGAAAATCTTCGATGTGGCCGTGGATCCGCCGGACAAATTCCTCCAGGTAGGCCTCGAGATCGAGGAGGTAGGCGTAGCCGTGGAGCTCCAGCCTGGCCCAGCCCGAAATGGATTTGCCGCCGCAGGTGCCCGAGACCCGTCCCGCCCCTTCCCACACCGCGCGGATCGGTGGCAGGACCGGGATTTCCTGGTCTTCCGCGAACGGCTCGAACGCGAGATCCAAGCCCGCTTCCGGCAGAGCGATGTGCCACCGCACGGGATAACGCGCCCCGGTGCGGGGGCTCGTCCACCAACTCAGCGGGGCGAGCGAAAACTCGCGGTAAAGATGCCTGATCCCGCCGGCGTCCACCTCGACCGCGTATTGGCAGAGAGTCTTTCCACTGCGCTGGTCGCGGTGGATAACGACCATCAATTCGCGGTCATCGTCGAGCTGGATTCCCAGCCAGTCCCAGCCGAGGATGCGTTCCTGTTTGCTGCCGGCGACGAACCAGCCCTGGCTTCCCCACTGGTGGTCAAACCACGCCAGCCCGCGCACCGGCTTGCCGTCCACCTCGCCGTCGAGCGACAGGCGCGTGTAGGAAACATAATCCATCGCGCTCCCGCCGGGGACTCCCACATCGGGCAAGTGGACTCTCGGATGCGATGGTTCCATGCGGAACGAAAACTTCCGTCCCGTCCCGGGTTCCTCGAACCGCAAAACAAACCCGCCGGGCTCCTGGCGCAGGGCGAAGTCCATCCATTCCGCGCGGAGCGGACGCGCTTCCAGCCTGGGCTTTTTCCTGGCGACGCGGATATGGCCCGGCGGCCCATACTCCTCGATCTCGGCTGTCACCGCCCGCATCGCCAGCGGGTCGAGGCCGGCGGGCGGCGCGATTTTCGCAGCCATGACAAGGAAAGACGTGGTTGCCGGATCAATCTGGGACAACGTCCGGCATTGCCCCGTCGCCGGATCCAGGACGGAAACCATCAAGGAGCACGAGTTCCCGGCGGAGAGCCCGCCCCATTCGAGCGCGTGCCGGAACAGCGACACCATGAACTCGTGCGGTTCGACTCCCTCGCCTTCGAAGCGCCCCTGCACGAACCACCACTCCACCGGGTGGCCGGTTCTCGCCGATTCGTCGTCCAACCGGGCGGAAGGTTCGCTTTTCAGATCCATGAGACGTGTGATGTCTAGCGAAGGGATTGGCCTGGTTCAAGATATCCCCCAACAAGTTTATGGCGGGATCTGCGGAAGCCCGTCCGGCTCGAACCAGCCGCGCGGGGAGGTCCGGGCCTCGATCCCGGAAAATGTTGCTTCGGCCGTCTCCGGACCCGATCGGACGCGCATGGCGACGGCCCGCTCGGCTCCCATCACGCGCTCGTAGCGGACGTTGTCGATCGTTTTGAACAGCCGCCCGCTCGCCGTGAAATGCTCGACGCGCCAGTATCTCCCGGCGTCGTCCACCCAGTATCGCATCCGGGCAGGAGCGGAGAGCGCCCGGGATACCGGCTCAAAGTCGATCACGGCGCAATTCCGTGTCACCCCATCACCGCATGGAATCGCCTCCCTGCCAGCAGGCGTCGCGGAAAAATCCTCGGCCAACCGCCAGTTGGGCGAATCAAACGCCATCGGCTGCGACCACATCTGGGCCGGGGAAATTTTGACGGGCCGTTTTGCCCGCGGGTCGAAGAACCAACAGGCTTCGTCTTGGAAAAGGATCCGTTTCCCGGAGTCCTTGGGCGGACCGACGCAAATCATCAGGGTCGAGACTTGGCGCTTCCCCCCCTCCTCGGAGATCCGGGTGTAGAGCTTGAACGCCGAGATCTCCGGAGGTTGTGAAGGCTTGGGTTCGTGGCGGATTTCCAGAGCCGAGACCGCGTCCTTTCCGGGGATGCGGATTTGATCCAGGCGGGCGATCAACCCCGTCCAGCCGGTGTCGGCGAAAAGGCGGGGAGCGCAAAGAAGGAAAACGGCCAGCAGCAACGGTCCGGCAAAGGGATATCGGAAATGTCTCATGGGAAAGCCGCCTGCGATCACGAGCGCAGGGCCTCGACAACCACCATCCGGCTCGCGCGGCGCGCGGGGAGGAATGCCCCCAGGAGGGCGACCAGCAGGCAGCTGGCGAAGCTCGCTGCCATGATGCCCGGTGAGGATGTCACCAGGACCTGGAGCTTCGCATACATGGTGACCATCGGCGGGATATAAAGAATTTCGGCGCGGTTGATGATCGCCGAGATCCCGGTGGCGAGCAGCAGCCCCAGGACGCTGCCGGCGAGGCCGAGCAGGAGGCCTTCGATCGTGAACAGCCGGATGATGTCGGTGCGGGTGAGACCCATGGCCCGCACGGTGCCAATCTCGCGGACGCGCTCCATCACCGACATCATCATCGTGTTGTAAATGGTGAAGACCAGGACGACGGCGATGATGCAGAAGGCGAACAGGAAGAACATGTCCATCATGCGGACCGAGCGGACGTTGTTGGGGTTCAGGTCCCAGCAGTCCCGCCATTCCAGCGCGAGCTTTCCCTGCCGGGCGAGTTCCGCGAGCCTGGCCTCGACCCGGGGCAAATCCCTCGCATCCTTGAGGAGGAGGATGATCGAGGTCACCCGCGGCTCCTCGCCGGGAAACAGGAGCGACGAAGCCAGCGGCAGGGGCATGAAGACAAGCCGGTTGTCGAGTTCTTCGAGGGCTCGGGTGCTGAGTTTGCGCACGGTCGCGCTGATCATGTTGGCCATGCCCCCGGATGGCGGCTGGGAGATCAGCTCCACCGTCGGGCGAGCCTCTGCCGAGCCGTGGGACGGCATGCGGAGATCCAGGAGGCGGGCGAGGCCGACCCCGAGACTGATGCCGTCGGGGTCGTCTTGTGCCAGCTCCGGTCCGGCGGCGAAAAGGGCGGCGTTGGCCGCGAGATCGCGGACATCGAAAAGTCCGTGGGGATTCCAGCGCGCCAGCCGCTCGAGATCGTCCGGCGCGGCGCCGACGCCAAGAAACACGGTCGAAGTTTGCCGGTCGGCAGAACTGATCATGCCCTGCACCAGCAACTGTCCGGTCACCATTTCCAGCAGCGGGCCGATGACCTTGTCTTCACGGAGTTGCCGCTTGATCCCTTCGTAATTTTCGACCGCGAAGGCAGCCGGGTTGCCGGCCCCTTTGGTCCGGTAACCTTGCTTGAAAAGTTGGAGGTGTCCGCTGATCGTGGCCGCGTGGGTCTCGCTGGCCAGATGCGCCCAGGCCACATACCCGCCAAAGAGCACCAGCCCGGCACACGATAGCCCGATCGCCAGCACCGTTGACAGCGAGCGGCGCTTGTTCCTCAGCACGTTGCGGAGCGCGAGTTCCCAGAAGATCATGAGTTCACGAGCGTGCCGTCCCGCAGCGTCAGGCGCATCTCTGCCATGGCGGCAATCGCCGGGTCGTGGGTGGAAATCACGAACGTGGTTCCGGTGCGATCCCTCATCTGGTGCATGAGATCGATGATCGCCCGGCCGGTTGCCGCGTCGAGGTTCGCCGTCGGCTCATCGGCGATCACCAGCGCCGGACCGGTCACGAGCGCGCGCCCGATGGCCACCCGCTGGCACTGTCCGCCCGACAGTTCGCCCGGCCGCTGGTCGCCCATGCCCGCGAGCCCGACCGCGTCCGCCATGTCCAGGGCGCGGGCCTTGGCTTCCGCTCTGGGGAAATGCTGGAGCAGGAGCGGGTATTCGATGTTCTCCAATGCGGAGAGCACCGGGATGAGATTGAAGTTCTGGAAGATGAAACCCAGCTTTTTTGCGCGGAACCGCGTGAGGTCGTCGTCCGACCATGCGGTGATGTCGCGGCCCTCCACCAGGATCTTCCCGGAGGTGGGGTGGTCGATTCCCCCGACGAGGTTCAGCAACGTCGTTTTGCCCGAGCCCGATGGGCCCTGCAGGACGACAAAGCCGCCGCCCGGCATCTCCAACGTCACCCCGCGCAATGCTTCGACACGACGATTCCCGAGCACATAGGTTTTGCGCGCATCAATCACTTGAACCAGCGGTTTAGGAATGCCGGGCATGTTTTCAGAGGAGACCGACCGCCTTGCGGACGCGGGCCATGACGGAACCGGAAGCTTCGCTGGTTCTCAGGCCGCCTTCGGTCACGAGCGCAGCCTCCGCGTCGAGCCGCCCAGCATGGATCTCCGAGAGGATCGCGCGGAAATCCGATCCATTCCCCGATCCCCAAACGCCGATTTTCAAATGTCCCATGGCACCTAGGATGATGCATGTCCGCCGGTTCATGGCAAGCAGGGTGTTGCACCCCTGCTCCGCGCGTAAGCGCAAATAATGGAGGGATGTCGCCCTCGGCATCCTCTCTGCCACAGCAAGGGCACCGAGGGCGATGCCACTCCCTGCTATCGCTTCTCCGCTGCAGAGGGACATAGGAGAAGGCCCAGTAGTAGAACCCCGGCATCCCTTCCGATTCCTCAACGGGCTCGATCAAGACGGCGTATTTCATGACCGGAAAGTAACACCGGAATGCCGATCTGTCGAAATGCAGCTCGGATTTCCCCAATCCCAACCAATCCGAACCGCAGCCAAGTTGCTGCGCAAATCCCAGAATTGCCAGCAAGCCTAACCTGCAAGATTATGCACCCAGTTCCTGACCCCCAGTTCCCCCTTTTGTCCGGGTTTGTTTGCAGCGCCCAATAACGGAAATCAAACTTGACGCCAAATCGACAGCTCCGCACTCTCAAGCAATGAATTTGGCAACCTCAGATCCTATCACAAATGCCGGGACGTCCGCATGGAAAATGTTCCGGCCGGCCGGCGGCGAAACGACCTCACGTTTGAGCGGATCCACGAAGGCGCTGGCGGCGAGGTATCTATCCGGCGAGATCGGCCGCTCAATGGCGGAAGACAGTCTTTGGATGTCTATGCCGGGATATCATACAATTTGCGAGTGGGAGTGTGCCTGGACGCTGGCGGGTCCGCTGATTAACAACAGTGGTTCTCCGGACGGATTGGCCGCGGAAGATTTGCTTTTAGATGGCGCTAAGACGATGGAGGAGGTCAAGCTTTCAGCAAACGTCCTGCCTGAATGTTTTCATAGTGTTCATGGCAAAATCCATTTCAAGGAATTGTTCGGTTCCGCAAAAGTTCATTCCGCCGCCTATTGCTTCACAGAAATTGATACTGCGTCCGCCTGCATACTGCCCCTAGCGCTTGATTGCGACTGGTATTTTTCCATATTCGTCAACGGAGAGCTGAAACACACAGGCGCCGGACGGTCCAAATTAATTAGACTTCCGCTGAAAGCCGGCCGGAATTTGATCGGCTTTCGTATCACGGGCGGTTCCTGCGGCTGGCGCGCGGTTCTGGCCAAAGCAGAATTTCTGTCGCTCGAAGAAAAATGCCGGGAGCCGGATCAGGTTGAGCTGTATGCGGAAGCGGTCAGATTGATCGCCTTGAATGCTCCGCTGCGGATAATTGACGGCGAACAATTAGTTGGTGCCGCAACGCTTAAAGAAGCGATGGGGCACATCGTTCCAGCTCTGCGCGGCCCTTCTGTCAGCCACACGACATTGGGTTTTGAAAAAGCACTTGCCGTTGGTTACAAAGGCATCAGGACGGAAATCGAAGAACGGCTTTCCCGTGGCGGGCTGGATGAAAGCGGCAATACGCTTCTTCACGCGATGCTTTCATGTCTGGATTCAGCGAAAATATGGCACGGCAGATATCTCGATGAATTGAAGAAACTTTCTGGCGAAGGCAAAAAAGATCTCGGCGGCATCATAGAGTCGTTGAAAAATGTGCCGGAAAACCCGCCGGAGACGTTTCGGGAGGCGGTGCAGTCTTTGTGGATGTTATGGGATTTTCAGCGGTTGTGCGGCAACTGGAGCGCCATCGGACGGATCGACAAAATGCTCGGGCCGTATCTGAAACGCGATCTGGCGGCCGGCATTATCGGCATAGATGAGGCGCGAGAGCTGATTGCCCATTTCTGGATAAAAGGTTGTGAATGGATCACCGCTAACACTGTCGGCAGCGGCGATGCCCAGTTTTATCAGAACATCGTTCTCGGCGGGGTCGATGAAGCCGGAAATGACGTTGCTAACGAAGTCACTTATCTTGTCCTGGATGTCGTCGAAGAACTGCATATTTCCGACTTTCCCATCGCGGGCCGCATCTCGAAAAACTCGGATGAAATGCTTCTGCGCCGGATTGCGGAAATCCAGCGGCTCGGCGGCGGCATCATCGCGGTTTACAACGATGACCGGATTATCCCGAATCTGGTCAATTTCGGATACCCGCTGGCGGAAGCCAGAAATTTTGCCAACGACGGTTGCTGGGAGATCCTGATCCCCGGCAAAACTTGTTTTGGCTACCTCGCTTTCGACGCCCTGAAAATCCTCCAGGACGTGCTTGGACTCGATGCTTCAGACGCCGACCTCAGTCAACACACCAGTTTCGATGAGTTGTTTGAAGATTTTAAGATAAAATTGAACAACCAAATAGCGCAAATTACCGGCCGTGTGATGACAGCATTAAAACACAATGTCGGCCCCACTGTGCTGGTCGATATGCTGATTGACGGCTGTATTGAAAAGGGGCGTTCGTACTATCATCTCGGCCCGGAATACACGGCAATGTCGCCACACGCAGGGGGGCTTCCGGACGTCGCCAACAGCCTGCAAGTGATAAAGAAACTGGTTTATGAAGATCAGGAATTTTCTCTTGCAGAACTGGCTGACATTCTCCGTAACAACTGGGAAGGGCATGAAGAGACCCGCCGGAAAATCTGTTCGCGCTTTGATTTCTACGGCAACGATTCGGAAGACAGCAATGCGATGATGAGTAAAGTTTTTGATGCTTACACCGGTTTTGTCGCTGGAATCCCGTCAAACAATGGGGTGCTTTTCCCTGCCGGAATCAGCACCTTCGGACGCGAAGCCAATGTTTTTCTGCCCGGCCGGACCGCGTCGGCGGCGGGATCAAAAAAAGGGGATATTCTGGCGTTGAATTTCAGCCCGTCGCCCGGCACCGACAAAAGCGGCCCCACCGCCGTCATCAAGTCGCACTGCGCGGTGGACTTTTCCAGGCTGCCCGGCGGCACCGCGCTGGAATTGAAGATCGTTCCTTCGTCATTACAGGGAGAAAGGGGGATTGCCGCGCTGGTTGGACTCATGAAGACCTTCATCGCTCTCGGCGGAATATTCATGCAGATTGACGCGATGGATACCGCATTGCTGCGCGACGCTCAGGCGCATCCTGAAAAGTATCCAAACTTGGCTGTCCGGATATCAGGCTGGTCGGCGCGTTTCGCGACGCTGTCAAAAGACTGGCAGGAAATGCTCATTGTCCGCACCGAACAGCGGGCTGCATAAGGCTTAAGAAACTGGGAATTGGGGGTCAGTGTGCATATTCTTGCAGATTAGGTTTTTTGGCACTTCCGGTATTGGGAAAGGGGCCATTCAAGGCGGGGCGTGGGGGCAGTCCCGCGTATTGACGCCTGCGGGAGTGCTCCCTGCCAGGATTTCTGACTTTTGATTTGGAGAACCTCCCGTGGCATGTTTTGCTCCTTGGATCCCGCCGCATGCAAAAAACACCGAAACGTCAGCCGTCGTTCTGGATTGCAGCAACCGGCTGGTCGCTGGCCGGGTCGGCCGCGATTATTGCGGTCGCCGTGCTGGCCGTTTCGCGGGGCGAGCAGGTGAACGCGCTCTGGATCGTGGTTGCGTCGGTCTGCATTTTTGCCATCGCCTGGAGGTTTCACTCCGTTTGGCTGACGGCAAAGGTGCTGACCCTGAACGACGAGCGCGCGACTCCGGCCGTTCACCGGGAGGATGGGAAAGACTATCTTCCCACCAACAAATGGGTGGTCTTCGGGCACCACTTTGCGGCGATTGCGGGGCCGGGGCCGCTGGTCGGCCCGGTGCTCGCCGCGCAGTTCGGGTTTTTGCCGGGGATGCTTTGGATCCTCATCGGCGCGACGCTCGGGGGTGCGGTGCATGATTGCCTGATCCTGTTTTGTTCGGTTCGCCGGGGCGGAAAATCCCTTGGCCGGATGGTTCGGGACGAGGTGGGGCCATTCGCGGGGTTCGTCGCCATGGTGAGCATTCTGGCCATCATGGTGATTATTTTGGCGGTGCTGTCGCTGGTCGTTGTCAAAGCGCTCGCCGAGAGCTCGTGGGGGCTATTTACGATCGCGGCCACGATCCCGCTCGCGATGGTCATGGGGCTCGGCATGAGGCACAAATGGGCGGGGATGAAGGCGATCAGCGTGTTCGGTGTGGCCGGCCTGCTCCTCGCCGTGCTGGGAGGGAAGTGGATCCAGGGCGGTGCGATCGAGGGCTGGTTTCAATGCGTCGAGGTTTCCCTGGCGTGGATGATCATGGGCTATGGCCTGCTCGCGTCCGTGCTGCCGGTCTGGCTGCTGCTCGCCCCGCGCGACTATCTCAGCTCGTTTTTGAAAATCGGGGCGGTCGGATTTTTGGCCGTGGCGATATTGGTGCTCGCCCCGCCGCTGCGGATGCCCGCGCTGACGAAGTTCATCGACGGGACCGGGCCGGTTTTTGCGGGGGCGGTCTTCCCGTTCTGTTTCATCACCATCGCCTGCGGGGCGGTGTCGGGGTTCCACGCGATTATTTCCTCGGGGACGACGCCCAAACTGATCGCGCGGGAGAAACACATCCGCTTCGTCGGTTACGGGGCGATGATCACGGAGATGCTCGTCGGGATCATGGCCCTCATCGCCGCGTGCACGATGCAGCCCGGCGAGTATTTCGCCATCAACATGAAAGGCGAGCCCGCCGCCGTGGTGCAAAAAATCACGGCGCTCGGGTTTCCGGTCACCGCCGGTGAGATGTCCTCGCTCGCCGCCAACGTCGGCGAGAAATCGCTGGTCGGACGCACCGGCGGCGCGCCGACATTCGCGGTCGGAATGGCGCAGATGTTTTCCCGCCTGGTGGACAATCCCACCGCCATCGCGATCTGGTATCACTTCGCGATCATGTTCGAGGCGCTGTTCATCCTGACCACGATCGATGCCGGGACTCGCGTCGGGCGCTTCCTCGTCCATGATCTTCTCGGCTATGTGTGGAAACCGTTGGGGAGCACCAAATCGACGGCGGGCAACTGGCTCGCCAGCATCGCATTCGTCAGCGCGTGGGGATATTTCCTCTACCAGGGGGTGGTCGATCCGCTCGGCGGCATCAACTCGTTCTGGCCGATTTTCGGCGTGGCCAACCAGCTTCTCGCGGTCATCGCGCTCTCGCTCGGAACAACCGTCCTGCTGAAAATGGGAAAGCTCCGGCATATCTGGGTTTCCTTGCTCCCGCTCGCCTGGCTGCTGACCGTCACGATGACCGCCGGAATCGAAAAAATCTTCGCTGCCGACCCGCGGCTTGGCTTTCTGAGCGCCGCCAACGACCTTGCCGCAAAAATCGCCGCGGGCGGTTCGCCCGCCCAACTTGCCGCCTGGCGGCAGCAGGTTTTCAACAACCACGTCAACAGCGCGGTCACCGCAAGCTTCCTCGTCCTCGTCGTCCTGATTCTCGGTGCCAACGTCCGTGTCTGGTGGCAACTGCTTGTCGCAAAAAAGAGCAGCCCGCTGCGGGAGGAACCGTTTGTCGCCCTGCCGACGGGCTAGAATCTGCGGGGATTGATCGGGCGGCGCGATTCGTGCAAACTGGATTTCATGTCCGCCGCAACACTTGCCGCCATATTGGGATTCACCGGAGTCGCCCTCGGGGCCTTCGGGGCGCACGGGCTGAAGGATGTGCTTTCCGCGAACGGGACTGCGGCAATCTGGCAGACGGCGGTCCTCTACCAGCTCGTCCATGCGGCCGCCTCGCTCTGGGCCGCCGAACGCAGGCCTCTCGTGGCCCGGCTCTGGGCGGCGGGAGTTGTCCTCTTCTCCGGTTCGCTCTATGCGCTCGCGCTCACGAACATCAAATGGCTCGGAGCGATCACGCCGGTCGGCGGGATTCTTTTTCTCGCCGGATGGGCCATGCTCTTCAAACCCGCAAAATGATCCCGGTCTCTCGGTGGTATTAGAGCCGGCCCTCGTCGGCGTCGATGTATTCGAACATCGTGCGGATGTCGTCGCGGGACTCGAAGCCGCTCTCTTTTTTCCGGCGGGCCAGGATTTCGGCCACCTCGTCGTTCCATCCGCGCTTGCTCATGAAGCTGTTCCAGACCTCGATCTCGTTTTCAGTCGGGCGCTTGCCGTTCTTGAAGCACCATTCGAGAGCCTGAAGGTCGTCCAGGCCTTCGAGGATCTTCGCCCGGAGCGCGTCATAGTTGATTCCGAGAAAATCCACGCATCGCTCGTCGAACCCCTTGCCGAGGTTCGCGTGCAGGTCCGGGTGCAGATCGCCGGCGGCCATGAGGCGGATCTTCTCGGCCATGCGTCCGAAGTAAACGATGCCGCCAACTTTCTCTGAAGGTGATTTCGGGTATTTCATGGTCCTGATTTTTGCAGATGCGCGGAAATCGTCACGCCTTCTTTGTTGCCCCCTGGCGGCATGGGGGGGCATGATGGGCGGCCTGTGAACGGACCACTGATCATCGCCGGGCGGGAGTTTTCCTCGCGGCTCCTGCTGGGGACGGGGAAATTTTCCTCGAACGAGACGATGCGCGACGCGCTCGAGGCGAGCGGCGCGCAGATCGTGACCGTCGCGCTGCGGCGCGCGGATCTGAGCGGGAAGAAGGATCCGTTCGCCAACATCCTGGATTTTGTGGACGGGAAAAAATTCCTGCTGCTCCCGAACACGAGCGGGGCGATGAACGCGGAGGAAGCCGTGCGGTTGGCCCGCCTGGCCGCGGCGGCGGGGCTTCCGATGTGGGTGAAGCTCGAGATCCACCCCGACCCGCATTACCTTTTGCCGGACCCGGTCGAGACGCTCGCGGCGGCGGCAGTGCTCGTGAAGGAAGGGTTCACCGTCCTGCCTTATATCAATGCCGATCCGGTCCTGGCGCGCCGGCTCCAGGATGTTGGAACGGCCACGGTGATGCCGCTCGGTTCACCGATCGGCAGCAGCCGCGGCATCGAGACCCGCGCACAGATCGAAATCATTATCAAGCAGGCGACGGTCCCGGTGGTCGTGGATGCCGGGATCGGTGCCCCCAGCCACGCCGCGGAGGCGATCGAGCTCGGGGCCGACGCCGTGCTCGTGAACACCGCCATCGCCGCCGCGGATGATCCCGTCCGCATGGCTCGGGCGTTCCGGCAAACGGTCGAAGCCGCGCGCGAGGCGGTCGAGGCAGGGCTCCCGATGCGGCTCGGCCAAGCCTCGGCCACCAGCCCGCTCGCCGCATTTCTCGACACCCTCTGACGATGTCCGCAGAAACGATCACCCCCATGATGCAGCAGTATCACGCCGTGCGGCGCGAACTGCCGACCGGCACGTTGCTGATGTTCCGGCTGGGGGATTTTTACGAGATGTTCGGCGAGGACGCCTTGGCGGCCGCCCCGGTATTGAATGTGGCGCTGACCAAGCGCGGGGCGACGCCGATGTGCGGGGTCCCGTTCCACGCCGCGCGCGGATACATCGAAAAGCTGATCGCCGCCGGCTGGCGGGTCGCGATCTGCGACCAGGTCGGCGAAGTCACCGCCGGAAAACTCGTCCGCCGCGAGGTCTCGCAGATCCTCAGTCCCGGCACGCTCGACGACTTCGGGCTCGATGACCGGAAGCCGAACTACCTGGCTGCGGTCAGCGAGAGAAAAGGCTCGTTCGGGCTTTCGTTCGCGGATCTGAGCACCGGGGAATTCCGGCTCACCGAACTCGAGTCGCTCGCGGCGCTACTCGACGAGCTGGCGCGCGTGAGTCCCGCCGAGATTTTGATCCCCGACCACCAGGCCGCGCTTTTTGCGCCGCTCGCGAAGCACGCCGCCATGGACGGATACCTGTTCGAGCCCGAGCCCGCCTCGGAAATTTTGCTGGGCCATTTCAAAGTCCAGTCGCTCGACGGATTCGGCTGCGGAGATCTTCTGGCTGGGGTGGGATCTGCGGGCGCGCTCCTGCACTACATCACGCGCCAGATGCGGCGGCAGGCCGGGCACCTCCGGCAGTTGCGGCCCTACCGGCGCAGCGCGTATTTGATCCTCGACGCATCGACGCAGAGCCACCTCGAACTCGTCGCCTCCCGCGCCGGACGCGGCATGACGCTGCTGGGCGCGCTCGACCGGACGGCCACGCCGATGGGTGCCCGGCTTCTACGGGAGTGGGTTCTGCACCCGTTGAGCACGGTGGAAGAAATCGAGGCCCGGCAGGACGCCATCGCCGCGCTGCTCGAAGATGCGCTCCTCCTCGGAGACCTCCGCTCGCGGCTGGCAGAGATCCGCGACATCGAACGCGCGACCGCGCGCCTCGGCGGGCCTTCCGGAAATGCCCGCGACCTCGCCGCGCTTTCGCAATCGCTCGAACGCATCCCGGTTCTTGCCGCGAGCCTCGGCGTCGCGGACCACATGCCGTCCGATCTTCTGAGCGGCATGGGCTCGCGCCTTCATTCCCTTCCCGAACTGACCACGCGGCTCCGCTCGGCGCTGGTGGACGAGCCGCCCGCGCTGGTCCGCGAAGGCGGCATGATCCGGCCGGGGTTTGATGAGGCCCTGGACGAGTTGAGGTCCGCCTCCCACGAGGGAAAAAACTGGATCGCCACGCTCCAGGAAAAAGAGATCGCGCGCACCGGCGTCAAGTCGCTGAAAGTCCGCTACACCTCGGTCTTCGGGTATTTCATCGAGATCACGAAAGCGAACCTGTCCTCGGTCCCGGACGACTACCTCCGCAAGCAAACCACGGTCAACGGCGAGCGCTACATCACGCCGGAACTCAAGGAGGTCGAGGGAAAAATCCTCGGTGCCGACGAGCGTTCGCGGGCGCGCGAGATCGAATTGTTTGCCGGGCTCCGCGCCGACGTGCTCGCCGAGCTGCCGAAGCTCCAGGAGACCGCCGACACGCTCGCCTCGCTCGACGCGCTCTGCTCGCTCGCCGAGACCGCGCGGCTGCACGGCTACTGCCGCCCGGAAATCGAAGAGGGGCTGACCCTGCACATCGAGGAAGGCCGACATCCTGTTCTGGACCAGCAGCCGGGAGGCGAGCGGTTCGTGCCCAACGACACCGACCTGGGCAATGAAGGAAAAACCTTCGCGATCCTCACCGGTCCGAACATGGCCGGAAAATCCACCTACATCCGCCAGGTCGCGCTGCTCGTCCTGCTCGCCCAGATGGGAAGCTACGTGCCCGCGAAGACGATGCGGGCCGGGCTGGCCGACCGGATCTTCACGCGCGTCGGGGCGAACGACGACCTCGCGCGCGGCCAGTCCACGTTCATGGTCGAGATGAACGAGACCGCCAACATCCTCAACAACGCGACCTCGCGCAGCCTCGTCATCCTCGACGAAATCGGCCGCGGCACCTCGACGTTCGACGGGCTTTCCATCGCGTGGAGCGTCGCCGAACACCTGCACGACCAGATCGGCTGCCGGACGCTGTTCGCCACCCATTACCACGAACTCACCGACCTCGAGCGCACGCGCACCGGCGTCGTCAACCTCAATGTCGCTGTCCGCGAGTGGAACGACCAAGTCATATTCCTGCGGAAAATCCTGCCCGGCCGCGCGGACCAAAGCTACGGGATCCAGGTCGCTCGGCTGGCCGGACTCCCCGACTCGATCATTTCCCGCGCGAAGGAAATCCTCTCGAACCTGGAAAAAGCCGAGCTCAACGCCGACGGCGAGCCCGCGTTCGCCAAAGGCCGCCGCAAACGCCTCGTCCCCGACCCCGCCGCCCAGATGACGATGCTGTGACGGCTTGCTCTCGGGCGGGAACCTCTCTATCGTATCAGTTATGGGTGTCACTGAAATCCTGCATGAAATCGATGGCTTGCCTCTGAATGAGCGCTGGAAGGTCTTGGAACACGCCCGCCACTTGGTGGAACCCCAAATCCCGGAGAGCTTCAAGGAGGCAATGGCGGAGATCGAACGCGGCGAGGCCATCGAACTGGATGAAGCCCTCAAGGAACTGGATCACGCGGAGTGAACTACCGGTTCCGGGCGGCAAAATCGTTCCGCCGCGCACTGGCCAAACTCCTGCCACCCCAGCAACGAAGCGCCAAAGCCGTGTTCAAGATCTTCAAAAAAGACCCGTTTGACCCGCGGCTTGGCACCCATAAAATCCACAAACTCTCCGCCGCTTACGGCAAGACGATCTTCGCGGCATGCGTCGAGGCAGACCTCAGGGTGGTTTTTTACATCGAGGGAGATACCGTTTGGAGCGTGGACATCGGTTCCCACGCGATTTACCGGGCGTGAATCATCATGCGGTGATCCGGGCTGCCTCTCCTTCCCCGGAGAGGACGACGCGCCCGCTCTGGAATCCGCTGGCGCATCCTCACGCGGCGTTTTTCGAGCGGCCGCAAATATACCTCCTGCCCGCAGCAATCGCCTTGACCCCATTCCGAACAACTCGGATGTCAGCAGGGAAGAAGTGGCACCTTTTCCCGATCTAAGCGGTTCTTGCCCGGATTCAGGCCGGAGTTGCACAGTCCCCGATGACGCCCAGAAAAATCAAGGCGGCTTTCGCTGCCGCGACAGCGGCGGGGTTGGTGTAGTTTCGATCCCCCATCGGCTGGCCTCGCGCCCACACATTCACAGTCCTTCCAGCAGGGCGCTATCGTCAATCAGTCTTGCCTGAAAAAGAAAACGGGGATTTGTCGGAGTATTTATCCCAGATGACCTTGGTGTGCGCCCATTTGTCGCCGGTCCGAGGTCCTTTTCTCATCTCAATGGCACAGAAAATCTGCGTTATCCAGTTGATGTAAGGAATAAACAAAATAAAGTTCCTCACAAACGACGCCTTTGCGCCAATAGGATTACCGGTCTGTGTGTCAATAACTCTGATTTTGCAAGTTCGTTTTCCGAGTGACTTCCCTGAGAACGAATCTTTTAAGGAAAGTAGTACAAAGCCCGCGAGCCCAATAAAGATCTTAACCACCGACTCGTTGGTGCTGGGAAACAAAATAAAAATGACGGGTACTAGAATAAAGATTGGAAGAAGAAACGCAAAACAGTCGATTATAAATGCAGATGCCCTCTGGTTTGCGAAGGCGTCCACGCACTTTTCACACACCTTTTTACCGTAGAGTTCCTTCGGCTTCTTCATGTCTCGACCGCACAGCGGGCAAGATCCGGAGGGCTCATGGTCGTGAGAAAATGTAACCGGTATGTTTGCGGTCGGAAGTAGGCTGGGTTGAATAGATTGGCTTTCTCGTGTGCGGACTACAACAAGTGGAGCAGCGGTAGGCAGCGGTGGCAGTGCAGCGGCTTGCGGCAGTGGCGGCAGAGGACGTTCAGCGTTGAATTTTAGAAAAGTTGCAGTCGCGATTGAAACCCACTCCTGTTTTTCCGGGTGGAGAACATAATCCGCCTGAGCGAGTCGGCCTTCTTTGAGGCACTGATAGATGGTTTCTTCCGTGTATGGCCCAAGTGTTTGGCCGTCTTTTGCAACATAATACTGCTTAGTAGGACTGTTCATAGATAAGGCGTTACTGAAGTTTAATCTTCGTGGAGAATTTGTTTGAATGCTTCGCGGTCGTCAGGATTCTTTTTTGCTTGAGCCTTCCATTTTTTCATTAAGGATTGCCATTCGGTCGTCTTCTTCAACGCTTGGAAACAATTATAAGGAAGGTGTCCCTTCAGGTCATTGAGCGCATAGCAAACAATCTGATGCCCACGAGCAGTATTTTTAGGGGCAATGTGATCAATGGATGCGTAAAGAGGATGAACCCCTGGTCCCCCGCGCTGGGGATTTCCAGACTCAGCATCAAAAATCATTTTGACACCAGACAACTTGCAGTTTCCTCCTGATTCGCGAAGCATTTCTCGGAGTTTAGGCGGCGAGATTTCCCATCTGCTTTTTCTGCACCAGCGAATTTGGTCCGGGGTGAGTTTTTTTGTATTGGTCTTCATTCTCGTGGTTTTCATTTAGGTTTGGATTTACGATTTGCCTGCCATTGCGAAAGCGAAGAAGGCTATCACCAGCACCAAAACGATCAGGTTCATCGCGATCATGAGCCAACTCAGGCTCAGGCCTGCGACGGCCCAGCTTTTTCCCAGCATGGAGGGATCTTCCTTACATTGCTTGAGGGCAATCCGTCCGCAGATGACTCCCGGAATTGCTGCAATAGCGAGAAACACAAAGGAGAGGCATCCGAATGCGAAGCAAAAGTAGGCCATGACATTGTGCTTTGTCCGCACGGTGAGTCCAAAATCCACGTTGTGATTGTGTCGGCCTGACGTGGAGTGGTCCTGAAAAGCCGGTAGGTTTGCCACTGGTGGCGGCAACGACGGCAATGGGATGATTCGGTCGTTTTGGATTTGAAGTTCTCGCAGCAGTTTCCATCCGTCCGCGCCGGGGTAGAAGCAGTAATCGGTCAATAAGGCCGAACCATTCTCCAAAGCTTGTTTCAGGGCGGGAACTCCCTCCAAAGGCGTTTGTGCGCCGGTGGTTGGATTGTAGAGCGTGATGGTCATGGGAGACACTCTCCAGCGCGGAATATTGTCTGGAAAACCAGACAACTCAATCATCTTCCGCCCGCTACCGTCAAGTCTGGAATTCCAGACATGGCACCCCGCAACATCATTGGTCCCCAGCTCCGGAAGCTGCGTAGTCAGCGGGGGCTTTCGCAGCAGAAGCTTGCGGAGCATCTCCAGCGGAAGGGGTGGGATGTTTCACGCGGGATGATTGCGCGGATCGAGGGGCAAGTGCGCTGGATCGCGGACTTCGAACTTCTGTTTCTTTCGGATGTTCTCGCGGTTCCGCCGGACTGGTTTTTGTCGCGCCATGGCAATATCGCGCTCGCGGGCAGGCTTGTGACGGAACTCCAGTGGGGGACAACCGACACGGGGCAGCGCGGTTGAGGGACACCAGCCAAATGGGCGGAGGAAGATTCGAACGGCGTTGAGAAGAGCATTGGAGGGATGGCCGCCGTGCCGTCCCACTTCTTGACGGAGAGAACAAATGGGCGCTGACGGCGCATCGCCCTCCAACGGGCTTGGTTCCCAACGCCGTTTTATCTTAACGCCTCTCGAAATTCTTCATTCGCGCTGATCCGTTCCATTCGCGGGCGGGGTTCCGTTTTCTCAATCCAGGGCGGTGCAGGCGGCGATTTCGTTGGCGTGGAAATCGGCGGGGCCGATCCGGAGGTGCAGGGACGGGTCTCTGCGGGGATCGACGAAAAGTTTCTCCTCATCCAGAACGAGAAGCCCTTCGAGCGGGGGGCCGCTCCAGAAGTCGATGCGGACCCGCCGCCCGAGCGGGAGGCCTTGTTTGCGGGCGAGAGATTCGATGGCCGTCCGCCGTTCCGCCCGCCAGGTTTCAATGCCCGCTCCCGACACCGCGCCGGGGGATTCAGAAAAATCGAATGCCAGTTGGCCAGCCATAGGAGCCGAATGATGAACCCGTGCCGCCCGCTGATCCAGATTTTCCCGATAAATTCCCAGATGACGATGCTGTGACGGTTTGGCCGGGAGAGGCTTTGGAAGCCTTCGCTCCCGCCTCGGAAAATCGCGCGCCGCATCCGGCAAGTTCGCGCGGAAGGGATATTTTCACGGCTACTCGCCGAGGCGTTTGCCGGGCAGGAGGTAGTTCACGGCGTAATCGCGGACCGCGTCCTCGAGCGATGTGGTCGGGCTGTTGTATCCGGTATCGCGGAGTTTCGAGATGTCGGCGCACGTGTGATACTGGTATTGGCCCCGGATGTTCTCCGGCATGTCGATGAACTCGATTTTCGGAGGTGTTCCGAGCGCCGAGAAAAGGGCGTTCGCGAGGTCCACCCACGTGCGGGCCACGCCCGAGCCGACGTTGAAAAGCCCGCCCACATTCTCGTCCCCGGCCAGGTGAAGAGTCATGTCCACTGCGTCTTTCACATAGACGAAATCCCGCTGCTGGCCGCCGTCCGGGTATTCCGGCTTGTAGCTCTTGAAGAGCCGGATGCGCCCGGTCGAACGGATCTGCTCGAAGGCTTTGCAAACCAGGCTGCGCATGTCGCCCTTGTGATATTCGTTCGGCCCGAAGACGTTGAAATACTTGATGCCGACAATTCTCGGGAGCAGGCCTTCGCGCGACGCGTAGAGGTCAAAAAGCTGTTTCGAGTATCCGTAGAGGTTCAGCGGGCGGAAGACGCGGAGGTCGTCGGTCCGGTCATCCATGCCCGCGGAGCCGTCGCCGTAAGTGGCCGCCGACGAGGCGTAAACGAACCGCGCGCCCATAGCCAGCGACCATTTGCAGAGGCTCTTCGTGCAGGCATAATTGTTTTTGAGAACGTATTCCGCGTCCGTCACCGTGGTCGAGGAGCACGCGCCGAGGTGGAAAACCGCGGTGAATTTCCCGTAGTGGTCGGGATCGCTCTTGACCACTTCCACAAATTTGTCGGCGGGCACGTAATCCTCGAATTCCAGCGGGAGGAGGTTCCTCCACTTCTCGTCCTCGCCGAGCAGGTCGGTGACGACAACCCGCGAGAGCCCGCGCCGGTTGAGTTCGTGCACCAGCGCGCTTCCGATAAACCCGCCAGCTCCGGTGACCAGAACGCGGGTTTTTTCCTGGAGCATCGTTTCGTGGGATGCGGGCATGATGGGTGCCACGGGCCCCACCCTTTTGACCCGGCCCGATGCGAATGGTGCGGGTTTCTTCACTCAGCGAAGCTTGATTCCAAGGTCATCGAATGTCTCGTCGAACAAGGCGGTCTTGGGGCCGAAAATATACTGGGCGCCGGTGACGTATTCGAGGGCCTTCTTCTTGTCCCCGTTTTTGGATGCCCAGGCCGCCTGCCCGTAATACCATGCCGGCGTGTCGCCCGGATACTTGATGTTTTTCAACGCCTTCGCGGCCTTGTCGCCGTCCCCGAGCTGCAGATCGCAGAGGAAGACCTTGAACTGGAGAAGCTCGTTCTGCGAATCCCTCTCCTGCATTTTCTCAAAATAGGCCAGGGCCTCCGCGTATCGCCGCTGCAGGAAGAGGATCTCGCCCACGTTGAATTTCGCCGGGAAAAAATCCGGCTGTTTTTCCAGGGATTTGTCGAAATATTTTTGCGCGGTCGCGTAGTCTTTTTTCTTGGTGTAGGCGGCGCCGAGGAGGTTCTGGACGAAGGCGTCGCCGGGCATTTTCGCGTTCACCGCCTCGAGTTTTGTCAGGGCCGCGTCGTAGTTTTTCGCGTCGAAGTCCGCGAGCGCGCCCTGGATCAGGCGCTTGGATTCGCGCGAGACATCGGGCGCGGCGGTCTGGGCTTCCATGAGCAGAGCCCCTGCCAGGAAGGCGGCGAGGATGAGGGTCGGGGTTTTCAAAACACGGCAATTATGGAGCCGGACAGGGCTGCGGTCAATCGCGGTTGTGACCCGCGTCAAACCGGGCGCATCTCCGAAAGTTGCAAACGGCGATGGATAGCCAGGGAGCATGGGCGTCCCGCCCGTGTGGGGCGCAGCGGCCCGATGCGAGAGCGTGGGTCTAAACAGGCGGAACGCCTGTTCTCCCTGTTTGCAACTTTCGGAGATGCGCCCTCAAACCGGGGTTGTTTTTCCCGCCGGGACGGCTGACATTCGGGGCACCGATGCGCATCGCCGTCATTGCAGACACACACGGGAAGCTTCCTTCCTCGATACCGGGCGATCTCCGGCAAGCCGACGAGATCTGGCACCTGGGGGATTTTTGCGACCTGAAGACGCTCGATGCGGTGCGGGGTATCGGGCCTCCTGTTCAAGCGGTGCTCGGGAACAACGATTACGGCCTGGATCTTCCGGCCAGCGCGAGGCTGAAGCGGGGCGGAAAGACCTTTTATTTGATCCACATCCCTCCCCGCAAAGCCGGAGGCGCGGACTTCCTGATCCACGGCCACACGCACGTGCCGCGCGACGAGATGATCGGGGGCACGCGGTTCCTGAATCCGGGAACGATCGGCAAGCCGAACAAAGGCGTCCCGCCGAGTTACGCCTGGCTGACGATTCCGCCCGCGGGGATGATCGCGTGGGAAGTGGTGCTGCTGTGAGCCTTCTCAAGTGGAGCGGCCGTTCCGGCCATGTTGGTTTTCTCCATCGGCGGGTCTCCGATGCCACGATTCCTCTGCAGGGGTCTCCTCTTTTAGCGAAAAACCTCGGCAAGGCGGCGAGGCCGCTGGCAGAATCCAATAAAGCCATGGTCCAACGCCTTCTCAAGACTCGAAAAAAGCAGCCCGAGCACCATGTGGACATGAAACTCGGGAAGGGGTGGCACAAGCGGAATTTTTTGGCGGAGGTCGTGATTCCCTCGCTCTTCACCAAACGCCAAGGGCTGAAACTCAAGCCCGTCTTTCCCAAGCTCAAGGCCGGCGAGATCTGCATCACGTGGATCGGGCATGCGTCGTTCCTCATCCAGACGCCGAAGCAGAGCATCCTGATCGACCCGAACTGGGCGAAGTGGTTGAAAGTCATCAAGCGCATCCGGCAGCCGGGGCTGGAAATCCATGACCTTCCCGCGATCGACGTCGTGCTCGTGACCCACGCCCACTTCGACCACCTCGACCGCAAAACCCTCCGCGCGGTCGCCAGTGACCAGCCGGTCGTGGTCCCCGAGCACGTCGGCAGCCTCGTTCACGGCCTCGGGTTCCACCATGTCCAGGAACTGCGGTGCTGGGAAACATTCGAGTTGGGCTCGCTGAAGATCACGCTCACCCCGGCCCGGCATTGGGGGGCGCGGATCCTGCACGACAACCACAGGGGGTTCGGCGGATTCCTGATCCAGTATGGAGACCGCTCGGTGTTCCACTGCGGGGACAGCGCCTACTTCGAAGGGTTCAAGGAAATCGGCGAGCGGCTGCCTGTGGAAATCGCGCTGCTGCCCATCGGTGCTTATGATGCGCCCACGAAACGCGACGTCCACATGAATCCCGAGCAGGCCCTGAAAGCCTTCGTCGAGCTGAACGCCAAGACCATGGTGCCGATGCATTTCGGGACATTCCGTCTCAGCTACGAGCCGCTCCACGAACCGCCCCAGCGGCTCATGCGGCATGCGACATCCCTCCATCTGGCCGACCGGATCTGCCTCCTGCGCGAAGGCGAGCCGCGCGTTTTTTAGAGCATCCGCGAACGGAATGCCCACAACGGATTGTTACGAAAATGTAACAATTCTCCGGTTGGAAATCTTCCGGCAGCCATCAAACATGTCCCCGCTTGATAACCATGAATGCTCCAACACACACACTGATCGGGCGTGCAGCCGGCCTCGCAAAGACCATGCTCGCCATAACCCTTCTGTCCACCCCCGCGTTTGCAGGGACGCCGGCTGAAACCTCGAACCCCGCGTCCACGCCGCTGCTTGATTGGTGGAACGGAAAAACCCTGACCGGAAACTGGCTCGGTGCCCGCGACACGCTGGCCGACCACGGCCTCACCGTGACCGGTTCGGCCAGGGAGATCTACTTCGGGCAGGTTACGGGAGGGCTTCCCAACCAACCCATGAGCAACTGGATCAACGAAGAAAAACTCAAATTCATTTTCGATTTCAAGCCGATTTTCGGCATCAGCGGGCTGACGATGGAATCCAACTGGCGTTACCGCGGGGGAGACAACCCGCAGTGGGCGGCGGGAACTCCGGGCATGTTCAATCCTTCCGAGGCGACGAGCGGGATGGGGGTCCGCATCATGGCCCAGCAGATGGAATACACGACGCCCGGCAAGACGATCACCATCAATGCCGGCTGGGAGAATCCCTACGACCAGTTCCTCCAGCAACCGCTGTCCAAGATGTTTGAAAACAACTCCATCGCCTCGGCCAAGGGGATCGGCGGAACCCCCGGGCCGGGTGTTGCCGTTGTGAACAAATCCTCTTCGGTCAACGCCGCAGGAGTTGCAACCAAGGGGTCGGTCGCCTTCTATAAAACCAGCGCGGTTCCGTGGAGCAGCTCCTACACGTCATGGGGCGGCACGCTCAAGATCAGGCCGACCAAGAGCCTCTATATTCAAAGCGGACTGTATCTGGCGATTTCTGGAACCGGCGGAGTGTCCGACACCCAATACTCTGCCACCAACGTCTATCCCTATACCTCGGTTCCCCAAAGCTACTTGGGCCAATTCAAAAAATCGGGCCAGGCAGTTCCTGTGGTGGACGGAAACGGCCAGGTCATCAAAGGGGCCACGCAGAATGTCGGGTGGGTGCCCGCGTATAGCAACAACCATGGATTATACTTCGCCGGCTCGCCCGGGTTCAATCCTAACACGGGAAAAATCGGGGTGAAACCCACCTCTCCGGCCAACGCGAAATATGTCAATTCAAAAGGCCAGACGGTGTCCGCTCCATCCTATTACGCGGCCAGCCCGTTCGACCAGGGAAGCGCGGGAAACTATAACCGGAACGGCCTCTACAACGTGAATGAAATCGGGTGGACACCCAAATTCGGCCAAGACAAGCTCGAAGGCAAATACGCGATCGGCGCCTATATCTGGGGACAAAAAAACACGTCCTATTCGCCGACCCAGTTCACGGCGTCGGAATTCCCCGCTTCTTTCACGGTCAGCAAAGGATCCGGCAGAACGAAAACAAGTTCCACGTATCCCGGAAATTATGGGCCTCCCACCTACACCTCATATGCGGCAACCCGGCAGCCTATCATGAGAACCAGGTGGTTTGGGGGCTCTACCTCCAGGCGGATCAGATGCTCTACCGGGTCAAGGAGCCTGTCGAGGCCCCTGTGTCGGACGGCAAATCCTTGGCGAACAAGACGGTGGTCCAGCCAACCAAACTAAGCGACAAAGGCTTGTATATGTTCAACGAGGTCACGTTCACCCCTCCCCAAAATAACCAGCTTCCCTTCTACTTCCAAACGGGCCTGGTTTACAAGGGCCTCATCCCTCACCGCGACAATGACAGCATCGGCGTGGCCCTGAGCGTCGGCTTTTACAGCTCCTGCTACAACGACTATATCAGGTCACAAAACCAGCAGCTGCAGAACGCATACGGCAGCGCGAACAATGCCAAAGTTCCTAACGGCCCGACCGTCCGGCAACCTGTTAACCCTGGAACAGGGACTGGCGCCGCGCCCATGCCGAGCGGGAGCCAAGGCTCATTCCAGAACTACTACGCCTACCAGCCGCTGTTCACATCGACCGAGGTGATCGAGGCTTTTTACAACGTGCAGTTGAACAAGTGGGCTGCCGTCAAGCCCTACGTCCAGCTCATCATCAACCCCGCCGGCAACAACACCGTCAACAATGACCTGGTTCTCGGTGTCAGCGCCAAGGTGACCTTCTAAGCCTTCGCTTCCGGCCGGTTGGAGGGACCGGCGCCGTCCGGTCCGACTTTATCAAGGGACGACACGGCGGTCGTCCCTCCATTTCGGGAATCGATTTCGCCCCCTTCAGCCGAGAGCCCGGACGGCGGTCTGGAGCTCGGCGAGGCGTGACATCCAGCCCTGCTGGCGCTGGCGGTGTTCGGCGACGACGGCGGGCGGGGCGTTATTGACGAAGGTTTCGCTGGAAAGTTTCCCGGCGACTTTTCCGATCTCGGCCTCGACTTTCGCGATTTCTCCCTGGAGGCGACGGCGCTCGGCCACCGCGTCCACAACCCCTTCGAGCGGGAGGTAAAGGATGCCGATGTCGGTCGGGCAGGCCGCGAATCCGGCGGGGGCGTTTTCGCAGAGCGCGAGCGATTCGGCGTGAAGGAAGAGAGAGAGCGCCGGGATCACGTCGTCCACCCAACCGGCCGCGGGAGCGAGCTGCCAGGCGAGGCGCTTGTTCGAGGGAATGTTGTAGGTCGCGCGCAGGTTGCGGGCCTGCGAGACCGCGGAATAGACCGCGTCGGCGCACGGCTCCGGCGCGGCGCTGCCGGCCACCGGCCACGGGGTTTCCATCAGGCTTTGCGCGCCGAAGCCGAGCCCGCTCCAGAGTTCTTCCGTGATGAACGGCGTGTAGGGATGCAGGAGCTTCAGGATCCGCCCGATCGTGAAATCCATGACCGCCAGCGTCCCGGCGCGGCGCGGCGAATCGAAGTCGGCTTTCGCCGCCTCGATGAAGCGGTCGCAAAAATCCCCCCAGGTAAAATCGTAGAGCGCCTGGGCGATATCGCTGAACCGGAAGGATTCGTAGCCGTCGGTGACGCGGGCGATCGTGGCGTCGAGTTTCGCGAGCAGGTCGCGGGCGAAAATCGAGAGGTCGTGTTTCGACGGATCGGCGGCGGGGTCCACGGCCCCCTGCATGAGGCGGAACCGGCAGGCGTTCCAGAGCTTGTTGCAGAAGTTCCGGCCTTCGACGATCTGCTGTTCGTCGAACTTGATGTCCTGCCCCTGCGGCGCGATCCGGAGCAGCCCGAACCGCAGCCCGTCGGCCCCGTATTTGGCGATGAGGTCGAGCGGGTCGGGGGAATTTCCCAAGCTCTTCGACATCTTCCGCCCCTGCCGGTCGCGGATGATGCCGGTGAAATAGACGCTGCGGAACGGGATCTCGCCGGTGAATTCCAGCCCCGCCATGATCATCCGCGCGACCCAGAAAAAAATGATGTCCGGCCCGGTGACGAGCGCGCTGGTGGGGTAGAACTTCTTCAGCGCGGCCGACTCCATCGTCTCGTGCGCCCACAGCCACGACGAGAACCACGTGTCGAGCACGTCGGGATCCTGCACCCACCCATCGCCCGGCGACTCGATCTGGCATTTTATTTCCGATTTCCGATTTCCGATTTGCTCCGCTGTCGCTCCGGTTGCCTTCCCGGCTACACTTTCGACTTTCCCTGGCAGGCACGAAGCGCTATCGCGCTGGTGTTCCGATTTTTCTGAATACCACACCGGGATCCGGTGCCCCCACCAGAGTTGGCGGGAGATGCACCAGTCCTGGATGTTTTCGAGCCAGTGGTCGTAAACTTTTTCCCAGCGGTCGGGAAAAAACCGGATGAGGCGGTCGCGCACGGCGGCGCGGGCTTCGGCGGTCTTCGGGTATTTAAGGAACCATTGTTCCGAGAGGCGCGGCTCGACCGGCACGTCGACCCGCTCGCTGAACCCGACGTTGTTTTCGTGCGGCTCCTCTTTGACGAGGACCCCGAGCTCGCGGAGCTTGTCCACGGCCTCGACACGCGCCTCGAACCGGTCGAGGCCGGCGAAGTCCTCGCCCGCGAGATCGTTCAGCGTGCCGTCCGGGTTCATGATGTCGATGGCCGGGAGGTTGTGGCGCAGGCCGATTGCGTAGTCGGTCTTGTCGTGTGCGGGGGTGACCTTGAGGACGCCGGTGCCGAATGCGAATTCCACCGCCTCGTCGCCGATGATGGGGATGACCGCAGGATCGTCCAGCGGGAGCGGCCGGCGGACGTGGAGGCCGATGAAATCCCTGTAGCGCGGGTCCTTCGGGTTCACGGCGACCGCAGTGTCGCCCATGATCGTCTCCGGGCGCGTGGTGGCAATTTCCAAAAATGTTCCCGGTTTTTCCACGATCTCGACCCGGAAATGGTAGAGGTAGCCTTTCTGCGGTTTCGGGATGACCTCCTCGTCGCTGAGCGCGGTGAGCGAGACCGGGCACCAGTTCACCATCCGCTTGCCGCGGTAGATCAAACCCTTGTTGTAGAGGTCCACAAAAACCTCCTGCACCTTGCGCGAGTAAGCTTCGTCCATCGTGAACCGCTCGCGCTCCCAGTCGCACGAGCAGCCGAGCTTTTTGAGCTGGTTGATGATGATGCCGCCGTGCTTTTCCTTCCATTCCCAGACGCGCCGGAGGAATTCCTCGCGGCCGAGGTCGTGGCGGGTTTTCTTTTCCTCCTTGCGGAGCTTCCGCTCGACGACCGTCTGCGTGGCGATGCCGGCATGGTCGGTGCCCGGAAGCCACAGCACCTCGTGGCCGGTCTGGCGGGCGTGGCGGGCGAGGATGTCCTGGATCGTGTTGTTCAGCACGTGGCCGAGCGTGAGCACGCCGGTCACATTCGGCGGCGGAATGACCATCGAGAAGCCGGGCTTCGGGGACGCGGGGTCGGCGTGGAAAAGCCCCCGGCCCAGCCACCAGGAATACCATTTGTCTTCCACCAGACCGGGTTCGTAGGCTTTGGAAAGTTCGGGCATCGGACCGCGCATTGTGACCGATTCGGCGGCGGATTCAATCGGCTTTCGCACGAAAAATCCCTTGCACCCGCGACCATGCACCCGCACGTTCGGCGGCGGTGCGAATCCCGGCCACGATTATTCTGGTTTTGTTGGCCGCCATCCAGGCGGCATCCGCGCAGTGGAACATCACCCTGCACGAGGGGCGGCGCTATGTCCCGCTCGCGGACGTGACCGCGTTTTACAAGCTGTCCCCCCCGCAGATCGAGGGCAACACGTTCACGCTGACCGGCCAGGGGAGGACGATCCGCGGAACCGCCGGCGGCCGCGAGGTCTATATCAACAACGTCAAATACGTGCTCTGCTTCGACATCGTTTCGGGCGGCGGGCAGTTCCTGATCTCGGCGATGGACGTGACGAAGATCATCGAGCCCGTGATGCGGCCGGGCAAAATCAAGGACGCGGCCGCGGTGCGCACGGTGATCCTCGATGCCGGGCACGGCGGGCACGACAGCGGGGCGACGGGCCCGATGGGATCCGAGAAGGACGCCACGCTGGATGTGGTCCTCCGCGCAAAAAAGCTTCTCGAGGAGAACGGCTACAACGTCCGCCTCACGCGGATGACCGACGCGTTCATCCCGCTGGAAAACCGCCCGGCCATGGCGAACAAATACCCGAACGCGATCTTTGTCAGCGTCCATTTCAACAAGAGCAACGTGGGCGGCGCCTCGGGGATCGAGACCTACGCGCTGGCTCCGAGGGGGGTGCCGTCGATGGACGAGGAACACCTCAGCTACAGCGATTTCCGGCCCTACCCCGGCCACGCGCGGGACTCCGAGAACATCGCGCTCGCCACCGCCATGCATTCCTCGCTCCTGCGGCACCTTCGGCTTTACGATCGCGGGATCAAGCGCGCGAGGTTTGTCGTGATCCGGGATATTGTCATTCCCGGCGTGTTGTTGGAAGGTGGGTTCATGAACCACCCGTTCGACTCCCGGCAGATCGCGAGCGCGGCCTACCGCGACGCCTTCGCCAGCGCCATCCTCGAGGGGGTCAACCGCTACAAGAGCGCCGTGGCCGGACAGATGCAGTATTTCAAACCCTCGGCGGTCATCGCCGCCACGGATCCCACCACGGCCCCGCCGATCAAGAAAGAGACTCCGCCGCCCGCGCCGGTCGGATCCAAAACCGACATCGGCCAGTCCGTCAACCAGGCCGCCGGAGCCCTCGCCACCCCTCACTGAAATTCCCGCCATGCCAGAAAAAAACCACCCCAGCCTCGACCCGATCGGCGTCTTTGATTCCGGAATCGGCGGGCTCACCGTCGTGGCCGCCCTCCAGGACCTGCTGCCGTCCGAAACGATTTTTTACATCGGGGACACGGCGCGCGTCCCGTATGGCGGAAAGAGCCGGAAGACCGTCGAGCGCTACAGCATAGAGATCGGCGGGCTCCTGCTCGCGGAGCAAGCGAAGACCCTTGTCGTCGCCTGCAACACGGCTTCCGCTCTCGCCGTGCCGCGGATGAAGGAGCTTTTCAAAGTCCCCGTGCAGGGGGTCGTCACCCCCGGGGCCGAGGCGGCGGTCAAGGCCACGAGAAACAAACGCATCGGCGTTATCGGAACCCGCGCGACCATCGCCAGCGGAGCCTACGAGCACGCGATTTCCACACGGGACCCGGAATCCCAAGTCTTCAGTGCGGCCTGCCCGCTCCTGGTCCCGCTGATCGAGGAGGGCCTGTTCGACGATCCGGTGACGGACCAGCTCCTCGCCCGCTACCTCGCGCCGCTGCTCGGCCGGGGCATCGACACGCTCGTGCTCGGATGCACCCACTATCCCCTGCTCCGCGAAGCCATCGCCCGCGCGGCCGGCCCGGGCGTGACGCTCGTGGATTCGGCCAGAAACTGTGCGCTCGCCGTCAAAGACCTTCTCGCCTCCCACCGCATCGCCGCCCCGCCGGAAATCCTGGGCCGCCTCCATGTCGCGCTCACCGACTCGACGGAAGGGTTTTTAAGGACCGCCGAAAAAGCGCTCGGCCTCGAGATCGGAGACGTCGAACTCCGCGCGGTCCAGACCGGCGGTTAGGGAGTAGTCGCCGTGGGCAGAGGCGTGGCGGTCGGCGAGGCCGTGGGCTGGGGGAGCGCGCCGCGGTTTTGAAGGATGGCTGCCAGATTCGTCAGGGTGGTGGCGGCACTGAGTTTCTGGTTGTTGGCGTCCTTCGTCAGGTCCGACTGGTAATTTGCCCCGACTTTGCTGCTGCCGGCGAACCCGTAGGTGATCGTCGTGATGTTGTTGGTGTCGGTCGAGACCGATCCCGGGGCCGAGGCGTTGAGGTATCCCTTGAGTTTGCGGGCGATACCCAGGCTGTTGGTGCCGGTTCCAACAGTGCCTCCGCCGGTTTTTCCAAGAACCTGGAACGAGATCGTGTCACCGGTTCCGCCGGATCCGGATGCCGAGTTGACGACCGCGTATTCCTGGTTCGATCCCTCGTCCGCCAATTCCATGTAGGTTCCGGAGAGGAGGCCGGTCGTGTAGTAGAGGAGGCCGGTTTGCGGGTCGGTCTGGGTGACGATCGACGTCACCGCCTTGGAGTTCGAATCCACGACAAGGTACCCTCCCTCGAGAAACGAGTAATTCACGCTGGGGCCGGCCGTGTTGAACGAGAGATCGTAGATCAGCACTTCGGCGCGCGCCACAAAAACCAGACAAACCGCTGCCAGCGCCAGGAGCAGGAGCTTTTTCATAATGGAAAAGGTTAAATCACGAACGGGTCACTGTCCATGCGTCTCTTGAAAAACCTGTGACTCGAAGAGCTCGTGTTCCGAGTAGGGGGTCGTCCGCGGCACCCCCGCCAGATAGCCCTGGACGTAGCCAACGCCCATCTTGGCCAGCAGATCGAAAACCGCGCGCGATTCGACATACTCCGCGACGAGGGGAATATTCAAAGCCGATGCCAGGGCCTGCACCGCCCGGACGACCGCCTGGTTGAACGGGTCGGCATCGAGGTTGCGAACGAACGTGCCCTCGACCTTGATCATGTCGATCGGGAGCGACTTGAGGTAGTTCATGGACGAGGTGCCGGTCCCGAAGTCGTCGAGCGCGAACCGGAACCCGCGCTTCCGGAGCGCGGACATGATCGACTGCGCCTGGGGAAGGTTCGAAATCACCTCGTTCTCGGTCAGCTCGAAAATAATCCGCTCCGGACCCACCGAATGTCTCGCCAGCGTGGCCTCCACAAAATCCGCGAAGTTCCCGTCGGCGAACGAGCTCCCGGAGATGTTGATCGAAAGGTGCGCCTCCGGCCTTTCCGCGAGCGATTCCACAGCCCGCGCGATCACAAACCTGTCGAGCTTCGCGGTCTGTCCGGATCTCTGGACCGAACTCATGAAGGCCGCCGGATGCACGGGAGGAAAATCCGGGCGGTCCGCGAGGCGGAGAAGGATCTCGTGGCACAAGATCGAACGCCCGACCGTCGCGACGACGGGCTGGAAATAAATCCCGAGCGTGCCGGTATTCATGGCGTTCTTGATCCGGGACGCCCAGTCGTTGTCGGCGACCAGCGCCTCGAGCGCACCGCCGGTCTCCCGGTAAAGCTCCACGCGGTTCCGGCCCCCGGCCTTCGCGGCGTAGCAGGCGGCATCCGCCACGCCGAGGATGTCGGGGGATTCCCTCGACCCGTCGATCGGGGCGATGCCGATCGAAGCCCCGACGCGGAACGTCCGCCCCTCCTCGGCAAACACCAGGTTCTCGAGATTGTCGCGCAGCCCCTCCCCGATATTGATGGCGTCCGGGACCGGACAATCCGGCAGGACGATCACGAATTCATCTCCGCCGAAACGCACCAGGATATCCTCCGCCCGGACCGTGTTGCGCAGGATATCCGCCACGCGGAGCAGGAGCCGGTCGCCCGCCTCGTGGCCGAGCGTGTCGTTGACTACCTTGAAGTTGTCGAGGTCGATGTAGAGCAGCGCGCCCGGCCGCCCGGCCCTCGCTTTGGCCGCCGCTTCCCCCACCGCGAGCGGAAGCCGACGCCGGTTGAAGAGCTTCGTCAGCGGATCGTGATCGGCGAGGAACTCGAGGTCGTTTTCCAGCCGCCGGCGCTCCGCGATGTCTTTCACCGCGGCCTCGGCCACGGCCAGGCGGACATCGAGAAGGCCCGGATGATACGGCTTCCCGATGTAATCATCCGCCCCGGCATCGAGGATTTCCTTGAGGTCGTCCGGGCGGTTGTTTCCCGTGCCGACGAGGACGTAGAAATATTTCCCCTGCGAGTGTTTGCGCAGGCGGCGGCTGAAATCCAGCCCGCTCATTCCGGGGAGCTGGATATCCAGGACGATGAGAGGAAAGAACGTCTGCCCGAGAAGATCGCGGGCCTGCTCGGCGGACTCGCAGCCGCAGACATCGTGCCCGCGGGCCCGGATCATCCGTTCCAGGAGGAGCCTTGTCGGACGGTCATCCTCGACGACCAGCACTTTGAGCGAAGCTCCCGGCGAATCGACGGGGTCGGCCAGTTCCAAGGATTCCGTTGAGGCGACCGGGTGCATCATCGTGCGGATCATCGTGCCCGTGCCCGCAAAAAGCAAGCGCGTTGCCTCCGCGGTAGAATGAGCATTGAAAATCGCAGGGGCGCCGCTATTTTCCCAGCGATGTCACTCGAACGCATCTTGCTTGCCGCGCAGGGCTACCTGGAGCTGGAGATGCCCGGCGAGGCCCTCGCCGAGCTGGATTCTCTCGGCGCGAAGGACCGGGATCGCGAGGATGTCCTCCAGTTCCGGCTCTTCGTGCTCATGCGCGGCCGCCGCTGGTCCCAGGCCCTGGACGCCTGCGAACGGTTGCGGCGGCTTTTCCCGGAAGGCTCGACGGGATACATCCACGGCGCGTTTTGCCTGCACGAGCTCGGGCGCACGGCCGAGGCCAGGGAGGTTCTCCTGAGCGGGCCGCCCAGCCTCGCCCGCGAGGCCACCTACTATTACAATCTGGGATGCTATGATGCCGTGCTCGGGAACCTCGCGGAGGCGACCGCTTTCCTGCGCACGAGTTTTGAAATGGACGGCAAGTTCCGCGAGCTCGCCAAATACGACCCCGATCTCAAACCCCTGAGCGGGCTCCTGTAATCCCGTGTCTCCCGCAGCGCGCGTCCAATCGGCTTTCGAGGCCAATTTTTTGCGGGGCCGCGAGGCCGGTGCCGCGGTTTCCGTGTGGCAGGACGGGCACGAGATCCTCTCCCTCTGCGGCGGGTTTCGCGATGCGGCCCGGCAGGTCCCGTGGAGGCAGGATACCCTTGTTCTGATCTGGTCCGCCACCAAGGGCATGGCCGCCGCCTGCACTCTCCATGCGCTCGACTCCGCCGGCCTCGGCCTGGACGCGCGGGTTTCGGAAATCTGGCCGGAGTTCGGCGGAGGAGGAAAAGCGGGCATCACGGTCGGGCAGGTGCTTTCGCACGGCGCGGGGCTGGGGGCGCTGGACCGGACGGATCTCTCGGTCCTCGACCACGGGGATGTGGTCCGCGCGATCGAGGGGCAGGTGCCGTTCCGGGACGCTGTCGGCGGACCCGGCTACGGCCCGCGCACGTTCGGGTTTCTCGCCGATGAAATCGTCCGCCGCCTGAACGGAGGGGTCCCGCTGGGGAGCTATTGGCGCACGCAATTTGCGGAGCCGCTCGGCCTCGATCTTTGGATCGGCCTTCCCGAGGACCTCCACCACCGCGCCGCGTCGATGCTCCCGGCGAAAACCGCGGCGGCCGGTGGCAATGACGTCTTTCTCGAGGCGATGGCGGAGCCGGGCTCGTTGACGAAGAAGGCCTTCTCCTCGCCGGGAGGTCTCCTGGCGGTCTCCGCCATGAACACGCCCGCCGCAAGGTCCGCATCCATCCCCTCGATGGGCGGGATCGGCTCGGCTTCCTCGCTCGCAAAATTCTACGCGATGCTCGCGCTCGGCGGGGTTTGGCGGGGGCGGAGGCTGCTGGGCGAAAAGCCCGTCGCCTGGATGGCCGCCCGCCTTTCCCAGGGCTTCGACAAAGTGCTCCGGCTCGACACCTCGTTCTCCGCGGGCTTCATGATGGACCCGCTCGATGCCTCCGGCAAAAAAACCCGGTCATTGCTCGGGCCGTCGCCCCGCGCGTTCGGCCACCCCGGTGCCGGCGGGAGCCTCGGCTTCGCGGACCCCGAAAACGGGATCGGTTTCGGCTATGTCATGAACCAGATGGAGCCGGGCGTGCTCCCGGGAGAAAGGGCCCGGGCCCTCGTGGACAGCCTCTACGCGACTGCCGGCTAGCATTGTTCTGGCAATGGAGGAAGTCCGCGCTAGCTTGAGCGGAAAATCCGTGGAAAACCGCCGGCCGTATCGCTTTGAACTTGCGCCAAACAACACTCATTCTAGTCAGCTTGGCCACCATGCTGCCCTTTCTGTCACGCGGCGAGGATTTCCAGATGATCGATTCGTTCTTTCCGGATGAATCGAAAACCCAGATCGAGGTGGAGAGCGCGATCGGCTACCGCTCGAACGTCTACGAAACCAACCAGGCCGTGGAGCCTTCCGTGGGAGACTGGTTCTGGAATATACGGACCGAGCTCTCCCACCCGCTGGCGATCAACTCCGATGTGAGCGTGACGTTTCTGGGACACTGGCTGCAATACTTCAACCTTCCGCAGTTAAATGATTACCTCTTCCAGCCCGGCATTGCCTGGAAGGTCTTCGACGAAGACGACAGCAGCCTGGAACTCTCCATCGGTGGCGGCGCTTTCCGGGAACGGATCTTCCTGCAATTTCAAAACGCCCCGGACAACTCCGTGCCCGGACTCACCGGATCCGCAGGTTGGAAGTGGACGAAGGGACTGGGTGACGAAAACTCCCTCATCTGGTCGGGCGGCGTGAATTACCAGTATTTCTACAACCAGCCGCAGAACAATCTCACGGTTTCCACAGAAGCGAAATGGGTGCACGATTTTGATGGCAAGACATCGCTTGAGTTCGGCACCCAGTGGGCGGGGCAGCACTACCATGTCCGGCCCGAGGACAGCGAGTCGCCGGGCAATCCGGCTCCTCTGACAACCATCGAGGGACGGGGGTTTTGCCGCTACAAGGTTGACATCGGTGCCGGATTCACCGCCGAGATTTCACTGAATCTCGGCGGAAACATCGACGCCACCAACGGGTATTACGACGCGTGGGCCATCGGAGGAGAAGCCGCCCTGCACTGGGAGTGCGGGAACTGGAAGCTGGGCATCGGCGCCGAACCGGAATACGTCTGGTTCCTGAACCGGCCAGCCGATGTAGGAACGGCGGACAAAAAACTGCGGACCCAAGAATATGTCATGGAATGTTCTGTCGAATACCAGCTGACGGAACAAGTGTCGCTCGTCGGCAGGTTTGCGAACCATTTGCAAATCACCAACTCCGACCAGTTTTCCCCGAATGCGACGTTGCAAAGCTTTTCCGACAACACGATATCTTTTGGAGTGTCGCTTTCCTACTGAATCCCATGTTTCCAAATCTCCTGAATAATAGTTCCCGACGGCTGGCAGGAAACGCTTCGCTGTTTCTTTTGTTCTTCGTTTCCCTGTCAGGATTCCTGCACGCCAGCGATGCCGCTCTTCCGGCAGTGGAACCACCCAAGCTGCCGGGTATCGGCCTAGGGATCGTCGTCCGCACCACGGAGAATGTTACCGATGGCGGCTGGGTGTGGATCCTGAACCAGTGCGAGGCCCTGGGGGTCCGCAGGATCGACTTGCTGGTGAAGCAGGACGAGGATCATTTTCAGAGCGCCCGCACCGGCAAGACGCTGGAATCCGGCGAGTTGCTGGTCCCGTTACCCGGCGAGACGTGCGACGCAGGCTGGGAAAACGCGGACTGGCTGAAAGAAATGCTGGCGCGGGCAAAAGAAAAAAACATCCAGGTCTGGGCCTGGTGGCCGTGCTTTCACGACGCCCAGGCGGCCGCCCGGTTTCCCAAGGCCGCCTACAAAAGCAAGCGCGGAGAGGTTTTTGTCGATCCCGCGTTTCCCGAGGTGCGCGGGCGCCAGGAGGAATTGATCGCCAAGTTGCTGGAAACCTATCCCTTCAACGGGGTCTCCCTCGACTGGGTGCGATACGAGGGGTGGTCTGCCGGAAAGGACGGCCCGCTTTCCGAACAGTTCCAGCGCCAATACCCGTCGTTTCACTGGTCCGACACGGCCTTGGAAAACGGCTACTCGAAAGCCCGGTGGTATGAGATCCGCGCCAAATTGCTGGCGGACTGGACCGGGCATCTCGCCAGCAGCATGAGGACGAACCACCCCGCCGTCCGCTGGGGGGCGTTCCTCCAGCCCTGGCAATTCACGGAAACCAGCGTCAGCTATCCCCTGTTCGGGAAATCCGGCATCGATTACCTGCAGCCGATGGGTTACTGGGCGGACTGGAAACTTTCCCCCGAGTGGGTGGGGAAGGATCTGCTCGCACAACACGCGGAACTCCAGTCCGGAACATCCTTCTGGCTCACGCTGGGAATCGATGAGCCCAAGGACGAAATGGCGCACGCGCTGGCCGGCATCGCGCCCGGGGTGCTTTCGGGCATCTCATGGTTCACCTACGGGGCTTGGGAGCAGAAAACATTCGACCGGCTGCGCGGGCTCATCGAGTCGGACCCTTCTCTGCGGACGATGATGGGCTACCCGGCAAACGGAGCCGCGGCCGTGGAGGAAACACCTGCCCTGGACGCTTTCCCGGCGGATGCCTATGCGACCAAACTCCCGCTCAAACCGATGCAATTTCCACCGGACACCTCCGTGTGGTCGCTGATCTGCCTCGCGGAGCTGTATAAAACAAAGGCGCTCAACGACCGCCCCCTCCAGCCGGTAATTCCGGTTATCGGCATGCATACCTTCGTGGAGGGTCGCCCGGGAACCCAGAGTTTCCTCTACAAAACCACCACCGACTACCTCGATGCCCTGCTGGCGTTCATTGAAAAAGGCGGCTTCCACATCTGCCCGCTCAGCCGCTTGCAAAGCTACCTGATCACCCGCGATCCTTCCTTTTTGCCGCCCCGCCCGCTCGTGATCACACTCGATGACGGTTCGCGGAGCGTTTGCAGGTATTTTTTCCCGCGGGCGCAGAAGCTCAAATTTCCTTTCACTCTCGCATTCGTTACAAGCTGGCTCAGCGAGACCGATGAAAGCATCCATTCCACCGATGAACGGGGGCACGCGGACGCGACGATGTCATGGAAACAGGCCCGGGAAATTAATGACTCGGGGCTTGCCGAGTTCGTCTCGCATTCGGATGCCATGCATTATCAAACGGCCGACCAGCCCGCGATCGAAGATGGGTTGCCCGCCGAAACCACCCGGCAGTATTTGGCGGAATTCAACCGTCCGGAAACCAATCCCGAATACGACCGGCGCATCCGGCTCGACATGATGGCGAGCCGGCTCAAGTTTGCCGCCCATGGTTTCCGCGTGCCGACCATCCTCTGCTGGCCGTATGGGGAATGGAACCACACCGCCAAGCGTATTGCCGAGGATATGGGGTTCACCCATTTCCTCCTTTTCGACACGCCGCCGGTCATTGCCACGGCAGCCGACAGCCTTCTCGGAATTCCGCGGATACCGGTCCTGCGCACCGACGAGTTAGTCCCCCTGCAGTTCCCGTCCAATCCCGTCCTGGCCCAATCGTGGTGGCTCGCCTTTCTCAAGGTCGGGCGGGATTCCCGCAGCGCAGATCTCATCCAGGCCACGCTGGCCCAATTGACGCCGGGGAACTGGAAAAAACCCGCCGCCGAACTCGCGCGGGCCGCTCTCGACCACATCCGCGGAGATGCGGCGTCCGGCAACTCGCGTCTCGCAAAGCTCCGCCAGGTTTATGCGATGGACAGCGAGATCACCGCCGAGGCGGACGCGATGCTCAGGGACTTCAACCCCAACCCCGCGCTACCGCCCGCGCATCCATAGGGGAAGGTGGATCTGGCAGGCGACCAGCCAGATCATCACGCCGAGAAAAATGTCTAACGCGCGGATGAAGTCGCCGCCGGGCTCGTCGGGATTCAGCAGGTTGTCGAGCCCGCCATAGAGGCAGAAAAGGGCGAAAAACAGCAGCGCCGTTTTGACGACGGTAAAACAGAGAGCAAGAAATTTGTGGCGACGGTTCATGAGCCGATCTCCAGGGAACGGATCGTCCTCCTCCAGCGTCCGCTGTCGCGACGGAGGAAGCCTTTGACGAAACCAAAAAAGTAGCCGGTAAACAGGATGATCCAAAAATAGATGGGGTAAAGCGGAGCCAGCAACAGAAGGACCGGATAGCGCTTCCATCGCAACCCGTCGGCTGCCATGGCGCTGACCACCTGCAGGGCAAAAGTCCCGAGGTAAATGGACAGGAAGAGCCAGTCGTGGAGGAGGGGGCTCGCGTCGTCGGCCCAAACCGCTCTGAATCCATGCATGAACAGCTCGGCGGCCCACCCGATAATCGCGAGAAGGATTCTGATCAAACAACCCCAAAGCCATGCGGTGGTCGCCAGGGCCATGATCCCGACCGGGAGAAGCGTCGATCCCGGGCCCCAAATTTTCGGAAAATGGTCCCGCAACGCCCTACCAATACCCGCGCTCCAGCGTCGTCGTTGAAGCCACAAACTCTTCCAGGACGGGGCCATCTCCACGCGGGCAAGCCAGTCGCCGGCAAACCCGATGTGCCAGCCCGCGCCTTGAATCCGCCAGCTCAGATCAATATCCTCCGTGCTGCTGTCGGACTTCCAGCCACCGCATTCGTGGACCGCTTGGACCCGGTAGGCGACCCAGGCCCCGGAAACGGTCATCAGCGCCCCCCACAGGACCTCGGCCCGTTTGACGAAGTTGATGACGATCAGGTAGTCGAGCGCCTGCATGAACTGGATCAGGCTATGGCATTTCCCGGGGCGGATCGCGCCGGTCAACGCCCCGAGCCCCGGATTGGAACCGAACTGCGCGAGCATATCTCTCCAATCGGTCGTCATCACCAGAACATCGGCATCGAGGCAGACCATCAGCGGGGTCTTCACCTGGTTGGCCGCCGCCTGGACTGCGGCTGCCTTCCCGACGTTTTCCGGCATGCGGAGAACCCTTACCCGGCTCTCCATATCGGGAGGCAGCCTGCATGGCAGCGGGCTGCCATCGTCCACCAGAATGATCTCCCGGGGAGGCGGGTGGACGGATTCCAGGCTGCGTGCGGTCCGGATGGCCCCGCCGCTTTCGGCAAAAAACGGAATGACAACCGTGTATTCCATGAACTCCTCCGGGTGCGGCTTTTTCCTCAAAAAGATCAGCCCATAGATCGCCGATAGCGACCAGAGCAGGCTGGCCATGATAGGAAACAGATCCAGGTAAATCCAGAATTGGTCGATGGTGCCACCCGGCCAGTTCAGATACTCCGTGAATTCATCGTGCCAGACATCGACCAACTGGGACCCGTAGTCGGAAAGCAGAGCCAGAAAATCAGAAATCAAACTCACGGGGAGAATCGAAAGTTGGAGGAGCGTGGTTTCGTGTGGTGGCCGGCGTCGTAAAGAACCCCTCGCAATCCCGGAGGCGTCCAAGTCCCGCAAAGCCGGCAGAGGCCTATAAGCTGAACTTATATACGAAAATAGATGGGATGGTAGGATTTGTTTGCGGCAACCTGAAGGCAGGAAGCCGCTTTTACCGCAGCGTTTGGCCCCGATGGAAACCGAGCACGCCGGCCTCCATGAAGGAAGAGGCGTGCGCTTCGAGGACCCCCAGCGTTTCCCGGGCGTTGCGCTCGATCGAGAATTCCGCGGCGCGGGCGAGGCAGGCCGGGCGGGCGTCTTCGCGGGTCCGCTGGTCGCGCCACTTTTCGATTTCCTCCGCGAGCGCCGGCGCGTCGCCTTCGGGGACGACGGCACCGTGGATCCCGGGCACGATGATTTCCGAGAAGCCGTTGGCGGGCGTGGTGATCACCGGGAGTCCGGCCGCCAAGGCCTCGAGGCAGGCGTTCGAGAAGGGGTCGTAATACGTGGGCAGCACGAAAAGATCCCCGGCCCCGAAAAGGACCGCCAGGTCGTTTGTCGGACCCGCGAACTTCGCGCGGGGCGAGCGGTAGGCATCCGCCGGTCCTCGCCCGGCGACGATCAGCGTGGCATGGTCGATTTTCTCGACGGCCCGGATTGCGGTGCGCAGCCCCTTGCGTTCCCATCCGGAACCGACAAACAGGACACACAGATCCCTGGCTTTGAGGCCGAGCAGGGCGCGGGCGGCGGCGCGGGCGGCGGGCTTGGTCGGGAATGACAGGCCGTTGTAAACGACATGGATTTTCTCCGCGGGGAAATCCGAGTGCGCGAGGATCTCGTCGCGGACGAGGCGGGAGTTCGCGATGACGGCCCGCGTGTTTTTGGGGTCGAAGACCTGTTTTTCCAAACCCAGGAGCTGGGCGTGTTTGGGGTTGAGCCAGCGGGTGGCGCGTTTCCAGAACGGCTCGAAGGCCGCGCGGCGATCGAGCCACGCGGCATGGACCCCGTCGCCCGCGCGATACACCTCGCAGCCGGGAACCCGCTCCAAACTGAGATGGATGTCGCATCCGGTTTTTGCGGCGCGAAACGCGGCGGCAAACTCCTCCGGGGTTCTGCCGTCGAGACGTACGATTTGATCGCCGGCCCAGCGGGAATCCGGCCAGTCGGCCGTGGTCACGAGCACCGGAACATGCCCGAGAGACTTCAAGGCAACCCCCAAACGGATCAAATACGCCTCGGCTCCTCCGGTCGGGGAGTGTCCGCGCCGGACGAGACCGATTTTCATTCTGGCTGCGAATCGGATTCCGCCTTCGGGGGGCGTCCGAGCAATTCCCACATCGCTTCATGCGGAGGTTTGGCGTTGTAGAGCACGGAATGGATTTGCCGGGTGATCGGGGCTTCGATCCCGTTCCGCTCGGCGCACTGCCACGCGCTCAGGGTCGTCGGCACTCCCTCGGCGACCATTTTCATCGAGGCCTGGATTTCCGCCGGGGACTCGCCGCGGCCGAGGCGTTCCCCCACCTTGCGGTTCCGGCTGTAACGGCTGAAGCAGGTGACCATCAGATCCCCGACCCCGCTGAGCCCGAAAAAGGTTTCGCGGCGTCCGCCCAGCGCGATTCCCAGGCGCATCATCTCGGCCAGCGAGCGGGTGACGAGTCCGGCTTTCGCGTTGTCGCCCATGTTGAACCCGTCGGACACCCCCGCCGCGATGGCGAACACGTTTTTCAGGGCGCCGCCCAACTGGATTCCCGTGACATCATCGCTGGTGTAGGCGCGGAAACTGGACAGCGAAAACCCGCGCTGGAGCAGTTCGAGCAGGTCGGCATGTTTCGAGCCGATCACCCCGGCGGCGGGAATCCGCTGCGCCACCTCCTCGGCATGGTTCGGCCCGGACAGGACGGCGACCCGGCACCCGGGGAGCGACTCGGAGAGAACCGAATCCATCAATTTTCCGGAGTCGTGCTCGATCCCCTTGGTGCAGGAAATCACGGCGGTTCCCTCCTTCGGGGCATGGGAGGCCAGGCGCAGGGCGACCTCCCGCGTGGCTTTGGAGGGAGTGACAAAAAGGATCATCCCGGCATCAATCGTCTCCGCCAGATCCCCGGTGGCATAGACGTTGGGCGGCAGGCGGACTCCGGGCAGGTAGGCGCTGTTGGTTCTCTGGTCAACGAGTTCCTCGACGAGCCTGGGGTTGTGCCCCCACAAAAGAACCTGCCCCCGGTGTTCCGAGAGGAGAACCGCCAGGGCTGTCCCCCAGCCGCCGGCTCCGATGATGCTGATTTTTTTGAACATTCTATTTTTCACTGGTGGTGGAATACCACGGCCACGGAGGACGCGGAGATACAAGGAAAAAACGGCTGGAAAGGAGGCGTTTTCTTCCGGTCACCGGTTTGCCTGTCTTGGTTTTCCGCGGTTCAAAGGCTTATCGGGGCCCGTCCCCGGTTTTTCGTTCGAAGCGTTTTTCGGTTCCCGCGAACAGGCGTTTGATATTGTCCTTGTGGCGCCAGATCGCAAGCAAGCTCATAATTGCCGAGATCCCCGCCAGCATCGGGTCGCAATATCCGAAAAACCAGGAGCCCGGGTTTCCGAAAAAATACAGGGCGAACGCGACGGTCGGGAGCGTCACCGCCGAGCCAAGGGAAGCGAGCGAGACATAGCGCGTCGCAAAGAAGAGCGCGAGCCAGACGAAGAGGCCGGAGGAAAAAACCGCGCCGGGGAAAAGCACGAACATGATCCCTGCGGACGTGGCAATCCCCTTGCCTCCTTTGAAACCGAGCCAAACCGGAAAACTGTGCCCGATGATCGCGAAAAGAGCAGCGACCACGCCGACGTGGGCGGGAGTCGGCCCCTGGATCGCGGGGATTCTGGCAAGAGCCAACCCGGACAGCACGGCCAGCGCCCCCTTGAATGCGTCGGCGGCAAAGACGGCGTAGCCCCATTTTTTTCCCAGCACGCGCAGGGCGTTTGTCGCCCCGACGTTGCCGCTGCCTGCCGCCCGCAAATCGACGCCGCAGATCCGGCCCGCGATGAACCCGCTCGGAAACGAGCCGATCAGGTAGGCCAATATGGCGGCGGCGAGGAAGGCAATCACGAGTGAGAAATGTCCTGCGGGGGGCCTCTCCTCAAGAAAAATCCTCGAACAAAATGGTCACGCGATTCGGACGAACGGTGGGACCGGGCAGTCGAGGGTGTCGGAGATCGCCCGCAAGAATTCGACTTCCTCGTCGTTGACCTCGCCGTCGTGCATCACGACGGCACCGCAGGCGGTCAGGATCGTCCGCTTCACGTCCGGTGCGGCAAGCGCGATTTTATCCAGGGCCGTGTCGAAGGCTTGGAGGTCGATTTTCTCCAGGCGCTCGAGCGGAAAAGCGGAGGGCTTCACCAGAAGTTCGGAGACGCCGGAACGGAACGCGGCATCCTGGTGGTCCGGTGCCCCGGAGTCCACCGAGGCCAGCGCGGAGAGCAGGATGCCAATTTCAGGAAGCAGGGGCAGGAGGGACTTGTAGGCAACGGCCGCGCCGGTCGCGTTCGTGAAATATAAATCCAAGTGCCGGACCAGGATTTTTTGGAGCGTGTATTCGAAGAGGTCGATCTCGCCGTCCGCCTCGACCAGTTTTTTCACGTTGTCCCTGAACACGGCATATTGTTCGTGGGAGAGGTGCCGGAGGGTGGGGATCGAGATGTCCACCAGGCCGAGGCGCTGCGCTGCGTTCAGGCCCGACCGTTCTTTGAAGTGGGCGAGGATTTCCGAGCGGAGCGCATCGTCCGCATCGATGAGCGCGATCTGGTGGTCGCGCAGGTTTTCCTCGTCCGAGATCAGGAGCGAATAGACCAGCGCGCAGGCACCATGAAGCTCGCGGCAGGCGGACCTCGCGGTATCGGGAAGCCCGGCCAGCAGGGCGGCGGCCTCGGCCACCCTCGGCTGACCCGGCAGAAGGGATTCCGCGAGCCGCCCGCCGGCTGCCACGGGCTTTTTTGGAGTGGGCAGCTCAACGGGCGCTTTTTCCTTCGCCGCCTCGATATCGAATCCGGGGGCGATTTCTGCAATCCGCTCCTCGATCGGCGGATGGGTTGCAAACAGGGCCATCCAGGGATCTCCGATCCCGTTGCCAAAGAACATGTGGCTGGCCTCCTCGGCGCGGGGGTTCTCGATCCGCGAGGAGAACTTGGCGATTTTCGCGAGGGCGCCCGCGAGACCCTCGGGGTTCCGGGTGTATTGGACCGATGACGCGTCGGCCAGAAACTCCCGCTGCCGGCACACGGCCGCCTTGATCAGCTTGCCGAAGAAAACCCCGATCCAGCCCACGAGGTAGAGGGCGAGCCCGCCGCCCATGAAAATCAGAAAGCCCGCCGCCTTGCTCTTGCCGTCCGAGGAATCGGACCTCGGCGAATAGACCCCCATGCGGAGGAGGAAGCCGCCGATCAGGGCGAGAAAGAGAATGCCGTTGAGGATGCCGATGAGGCGGATGTTCAGGCGCATGTCCCCGTGGAGGATATGGCTGAACTCGTGCCCGATCACCCCCTGCAGCTCATCCCGGGTCAGGCGGTCGATGCATCCCCTGGTGACTCCGATCGCCGTGTCTCCCGGCCCGTGTCCCGCCGCAAAGGCGTTGATGGTCTGGTCCTCGAGCACGTAAATTTCCGGCACCGGGACGCCGGAGGCGATCGCCATTTCCTCGACCACATTGACCAGGCGCTGCTCGGCGGGCTCCCGGCTGTTCATGTCCACCGGTGTCCCGCCCAGCATCGCGGCCACCGCGCGGCCCCCTTGGGAAAGCTCGATGCTCTTGGCGACGCTGCCGAGCGCCACCAGCGCGACGACTCCCAGAGAAACCATCAGGAACAGCTCCGGGTCGGTCACGGACAGTCCGATGATCAGCGCAAGAACGATCTGTAGCGTGAGAATGATTCCCGCCACCGCCAGGATAAAATAACAGACCAGCCACTTCGTCTTTTTGCTGGCCCTCGCCTGTTTGTCGAAAAAGTCCATAAACGCGCGGCGGGCTACTTCGCTGCCAGGATGCGCTCGGTGTATTTGGCGAGGATGTCGCATTCGAGGTTCACTTCGTCCCCGGCCTCGAGCTTTCCGAGGTTCGTGGCTTTTCTCGTGTGCGGGATGATCCAGATCGTGAACGTGTCGGCCCCGACCTCCGCGACCGTGAGGCTGACCCCGTTGATCGCGACCGATCCCTTGTGGGCGATGTAGCGCGCGAACTTTTTCGGCATCTCGAAATCGAGCCGGAGGTCGCCGCCTTTGGGGGTCGCCGCGCGGAGGGCGGTGGTCGTGTCCACATGGCCCTGCACGAAATGCCCGCCCAGCCGCCCGTCGGCGGCCAGGGCGCGTTCCAGGTTGATTTTGGTCCCGGGCCGCACGGATTTCAGGTTCGTGCATTTCAGCGTTTCGTCGAGGAGATCGAAGGCGATCTGGCCCTTGTTGTGCGAGGTCACCGTGAGGCAGCAGCCGTTGATGGCCACGCTGTCGCCGGTCCGGATCCGCTTTTCGATATGCGGCGCGAGGACGGCGAGCTGTGTCGATTTCGTGGTGCGGCGGAGCCATTGGCATTCGCCCAATTCTTCAACGAGTCCGGTGAACATCCCGGGATCATTTCCTGAGAGAAGCCCGCGCGCAATGGTTTTCCTTCACTGGAATCCGGAGCGGCTTGCGATCCGGGAATTGTATGTTAAGCACCTGCCATGGCGTTTTTCCCCGGGCCCATGAAAAAGTGGATTGTCGTTCTGGTCCTGGCCGGTGCCCTGGGGCTTTCGGTCGCGCACGCCGCAACGACGGCCCACGCGGATTTTCCCACCCCGGTGGAATGCTACGCGGACAGCGGGCAAGCCGATCTTTGGGCGAAGCTCGCGGGCAGGGTCCGGAAGGATCCGTTCAACGCCGTGGCCACGATTCTCTTTCTGGGCGCGATCGCCCACACGTTTCTCGCCGCAAAATTCCGGAAAATCTCCCACCGCTTCGAGAACGAACATGCGGAAATCCGCCGGAAGATCGCCGGAGGAAACACCGGCGGCGGCAACCTTGAGCGGGCGGGCGACAGGAAAAAATTCCTGGCGGTCGCTTTCCATTTTCTGGGCGAGGTCGAGGCTGTCTTCGGGATCTGGGTGATTCCGCTCGCGGCGGCGATGACTTTGATGAAGGGGGTCGGGACGGCGAGCACCTACATCAACGGGGTCAATTTCACCGAGCCGATCTTCGTCGTCGTGATCATGGCCGTCGCCAGCTCGCGGCCGGTCCTCTATTTCGCCGAGGCCTGCCTGCGGCGGGTGGCGAATCTCGGCCGGGGGGCTCCCGCGGCCTGGTGGTTGTCGCTTCTCACTGTGGGCCCGCTGCTCGGATCGTTCGTGACCGAGCCAGCAGCCATGACGATCTGCGCGATGCTCCTCGTGACAAAATTTTTCAAGCTCGGGCCCTCGATGCCGCTCCGTTACGCCACGCTGGGCCTGCTGTTCGTGAACATCTCGGTCGGAGGAACGCTGACCCACTTCGCCGCTCCCCCGGTGGTCATGGTGGCTTCGAGGTGGGATTGGAACATGGGCTTCATGCTGGCCCATTTCGGCTGGAAGGCCGCCCTCGGGATTGGCGTCGCCAACCTCTTGGCCTTCCTGGTTTTCCGCCGCGAACTCCTTTCGCTCCGCGATCCGGACGGGGATTCCGGCACCCGCAAGCCGGGTGTTCCGGGCTGGATCGTAGCCGTCCATCTTCTCTTCATCGGGTTCGTCGTTTATGCGTCCCACTACTCTGCGGTCGTCGTCCTCACGTTCATGCTGTTCCAAGCCTTCGTGATGGCGACCGAGCGGAACCAGGACCTCATCAACCTCAAGTCCCCGGTCCTCGTCGGGTTTTTCCTCGCCGGGCTCGTGATCCACGGCGGGTGCCAGCGGTGGTGGATCGAGCCGGTGCTGGCGAGCCTCAACCCGCTCCAGTTGCTGCTCGGCTCAACGGTGCTCACCGCCTTCAACGACAATGCCGCCATCACCTACCTCGCCTCGCTCGTGCCCGGGTTTTCGGCGCAGGCGAAACTCGCGGTCATGGCCGGAGCCGTCGCCGGCGGCGGGCTCACCGTCATCGCCAACGCCCCGAACCCGGCCGGCCAGTCGATCCTGCAAAACCACTTCGGGCCGGATGGCGTGGATGCCGTGAAGCTCCTCCTCGCCTCCCTGGTTCCGACCGCGATCATGCTCCTCCTTTTTCTCTTCCTGCCCTGACGGGAGAGACGCCTGTTCGCGGATTTTATTCTTCAGACGCAAGAAGGCTGCGCACGGAGATATCTTCCCGCTTGTCTTCCTCTCGCTCATCGAGGCGATGGTCATCTGGGGCTTCAAGCCAAACACCCTGCCTCCGTGGTTGAACGGCGTTTTTCCGGCTGGTGGAATGCGAGGATCCGGATTATGCATTCCGGGAAGCGGGGGTATAGCTCAACGGTCAGAGCAGGCGGCTCATAAGAGGAAAAGGCCATTTTTGCCCGAATTTGCCCGAGTCATCAGATGTCCGCAAACCCCCATCAGCAAAGGCTCTGCGGGTGATTCGATGTTTTCCTGAGTCATCCCGAATTTGCCCATTTATTGGGGGTCGGGTTACAAAATCGGGTTACTAAATCAGAGCAGGCGGCTGTTTTTTATCTGCTCTGAAATCCGATTTCGGAGCAGGCGGTTGTTTCAGATTTCAGATTTTTGATTTTGAAACCACCGGGTTACAAAGGTTACAAAGCTCTTGGATTGCTCGCCTGGCTCTCGGTGTTTGTAAACATCCCCGCGGTGTCCCAATCCAACAGCCGGGCCTCGCCTTTCGCCACCCGTGCCCGGCGGTCGCGCAGAAGGGCTCTGAGTTGAGGGGAGATCTCCGATGCTTCAAACCGCTCCCTCAGATCTTCCCAGATAGTTTCCATCAGGCCTGTTTTTTAGCTGAGCCGCCCGGCCTGGCCGTTCTTCTTTCGGTCGGCAAGCCAGCGCTGGAAGGATTTCTGTGTTTCGTAGGAGGGACGGCCATGAAGGATTCCCTCACAACTCAAATCTTCATCCAGGTCCGGCCAATGGACGCCTTCCCCGATCAGCTCCCAATGGTTTCGCTCTTTTACCGTTGCGTTGAGAAGGCGCGGATACCAGACGAGGGGAGTGGATACGGAACGCCCGTCGGACAGCTCAACGGTCAGCGCCGAAGAGCTGACCTTGACATCCTGGATACAAACCGACGGTTCAAGCGTTAAAGTATTCATCCCAAGCCTTCAGTAACCTGACTTTATTCTGCCGTATAATCCTCTGGATTTCAAGCAGCTCCTGTGCCCTGAAGCGCCCGCTTCGTTCCAATCGGACCGGATCAATCCAGAATTTCGCTGTATTCCGTTCCCGCTGAACATGAACATGCGCGGGCTCGTCACGATCATTCGCGTAGAAAAAGAACCGATACGGCCCGATCCGCAGTGAAGTTGGCACGTCCCAATGAATACCGAATTCTCTCGCCGGGCGCAATATCGGGATGCTCCGCAGGGGGTGGCCGGATTCTGCAATCGGCGCAAGCTCGCCGCGCTCCTCACATCCCGGCTTGAATGGAGATTCGCAACGTTGACTCCCTCTCCGAATACTCTGGCGGCCTCGGCACTGCCCGTCATCCCAGCCGATCCGCCAGAGAATTCGGGCTTTGTGGCGGAAGTTATACAGGTAATCCTGTAAAGGACATTCCTCTCGTCGGCGCCTCCGGCCCCGGCATGCCTTGGGGGGAATCGACTTGAATCAGCAGGAACGATTGGGGAACCACGTTTCCCCAAACCCCTCCTCTAGGGGGAACGTTCAGGGCGATTTCTGACGCTGAGGGTTTCCCATTCCTCGTCTCCTCCGAGCTGATCGAAGCAACGAAGCACCCATCATCTTGTGCTCGAACTGGTTTTTGATTGAAAACCCCGCTTACTTGGGATACGTCAAGCACAATATGTCACAACCGAGAGCATTCATCAGTTTTGAGATGGAGGACAAGTGGGCGCGCGACTTCCTCGCTCAACATGCGAAAGACGATAAGAACGAAATCGCGTTCTATGACTATTCCGTCAAGGATCCATTTGACTCCAAGTGGAAGACCGAGTGTACGAAGCGAATTGGTCTTACGAAGGGAACCATCGTTCTTGTGGGACCAACCACTTCAAAATCAGAAGCCGTTGTTTGGGAAATTGCTGAAACCATCAATCAGGGGCACTACATTTTTGGCATCCAGATCAACAAGGACAAAACCCACTCCATTCCCGCGGGTTTGCCGAGTCAAAACGTCATTCGTTGGGATTTCGACCAAATCGCCAAATGGTTGAAGACCTGGACGTAGCCAAACATGTATCTCGACGATACCGCCGCGGAGATTCGTAAGTTTATTCCAAACGATCGAATGCCTTCCGGCAACTCCGAGCACCTACTTCTCCTATACGCTGTCCTTCTTCGTGCGAAAGGCACAGCCGTGACGCCCAGCGACATACACGATGCTTGGTCCGTATGGATGGTGCAACGAGATCAAGAACATCCCGCATTGGCGGCCTATCAGGACCTTCCTCCGGAAGTTCAAGCAGGAGATCGTGTTTTCGTAGAAGCAATACGGAATGCTGCCGAGAAACTTGGGCAACCTAGCGCGATACGCCCTATTTTTTCCGAAATCCTTTTCCCATCTGGACCTCCAAAAGATAACGTGGAGTTACAACAGTCACTGGAATTGTACAAGATTATCGTTGGAAGCTCAGAGGGACTCGTTAGCCGTCGTCAAAGCGTAAACACGTTTTTCCTAACAATGAACGGCGCGCTTTTGACAGCCTGTGGCTTAATCGCGCAAAATTCAGGTGGCCGTGGAGTCAGTTCTATCGGAGTCTTCATTTTAGCGGTGGCCGGGGCGATTCTGTGCACTGCCTGGCGAAGCCTAATTATATCTTTTGGGCAACTTAACCGAGGAAAGTTTCGGGTGATCAATGCGATAGAGAATCACTTAAAAACCGCTATTTATGCTGCGGAGTGGGAAGCTCTTGGTCGAGGGGAAGATCCGAAAATATACCGCTCCTTTACGTCACGTGAGATTTGGGTTCCGAATGCACTACTTGCCTTATATATCTTAGCTGCGTTTGCGGCACTTCTCGCGGTATTTGGATATCTTTAAATTGCCAAGAACTCTGGATGCTCCGCAGGGGATGGCCGGATTCTGCAATCGGCGCAAGCTAGCCGCGTTCCTCACTTCTCAGCTTGAATGGGGATTCGCAACGATGTCTTAGTCAGAATGAGGTGCAGAGCCTGTAAGCTGTATCGCAGGGTTAAGTGCCGGTCTTGTTTTTAACAACAGCCGCCGATCCGGGGGGAATTGAAATGTGATGATCAGGGAAGATGAGCGTCTGCGAAAGAAAATCTGCAATGTGAGCTCTTGCCTGCCCGGATGCCCACAATAATAAATCCACACCCAAAGCAGACGGAGTAAACACAAATCCCGGCGCATTAGCTCCCGGATAGTGTCGTTGAATGTAGTCCACTCCTCCAAAATTAAAACTGTCTTCGATTAGTCGTTCGCGTGTGAGGCCAAACATGACGTGGCTCATAATGCTAGGAATCTCGTTGGCTTCTGAGGCGGCAAATTCCATCGCCGGTAAATAAACGGTGTAAGGAACAAATGTTTTGAGCTGGTTGCGTCCTTCGCCTGTGCTAACACTGATATCACTTCCCACAAAAAGTGTCCTCACAATATGGTAGAAAATAAAATGCGTGCGTATCTGATAGGTGGTGAGTCGACTCAATAGCGCGATGAACGAAGCACCGCGGTCGTCCCGGGAAACTCCAGTCCGAGAAGATGCGAGCACACCACCGTAATACTCAGCAGATAATTCGTCGTCGCAAAATGAGCCATCGTCCAAGATGCCTTTGAGCACTTTCGGAGGGACGCCGCCGGGAGCTTCAATGCGGTCGCCCAAAAGTATCGTCGCGCGCTCAAAGATACGCCGTGTATTCTGGACTCGCTTCTCGGTCCAGGTTCTGAGCCCGTCACCAAGGTACTCGGCCGTTGGCCCGAGCAGCTTCTCAACGACCCTTGCTGAACCGATAGCAGTTCCAAGAATTGTAAGTCCAGTTGTGGGTTCCATATGGGCTAGGGATTAGGTCCATCGGCTCAATTAGGCTTCTTTTTCGAATCTGAACCTTGTCTCGGACATCCTTGAATCAAGATAATCTATGGCACGCCTGATCCTGTCGAATGATTCGCTATCTTTAATCATCGGAAACTCCTTCAAGAGTCGTTTTGAACCAGTTACCAAATCACGAACCGCTTCTGGGTGAATCTGCCCCCCAATATCCATGCGACGAAGGACATGCTGCAAATACTCAGGTGGCAACATAAGTTCGGGAATTGAAAAACGCTTTTGAATATCAGCAAGTGAGGAACGCAGGTCGGCAACAACCGAAAGAACATCTGCCAATGATCTTTCTTCTGGCTTATCGCTAGATCGCAGTTGCTGAAGATCAATTGAAACAGATATTGGAGTATCCATTTCCTTCGGTTTGCTTTCAACAGACTTGATCTGTTCAATAATTTCTCTTTTCGTGTCGTCCACGCTATCAAGGTCCTGAATATCAAATTGGATCGTCCTCATTCCAGCTACATCGAAAGGAATGACCTCCCCTTTCTTAATGAGTTGCACGAGTGGTTTACGAATTGCATGTCGAACAGCTAGTTCATAGAAGACATTTGGATTTCTTTCTGTTAGATCGGCAATCACAAGGGCATCATCCAGAATACGCTGAATAATCTGGCTTGTGATTAGTCCTGGTTCAGCCAATTGATCTGCTCGCGTTGGATCCGAATAGCCACACTGAGTCACTGAAGGTGTGATAATATGCTTAAGAACCTGATCTGAACGCTTTCTTGTCTCTGATCCTTTTTCCCCAATCGGGGCAATTACGAAACACGTTTTATTTTTCATGATATCTGGACGGGTTAGCCACTTTGTTTAGTTCTCTGTAAAATAGTCAGAGTCAATCTTCCTGACGTTGTAAGACGCTACTGTTGTGACCCCTACACCAAAATCAATCATGAGTCTCGAAAGGGTTGCGCCATCAATCAAAATAATCTTGGAATCAATCCGAGAGACGAAATCAAGAGCGTCCTTCGTGAAATCAGATGTTGTGATGAATATCCCTTTCCGCGCGCGCTGTCCTTGGAGCGCACCCGCAAACTTCTGAATCTCTGGGCGGCCAACAGTCGCCTCCCAGCGTTTCGCTTGGATGTATATGTTATCCAAGCCAAGATGATCTTCCTTGATAATTCCGTCTATGCCCTCATCTCCGCTGCGGCCGATAGCGCGACCGGCATCCTTGCGACTTCCGCCGTATCCCATCTTCACAAGAAGCTCTACGACGATGTTTTCGAACATCGCAGGATCAGTTGCCTTGGTGCTGGCAAGAATCTCGGCGGCAAGCTCAGATCGCAATCGCTCGTATGCAGACTCAAGTGCCTCATGTGGAGTTTGTCCGAGCGCAAGCTCGGGCTCTTCTGATCCATTTTCCTCGGACTTTTCGCGGCGAATAGACTTGAACTGAACGAACTCCGGAAATCTCTCTAAATATTTCTGGTTTATTGCAGGAGGGTTTTCTTTCAAAACGGATTGGCCGCGATCCGTGATCTGAAAGAATCCTCGTCTGGGAGACGACAGAAGGCCCGCCTTCTTCATATAAGTCCGCGCCCAGTGAACACGGTTTGTGAAAACCGGTTGCTGACCGCTCGGTAAGAATTCATTCTTCTCGTCGTCGGTAAGCGCAAACTCGTCCGCTAAAATGGGAATCGCATCCCTCAATTGGTGCTCTTGTCCGTCTTTTGCAAAGCGGAGTAGAGGCAACATGCAGGACTGGTAGTCGGGTATGGGCATATTGGTTTGGCTAACGTAAACTGGGCTCGATTGGGTCAATATTGAAATAGGCGGCATCGAACCTATTCCCATATTGGTGACAAACGAAAGGGGAGCGCAGCGGACCCGATTTCTCACCATGGTCGGATGCTAGAACGTCTCCCGATACAGGGTCTCGACGGTCTGCATGCGTTCGTTGAACTGGTGGTTGCCTTCCCATCCAAGGACTGTTTTGCACAGTCTGTATATCTTTGCTCTTGGGGTGTCGAGTTCAATGTCCTTGACTTTCGATCTCTCCCAATCACCGAAGGCTGCCCAGAGCCGCCAGCGTTTGAAGCATGGCTCCCGCTCTTTGCTCAGGTATTTGGCCAGGTATTGCGCCCGCTCTGCCGAAACCTTCTGGACATGGACCCGGCTCCATCCGGCTTTCTTTGCCATCGGGCGGCATTCATTGACATCCACAAAGCGATTGGTGATCAGATGGACATGAAGACCGTGGGATTTGTGCAGTTCGAAAACCCGCAATCCGCACAGGTCCGGCCAACGGCGTTTCATCAGGGTCAGGAAGTGGTTCCATCGCTTCCGGGTGTCCTTGATGTCCAGAACCTCCGCAAACGTGAACGTCCACATGTAGAGCCCTGTTTTTGCCAGATTCTCGGCTGAGAAAAGGAAGGCGGCTTTGCTCTTGTTCATGGGCAATCTGTGGAGATGTTTCGATATAGACAAGGTTAAGGCCCGGCGGCCCCCGCTCGCGGGGGGCCATCCGGGCCTCACTCCCTGTCTATGCCGCAAGAAGCTCAACACCTGCAGGCATTCTTGCGCGCAGCATCCCCCGGACATTTTCAAGCCCGGAGAGCTCGAACGCGTAGAGCTTGCCTTTTTGGGCCGTGATTTTCACCTCGGCGGCATCCTTCACCCCGGCTCCAGGATCCTGGCTGACCATGACCACCTCCGAGCCGTTGCGCCGTTCCACCAGATACACGATGGACAGGAACTCGGCCTTCTGGCCGGTCTTTTTGTCCACGTAACGGATCGTTTCGACCCGGTGGCCGCGGTATTCGCCAACGAACAGGATTTTCCCCTGCTTGATCGCTTCAATGATTTTCTCCATGATTTTTCACCTCCTCTCCATGGCATGCGCCCCCGATGCCACTGGCACCGGGCGAAGAGGACGGCAGATCCGCCGTGCTCTCCCTCAGAAAACGATGAAGTTCCGCAATCGCGTAAATCGGCCTGCGGGTGGCCCGTGACGGACGGAGAAGTTTCCGCTTCGTCAGCCGGTCAATCGTCGCCAGGCTCAGGCCCAGGAGTTCCGACGCCTCAACCCGGCTCAGCGCAAGGCGGCTTGAAAAATCTTGTGTCGTCATGCGCCCACCTTATGAGCGCAGCCCGTCCGGAAATACGGGAACTACCGTTTGCGAAAACCTGTATTTTTTCTCGGACGTCCTCGCGTGGCCAACTTCAGGTTGATCTCATCGCAGAGGTCTCTGACAAACTCAGTAAAATTCTTCCAGGTGCCTGAGTTCTTTTCTGACATTGCCTGCTCAAGTTTTGCGCGTAGTCGCGGCGGGAAATGCATTGCAAGAAACCGGCACAGTTCACCTCGGTTGGGAAATTCAGAAACGCTGTCCCAGTATTCCGCGAGGATGCGGAAAGATTCCGTCCTCCTGTTGAATTCGGAAACGGGATTTTTCAAGTCCTCGCCACGGGCCTTTTTTGCCCCGGCTGTAAATGCCTCGCGAAACTCGTGCGCTTCATCGGCCCCCTGTTGCTCAACGAACTGCATTACCATTTGGCGAAACCTGGCGGCGTGCTCCCTTACCGATTCTGCATATTCCTTGAACGACTCATACCCTGGAATGGCGATTCGCACTTTCTCCGCTTCCTCAGGTGGGAACCCTCGTCTTGCCTCCTCAAGCTCGGATTGTTGCCAGTCCTTGCGGAATTGAGCATCCGAGCAACCAAGAGACATTCGTCGTTCTGTCAGCGTCAGCGAATATCCAAGGCGCTGGCCGATGGATCGAATGGAAAGGTCGTCCGCTTTTGCGGGAAAATGAAGCCATCCATGCGGGGAGACCGCATCCATGTTTCTCACCCATTCGGGCTTGGATATTTCCGCGCCCCAAAACTCGTGGTTATACCCTTCCTCGCTGGTGGCCTCGCGAAGCAATACAATGAGTTTTTCAAGCCATGAAAGCCTCTGCCGGGGCTGTCCTTTCTTCGTCAAAAAACCCTGCCACACAAACGCGGCTTTAATCCGCGTGGATTCCTCGCAACCGATGAGTTGATTTTTTCCAGCCACCTGAATTCTCGTTCTGAAACATCCGTAAATCGCCGGATCTTTGCCCGGAGTGTGTTCACTCGGTTTCTTTTTTTTCTTTTTCATCGCCCATCAAACTTGCCATGCGCTGGGAGTGTTCCCTGCTCAGGACGTGGGCATATGTTCTCAGGATAAGCGCCCCGCCGTCAACATGCCCCTGCCAACGCGAGACTGTCTGGACGTCCACCCCGCGCATGAGTGCCCGCGTGATGAACATCCGGCGCAGGCTGCGGAGTGTGAAATGCGGGTAGCCCAATCGTTTGCAGGCGGCCTCTATGCCCTTCTTGCAATTGTCGAAGGCAAACAGCCGGGTTTCCGGTTCGGAGCCGATAGCGGCAAGACGGCGTTCGAGAATCGGGCGCGCTTTCGGATAGACCGGCACCGAAAACCCTGTGGTGGTTTTCAAGCGGAAGCAGGTCATGTTTCCACCGGCCAGGTCGATGTCGCAGCGTCTCAGGCCGGCGATTTCCGCTTGTCCCAATCCCGCCTCGCCGGCGAGTTCGATGTAATCCGCCGTTTCCTCCTGTCCGTGGGTATTGTGGCGCTCCGGGTCGCGAAGATCCTCGATGATCGCCAGGAACTGCTCGTAGGTCGGGGTGAGGCGGATCGGCTTTCCCCGCTTCCAGTATTTCACGCCGAGGACCGGAGATCCGGCCAGCTCGCCGTCATTGACCGCCTGTTCGAAAAGCGCTCGGGCCGTGGCAATGTAATCGTTCACCGTGGCAGCCGCCTTGTCCTTGTAGGAGGCGATCCATGCTTCGACATGGGAGCGCCGGATTTTCGCCAGCTCGCGCGGGGCCTCCTTCGGCCAATCCTTGAGCATGAGCCGGATCGCGTTCTGTTTATGCACCACCGTCGAGGGACGGCCCCGGACGGTTTCCAGGTAGCGGGCCGCCATCTGGTCGAGCGTCAATTTCGTTCGGACCGAGTTGGAAACCTCCGCCTCGTTGCGCAGCGCCCTCAGGCGGCGGCGGGCCAGCTCCAGGTCCCCGGTCTCCAGCGAGCGTCGGATTTGCTTCCCGCCGAGCTTGAAAAGAGCGTAGTATGCCGCTCCCCGATACCGATACAGACATGGACCGACTTTCGCCCAATCCGATTTCTGCTTTTCTGCCTTCGCTTTCATGGGGGCATTCTACCGGGTTACAAAACCGGGTTACAAGACCTATTTTCGGGGTGTTATATTTTGTTGTAAGTAGTTTACAATCATTTAAATGGGGGTATAGCTCAACGGTCAGAGCAGGCGGCTCATAACTGCTTGGTTCACGGTTCGAATCCGTGTACCCCCAGAATTTTCGAAAAGCAAAGGAAGCATGAAAATCATAGTCACTGGGTTGATCGGCCAATACGCGTTCGGGGGGGTGACGTGGGATTACATGCAGTATGTGCTGGGGTTCCGGGCGCTCGGGCATGAGGTTTGGTATTTGGAGGACACGTCGGCGTGGGCGTATGATCCGGTGAAGCAGGAGCCGAGCGCGGACTGCTCGCACAACACGAGCTATTTGGGTCGCGTGATGAAGGAGTTCGACATGGGAGACCGCTGGATTTACCGCAACGGGGCGGATGGGAAATACCACGGGGTCGGGGATGAGGGCCGGGCGGAGGAGATCGTGAAGTCGGCGGATGTCTTGGCAAATGTGTCCGGGGCCTGCTGGCTGCGGGAGCCGACGGCGGCGATCCCGATGAAGCTGTTTTTGGACGGCGACCCGATGTTCACGCAGATCAGCCTCGCGACCGATCCGGGTTCGGAATACGCGGCGCGGGTCGCCTCGCACGAGCGGCATTTTTCCTTCGGCATGAATGTCGGGAACCCCGGCTGTGACGTGCCGACCGCGGGCCTGAACTGGCGGCCGACGGTCCAGCCAATCTCGCTGGACTGGTGGAGCAAAACCCTGATGCCGCCGGGCGCGGGGCATATCGCCGAGGGGGCATGGACGACGGTGATGAACTGGGCGAGCTATCCGCCGAAGGAATTCGAGGGCCGGACATACGGGCAGAAGGACATCGAGTTCGAGCGGTTCTTCGATCTTCCGGCGCTGACGGAGGAAAAGTTTGTGCTGGCGATGGGCCAGGGGGTCGGCCAGAAACGCCCGACGGCGACGCTCGAAGAAAAGGGCTGGACGATCATCGAGCCGGATGTCCACATCCCCGACTACGCGAGCTACCACGATTTTCTCACCAACTCGAAAGGCGAGTGGAGCATCGCCAAGAACGGCTATGTCCGTTCGAAGAGCGGGTGGTTCAGTTGCCGGAGCGCGTGTTACCTGGCGGCCGGGAAGCCGGTGGTCGTGCAGGATACCGGGTGGACGGAGCACCTTCCTTCGGGGGACGGGGTGATGGCATTCCGCACGCCGGAGGAAGCAGCGGAAGCGCTCGAAGCGATTTCTTCAAACTACGAATACCACTGCCTCGAGGCGCGGGCGTATGCGGAAAAACATTTTGATGCCGCCAAGGTCTGCGCCGAGCTTCTGGAATGACGAGCAGGGGTTGCCCGCGAAGGCGCGAAGACGCGAAGACAGAGAAGACTGCGAAACATGATGCTCCGCTTCGCTCCGGTTGTGCTCCCTGCACCAACCCTCGACTTGCCCTATTCACGAAGCGCTATCGCGCTGGTTTTCCATGTTCCGCTACAAAACGCGCGCCTTCCGGTTATGAAAATGTGGCGCTGGTGATCGCCGGGCATGGATCGACGCGGAATCCGGACTCTGCGGCACCGACGCTGGCGCATGCGGAGGCGATCCGGAAGCGGGGGATATTTGCGGAGGTGGAGGCCTGTTTTTGGAAGCGGGAGCCTTTGTTTCGCGAGGTGTGGCAGATCGCCGAAAGCCGGGAAATTTATGTGGTGCCGAATTTTATCAGCGAGGGGTATTTCACAAGGACGGTGATCCCGCGCGAGATGGGGCTGGAGGGCCGGGTGACGGTCCGTGACGGCCGGACCATCAGATACTGCGAGCCGGCGGGGAAACATCCGCGCATGACGGAATTGCTGGTGAGCGAGGCCCGGTCGGCAGCCCCGGGTGTTCCTCCGTCGGAGACGAGCCTGCTGATCGTCGGCCATGGCACGGGCCTGGATGACAACTCGGCGGAAGCGGCAAGAGATCAGGCCCGGAAGATTGCGGGGACGGGCGGCTATGCCGAGGTGATGGCGGCGTTTATGGAAGAGCCTCCGCTGGTTGCCGAGTGGGACACGTTTGCATCGCAGCCGAACGTGGTCGTGGTGCCGTTTTTTATTTCGGACGGGCTGCACAGCCGGCAGGATATCCCGTCGCTGCTCGGCATCAGGAGCGGGGCGGATTCCATCCGCCGCGTCCCGCACGATCTGCGCGGAAGGCGGCTCTACTACGGCGCGGCGATCGGGACGGGCCCCGGGTTTGCGGACATCATCCTCGACCAGGTCCGGGCGTTTCAGCGCTCCCCGATCGCCTCCTGAAGAGCGAGCGCGATCTTGTCCGCGTGGGCGTCGATGACGTCCTGGTCTCGGCCTTCGATGAGGAGGCGGATTTTCGGCTCGGTCCCGCTGTAGCGCAGGAGGACTCGGCCTTTGCCGTCGAGCGAGGATTCGGTGGCGGCGAGGAGTTTCTGCACGTCGGGCAGTGACTCCAAAGAAGGTTTTTCGCGGACGCGGAGGTTGCGCTGGGCCTGCGGGAATTTTTTCAGGACCTGTTTGAGCTCGCTGAGGGGCTGCCCGGAATCCGTCATGACGCGCAGGATCTGGAGGGCGCTGACGATGCCGTCGCCGGTGGTGGCGAAGTCGCGGAAGATCATGTGCCCGCTCTGCTCGCCGCCGACGTTGAATCCCTCGCGCAGCATGGCTTCGATGACGTAGCGGTCGCCGACCTTCGTGCGCAGGAGGCGTCCGCCGTGGGCGGCCAGGGTCTCGTCGAGGCCGAAGTTGCTCATCACCGTCGAGACAAGGGTCTTGCCGTTGAGGCAGCCGCGCTTGAGGGAATCCACCGCGGCGATCGCGAGGATTTCGTCCCCGTCCACGATCTCGCCGTTTTCATCGCAGAGGAGGACGCGGTCGGCATCGCCGTCGTGGGTGATGCCGATGTGCGCGTGGGTTTCCTTGACGAAGTGCCGGATCTGGTCCGGGTGGGTGCTGCCGCAGTTGGCGTTGATGTTCGTCCCGTTCGGCTGGTTGTGGAAGACGACCACGTCGGCGCCGAGCTCGCGGAGGATGCACGGGGTGGATTTGTAGGCGGCGCCGTTCGCGCAATCGACGGCGATCCGCAGCGACTCGAGCGTGCGCCCGCGCGGGAAGCTTTGCTTGGCGAATTCGACGTAGCGCCCGAGGGCGTCGTCGATGCGCCAGGCCTTGCCGATGTTCGTGGCGGTGGGGCGGACATTCTCGATCTCGCCGCTGAAGACGAGCCCCTCGATCCGGGCCTCGATCGAGTCGTCGAGCTTGTAGCCGTCGTGACGGAAAAATTTGATGCCGTTGTCCTCGTAGGGATTGTGGGATGCCGAGAGGACGATCCCCGCGTCGGCGCGGAGCGAGCGCGTGATGTAGGCGACGCCCGGGGTCGGCAGGGGGCCGATGACAAGGACATCGACGCCGAGCGAAGTGAGGCCGGCCACCATGGCGTTCTCGAGCATGTAGCCGGAGAGCCGGGTGTCCTTGCCGAGGACGACTTTGCGTCGGCCGCCGGGCTGGTGCGTCGGGCCGCCGAGCGAGGTGAAGACGTGGGCTGCCGCGCGGCCGAGCTTGAGGGCGGTCTCGGCGGTGACCGGCTCGATGTTGGCGACGCCGCGGATCCCGTCAGTGCCGAAGAGTTTTCTTTGGTGCTGGCTCATTGGTGATTTGTGGCGGGAGGAGTCTGGCGGTTTCGTTGGCGCGGTCGCGGGGAAATTCAAATCTGGTATTTGTCCGGTCCACGTTCTGTTTGATGAGATACCAGAGGGCGGTTGCCAGGATCAGGCAGGCGATCTTCGCTTTCCAGTTGTTGAGGATGATCTCTTTCATATTTGTCATGCAGGAGGAGTTGGCTGAGGCGGCGGCGGAATTTTTCGACACTCAGGTTGCGCTCGATGAGGCCGCTGTGGCAGATCGAGACCTGTCCGGTTTCCTCGGAAACCACGATCGCGACGGCGTCGGACTCCTCGCTGAGGCCGAGGCCGGCGCGGTGTCGGAGGCCGAGGTTGCGGTCCAGATCTTCGCGCTGGGTCAAAGGGAAAATGCAGGCGGCGGCGACGATGCGGTCGCTGCGCAGGATCAGGCCTCCGTCATGGAGCACGGTCTTTGGCTGAAAGAGCGTGAGGACGAGTTCCTTGGAATAATCGCTGTCGAGCCGGACCCCGGTCTCGACAAATGTTTTCAGGCTGAGTTCGCGTTCGATGGCGATGAGGGCACCGAAGCCCTTGCTGGCGAGTTCGAAGACCGTGTCGGTAACCTCCTCGATCGTCTCGCGTTCCTCGAAGGCGGAGGTAAAAAAGTGGTGGCTGCCGAGTTCGGTCAATGCACGGCGCAGTTCCGGCTGAAAAATCACCACGAGGGCGATGGCGAGGAACACGGAGAAACTCCGCAGGAGCCACCCGATCACCATCAGATTGAAAATCTGCGAAACGAGTGTAAGGGTCAGGAAGACCAGCGCGAGTCCGATGAGAATCCGCGCACCGTGGGTTCCCCGAAGGTAGAGGTAGGTGTAATAAAGGACGACGGTGAGGATGGCGATCTCGACGCCCGAGGTCCAATTCTCCCGGAGAAATGATCCGACGGATTCAAGCATCGCCGAGTATCGCCTCGGTCATCCGAAGCGCCTCCTGGTGGGGGTTCACATCATGGACGCGGAAAACCCGCGCGCCGCGCTCGCGGCAGAAGCTGGTGAGCGCGACCCCCGGCCAGAACCGGTCTTCGATGCGCTGGCTGCCCGCGACCCAGCCCAAGAACGATTTTCTGGAGAGGCCGACGAGGAGCGGGCGGCCCGGCGCTGTGAACGCGGGGAGGCCGTGGAGCAGCAGCCGGTTGTGCTCCGCGGTCTTGCCGAATCCGATTCCTGGGTCGAGTGCGATGCTCATCGGGTCAATGCCGCAGCCTACGGCCCGGGAGATCGCCTGTCGAAAAAAATCCCCCACTTCCGCGACGACATCCTCGTAGTGGGGCGAGGCCTGCATGGTCATGGGTGTTCCCTGCATGTGCATGATCACGATGCCCGCGCCGCCGCGCGCGACGATGGCGGACATATCTGCATCGCCGCGGAGGCCGGTGACGTCGTTGACGATATCCGCCCCTTCCGCCAGCGCGGCCTCCGCCACAACCGCTTTTGAGGTGTCGATGGAAACCAGAAAATCCCCGGCGGCGGCGCGCAGGCCTTTGACGACCGGGAGCACGCGCGCCAGTTCCTCTCCGGCGGAGACCGGGCTGGCGCCCGGACGCGTGGATTCCCCTCCGATGTCCAGCACCCCGGCCCCCTCGGAAACCATTTGAAGCCCGTGGCGGACCGCCTCGTCGGGAGAGACAAATGCGCCGCCGTCCGAAAAGGAATCCGGGGTCACATTGAGCACGCCCATGATCCACCCGCGCCGCGAAAGATCGTGGTCGCGGCCGCGGATTCGCCAGATCATTTTTCGAGGCGGATCCGCGCCGAGCGGCCGTGGGCGTCGAGGCCCTCGATCTCGCTGAACGTCTCGAGGAATGGCAACGATGCCCGCAGCGACGGCTCGTCGAACATGACCACGCTCGTGCGGCGCTGGAACTGGTCCACCGTGAGGCCGGCGAAGGATTTTCCCGCGCCGCCTGTGGGCAGCTCGTGGCTGGGTCCGGCGAGGAAGTCGCCGCCGACAACCGGAGAAATCCCCCCGAGGAAAATCGCGCCCGACGTGGTGAGCCGCAGGGCGATTTCGCCCGGGCTTCCGGTGGCGATCGAGACATGCTCGGCCGCGTAATCGTTGGCGAAGCGGATCGCGGAATCGATGTCCCTCACCAGAACCAGGGAGGCGTTCTTGAGCGCGGCGGCGAGTTCCTTCGGTCGCCTGGAAAGTTTGATTTGTTTCGCGAGCGCCTTCTCGACGCCCGAAAGGATTTTGGCGGAGTCGGTCACGAGGATGGCCGCGCTCCCGTGCCCGTGCTCGGATTGCGCGAGGAGGTCGGCCGCGATCCACGCGGGGTTAGCGGTGTGATCCGCGATCACGAGGACCTCGCTCGGTCCGGGAAGAAGATCCACCGCCACGCGGCCGAACACCTGGCGCTTGGCCTCGACAACCCAGTCGTTTCCGGGGCCGAAAATCTTCTGGACCGGGCGGATGGTCTTGGTGCCGAAAGCGAGAGCGGCGACCGCCTGCGCCCCGCCCACGCGGTAGATTTCGGTGGCGCCGCATTCCGCCAGCGCGGCCAGGAGAGCGGGATGCACGCTGCCATCGCGGCCGGCCGGCGTCACGGCCACGATCTCGCGCACGCCCGCCGCCGAGGCGAGGGTGCAGGTCATGACCGCGGAAGAAACCAGGGGGGCGTTGCCGCCGGGGATGTAGATTCCCACGCGTTGGAACGGGTCGAAACGCTCGCCGACAACCGCGCCCTGCCGATTTTTCATGAACCAGCTTTTGCGCAGGCTCCGGCGGGCGAAATTGCGGACGTTTGCGCGGGCGGCGGAAATGGCCCGGCGCGTGGGAGCGGGGAGCTCCGCGATTGCGCGGGCAGTTTCGGCGGGCGCGACCGGGATCTGCGAAGCCGAGAGCGACGGGCCCCCGAATTTTTTCGTGTATCGCAGGAGCGCGGCATCGCCGTCGTTTTCGATCGCGGCGAGGATGTCCGCGACCACCGAGCGGACTTTCGGGTCGGGGGCGGCGCGGCGGTTGAGCGACGCGAGGGCTTTCTCGTAACCGCGGTCTTTCGGGCGCAGGATCTTCATGGGCTAGCGGATGTAAGCCATGACGAAGGCGGCGATAAAAATGTTCACCAGCGCGAGCTCGAAGAAAAAATACCAGCCGAGCTTCATCAGCTGGTCGTAGCGGAAACGCGGGAGCGTCCAGCGGACCCAGATGAACAGGAGGAGAAGCGCGCAGATCTTGGCGAAGAAGACGCCGATGTTGACGAGCCCGAAGAAGACGCCGGGCAGGCCCGGCAGCGAGCCGTCCGGCACGAGCGGCAGGCTCCAGCCGCCGAGGAACAGGGTGACGATGACGCCGGATCCCGCGATCATCGCCGCGTATTCCCCGAGGAAAAACAGGGCGAATCCCATGCCGGAGTATTCGGTGTGGTAGCCTCCGACGAGCTCCTGCTCGGCTTCCGGAAGATCGAAGGGCAGGCGGTTCGTCTCGGCGAACATCGCGACCAGGAAGACGAAGAACGAGATCACCATCGGGATCCACAGGGCGATGCGCTGCCAGGAAAATCCCGCGCGGCAAGCGGCTTCGATGGCGCCCCAATTTCCGGAGAGGATCATGTGCCAGGCGAGTCCTTTCGGCCACCAGGGGGCGATGAGCCAGCCGTTCTGCACCTGCCAGCCGACGATGGCGGGAAGGTTCAGGGTCCCGCAGACCATGAAGACCGGGATCACCGAGAGCCCGAGCGCGAGCTCGTAGGAAATCATCTGCGAGGAGGAGCGGATGCCGCCGAGGAAAGGGTATTTGGAATTCGAGGCCCAGCCCGCGAGAACGATCCCGTAAACCCCGAGCGAGGACACCGCGAAGACGTAGAGCACGCCGATGTTGATGTTGGCGATGACCATCGGCACTCCGAAAAGCTTCGAGCCGAACGGCAGCACCGCCAGCACGAGGATCGGCGGGACCATCGCGAGCTTCGGCGCGATGTAGTAGTAGAACTTGTTGACGCCCGACGGGATGAAATTTTCCTTCAGCACGAGTTTGAAGGCGTCGGCGATCGGCTGCCCGAGCCCGAGGAACGGCATGTCCTTCTTCATTCCGAGCAGGGTGAGCGGGACACCCACGCGGTTCGGGCCGACGCGGTCTTGGATGAGAGCGCAGACCTTGCGCTCGGCATACACGGTGTAGGACACGAGCCCGAGGATCACCGCCAAAAGCCCGAGCGTTTTCGCCAGCGATGTCCACACGAGAAAAACCTCCGGGACGAACAGCATGCTTAACAGATCCATGAAAATTGCTTACCCGCTTCCCTCATCCCCTGTCGAGAATCAAAGCGGGGCGCAGCTTTTTATCTATCTTTTCAACGATCCTGCTTGCCAAGAGGCGTTTCGATGGCTCTTAATGCCGGGCTTATGAAGAAGATCGAGGCCATCATCAAACCCTTCAAAATGGAAGACGTAAAGGAAGCGCTCGCCGAAATCGGCATTGAGGGGATGACTGTCACCGAGGTCAAGGGTTTCGGCCGCCAAAAAGGGCACACGGAAATCTACCGCGGCAGCGAATACACCGTGGACTTCCTGCCCAAGGTGAAGTTCGAGGTCGTCGTCACGGATTCCATGGTCGAAAAGGCGATCGCCGCCATCTCCGCATCCGCCAAAACCGGAAAAATCGGCGACGGGAAAATCTTCGTGCTGCCGATCGAGAACGCGATCCGCATCCGCACGGAAGAGGTCGGCGAAAACGCGATTTAATTTCCCGTGGGCCTGCCTTCCTGGCTTGCGGTTTTTGTCCTCGGCGTTGTCGAGGGGATCACGGAATTCATTCCCGTCTCGTCCACCGGCCATCTCCTGATCGCGGAGAACTGGATGGGATACCACCAGACGGATCTTTTCAACGTCGTGATCCAGAGCGGCGCGGTCCTCGCCGTGCTGCCGCTTTTCAAGGAGCGCATCGCCATGCTCCTCCGCTGGCACGAGCCGGCGAGCCTCACCATGAACCTGAAAATCCTGACCGCTTTTCTGATCACGGTGGCGGGCGGGTTGGTCATCGACAAGCTGGGGATCAAACTTCCCGAGAACGTTCAGCCCGTGGCCGTGGCACTGGTCGTGGGCGGCGTTCTTTTTATTGTGGTGGAGTTCCTGATGAAAGGAAAAGGGATGACCGCAGAAATTTCCTGGGCCGTGGTCGTTGTCGTGGCCTTCTCGCAACTTATAGCGGCGGTGTTTCCCGGGGCCTCGAGGTCGGGGACGACGATCATTTTCGCCATGATGCTGGGAACCAGCCGCGTGGCGGCCACCGAGTTCTCGTTCCTCGTCGGGATCCCGACGCTGCTGGCGGCGGGCGGATACAAGATTCTGAAGGAATTAAAAACAGGCTGGCATGAAGACTGGGCGCTGCTCTTGATGGGGACTGTCGTGGCGGGGGTTGTCTCCTTCGTCGCCGTCAAGTGGCTGCTGCACTACATCCAGACGCACACGTTCGTGAATTTCGGAATTTACCGGATCGCCCTTGGCCTCGTCCTCCTCTCGGGGTTCGTGCCACACTGAGAAAGCCGGAATTCGGGTTTGCGTCCGCGAGGATTTCGGGGCATCTTGTGGCCCAACTCTTAACAGGAGAAGAAACAATGGAAATCACCACCCCCGTCGGTTCTATTCTCGATAAAAAAGGGCACCAGCTCTGGTTCATCGAACCCTCGTCAACCGTCTTCGAGGCCATCTCCCTGATGTCGGAAAAAAATGTCGGCGCCCTGCCCGTGATGAAGGATTCCCGGCTTCTGGGGATGATCTCGGAACGGGACTACACGCGTAAGGTCATCCTGCAGGGACGGGTCTCGCGCGAAACCCGTGTGGCCGACATCATGACCAAAGACGTCATCACCGTGAGCGGCGCAGACTCCGTCGAGGACTGCCTCGAAATCATGACGAAAAACCACGTCCGGCATCTGCCCGTCATGGATGGAGACACCCTGGCCGGGCTGGTTTCGATCGGGGACCTCGTCAACTGGATCATCCTCGCCCAGTCCAACGCGATCGAAGATCTCCACCGCTTTGTCACGGGAGCCTACCCCGCCTAGCGGCCCCGGGTTTCTGCCGAGAATTCGTCCTGTGCAGGAAGGCGGATTTGCTGCCTAATGGGCCGATGTCCGACGAGATCATTCCCGACCTGCAGGCCTGCGTCCTTTGCGAGGACGTGCGCCAGGAAGCCAGCGGCCAGCAGACGCTGGTGGGAATCATCGGGATGATTCCGGCCCCGGTAATGCCTATCGGATTTTTCAAGCTGTGCCTCTGGAGCCGGTGGTGCGGAGGTGTCGGGGAATTTGTCCAGCAATCGCTGATCCTGACGCCCGACGACGACGAGCCCATCGCGCAAAGCGAGGTCAAGTTCACTCTCCCGTCGCTCGAGGCGCACGCCACGAACGTCCATGTCTTCGGAGGAATCCAGTTCCAGAAGCACGGCCTCTATACCGTGGAGGTCAAAGTGGACGGGGAACTGCGCCTGCGCTTTCCCCTGCCCGTGGTCCCGGTCCAGCAGCCCCAGTCCTGACCCGCGCGCGCGGCTCAGCCTTGGAAGAGCGAGTTCCGGATCGACGCGAGCTCGGTCTGCTCGGCGAGCATTTTGGTTACGCCGCGGAGCCGGCGCCCGAGAGTCGCGGCCACCCCGATCAGGATCTGGATCCCTGCTTCCGGGTAGTTGTTGATGAAGTCCTCGAGGTCCTGGCGGGTGATCACCCAATACTGGCTGGGCTCGATGGCGATCACCGAACACACCGCGCTGGCCGGGTCGAAGAGATCGACTTCGCCAACCCACTCGCCCTGGCTGATCGTCCCGAGAAGGATATCTTTCCCCTCCTCGTGGCGCCTGGCGTGGAGAAGGCCGCTGATGATGAAAAAAAGTTTCCCGTGGGGCAGTCCCTCGGCGATGAGGATATGGCCGGGATTCGCGATGTGGAAGCTGCCGTAGGAGCTGAGGGTATCACGGTCTTCCTTGCTGAGCTGGGCGACCAGTCCGACCGCGGGAAGATGCGGGGATGTGAGTGACATGCCCCCCTTCCAACCACAAATCCTAGCCGCGGACAAGCCGGATTGTCACTTATGACGCTTGGTGAAGTTGATCGCCGTGACCAGATCCATGGCGCGCTGCAGCACGGTGTCGCGCAATGGGGGGCGGGCGCGGTCCCGGGCGCTCTCAATTTCCGGGTTGGTTCCGGCGACGAGCGCGGCCTCGTTCATGCGCGGCCGCTCGGAATCAAAAACGAACTGGCTGACCCCTTTGTCCTTGGTGGCCGCATGGATTTCCGCGAGGACGCCGGGAGGAAGCGAGATGGCGATGTCCGGCTTGACCCCGCCGGGAAAAATGGCGGCACCTTCCGGGAGCACGGCCTGCGACACCGCGACGCGCAGGGTTTTTCCGCCGCCCAATGGCATCTCGGAAAACTCGACCGCCTCCCCGGCGGTGTCGCTGCCCACGATCATCGCCCCGGCGTTCAGCCGCAGCGTCGCCGCCAAGGCCTCCGCCGACCCTGAGGTCTCCGGATCCGTCAGCACGACGAGGATCCCCTCGTAGGCCGGGCTCTGGTTCGAAGTCAAAATCCGCTCCTGCTTCGCGCTCGGCTTCTGGATCGAAAACAAGATCTTCCCCTTCGGGCAGAACCGGCGGGCAAAGTCGGCGGCGGGCTCGAACTCGCTTCCCCCGGCAACCCCGCGCAAGTCCAGGATCACGGCCGGAAGTTTCTTGTCCGAGAAGCTCGCCAGCGCGACATCCAGCTGGCTGAGCGTGGAGGCATCGAGCTTTCCGGGCCGGATGTAGCCCGCGCGGTCATCCAGAATTTCCGCGAGGAACGGTGCCGGCTCCGCATGGCTCTTCGCGCTGTCGGCCGCGATGATCGCCGCGCCCGGGGACAGCCGCCGGAGAAGGCCTTCGAGCATGGCTTTCTGCTTCGAGCTTTCGTCCAGGGCGGTCGGGGAAAGAAAGTTCGCCTGCAGGGCATCGACCGCCTTCTGGACCTGCGCGGCATCCAGCGAGTTCACGGTCTCGCGAAGGCTCGGCGCCGGGACATCGGCGGCGTGCAGCGCGATGACGGAAAGCAGAAGAATGGCAGTTGTCAGGCTGGATTTCATATCGTGGCTCCGGAGTGTGATGGCAAGCGGACAAACCAGAAAGATCTGCGGCGAATGTCGGACGGGAGCGGGTGGAAATCAAGTTTTTACCTTTTGACTTGCTCCATGCCGTGTCGCCTAAGGCAATTTTGAAACTGTAGAAGATGGGTCAACGACTGGTGGCGGATGCTGATCCAGTGCGCCAGCGCCGGGGAGTCGCTCTAGGCTGGGATGCTCCGGGCGATGGACAATACCTGCCCCCAGGTGAATGGCGGGACTTCCACTTCCCACGCACTACCGCGTCGCTCGCAGGGCAGATCCGGCCCTGGTTTTGGGAGCATGCAACGGATGGACATCGGCTTCTCGCCATTTAAACGAAGCTTTGCACCCCACCTTGGAGCCGGCGCCGACGCATCGTCGGTCGCCTCGATCCACGGAGCTTGGAATTGCTGGATGTGGACAATGATCGTTTGATCGTCCTTGATAAAGGTTCCAAGAATCAGGCCCTCGCTCTCCTCCAACTCCACGAGAGGGGTTGAGCATTCCGTCAAAAGCTTGCCGAGATGCAAAGCAATTTCCTTCTTTGGATACTTCCTAAAAAGCCCCCCCAGATCGTAGCCGATTTGGACTATTTTCCCTTTACCAAATTCGGAATACTTTACGGCAGAGCTGCCACGATCTAACACAGAAAGAGATACGCAGGTGCCTGCTGGCAGGGAGGTTAGCGGATTGGCAGCAAACAGAGCCTTGTCGCCTGGGGTCGTGCAAAAACCAAGAGGCTCCCTGTTGCTGATCTCATTCCATTGTGGAAATTCCGAGCCGAAAGGAAAAAGCGTTGGGTCAACACGATCTGGATGGGAGTTGGCTTCACCAAACGCGTCGCAGGCCCCAAACCAAGGACCCGTCACAAGGATCCCTCCATTACTGACATAACTCAAAACGGCTTTCAGCTGCGAATCCTTCAAAGCGGGAGCGATCGGCATGATGAGAATTGCGTATTTCGTGAAGGTGCCATCGTCGAGGGCACTGTCGTAGATCACATCGCTCGTCAGGCCGGAAAATGCGATGGCATGGTGCCATCCGATAAGGCTGTTCCAATAGGGATCGCTCCAATGGCCGCAATATTCTGGATCTCGTCCGAAGACAAAGGTTTCTGTCTGTTGAGAAAGATGCAAGGCCACGTAGGGTTCGGAATTGAGGCCGACAAAAGGGGCGCGCGGCTTTAGCTCGGCGGCAACCTCGGCGATGGCGTGAATCCCATTCAATCCTGATCCAAGAGAGCAGTTTCCTCCTGCAGTCGCGCAAGAAAGAGCAAAATTCAGGGCCGCTTTCTTATTGCAAGTATTCCCACGCAACGTCTGCCTTGAGCCAACCCCCATCCAGACTTCCGAGTTTCCTCTGCCATAGGCTTTCATACATTTCGTGTAGAAAGCACCCTTGAGCTCCTCCCCATCGGCTTCGGTCGCGCTAATGAAGCCGTGCCCGAAAGGGTTAAGAGGAATTCCGGCAGACCATCCACATCCCTCTCGATGATAATGATTGAAGGCAATTGAGGCCTGAGGAAAGCGGGCGTGGACCTGATCCACGAGTTTCTGCCAGTAATCAGCGAAGGTATCGTAGCGCCACTGGATCCAGCGCCTAAATACGGGATCGTTCCAGTCGAGCTGGCGAGGAATTTCGAGTCCCAGATCCTTTTTAAAACGATCCTTGCAGTGAGGGCAGACGCAAGACACTGGAAGCGGCCTGACGTGGGTCGTGCTCAGGTCACAACCATCAAACCAAATGCCGTCCAGATCGAATTTGCCGATCGCCTCGATGACAAAGCCGATGAGGTCATCGCCATAGGGCGAGTTGATGCAGCACATCCGCTTGCCATGCGATGCGTCAGGCGCGGGGGAAACCAGATACTGCTGACGGCATTCGGGGCGCTCTTGCCAAACCGCCTCATTCTCCGTCAGGGTAAGCCAGCTGACGGCGCTGATCCGTTTTCTGTGGAGATCATCAACCCAGGCCTTCAGGTTGCGCTCAGATTCAGGGGTCGCCCCTTTCCAACTGGGCAAGCATGCAGATTTATAATGGGCGCCACAATGATCTCGGGCGACACTAATCCAGCGGGCGTCCACCCCGCTGTTCATCATCAAAAGTTCATAATCTTCTTGAGGAAGACCGTCGATAAAGCCAGTCGGTTCCGGACGGTGCTCGACACGGACGCATGCTTTGGCGTAGTCACGCCAGGCTGCTTCCCGCCCCGCATTAAACTCTTCGGGAATTTCTGTGCTCCAAGTTGCTGAATGGAGGATTAAGGCCCACCCGCCCGTACCGCTCTGAATGCGGACTCCTATAACATGAGGACCCTTTTCAAGAAGCAAGGAGAAGCGATGTCTCATTTTTCCGACAGGCCCCCCATTCCCACGCTTGGTATCGAAGACCGCAATCCCATCAATGGTCCAAGCCGCCCAGTAGTCGGCATCATAGTTCATTGAAATGCAGCCATCTTCCGGCATTTCAAATTGAGCAAAGGCGTAGGCTTGCACCCTCCCCTCGCAAAGACCGAGGTGCTTCCGAAGGTCCAGCGCAGAGGCTTCAAGCTCGACCTTTATCGTCTGCACAGGCTCCCCGTTTATGTGCGAAATGCTCGACGGCATTTTAGCGGCATTGTCCAAGTCCAAAGCAAGCCATGGATCGAGCGAGCCAGGCACTTGAAATGGGCCGATCAGAGTCCATGAGCTCAACATGAGAGGTCCGTTATTGAATGAATCAGCGTTTCGTTCCTTCATATGTATTAGGATCTACGTATTATCTGCTCAGGGACGACCCAGGTCCTTGCGTCGGTCCTCTGGCGTGATGCTGAGCCCCTCGACTTTTCCTTCGCGGAAGGAACACTCCACAGCGGCCTTGCCGGGGGCGTGGAGTTTGAACTCGACATCCCAATCGCTTGGCCAGGCGGGCAGCACACGAATCTCGTCGCCGACGGACTGCATGGCCATTAGCTGGAGCGCATGCATGGCCGTGCCTCCATGGTCTTGGTCGGGAATCCAATCGGCGTTCGGCCCCCAAAAAACAGGGAAACGGGAGTAGCCGCTGGGCAGGCTAAATCGCCTGACGACGGACGTTCGGGCATCTTCCGTGAGCCCGAGCAATGCCGCCTGCATGCCATCCTGCGCCCAGCCGTTGTCGTGGGTGAATTCGCGTTGCTGGAATGTCCGGATGCCGATCGCTTTGTCGGCTGAGGCCAATCCACACAAGTGATAGGGGAAGACCGCGTAGAGCTCGGGGTTTTCGCAGTTTTTCGGCGGGCCGACAACCAAGTCTGCCGGCGCAAATGCCGATTGATCGCCGCGCAAGGGAAGCGCAGGCAGCTCGGACAACAGCCTGCACCAAGACGTGCGCCGCGCTGCGGGCACTAGCCGGAGAGGCAAGGCCAACAGATCTTTGAGGCAGGCCATGAGGCCGGCGATTTCCGGCAGAGGATTTTCCACTTCCCACCACTGCTCGATCGCTTGGGCAGGAGTGATGTGAAGCTTCCCTCCCCGGCGAGGGAAACGGAGATCGTAATAATCAAGAACCGCCTCGGCGAGCGGCAGTGCCGTCTCGCGCAAGAACCCTTCATCGCCGGTAAAGCGGTGGAACATCAAGGCGTGGTGGACCACTTCCAACCCGCTGGAATTGTGATAGCGGATGTATTGGTTCTGGCTGAGATGTCCGGCCAGAGCCTCATCGCGTTGGCCCGGCCATCCGTAGTTATTCTCGAGGTAGCCGCCCCAAAACGTCATCGTCTCCAGAAAGATAGCACCTTCGTGGCCGCAGAACTTCCGGCAGCGCTCGCGGGCGGCAGGAAGGGTGCGGCGATACATCTCAAAATACGGGCGCAGCATTTCGAAATCTCCCGAGCAGAGCATAGCCCAGTAAGGCAGTCGCGTGTTCTGGTGCCAGTAGCCCGGACCCCACCGGCGATAATCGGCATCGTAGTCCTCACCCGGATATCGCCAGTCCGCCGTAAAAATCGAGCCGTTGAATTTAATGGGATACTCTCCACGCCCCGAGCAGGCATTGATGTAGCGCTGCAGCGCGTAGCCGTCGGAGACCTTGCGTGCGGCCTCCGAGCCTCCGGCCTCGATCGCGCTCCTCGCCCAGAACTCGCGCCACCAGCCGACGTGCGCGTTCCATGCGGATTCCTCAACTGCGGATGGGGTTTCTTGCGAAACCTTCCGGGCGGCGGCCAGCCACTCTTCCGGCGACGGGCAGCGTTGGGTGAGAACCGTCACTGTCGTGGCGAAGACGGCACATGGCCGCTCCGAAGCCAGCGTATCAGGCGCGGTCTTGACCAGCCCCACCCCTCGAATGACGCCGCCGAAAGCGCGGTGCATCAGCGGATCGACCTCGTCACCTATGAGCGAGTCCAAGCCCTGCATCGAAAGATTTGAGGCCCAGGAAGACGATTCGTTGTGGTGGCACCAGGCCAGATCATGCTCCGGAACATCCAGCAGCTTGTCGGCGTCATGGTAGACCGGATACGGGCTGTCCGTGTGCAAGCCATGCTTTTCCCCGCCACGCAGCTCACGCCGTTGCGTGCGCCAGATTTCCAGTTTGACCTCGCCGGCAAGGCCAGCTGGCCCGCGCGCGAGCAGATGGATATTCGGGTGGTGCGCATCCACCCAAAGACGCGCTTCGCCGCGATCCGCAGTCACCACGATCGCCCCCTCCTCAAGCCGCAAGGCCCAACGGAAGCTCTCTCCCGCCAGCAGGGGCACACCGTCCACTCGCAGAGATACGCGCACCCGGCCGACTTTGTAGAGCTGACCGAATTCGCCCCAAGCGTCAGTCTTGCCGATATAAAAAACGAGATCGCCGCAGGGTTCCACCCAGGCATTGATCCCGATATCGCCATTCCCGAGCGGCATCGAACCCGCCGAGTCTGGCGAGGGAGTATTCCAAATCACATTGTGCGTGTTGTTCATTTTCGCCGGTCGGCCCCGATGTCGTTCCGGCGCTGCAGGCCCTCGAAGAAAATCGCATCGGCCGCCGCATACGCTTTCGCCCGCGCCGCGGGCAGATCGTCTCCCAGCGCAGTCACCCCCAGAACGCGGCCGCCGTTCGTCCGGACCGCCCCGTCAACGGATTTTGTCCCCGCGTGAAAAACCACGACGTCGGGCAGTGCGCCGGCCGCCTCGATTCCGGAAACGGGCATTCCTTTTTCGTAGTGGCCGGGGTATCCGCCGGAGGCCAGGATCACGCAGGCGGCGCTGGATTTTCTCCACTGCGGCTCCTGCCGCGCGAGCGTGCCTTCGGCGGTCGCGTCCAGGAGATCGAGCAGATCCGAGCCGAGCCGTCGGACGAGCACCTGCGTCTCGGGGTCGCCCCAGCGGCAGTTGAACTCCAGAACTTTCGGGCCTTCCGCCGTGAGCATCAGGCCGGGGAAAAGCATCCCGCGATATTCGATGCCGTCATTTTTCAGCCCGGCGACGAAGCGGTCGAGGATCTCGGTTTTCACCCGCGCGCGGAGGCCGGCATCGAGCGAACCGGACGGGCTGATCGTGCCCATGCCGCCGGTGTTCGGGCCACGGTCGCCATCATGCGCCCGCTTGTGGTCCCGGCAGTCGGGGAAAAGCAGGAACGACGAACCGTCCACAAGCGCGTGGATCGAGCATTCGGCTCCCACGAGGAATTCCTCGACCACGATCTTTGTTCCGGCCTCGCCGAACACGCGGTCGTCCATGCACTGCCGGACCGCCTGCTCCGCCTCGACCGGGTTCTGCGCGATGATCACCCCTTTGCCGAGGGCCAGCCCGTCGGCTTTGACGACCAGCGGATATTTTGCGCCGCGGCACCAGGCGCGGGCCTCCGCGCTGTCGGTGAATTCCCGGTAGCCAGCCGTGGGAATTCCGTGGCGCCTCATGAAATCCTTCGCGAAGGCCTTCGAGGATTCCAGCCGCGCGGCGGACGCACGCGGGCCGAAAATTTTCAAGCCGTCCGCCTCGAACGCGTCCGCGATCCCGAGGGCGAGCGAGTCGTCCGGCCCGACCACCGTGAGCCCGATGCCGCGGGATTTCGCGAAGCCCACGAGCCCGGAAATATCGTCGGCGGCGAGCGGGACGTTTTCCCCCAGCTCCGCGGTGCCCGCATTTCCGGGCGCACAGAAAATTTTGGAAACCCGGGGCGACTGCGCCAGTTTCCACGCGAGCGCGTGCTCGCGGCCGCCGGAGCCGATGATCAGGATGTTCACGATCCGAAGAGAAGGGTTGTTGTCTGAAGCGGAAGCGCCGGGCGCGAGAGCAGCACGGAACGGCCTTCCACGCTTCTCACGCTCCCGTAGGTCCATCCGGCCCCGTGCCCCATCGGAATGACGAGGCGCGGCCGGATTTGCGAGAGGACCGTTTCCCTCGCCGACGGGGAAAGCGTCCCGGCGACCGGGACAAAGAGCACGTCCACCGTTCCCAACTGGGAAACCTGCGCGGGCGTCAAAGAACCGGCGAGCGAGCCGAGAAAACAGAACCGCATCCCGTCCATCGCCCAAGAATAAACGATGTTCATGCCATCGGGGGATTCCTGTTCGGGATTCTTGTAGGTGGCGATCCCGCGGATGCCGATGCCGTTGGCGTTGTTGACCCCGATGCCCATGCTGCCCCGGAAGACGGTCGGCTGGTTGTCCGTGGCGTCGATGTTGTTCGCGTCCCCTCGCTCGTGGGTGACGAGGATGATGTCCGGCTTGAGCGGCGACGGAAGCGTGCGGCCGCCCGTGCCTGCGGCGTAAGGGTTGGTCAGGATCGAGGTTCCGATCGAGGAGGTGATCTTGAAAGCCTGGTTGCCCAGCCAGTCCACCCGGACTTCGCGGGCGGCGGCGCTCTCCTGCGTGGCAGCGCGTCCCCCGCAACCGGCGAGGAGGATCATCCCGAGCAGAGCGATGCCCAGAGACAGGGCGCCCCATTTTCCGCCTCCCTCCTCTTTGACAATTGCCATTCCGCTCATGATGGAAATGCTTCTAGACGAATTCTCCCGCCGTGGCAATTGCGGCGCGCCGGGGCTCGTCCGCTGCGGCGCCAGAAATCCGATGACCTCGCTCGAAAACCCGCGGGAAATCAATTTTTTTCGGGTTTACTTGGCGGGTTGGCCGGGAGATACTGGCCATTCGTCGCTCACGTGGCGGAACTGGCAGACGCGTACGGCTCAGGACCGTATGGGGTAACCCTTGGAGGTTCGAATCCTCTCGTGAGCACCAGTTTTCCCCGGGAAATCCGTGCCTCACCCGCTGTCACAACAAGAGTTCGTTCAGGAGACGTTTTCGTCGATCGCCAGGCGGTATGATCTCGCGAACCACCTGCTGAGCGGGGGTTTGGATTTCCTCTGGAGACGCCGTGTCTCGCGGCTTGTCGCGGCTTCCCGGCCGTCGCGGGTTCTCGATCTGGCGACCGGGAGCGGCGACCTCGCCATCGCGCTGCAGAAAGCGTGCCCGCGCTCGCAGGTGGTCGCGGCGGATTTCTGCCTTCCGATGCTCGGGGAGGCGCGGCGGAAAAACGTCCCCCGGCTGGTCCAGGCCGACGGGCTGGCGCTGCCGTTCCGCGAGGCGTCCTTCGATGCGGTGACAGTGGCCTTCGGGCTCAGGAACATGGCGTCCTGGGAAAAAGCCCTCGACGAAATCCACCGCGTGCTCCGCCCGGGAGGCCTGCTGGCCGTGCTCGACTTCTCTCTTCCTCCTCGCGGGCCTCTCCGCGAAATCTACCGGGCTTATCTCCACCATGTCCTGCCGCGCATCGCGGGTTGGACGACCGGCCGTGCCGAAGCTTACAAATACCTTGGCGAATCGATCGAGGCGTTCCCGCGCGGCTCCGGCATGGCCGCGCTCCTCGAAAGCCGCGGCTTCCACTGCGCCCCCCCGCACAAAATGTGCTTCGGCGTCGTGTCCCTTTACTCGGCAAGAAAATAGAGCGGTTGCCAGAATGCGCTTCCGGTTTGCTGGAGGGACCGGCGCTGTCCGGCCCGACTTTTTCAAGGGGCGGCGGCCGTCCCTCCATGGCGGACGTTAATGCTCCGGACACCCGCAACCGGCGTGTGATTTTCCCTTCATCGCGGCGTGGGCGCGTGCGACATGGACGTATTTTTCCGCCCAGTGGCGGAGCCTGGCGCGTTCGTCGGGGCCGAGCTGGCGGACAACTTTTCCGGGCGTTCCCATCACCATCGAGCCGGCGGGGATCTTCGTGCGCGGGGTGATGACGGTTCCGGCGGCGATGAGGCACTGGTCGCCGATTTCCGCTCCATCGAGCACGACGGCGCGCATGCCGACGAGGCATTCGTCGCCCACCGTGCAGGCGTGGACAATCGCCCCGTGGCCGATCGTGCAATAGGCGCCGACGACGGCCGGGAGATCGTCGGCGAGGTGGATGATCGAACCGTCCTGGACGTTCGAGCCCTCGCCGATGATGATCGATTCGATGTCGCCGCGCAGGACACACCCGTAGAAGACGCTCGAGTCCTTCGCGAGACGGACGTCGCCCATGATCCGCGCGTCGGCGGCAACGAACGCGGCTTCGGAAAGTTGCGGCTGCCGGGAGAGAAATTTTTCGAGGCGTTCGTCGATGGTCATTTGAGCAGTTTGGTTCTGATATCTTCGGGGAGTTTCGAGGTCGAGATCCAGGCTTTTGCGGTGGCCGGATCCTGGCGGATCCAGTCGCGGGCGATATTTTCGGTCTGTTGAAGACGTTGTTTCGGGTCCGAGATTCCGGCGACCCATGTGAGTGCGGCCTCGGGGTCTTCCTGCGCGATTTTTCTGGAGAGCGAGCGGAGCGCACCGTCTTTGGACGGTCCAGCAGGCTGTTTGTCGAGCCATGCGGCGGCCGACTCGGAATCCTTGGACGCCCAGCTGTTGACGACCGTCTCCATGGGACCGGCCCGCTCGGATTCCGGCATGGCGGCCACGTATTTTGCGGCGGCCACGGGCGAGGCTCCCGCCCATTGGGAAACGATGTTCCGGACGGCATCCGTGCGCTCGGACGGGTCGGTGAGGGACGCAGACCATTTGAGTGCCGCGTCGGAGGAGATTCGCGCCCATCCGGAGGCGACCGACTGCACGGCGCTCTTGCGGTCCTCGGCGGTGAGGTTGGAAAGCGCTTGCGCGGCAGCCTGCGGGTTGTCGTTGCTCCATGTCGAGAATACAGACCTCATGCTGTTCGAGCGGGCCTCGCCTGCCGGCAGGCTGCGGACCCAGTCAAAGACCTCCTGCTTGTTCGTCGCGGAGACCATCCATTGCGAGGCGATCTGGCTGGCCACGTTGGAAAACGTCCGGCCGGCGGGAAGCTGCATGGCCGCGGCGGCGGCGGCGGCAGGGTTTTCCCTCGCCCAGTTCGAAAAGACGCCGGACACCGCCTGCTGGAACGTGTCGCCGGGAGGCACGTGTTCCAGCACCGCTTGGAGGAGGACCTTGCGGTCGGCGTTCGGGTTCTGGCTCAGGCTCTGCAGGATATTTCCCCGGGTGCCCGGGTCATCGACCGAGATGGCATACTTCAGGGCCGCGGGAAAATCGGTTCCTGCCCAGGCGTTGACCGCCGAAGCGATGGCCTGCCCCCGCTGGGCGCTCTCGCCGATTGTGAGCGCGGCTTTGAGGGCGGCCTGCGGGTCGCTTTGCGCCCAGTTTTGGATGACCTGCACGCGCGGGTCGCCATAGACATTGCCGGAGCCGGATGCCGGCAGAGTCGCTGCATACGCCCATGCCGCCTGGGGATCCTGCTGCGCCAGGGCCGAGACGAGCGCCTGTCGGGCCTGTTCGGCCTGGCGTCCGCTCAGACGGGCCACGGCGGCTTTCGCGGCCTCGGGATCTTTTCGCCCCCACTGATTGAAAATCATGAAAAGCGACGAATCCCCGTCGCGGTTGCCGGGGGACGCGGTGACCAGCGCGAGGGCGCGCTGCGGGTCTTTTTGGGCGAGGCTGGAGATCGCCATCGAGCGGATCTGCATTTTGAGCTGGGGCTCGGTCAAGGAATCCGCGAGGGCGATGGCCCGGGCGGGATCTTTTCCTGCGATTGAGGAGATGACGGCCATCACCGCATTCTGGCGCATCCCGGGCTGCTTGATGGTGCTCGCGAGATTCCATGCCGCCTGCGGGTCGGATTCCGCGAAGGCACCGAGAACCATGAACAGCCCGCTCTCGCGTCCAGGGACAGGATTTCCGGCACACATCTCCGCGGCGAGAGCCGGAAGGTTCGAGGCTTTTAGCCGCTCCTGCAGGTCGGCGTATTTCCGCATGGAATTCGTGCCGAAAAACCCGCCGGATTCCAAGCTGGCGAGTTCGGCGCGAAGCGTGGCGGCCGTGAGCGGTTCGCGTTTGGCGGGCTTGGGGTCGAGATTCTGAACCGGTGCGCCGGGGACGATCTCCTGTCCGGTGGCAGCGACCGCTGCGCGTTCGTCCGCGACGGCGGAAGCGGGCGAGGCGGCTGCTGGGACCGACGACCGGCCGAGGAAATATCCGGCTCCGGTGCCGGCCAGCCCGGCGAGGAGGGCGGCAATGAGGGTTGTGGTGTATTTTGTCATAAAGGCTGAAGGCCGACCCCTTCGAGCAGTTCCTCGGCGGCGAGCGAGGGGGCGAGGTGCCCGGCGAGGATCTCCCGTTCGAGCCGGGAGGAGAGCGCGGCGACTTTCGGGTCGCTCAAAAACCGGACGCGCAATTCCTGCTCGACAAGCGACTGCCACCACGCGATCGCCTGCTCGCGGCGGCGCAGATCGAAATCCCCGTCCGCCTCGACGTGCGCAAAATATTTTTCCACGGCACGCCAGGCGTCCGCGATTCCGGCGCGCTCGACCGACGAGGCGGCGAGCACCGGCGGTTTCCAGCCCTCGGTGGCCGGGCTCAAGAAATGCATCACGCGCTCGAACTCGAACCTCGTCGCCTCGGCGCGGATCTTGTTTTCGCCGTCCGCCTTGTTCACGAGCAGGATGTCCGCAATTTCAAAGATCCCTTTTTTCATCCCCTGGAGCTCGTCTCCTGCTCCGGCGATGAGGACGAGCACGAAGCAATCGACCATCGCGCGGACGGCGATTTCGCTCTGCCCGACGCCCACGGTTTCGATGAGGACGACGTCGAAGCCCGCCGCCTCGCAGACGGCGATGGTTTCGCGGGTCTTGCGCGTCACGCCGCCGAGCGCGCCGCCGGACGGCGAGGGCCGGATGAAGCACTCGTGGCGGCGCGAGAGGGTTTCCATGCGGGTTTTGTCGCCGAGGATGCTGCCCCGCGTGAGCGAGCTGCTCGGGTCCACGGCCAGCACCGCGACCCGGCGCCCGGCATCGCAAAGGTGGTTGCCCAGCGCCTCGATGAACGTGCTTTTTCCTGCTCCGGGAACTCCGGAAATCCCGACGCGGTGGGCGAAGCCCGGACGTTCTCCGATCCGGCGGAGGATTTCGCGCGCCAGCGGGCGGTGGGCGGGGGCGTTGCTCTCCACGAGGGTGATCGCGCGCGACACCAACGCCCGCTCGCCAGCAAAAATCCCCGCGACCAGCTCGTCAACCCCCGGCGGGCGGCGCCGCGAACCCGGCGCGGATTTCCGGCGCGGCTGCGCGATGCCCGGCATGACCGATGTCGTGAACTCAGCGCCCCCGTTTTCAGGCACCCACGGCGGACGTTGCGCGCTCTCGGACATCCCCTTTAGATACATCTTCCCCGCCCACCGCGTCAACCGCGCCTCCGTCGCTCTTCAATGAATCGCGGGCGGACGGCGTGTTGGGAAAGAGTTCAGAGCGCGAGGCCGAGGCCGGCGAGGATTTCGCGGGTCTCGGCGGAACTCCGGTTCAGGACGCTGCGGATTCCGAGTTCGGCCGCGACCTCGCAGAGCAGCGGGCGGTCCTCGATGTAGGCGACCTGCTCTGGCTGGACGTGGGCCACGTCCAGCGCGAGCCGGTAGATGTCGAGGTCGGGTTTCCGGAAATGCACGAACGCGGAGACGATGAAAAAATCGACAAAATCCTTGAGGTGGAACCTCGCGATCCGGTCCTCCGCAATCTCGCGGCCCTCGTTGCTGACGACCGCGATTTTCAGCCCGTAAACCGCTTTCAGCCGCTGCACGAGGTCGATCGTGTCCTGGTAGGGTTCCGCCTGCTCGAGGATGTAGTTTTGGACATCCGCCGCCGCGAAGCTCCGGGGCTCGAAGAAAATGATCTGGCGCAGGTAGGTCTCGAGCGACATCTTTCCCTCCTCGTAAGTGTCGTAGGTGACGCGGTGGCGGTGGTCCATCTCCGTGTAGTCCACATTGAAATGCTCCGCGGTCTGCTTGCGCAGCGCCGTGTCCCACCCGTTGGTCAGGAGCACGCCGCCGATATCGAGGAAGAGAGTGGTGATGCCGGACGAGTTCATGCGGGGAATAGATCACGGGTTCCGGAAAAGCGAAAGCGGCAAACGTTGCAGCGCGCGATCGCGAAGACTGGAACAAGTTTCCGGGATGGCTGGCGGGGCGGGTTACGGCCACCCGGCCGGTCTTTTCCCGGCTCCGGACATATCCGCCCGGACCATTTCCTCGAGCGCGTCGAGCCAGCGCGGGTGCTCGTTCAAGCAGGGGATGAGGGCAAATCCTGTGCCGCCGGCTCCGAGGAAAATCTCGCGTCCGCGGATGGCGATTTCCTCGAGGGTTTCGAGGCAGTCGGAGACGAACGCCGGGCAGATCACGAGCAGCTTTTTCACGCCGGTGCCCGCGAGGCGGGTGAACTCGAAATCGGTGTAGGGCTTGAGCCACGGATCGCGTCCGAGCCGCGATTGGAACGAGACGGAATATTTGTTTGCGGGTACGCCGGCCGCTTCGACAAACGCGCGGACGGTCGCGTGGCATTGCGCGCGGTAGCAGGTTCGGTGAGCGGGGCCCGGGGTTTCGCAGCAGTCCGGCGTCGCCAGGCAATGCCCGCCGGTCGGATCGGCCTTGCGCAGGTGGCGCTCGGGCAGGCCGTGGAAGCTGAAAAGCAGGTGGTCGTAGCCCGCCTCGAGAAAATCCTCCGCGCTGGCGGCGAGAGCCGCGATGTAGCCGGGGTCCTTGAAAAACGGCTCCGCGATTCGGAGCTTCATCTCCGGCGCGAGCCGGGCGGCCACTTCCCGCGCGCGGACGGCCGCCGTTTCAAAGCTCGACATCGCGTAATGCGGGAACAGCGGGAAGACCAGCAGATCCGTGACGCCCTGCGCGCGCAGTTTCGCGACGGCGGATTCGATGTCCGGGCTCTGGTAGCGCATCGCGAGTTCGACCACGATGTCCCCGCCGAGTCGGCGCTGCAGCTCGCGCCGCACGTTCCGGCTGGTCACGACGAGCGGCGAGCCACCCTTCGTCCAGATCTTTTCGTAGGCCTCCGCCGACTGCACCGGGCGCCTCGGCAGGATGGCGAGGTTGACGACGCACCAGCGGACCGGCCACGGTGCGTCGAGCACGCGCGGGTCCATGAGGAATTCGCGGAGGTATTTCCGCACGTCGGCGACGGACGGGGAATCCGGCGATCCGAGGTTGACCAACAAGACTCCGGGTTTGCTCATGCGATGGCCAGGGACTTTTCAACCCGTTCCGCGATGTGGCAGCCGGAGACAATCGAGTCGCCGAGCGAGATGCCGTCGCGGTAGTGGCCGGCGAAAAACAGGCCCGGCACGTTGGCTTCGATTTCGGTCATCGCCGCGCGGTGGCGGCCGTAGCCGACGTTGTATTGCGGGATGGCCTTCGGATAAAACGCGCAGTGCCGGAACGTCGGCCGGCCTCTCGCGCCGAACAGCACGCTCAGATCCTGCCGGGTCAGATCGATGAGTTCTTCCGGCGGCAGGCTGGCCAGATCCGGATGCCGCTCGCCGCCGACGTAGCTCGTGAGCGCGATGTGCCCGGCGGGCGCGCGGTTCGGAAACAGCGACGACGAAAAGATCGTGCCGAGAATTTTGAACCCCTCGACTTTCGGGATCAGCGCGCCGAATCCTTGGCACGGGTGCGCCACGTCCTCGCGCCGGAAGCCCAGCACCACGCTCGCCACGGGCGGATGACGGATCGTGGAAAACGCCGAAAGGTCGAGCAGGTCCCCGGCCGTCGCGATCGTCGGGCTCGATACCGGCCCCGGCAACTCGACCTGCAGCTCCGCGAGCTGGAATGCCGTGCCCGCATAGATCACGGCGCTGTGTTCGGAACGCGCATGGCCTTCCTTCGTGCGGAGGTCGAGCGTCCAGCCGCCGGCATTCCGGATCATCCTCGTGACAGCAGTATCGAGTTGAACCGCGCCGCCGAGGCGCTCGCGCAGCGTGTCCGGCAGCACCTGCAACCCTTCGTCGAAAGAAAGTTTCGGCGCGCGGTCCTTGGCGGTTTCGCCGGATTTCCGGCGTTCGCGCGCGCCGAGAATCTGGCCCTTGATGAGCGATCCGTATCTGGCTTCGAGCGCCGCGAGCTTCGGGAATGCCTGTTGGACGGAGAGCCGGCCGGGATCGCCCGCATAGACGCCGGCCACCATCGCGTCGATCGCATGGTCGAGAAATTCCCGGCCGAGCCTCCGCACGACAAATCCGGCGATGCTTTCCTCTGCCCCGTCGCGGCGCGGCGACACGAACGGCTCGCGGAGCACCGCCAGCTTCGCCCCGAGGGTGAAAAGCTCGGTCGTCAAAAACCCGAGCGGCGAACCCGGCATGGCAATCGGGCGCCGGTAGCGGACCACGAAGCGCGCGCCCGCATCCGGGGCCGGATCGAGGCGGCGGGCTTCGAGGCCCGCGTCCCGGATGAGCCGCGCGATTTTCGGCGACGTTTCCAGGATCGTGTTTGGCCCGAACTCCGCGAGGTAGCCGTCCTTCCGGAGCGACCGGATCGCGCCGCCGACGCGGTCGCCCGACTCGAAAACCGTGACGGGCATGCCCGCGCGGGAGAGGTAAAATGCCGCGGTCAGCCCCGTGATCCCTGCGCCGATGATCGCGACGGGTTTCATCAAATCGTCCTCGAATGCTTGCGCTCGCCTGACGGTGCGAGCGTGTTGTCGAAACACATCGCGATATTGCGGATGAAGAGGCGCCCGCTGTCGGTGATCGCGATGCCGCCGGGCGAGCGGCGCACCAAGCCGTCGGCTTGGAACGGCTCGAGCGCGGCGAGCTCCACGGCGAAATGGCCCTCGAAGTCGATGCCGAGCTTCTGAGACATCGCGGCGAAATCGAGCGAAAGATCGCACATCACCCGCATGATCGTTTCGCGGCGGATCTTGTCCTCGCCGGTCACGAAATACGCGCGCTGCCACGGCATCCGTCCGGCGTCCACGGCCTCCTGGTATTTCGGGAGTTCCTTTTCGTTCTGCCAGTAGGCGTCGGGGATCTGCGAGATGCTCGACATCCCGAACGCGTAGATATCCGAGCCCGAGCGCGTGCTGTAGCCCTGGAAATTCCGCTGGAGCTGCTTGTCCCGCTGGGCCACGGCGAGCTCGTCATCCGGCCGCGCGAAGTGGTCCATGCCGATGTAAACATACCGGCCGGCCGCGGTCAGTTTCTCGATGACCAGCTTGAGAACTTGCAGCTTGGTTTCCGGCGAGGGCAGGATTTTTTGTTCGAGGATTTTCTGGGCGGGCTTGATCCACGGCACGTGCGCGTAGCTGAACATGGCGAGCCGGTCGGGATTCATTTCGAGAACCGCGTCCAGCGTTTCGCCGAACGATTCCGGTGTCTGGTGCGGCAGCCCGTAGATGAGGTCGAGGTTGATCGAGCCGAACCCGAGCTCGCGCATCCAATCCATCGCCTGCCGGGTCATCCCGCGCGGCTGGATGCGGTGGACCGCCTCCTGGACTTTCGGGTCGAAATCCTGCACGCCCATGGAAGCGCGGTTGAAACCGATCTCGCGCAGCGCCACCAGGTGGTCGCGCGTCAGCCGGCGCGGATCGACCTCCACGCTCGCCTCGATCTCCGGGGAAAAGGTGAAGTGTTTGTGGATGATGGATCCGAGCCGGCGGATTTCGTCCGGCCGCAGAAATGTCGGCGACCCGCCGCCGAAGTGGAGCTGCACGACCTGGCGCGCGGGATTCAGCCGGGACGACATCTTCGCGACCTCGCGCCCGAGATAATCGATGTAGTCCGCGCCCTTGTCGTGGTTGAGCGTGATCACGGTCGTGCAGCCGCAGAACCAGCAGAGGGTCTCGCAGAACGGGATGTGAAAATAGACCGAGAGGTCGCGCGCGGAGCGGTTGTTCTCCTCGATGCCCGCGTCGAGGTCGTCCCGCGAAAAGCTGTCGGTGAACTTCGTGGCAGGCGGGTAGCTGGTGTAGCGCGGCCCGGCGACGTTGTATTTTTTGACCAGATCGAGATCGACGTGCAGCGCGCTCATGATTGGGATAATTTAACCACGGAGGACACGGAGAGCACGGAGAGAAGAAGAAATAACAGACCGGCAAGAGAGGACAGGTTTGAGAAACTTGTCTTTGAAAAAAACCTCCGTGACCTCCGTGTTCTCCGTGGTTTCAATGCTGTCTTCATGAAAAACTCCGCACGGTGTCCACCAGCGCCTGGATGCATTCGAGCTTCGCGGCCGGCGTCACGCCGTGGCCGAGGTTGAACACGTGGCCGGTGCGCCCCGCCATGTCGCGCAGGATGCGCCCCGTCTCCGCGGCGACAAGTTCCGGCGTCGTGGTGAGCAGGAAGGGGTCGAGGTTGCCCTGCACGCCGACATTTTCCGGCAGCAGATCGCGGACTCCGGCCAGCGGGCGCGTCCAGTCCACGCTCAGCACGTTCGCCCCGGTCGAGACCAGTTCGGCCAGCCGGGAGCCCTTGGAAAAAAGGATCACCGGAACTTTTCCGTCCAGCCCGGCGATGATCTCGCGGATCCATCGGCCGGAGGCGGCCTCGAAGACGTTGTCGGCAAGGATGTCGCCGTGGCTGTCAAAAATCTGCACCGCATCCGCGCCCGAGGCGATCTGCATCCGCAAAAACCCGGCCACCACCGCGGTGATTTTTTCCATCAGCTCCGCGAACAGGCCCGGCTCGGAATAAAACAGCGCCTTCGCGGCGTCGGTTTCACCGGAGCTGCCGCCTTCGATCATGTAGCGCGCGAGCGTCCATGGCGAGCCCGCGAAGCCGAGCAGCGCGGTGCGGCCGCCGAGCGCGGGCCCGATCAGAGCCAGCGCGTCCGCGACGTATTGGAGGCGGTCGAGTGCATGCGCGGCGTCCAGCCGGCGGATGTCCCGCGCCGAGTTCACGGCGAACTCCATTTCGATGCCGCCGCCGGTCTCCCGGAAATGATACGGCTGCCCCATCGCCTCGGGCACGACGAGGATGTCGCTGAACAGAACCGCGGCGTCGAAACCGAACCGGCGGACCGGCTGGAGCGTCACCTCGGCGGCGAGTTCCGGCGTCCGGACGAGTTCGAGGAACGTGTATTTTTCCTTGAGCGCCCGGTATTCGGGCAGCGCGCGCCCGGCCTGGCGCATCAGCCACACGGGCGGGCGGTCCACCGGCAGGCACCGGCACGCGGCGAGAAAGCGCCCGCGGTTGTCAGGCGGAGTGGAAAGGGATGCGGGGCTGGTCTTCAACGGGTCGGAAAATTCGTCGCGGGATCGGTTGGATATCTGGCCATGGGCAATCCTTGAGCCAAAGCGAAAAAGCGGCGCAGGTAAACCCCAAAGGTTGAAGTCCGGACACCCCCTGCCGCAAACCGGCGGATGAACCCGGCAAAAAGTTCCTTCACGCCCGCGCGGCTCGCCTGGCGGATTGGTTGAGGCGCGGGCGGATAATGTTCGCCGGGAGAGCGGAGGGATCCTCTTCGCGTTGGAACGCGTCCGCCCGGATGACATTGTCGGGGATCTCGGCGGCATCCTCGGAGGGAAGGCTCCGCACGGCGGCCATCTGGCCCACGGGGGCCGGATTATTCTGCTCCAACCGGCTCCGGTATTCGGTCGGCGACTTTCCGACGAAGCGTTTGAAAACGCAGTTGAACTGGGGGATCGACCCGAACCCCGCGGTGAAGACGACTTCCGAGACCCGGAGCGATGGATCCATCAGCAATGTCTTCGCCTTCTCCACGCGGACGCGCGCCACATATTCGGTGAACGTGATCCCCGTGGTTTTCTTGAAGATCTTGCAGAAATGAAAACGGCCCGCATGGACATGACGGAGCACCCGGTCGAGCGTGAGGGTTTCCTGGGAGTGGTCCTCGACAAACTTCTTGGCCCGGCTGACCACGGCGGGTTCGAAGTTCGGGCGGGCGGACATCATGTGCCGGCCGATGTTGTCGGAGAGATGCTGGGCAAACACGGTGAGCAACTGGACCACCGCATCGAGAGTGTCCGGCGCGACGACCGGCGTCTCGAAGTAGGACTTCCGCGCCAGCTTCTCCCACTCCCTGTCCCGGAAGCCCCCGATTTTTTTCATCATCATCTCGAAATCCCGCCGGGTCGGCTCCCGGCGGAAGATCTGCCCGCTCAGCAGGGTGGCCACGTGCCGTCCCGAGATCATCACCGGGATCGCGATATCGGTCAGGCCGGCGAAGCAATAGACCTGCTGGGCGACCATCTCGCTGGCGGTGCTTTGCTCGATGCGCCTCTGGGTCTCCAGACAGGCGGCGCAACCGGCCGGCGTGCTCGACACAAGGGCGCAGAACGGGTTCTCGCTCTGCCTCAGATTGGCGCGACGCATTTTCTCGTCAGCCGGAAGAAGCCTCAGGGACACGCCGGTGGCTTTGCGGAACGCTTTCTCGTATTGCTGCAGAAGCGGGAGGCCTGCCAGTTCCTGGAACGTCGCGCCTTTCATTCAGCAAACCGGATGGGGATCGTGTGACTCACAGGGAGAGTTGCTACCGGTCGGGCGGGGAGGCGTCTATAGGGATGACTCCCTATTCTGCAGGCCGTTTTATAAGTTGCCCTTATATCAAGTAATCAACCCCGCTGGACTCCCATAGGACATACGCCTTGGCGACGAGATAGAGGGCGCGGCCGCTGCCGAGGTTGAGCTTGGATTTGATGTTTTCCCGGTGGGCTCCGACCGTCTTGATGCTGAGACCGAGCAGCGAACCGATCTCCTTGTAGTTTTTTTCGGAGCCCACCAGCCGGAGGACTTCGAGTTCGCGCGACGTCAGGACCGACGGGTCCACCTGCCCGGCGGTAGAATCCGGACGCGGGCGGGAAACGGAAAGTTCCGGGTCTACAAACACCTCGCCGGCGAGCACTTTTCCGATCGTGGGCAGGAGGGCTTCGAGCTTCGCGCACCGGGCCAGTATCCCGCGGACTCCGGCGGTGAGAAGGCGGCCGGTGAGAAGAACCGAGTTGCCGGGGAGCAGGACGATGGTCGCCGTGTCCGGGCTGCGCTCCTGAACCTCCGGGGCAAGCCCCAGGGCATCGCGCCCGCAGAGCAGCCGGAAACCCATGAGGAGAATATCGGGCGTGTGGAGGGAAAGGTCGGAAAGGAGCCGGTGGCTGGTGGTGGCCTCGCCCACGATCTCGATGCGCCTGTGCGCTCCGAATACCGCCCGCAAACCGTGAAGGAAAATGGCTTCGCGGTCTGCGAGCAGGACACGGGTTCTCTTTGCCGCGCTTCTGGGCGGAGCCTTGGTGGTTCCAGAGCTCGCTTTCATCAGTGGGCTGATTGTGACAGGGATCAAAATCAATGACACCATAAAAACCGGGGGCGGGATGTTTCTGAAACGGGTTTCCCCCGACCGTCCCGCCAGGAAATCCCCGCCGCGTCGCACCCGGATGGGGCGCGGGATTTTTCGGCGGGCGAGAATTTGCATGCCAAGCGCGGCGGTTTCCGCTTAAACTCCCCAGCTCGCATGGAAGAAAAATTTCTCACTGTCGGGCTTCCTTCGGGAAGCTTGATGGAACCCACCATATCGCTTTTTGCCAAGGCCGGTTTCTCGATCTCCGGATCGAACCGCTCGTATCGCCCGGCCGTGGACGACCCGGAGATGCGCATCCGGCTGCTCCGCGCCCAGGAAATCAGCCGCTACATCGAGCACGGGTATTTGGACTGCGGGATCACCGGGCGCGACTGGGTCGAAGAGAACGAGTCCAAAATCGAGGAGATCGCGAGCCTGGCCTACAGCAAGGCGAGCTCGAACCCGACCCGCTGGGTGCTCGTCGTTCCCGAGGATTCCCCGATCCGCACGGTGAAGGACCTCGAAGGCAAGCGGGTGGCCACCGAGGCGGTGGGGATCACGCGCAGGTTTTTCGAGCGAGCCGGAGTCAAGGCCGAGGTGGAATTCTCGTGGGGCGCGACCGAGGTCAAGGTCCCGGATCTCGTGGATGCGATCGTGGACATCACCGAGACCGGGTCTTCCCTCCGCGCCAACAAACTCCGGATCGTGGACACGCTCATGGAATCGTATCCGGCCCTCTTCGCTTCCGGCCAGGCGGCCGGGGATCCCTGGAAGCGCCAGAAGATCGACACCCTCGCGATGCTCCTCCGCGGGGCCCTCGCTGCCCGGGACCTCGTCGGGCTCAAAATGAACCTCCCCGAAAAAAGCCTGAAGAATTTGCTTGAGGCGCTTCCGGCATTGAGGAATCCTACCGTTTCGCCCCTGGCGCAACCCGGATGGGTCGCCATCGAGACGGTGATTGAAGAAAAAGTCGTCCGCGAAATTGTTCCGAAACTAAAAACGCTCGGCGCAGAGGGGATCATCGAGTATCCGCTCAACAAAGTTGTCTACTAGCATCCCCGCAAACCCATGGGTTCACTAAAGAAGAAAAGAAAGTCGAAGATCGCGAAGCACAAGCGCCGCAAGCGCATGAAGGAAAACCGCCACAAGAAGCGGTTGCGCTACAAGTCGTAGCCGGCTTGATCTGCGATGCCCCGGAGGCACTCCGCCTCCGGAGGGGATCATCAGCAAACGCACGCCGACACCCGGCGCGCTCGTCGATCTCAAACACATGAGTTTGAGCATGCAAAAGACAAGATTTATTACCAAGAAAGATCACGAGATCGTAGAAACACCATGCCATGGAGGGGTGGGCCAAATATGAAAGCTCCGAATTCCCCTCAAATCCCCTCCCTTCTCATGGATCCGCCTTCCATGAAATCCGGAAAATTCACCGAAGTTCTCCGAATGGGTCGGGAACACTTTTCTTGGAATTCGGCCGACGGCCGCAAAAATCGGATTGCAGGATGTCAAGCAAGGCTGGGGCGAACTCATAAGGGGTAAGACCATCATGCGAAATCCGATCCGGATCGGGGCGAGACATTTTGCCAATGGCCTGGGCGTCCATGCCGTCAGCGAAGTGAATGTCTTCCTCCCAGCTCCTGCGCGACGCCTCACCGCGAAAAATCCACGTAGGAATTAAACATGACGCTTCCACAATTTTCAAACCGGTCCGGGAATTCCCGGCCTGACGGGCGATTCCAGGACCCGGTCCTCGCCTACGCACCGCACGCCTTCTGGTTTTGGAGCGGGGCCGGGGAGATCAAAGATCCGGCCCATTTCGCCAGGATGGCCCGTGAGATGGCCCGTCAGGGGTTGAACCCCGGGTATGTCCACGCCCGCCATTACAAGGCCCACGAGCCGTTCTGGCTCTCGGATGACTGGTATAACTGCTTTCAGGCGGCAGTCGAGAGCGCGGAGCAGGCTGGGGCACACATGACCTACACCATGGGCGACCCCTGCTTTCCCGACAAATATCTGCTGCCCGACCACCCCGAATATCCCAAGTTCCCTGTCGGTGGCGCCCCGCTGCCAAGCTGCCCTGAGCTCAAATCCGAGTCTCTCTGCTGGACGGTCCAGAATATCCCTGAGGGCACGACCGCCGAGGTCCCTGAATGCTTCTTCGCCGTGGCGGCTCGCCTCGATGCCGGCAATCGGATCCTCTCCTCGACGCTGGCGCTGGTCGAACCCGGCCCCTGGACGGCCTCGGCTGGCGGCACTTGGCGGGTCTATGCCTTCGCCAAATACCACGAGATCCGCCAGTATGTCATCAATTTCCTCGACCGACGCCTCGCCGAACCTTGGCTGAAACTGGAGAACGACAAATATGAGCAGCTCTTCTCACGTCATTTCGGCAAAACGATGCAGGGGGTCTTCTTCGATCTCGAGGGGAGCTACGGCTACAAAATGGCGTGGTCGGCGGACTTAGCCAAAGACTACCTGGCAAGTAAGGGCGTGGACATCCGTCTGCGCATGCCCCTGCTGGTCGAGGAGGACGCCGAGGGCCTCTGGGCTAAGGCGCGCTGGGATTGGTTCGATGTCGTCGGACGTCTCTATGTGGACTGCGTATTCAACCCGCTGGATCAGTGGTGCCGCGATCGTGGCCTGTTCATGACCTGCCATTTCTGGGAGGAGGGGCTTTTCCTCCAGGCCGCTTATGTCGCCAACTTCATGGGGGCCCAGCGCTCCTATTCGATGCCGGGCACGGATGCGCTTTTCCGGACCATCCATGATCCGCGCTATTTCAAGGAGACCCAGTCGGTCTGCGAATTCGAGGGCCGGCAGTTCATGTGCGAAATCCTCGGCATCGCAGGATGGCACCTCACAACCGCGGAGCTGAAGACGGCCGCCAACTCCGCCGTCGCCCAAGGGCTCACCCAGCTGGTCCCGCATGGCGTCAACTCGAACCGCGAACTCCGCAAGGCCAGCTATCCGCCGGACTTCTTCGACTGGAACCCTTATTGGCGCCACTTCCACCTCTGGAGCGACTTCGTGCGACGGGCCTGCCATGTGAACGACCATGGGCGGCTCATGGCCGACGTTCTGCTCCTCTGCCCCATGGACAGCGTCTGGGCGCTTATCGGCGATTCCTTTTTCGATCGCGCCGAACCCCAACCCCACATCGAGGATGCCAGCTCCGTGAAGTTCTCGCATGCCAAAGAGATCACGGCCATCGACGACGCTTACTCTGCGGCGATCCAGGCCATGTTCGCCGCCCGCATCGACCACCTCGTTGCGGACAGCTATTATCTGGAGAAGATGGAAGTCAAGGGCGCCGCTCTGTCCTATGGCGCCTTCTCGTTTTCGACTCTGGTCCTGCCGCCGCTCAAGCTTCTGCCGCTGGCGGTGGCGCGGCGTGTTGTTGACTTTGCCAAGGCAGGCGGGCGGGTCTATGCGCTCGGGGCACTTCCTGATGCTTCAGCAGAAAAAGGCATCGGCGACCCGCACCTTAAGGATCTCATGGATGCCTTGCGGTTGGCCCCGGCGTTTGTCTCCGCCACCGACGGGCTGGCGCCGCTGATCGCTGCTGGAGCGCCGGGGCTTGAGCCCAGCGTCGCCTTCGAGTCCGGGGCGTTTCCGCTCATCGCCTCGCGGCGGGAGGTTAACGGACGCTGTTTCCTCTGGCTGGCGAACAATGAGTCCGTCCGTCATGAGTTCGTCCTCCGCGTTCGCGGGGCGTCGGGCGAGGCCGCCATTTGGGACTGCGAGACCGGCAAAACGCGCGCTGTTCCTTCCAAGGACGCCAAGGAGGATGCGCGCGTCTCCCTGTCGCTGGCACCTTACGAGGCCTTCTGGATGGTGTTTGATCCGTCGCGCGCAGCCTTGGCGCCGACTCCGCAGCCTGCCTCTGGCGGAATTCTAACCATTGCAGGGGAGTGGCATGTTCAAGTCGATCCCGCCGACCAGCAGAACCTGGCGCAGCACCGGCTTGGCGCTCCCGATTGGTTGCTCGCAGGAGCCTCTCGCCCGCTCGAATCCTGGCTGAAATGGGAACTGCGGCAGTTCTCGGGATTTGTCGGTTACTCCTCTTCTTTTAAAATGGATCAGGTCGAGGGGAACGAGACGCTGGACCTCGGCGAGGTCAAGCATATGGCGGAAGTCTGGATCAACGGCCAGGCCGTCGGTGCCCGTCTCTGGGCTCCGTTCCAATTCGAAATCGGCAGCGCGCTGCGCACCGGCGAAAACACGATCCGGGTCCGGGTCGGAAACCTCGTCCTGAACGCCATCACCCAATACGAGGGTTTCGACTGGAAATGGTTCCAGGCTCCCGAAGATGAAGCCCTCGACGCGGGCTGGTTCGGACCGGTGTGCATTCGCCGGCCCCGATGTGCATAATCAAAATTTTTGTGGGTAACGGCCAGGACGGCGCAACGGCTTCCAAAGCCCGCACGGTCAATCGGCGATATCCGCGTAGCGGTCGCGGGCCATTGCCAGGCTCATTTGTTGGATGGCCGCGGAATCCTCCATCGAGAGGGCGGTGCGCACGAGCGCTTCGCACTGCGAGGCATCGAGCGACTGGACAGCTTTTTTGACCCGCGGGACGACTGCGCTCGAGGCGCTCAGCTCATCGACGCCAAGCCCGATGAGCAGCGGGGTGAGCAGGACATCGCCCGCCATTTCCCCGCACACGCCGGTCCAGATCCCGTTCGCATGCGCCGCGTCGACCGCCATCTTGATCATTCTCAGGATCGCCGGGTGGGTCGGGTTGTAGAGGTGGGCGATGCGGTCGTTCACGCGGTCCACCGCGAACGTGTATTGGATCAGGTCGTTGGTGCCGATGCTGAAAAACGCCGCCTCGCGGGCGAGGTGGTCGGCGGCCAGGACGGCGCTCGGGATTTCGATCATGATTCCCACCTCGATGAACGGGTGGAACGGCACGCCGCGCGCGGCCAGCTCGGCCTTGCTCTCCTCGATGATCGCGTTCGCTTGGCGGAGTTCGTCAATGCCCGAGATCATCGGATACATGATCTTCACATTCCCGAATGTCGCCGCGCGGAGGATCGCGCGGAGCTGGGTTTTGAAAATTTCCGGGTTCTGCAGGCAGAACCGGATCGCGCGGCAGCCGAGGAACGGGTTCAGTTCCTCGGGCAGGTGGAGGCTCTGGGTGGTTTTGTCGCCGCCGATGTCGAGCGTCCGGATGATGACCCCGTTGGGTTTTGATCGTTCTGCGGCGAGCCGGTAGTGCTCGAACTGCTCCTCTTCGTCCGGCGGCTCCATGCGGTTCAGATACAAAAATTCGGTCCTATAGAGCCCGATCCCCTCGGCACCGTTGGCGGCGACGTCTTCGAGTTCTTCGGGAAGATCGATGTTCGCGGAGAGGACGATATGGCGGCCGTCGAGCGTGGTCGAGGCGGTTTCGCGGATCAGCTCAAGCCTTTCGACGACCTCTTCCTTGGCGGATTCAATCCGCCCGTATTCGGCCAGCGTCTCCGGGGAGGGGTTGAGGATCAGAGTGCCGGAGTAGCCGTCGAGCAGGACATCGTCCCCGCTCGTCAATTGGTGGCAGATCCCGTGCAGGCCGACGATCGCGGGGATTTCCAGCGAGCGGGCCATGATCGCGGTGTGCGAGGTCTTGCTGCCGATCTCGGTGGCGAAACCCATCACCAGTTCGCGGTTCAGCTGGGCGGTATCCGACGGCGTCAGGTTGTGCGCGACGATGATATGCTGGCGGTCGTGGGTGGCGGGGTTCCGGTGCGCCTTGCCCAGCAGATGGCGGATGACCCGCCTCGTCACGTCCTCGATATCGACCACCCGTTCGCGGAGGTAGGGGTCGTCGATCTGCGCGAGCGTCCGGCAGTATTTTTCGGCCACCTGGTGGAAGATATATTCCACGTTGCACCGTTCCCGGTCCAGGTTGCGGAGCACCTCGTCGATGAGGGTGCGGTCCTCGACCACCAGCAGGTGCGCGTCGAAGATGCTGGCGTCGGTGGACCCGATCGCATTCACGATCCGCTGCTGGATTTCCAGGAGTTCCGCGCGGGTGGCGATCAGCGCGGATTCGAAGCGAGCGATCTCCTCCGGGAGCTCGTGCGGCTCGATTTTCCGGAGGGCGATTTCCTCGTCCTCTTCCCATTGGACCATGACCGCGCAATGGGCAATGCCGGGAGCCACGGGAATGCCCGTGAATCTCTGCTCGGTCCCGCTGGCGTTCGGAGGCTCCATGAGGGAGACTCCTAACGCAAAACATTCACTTCGTAAATACCGCAGTTACTCTTCTCCGAATCGTGTCTCGACGAGGTTTTTGATCTCCGCCACCACCTTGTCGGCATCCACTCCCTCGGCGATCACCTGCAGGCGCGAGCCCTTGCCGGCGGCCAGCATCATGAGGCCCATGATGCTTTTGCCGTTCACGCGTTCGCCGTCTTTCTCGACCCACACTTCCGCGCGGTAACGGCTGGAAATTTTGACGAACATGGCGGCCGGGCGGGCGTGGAGCCCGTTCCGGTTTTCGATCACGACCTCCCCGGTGCAGCGATGCGCATCTTCACTCGGCTTTTTTTTCGAAAGGATTCCCATTACCGGCTCCGGCGTTCGCTGATCATATGCAGCAATCTCTGGTTGAATTCAACTGCGCTGTTCTCGCCCATGTCTTTGAGTTTCTGGTCAAGGGCCGCGACCTCCACGAGGCGCCCCAGGTCGCGGCCGGTCCGCACCGGCAGCGTGACATGCGGGATCTTGATCCCGAGGATCTCGTAGGTTTCGCGATCCAAGCCGATCCTATCCACATCCTCGACCTCGTGCCAATCTTTCAATGTGACGACGAAATCGAGGCGTTTTTCGGCCCGCACGGCGCCGGCGCCGAACATCGAGGCGATGTTGATGATCCCGATCCCCCGCACCTCCATGTGGTAGCGGGAGAGATTGGCGGACGTGCCGAGAAGCTCGCGGCCTTCGATCGAGCGGAAGCGGGTGATGTCGTCGCTCACGATGCTGTAGCCTCGCTCGATCAGGCCGAGCACGCACTCGCTTTTCCCGATCCCGCTGGCTCCGCGGACGAGCGTGCCGATGCCGAGGATGTCCACCATGCTCCCGTGCTCGGAGGCGGACGGTGCGAAATCGAACTCCAGGGAGATCGTGGCCGCGTTGATGAATTTCATCGTGATCATGCTCGTGCGGAAGACCGGCGTCTCGAACTCCCCGGCGGCCTCGAGCATGGCCTCGGGCACGGGCGCGTTCCTCGCCAACACGAGGCACGGCATGTTTTTTGCGAAGAGAGCCCGCAGGCGCTCCCGCAGATCGGTGGCTTTCAGGCTTTTCAGGTAGCTCAACTCCGCCGCTCCCAGAACTTGGATCCGCTTGACCGCGAAGTAACTAAAAAACCCGCAGAGCGCGAGGCCCGGGCGGTTGATGGTGGGTTCGCGGATCAGGCGGTTGAGCCCGCGCGAGGATCCCTCGAGACGCAGGCCGAGCTTCTCGGCGTGGTTGGCGTAGAAATGCCCGACCGTGATGTGGGGCACACGGTTGTCGGAGGTTTTGGCGGAAGGTTGCTGCGGCATCGCGGTCTGGGGGGATGATTTTGGTTACATCGTGAACGATTCGCCGAGGTAGAGTTTCCGGCTGATCGGGTCGTTCAGGAGAAAATCCTTGTTGCCCTGGCTCTCGACGCGGCCCTCGTAAATCAGGTAGGCACGGTCCACGATGTTGAGGGTTTCCCGGACGTTGTGGTCGGTGATCAGGATCGCGAGCCCCTGCTCGCGGAGGTCCTGCACGATCTGCTGGACATCATGCACCGCGATCGGGTCCACCCCGCTGAACGGCTCATCCAGCATGAGCAGGGCGGGATTGGTCACGAGCGAACGGGCGATCGTCAGGCGGCGCTTTTCTCCCCCGGAGAGCGTCAGCGCCTGGTTCTTGGCGATGTGGTCGATCCCGAACCGGGTCAGGAGTTCCTCGCAGCGCTGTTTTCTCTGGGCCTTCGAGGCCTTCGTCGTCTCGAGGATCGCCAGG
>Ga0316227_1000125_pt1 | contig 122509 bp, 112 predicted proteins | sample TBH18019metaG_FD_206012 | JGI IMG/M metagenome (GOLD analysis project Ga0316227, IMG submission 206012) | Freshwater microbial communities from Trout Bog Lake, Wisconsin, USA - TBH18019 | ecosystem: Environmental > Aquatic > Freshwater > Lake > Hypolimnion/Profundal zone | place: USA... | reverse complement strand
CTGAAACTGAATTCGATTCATCTTCACGGCCTGCCTCCTTGGTAGGAAAGTACCGTGAGTTTAACCCCCAAGGGTGACAGAATATGTCGCACCGCTATTGCAGCGGAAGATCATCGCTAATCAGGTTATTGTTTAATCTGTGACGGCTGCCAGTTGTTCAACTTCCCTGCAGTTGCAGATCCCCACCGAGCTTGCCCGTGCTGGAATATTTACCTGTAAATACCGACGCTTGGTGGAAAATTTGTGATTGTTAAACTTGGCACCCATGGTTGCGATGGATGTACCAGGCGCGACTGCAGCAGGTCCGCCGCAATTCTAAGCGAACCGGAGGGTAGCCATGGAAGCCAGAAAGCTGATCAGACGCAAGGAACTGTTAAACCTCATCGGAGTAAGCTGCGCCACCCAGTGGCGGATGGAAAAAGCCGGGCTTTTCCCGGCCCGCGTGCAGCTGGGGAAAAGTTCGGTAGCGTGGCATCTGAGCGAAGTCGAGGAGTGGATAAACGGGCGCGAGCGGGTGCAGGGGAGAGTCGCGGGGCTCTAGGTGTAGCGGCTCGCACTTATAATCGCCCGGGATCGCAATCATCGCTTTTTTCGGCTCACATTATTTGATTCTATCCGATGCCTCTGGCTCAGTTGATTTGCAACTGGGATCGCAATCATAATTTCGGGATCGCAATCATCCGAGATGGACTCACTTTATCTGCAACTATCAGGTCGTCTCAAAAAACGTAAGTTCCCCCAAAAAAACATGTGCTTATGTGCGCGCTCGTAATGATGGCGATTGTGGTTAAATGGCGTACTTAAGCTGTCAAACCACCGTTAAATAGCCACTTAATGGCCTCAGCATTTCATATGCTTAATGATATAAACCACTTGTAGAACAGCATTCTGCGGCACATTGTTTGCATTTTTCTAAAAATTTCCTCTAATTGGGGCTTGTCGCTTGACCAATCCAGCCTCATAGTCAGTAGCTCAGGTGTTATGCTTTTGAGAGTTGTTTAGGAGGGGCGGCAAATGACAGCGATGTTGAACAAACGACAAACAGCTAAACCACCTCCTGGATTGCAGAAGGATGGGGATAGTCTTACGATTTTAAGACCGGCATTACGGATCGTTTCCGTGCGCCGGTTTTTGCGTTCTTATGGTGAGTAATCACGGAACCAATATGCCTTAATTTAATCAAGGGGGAAGTGTATGCTGAAACGGATGAAGTGGTTGTGTGGGGGAGTATTGGCACTTTCCTTCGCCTTATGGTTGGTAATGCCGGTCATAGCGGCTACTAACATTACTTCGTACAGCGCGGGTTCCGAGCCTACGGGTATCACAGTCGGCCCGGATGGCAACCTCTGGTTTACGTCATATGCCGACAACCAGATCGGCAAAATTACACCTGCAGGGGTAGTTACCGAATACAGCGCGGGCATCACTGGGGGTTCCCAGCCTATGGGCATCACAGTTGGCCCGGATGGCAACCTCTGGTTTACGGAAAAAAACGGCAACCGGATCGGCAAAATTACAACTGCAGGGGTAGTTACCGAATACAGCGCGGGCATCACTGGGGGTTCCCAGCCTATGGGCATCACAGCTGGCCCGGATGGCAACCTCTGGTTTACGGAAAATTCAGGCAACCGGATCGGCAAAATTACAACTGCAGGGGTAGTTACAGAATACAGCGCGGGCATCACTGGGGATTCCCAGCCTGTGGGCATCACAGCTGGCCCGGATGGCAACCTCTGGTTTGCAGAATATTTAGGCAACCGGATCGGCAAAATTACACCTGCAGGGGTAGTTACCGAATACAGCGCTGGCATTGCTGGGGGTTCCACCCCTTATGGAATCACAGCTGGCCCGGATGGCAACCTCTGGTTTGCAGAATATTCAGGCAACCGGATCGGCAAAATTACACCTGCAGGGGTAGTTACCGAATACAGTGCTGGCGGGGGGGGCGGGCCTACGGGCATCACAGCTGGCCCGGATGGCAACCTCTGGTATACAGAATATGCCGGTAACCAGATTGGCAGAATTACACCTGCAGGGGTAGTTACTGAATACAGCACTGGCATTACGGGGTATTCCAACCCTTATGGAATCACAGCTGGCTCGGATGGCAACCTCTGGTTTACGGACTATTCCGCCAACCAGATCGGCAAGATTTCAGGGTTTATGGCAACCACCACCTGGCAACAGACTGGTGTTATTTCAGATGTTGTACTCGCTCTGGCAATCGACCCCACCAACAGCCAGATCATCTATGCCGGGTCACATGCCAGCGGCATATTCAAGTCTAGTAACGGTGGAGGTTCATGGAGTGCGATCAACACTGGTCTTTCCTCCATGGTGGTCAATTCTCTGGCCATCGACCCCACCAACAACCAGAACATTTACGCTGGGACAGGGAGTGGTGTGTTCCAGTCTATCGACGGTGGCGGGACATGGAGCGTGCTCAACAACGGGTTGGGCGGTACAAACGTCTTATCCTTGGCTATCGACCCAGCAGGGACCGTCTATGCCGGGGCATGGGCCACTCCTTCTGTATATAAGCTTTACAAAGGCAATAACTTCTGGAGTTTAGGTGGTGATCTTCCAGTCCCATTAAACGTTGCTGCTAGCATAAACTCCTTGGCTATCGATCCGACCAACAGCCAGAATGTTTATGCAGCGACAACTAATGGTTTGTACCAGACCACCAACGCTGGAGGATCTTGGAGCGTGGTCAACAATGGGTATCTGGCCAGCGCATGGCTCACCGCCCTGTCCATCGACTCGACTGGGGTGGTCTATGCCGGTGCAGACAATCCTGGTAACAGCGTATACCAATCCACCAACGGCGGCGGAACATGGACCTCAATCAACAACGGCCTGACCAACCAAAGTGTCCTGGCTCTGGCGATCGACCCGACCAACAGACAGACCATCTATGACGGGTCACATAGTAGTAACGGCATGTTCCTGTCCACCAACGGCGGCGGGACATGGAGCGCAATCAACAACGGATTGAGTGGCAATATAGTCTTCGCCTTGGCAATCGACCCGACCGGGACTGTCTATGCCGGGACAAGTAACGGCGTTTTCAAGAGGTCTTACAACTCAGCCTTTCCTACGATCTCAGGTTCCCCGGCAACCACCGCCACTGTAGGTACAGCTTACAGCTTCACCCCTACAGCAACTAATGCTGCGAGCTTCAGCATCACTGGCAGTGTTCCTCCTGGGCTTAACTTTAACACCACAACCGGCTCCTTAAGCGGAACGCCCACCGTCGCTGGTCTTTACACCGGCATCATTATAAATGCCAATTCTAATGGTAATGGCTCGGCGACTCTCCCGGCCTTTGCCATCACAGTAACAGCCCCCGTAAACCACGCCCCGACCATTTCAGGTGTGCCGACCGGCGGCATTACCGCCGGGACATACTACAGCTTCACCCCGAGCGCATCTGACGTAGATGGCAATACCCTTACCTTCAGCATCGCCAACAAACCTTCCTGGGCTACATTTAGTACCCTGACCGGGATGCTGAGTGGAACGCCCACAGCCGGCACTTACAGTAACATCCAAATTAGTGTAAGCGATGGAAGCCTCACAACGTCTCTCCCATCTTTCTCAATCACCGTTGCTCCATCAGGAGGATCGGGTGGTACTGGTGGCACAGGAGGTACTGGTGGCGGCACTCCTGTCCCAGTCATGGAAGGCTGGTGGCTCCTGCCGGGGATGCTGGCTGGTGTCGGCATCTTTGCCCGTAGGCGAAAGGAGTAATAGTGGCAAAAAAGAAGAAAATACTCAAAGCTAAGCGAATACAAGCAGCGCAAATGAAACATACAGTGGCCGGGGCGATTGCTCGCCCCGGCACTTCCATGGTAAAGACTTGCGTCCTGTTTGCACTCTTTCTGGTCGCCCTTCACGCCTTTACCTGGCTATTCGCGCTCAAGGGATACATCAAGTGGGGCTACGGCACGGCTCACGTCGTGTCATCTATCCTCAATACGATGGGAATCCAGAACACCGTTGACTACAACGTCGTCCATCTTCGTAACGACACCTGGAACGTCACATCGGAGTGTACCGCCGTCAACGCGGTGTTTCTCTTCATTTCCTTCCTCCTGGCCTATTCATCGTCCTTGAGATCAAAGGCGCTGGGGCTTGTCAGTGGGATACCGCTAATCATCGCTGTCAATATTGTTCGGTTGGTCGCCCTTGGATGGGTAACGGAGTACTGGCCCAATCAGGCCCACCTTTTCCACGACTATATCTGGGAAGTATTATTTATGTTTTTCATTGTAGCGCTCTGGTTTACATGGATAAACCTGGTGGTGAATCGTGAAAAAACTTCTGCTGTTTCTTGTTAGGCTGCTTGGCATTTCCCTGCTGTTCCTTCCGGCATTGCGGTTGCTTCATCAATCCTACAAATTCGTGCTGGTCCTCGTTACAACAGCGACCATGCCAACACGCGATATGATGGAAAATCTCACCTATGATGCTTCAGGCAACCTTTACACGTTTCTGGTTCTCCTCTTGGCGATACCAGGGATGAAAATTAGGAAGAGGATCGTTGGAGTTGTCACGGGGATAGTTCTGTTCCTCTGCGCTGATTCCTTTATGACAGCGATTTGGATCCCTTATTTGGACACGCACAGACAGAACCTAGCATACATGGCTGTCTCATATGGTTGGATTGTGGTTGCACATTACCTGTTACCATTCCTGCTCTGGATCGTGCTCGCATACAGGCAAATCGAGGGGATGTGCACGATGCAGATGGAAGATTAAGCCGTTCAATGAAAGATATGAGGAGCGTACTATGCTGTACAAAGGTTAAACCTTAAATCGATCGATGTACAGGCTCCGCTCTCTAAGTCCATTTTTTTTGCCAGCAAAAGCTTCCAGCTAAATTGGCAACCCTGCCGCTAGCATCTGCTCCCGCAGCTCCTTAGAACGGCCAGGTTCCAACTGATTGCGAAACAGCGCCTTGATCTCGGCCTGTTTTGCCCCGAACTGCTCCGCGAGATCTCGCCAAGAATAGCCATTGCGTGTCAGAGTTGGTTCCAGGTCGTCGAGCTGCTTTGACAGCACTGACTCGGCAACGTCCAGGGAGACCGGTTGTTCCCCAATAAGGTAGCCTGCCTCAAGCGCCAGCGACAGATGCTTCTCAACCTGCAATGGCGTCCGAAGTTTTTCGGCAAAAAGATCAATGGCCTCGTCGGTTATAATCGATTCCGGCTCCTTGCCATCGCTGCAACTTTGCAAAAGCCAGCGGATGTACTCCCTTTGGCTGCCGGCAATGCCATCCAAGGAGAAGACCGTGGAGCGGTATCCGATTTCTTCCATAGTTGGCTTGCGTAGATCGTTGTGCAGTTTGGGGTGTCCGGCCAGAACAACGGAAAGCTGGCCGCCGCCGTCTTCGATCCCTTCCATGATCCGCTTGAGCCCGGTAAGCGTCTTGCCGTGCAGATCATGGGCCTCGTCCACGAACAAGGCTACCGGCCGGCGTCCCTTTTTCACCAAGTCGCGCAAATCACGGATTCGCCGTTCCCCTTGACTCGGAATATGGACCTGCTTTTCTGTCGAGAGATCATAAAACAGGGCGCTCATCAGTGTCTCTACGGTGGTACGCCTTTTTTCCACTGAAAGGGATTTGGACACCAGGACCCGGTTCTCCTCTTTAAGGGACTGTTGCAGCCGGCGCAGGGTGACGGTCTTGCCACTGCCGACCACCCCGCACACCGCAATCAATTTGCCGTCCAGAATTGCGGTCTTGATATCCTTGAACAACTGTCGATGGTGTTCCGTTTCGTAATATCCTGCTTTGGTGAACGGTTTAGTAAGACCATAGTAATCAATCACTTCAGCCCGCATGTTCGCTCCCCCCTTGTTTCTTATTTCGGAAATACGTCCGAATCTGGGTCAGTACAACTGCACGCTCCAAGGTTTCTGCCAACAGGTTGTCAATGAACTGCCGATCCTGATCGGAGAGTTTAGCCAGAGGCGTGGCCAGTTCATTGGCAATAGCCAGCTTCGCGGAGACAGAAGTGGGATAGCTGATTTCAAGAATCGGCATTGGCTCAAAGGGTTGCACTGAGATTGAGCTTGAACTGTCTGCTGCCAGCAGATTTACCCACGGCTCACCGGTCAAAGCTGCGATGGGGAGGTCGATCTTGGCTGCCAATTGCTCGATCCGGTCAGCACGTTTATCGGCTTTACTCTTCTTGAACTTGCGGTAGCGATGCAATGGGATGGGACCGGAAATCGGATGAAAAGGTCCAAACCGCTCATCCTGGTATTCGACGTAAAGGTCATTATCGAACAAACCCCAGAGCAAGGTTACGTTTTCTCCGGCAAGGCTTGTTTCCACCTCATAGGCTGTACCGTCGATGGTAACCCGAGCATCGATACCGACTTTGCGACGTTCAGGCTCACGGGCAAAAGTTGTAAACCGTTCCCAACTACACATCTCCCGGATGCCTTCAACCGGCAGGTTGGCAAGCCAGTCATCTATCCTGGAATGGTCTTCACTGCGATGCTGATGCTGGTTGTAGTTGAGCAGATAATTAAAGAGCCACTTATTGGCTTCTGTCTCATTGTCCGGCTCATGAAAATGGTACAGAACTTCATGCGCTTCCTTAACTGTTCTGAAGGGGCGTTCCACTTTGCCCTTGGACCTGGCGGTCACACGTCGGCCATCCTTGCCAGCGGGAATATGGGTCTGCCAATTTATATCAAGACGGTCCATGACGTTCTGGAAGACCCGGCTTTTAGCAATTGGTCCGTTGTCGAGATAAATCATCTTTGGCCTGCCGCAAAAAGGGAAACCATCAACATTTTTGGCAGACATGGCATTGAAGAAAAAACGCAACGCGGCTTCGACGTCTTCACCATAGACGCAGCGGTACTCCTGGTAGCAAACTCCACTCCGGTCATCGACCACGCTGAAAAGCATCAATAAAGGTTGTCCCCGCCCCGGCTCCACCCATGAGGGATTGGCGATATGCTTCAAATCAGACGGTGAGAGGTCGAATTGCCAACAATCATTACTGGTCTCTGCCTGAAACCGGACCGCCGGCGGTTGCCGGGTTAGGTGGGGTTGGTCATATCCCCAGTGGAGCAGGAAACGATTGACCGTCGCTTTGGTAAGAAGTCCGGTAGGTGGCTGTATATGCCCTTGGGCGGTCTCAACGCCATATTTCTCCAGAATCTCGATTGCTCTTGCAGTCGATAGGTGACGCCCCTTCTTGTTGGTGGTGCGAAGCTTTAAGGCGGCAACCAGTTCGCAGTATCTCTCCATCTGGCCGGCGGGCATTTTGCGTGGTAGGCCGTAATCTGCGCGGGAACTGGCTTTTGGTCTTTGCAGTTCTCGCAGTGCACGGTAGATCGTAGCTGGCGATACGCCGTAGAGTTCAGCCGTGCTTGCAACCTGAGCCTTTCGTTCCTCGTTCCGCAACGGCAGGGAGTCAAGACGTCGCTTCAGTTGCAGAAGCGATTCTACCGGAAGGCTTTTACGCTTTGCTGATGGCATCTATAGAAGACTCCGCCAGATAATTGTAGAGCGTACTTTTGGAAATGCCCATCATAGCGCAGATCTCGGCGATGCTGTGCTGCCGTTCCCTATGAAGCCGAATTGCCAAATCTCTCTTGTTGGTCTCCAGTAGTTTTGGCCTGCCACCCTGACGTCCACGAGCACGAGCCGCATTGACACCGGCCTGGGTGCGCTCCCTGATCAGGGTGCGCTCGAATTCGGCAAGTGCACCAAAGAGATGAAATACCAGCCGACCACCGGAGGTTGTGGTGTCAATGTTCTCTTGCAGGCTCTTTAGCCCGACTTTATTTTGGTCCAACTGTTCGACAAGTTGTATTAGATGTTTCAGTGAGCGTCCCAAACGGTCGAGCCTCCAGATGACCAGAGTGTCGCCGGGCCGCAATGACTCAAAAAGGGAGGCTAGGCCTGGGCGTTCGGTCGTAGTCCCACTTTGCTGGTCTGAAAAGACCTTATCGCAACCGGCTTTCTGCAAGGCATCATGTTGCAGGGTCAAATGTTGGTCGTCGGTTGATACCCTGGCGTAACCAATCAGCATATTTGCTCCAATGGGTGCAGAAACTCCGCCTCATGAATTATACTTGGAAATTGTTAGTTGGATAGTGTTTTTGGAGAAAAAAAGTGAGCAATTCTGACACGCAAATGGTGGGGTTGGAGCAGTCCAGAAAACCTCCCATTTCTGGACTTATAGTTGCAGATAAAGTGAGTCCATTTCGGATGATTGCGATCCCGAAATTATGATTGCGATCCCAGTTGCCAATAAAGAGAGCCAGGGGCACCGGATAGAATCAAATAATGTGAGCCGAAAAAAGCGATGATTGCAATCCCGGGCGATTATAAGTGCGAGCCGCTACATCTAGGCGCAGGGGACCCCCGGCAGGCCGTATGGCGGGGGGAGTGACGGGATGGTATCCTGATGAGGTCGCTGGTATGCGTGAGCTTTTCCGACCGCAGCCGAGCCGATTGGGCGCCGCTTTTGAGTCTGCAACCCTGCCGGTTTGCCGTGCGGGGGGGTGGTCACGCCGTCGCGGGAAGCTTGATGGTCAGCTTCTGCTAAATAATGAGGTGATCGCCGGAGGACGAGAGGTGGCATGTCTTAGCCTACCGACTTCAAAAGGTGAAAACAAGAGCGGTCGGAGTCACGGTGGCGTTTTTTCCTCGCCACTAGGCCGGCCCAATCGGAAACGTTGGGGGGGCGCTCAAGTAGGAGAGACAGGCGCCGGGCATTTGACAAGGAAACGCTCCTGGGCCCCTACCGGCGGGTGCTCGCAGGAGCGCCCCAACAGTTTAAACATGCTTCATCGGGTGTTCCTTGAGCCATTCCCGTAATGCCTCGTTCATGCGGGTCTGCCAACCTCTGCCGGTGGCTTTGAATGCTGCGAGGATGTCTCGGTCAAACCGTACGGTTTGTGATTCCTTGACGCCGCTTCCCAGTGGTCGTCCGGGCTTTTTGCCGAGCATTTCAGCTGCAACGTCTTTGCTGAAAATCTCAGGTAGCACTTCACTTGCCGGCCGCGCATTTTTTAAATCTTCCGGTGTCCACTCGGGGTTTTCCGCATCGGTTTTATACGGATCGGGTTTAGCGGTTGCCATGTTCTTTCACCTCTCTGGCGTTGGCTTTTCTAAGACTGATGACGTGTACATCCTTGTTTCTCGGGGTTATGACCGCGACATACAGCCGCTCGCCTATGCAGCCGAACACTCGATAACGTCTCTCGCCATAATCCTTGCGGGTATCCTCGATGATAAGGGCTGTGCTCCAATCGATATCATCAACCATGTCGAAGGGGAGGCCGCGCTCGGCAATGTTCTTGGCGTCTTTCACAGGATCAAAGGTAACGGTCATACAGGTATTTGTAACAACAAAAACATCCCCCGTCAATGGAATATCTTGGCGTCTGGCCGATGCCTTGTCGGATTAAGGGAGCTTGTCCACGGCATGCCCGACCGGTTTGCTTAACTGCACAAGTAAGAAGGTAAGCAGGTAAACAAGCAGGGTGTGCGTAATGGATAACCTGGTGTAGCACCTTGTTCTGTCTAAGGCAAATCACCCCGGCAAAATACCAAGCCTATAGGCTTGGTAACGAGGTAGGAGGGGTAAGATTACTGCAGTTGGCTGTTTTGGGGGCTTGTAAAAGCGCATGAAAAGCGGGGGGGAGTTACTTAGAGGTTACCTGAGAGGTTACTTTTGGAAATTTGGCAAACAAAAAGGGGTTAGCCAATTCGCTAACCCCTTGTAATTGATGGTGGAGCTACGCGGGATCGAACCGCGGACCTCTTGAATGCCATTCAAGCGCTCTCCCAACTGAGCTACAGCCCCATCTAAGGAAACCTGTTTATAGCAGAGCGTCTGATCGGTGTCAATAATTTTTTGCGTAAAAAAATAAGCAATATTCATCCTTGACCTCAATTCAGGTCTCCGCTATACTCCCGAAACATTTACGCCGGAGTGGTGAAATTGGTAGACGCACTGGACTCAAAATCCAGCGCCGCAAGGCGTGCCGGTTCGATTCCGGCCTCCGGTACCATTAATTAAGTCGAGTTTCACCGATACCAAAAGAACAGGCCCCGAGAAATCGGGGCCTGTTCTTTTTCCACCTGATTACCTTTTTAGTTCGGACGCTGTGCAGCCATGAGCGCTTCGACTTCGAAGCGCTTGATCTTGCGCGTGGTCGTTTTGGGCAACTCCTCCTCGCTGACCGTTAGCTTCATGACCCGCTTGTACGCCGCGAGCTTGTCGCAGGCTCGCTTCACCTCGCCCCGTAACAGCGCCTCCAACTGCTCGCCGGAAGCGACAGGCTCGCCACGTTGCGCCGCATACTCCTCCAGTGCCTCACGGTCCGCATAGACGACCGCCCTGATCTCCTCTTGCTCCGGGCCGCTCCTGCCCGCGTAGACCACGACCTCGGCGACGTACGGGCTCTTGAGAATCTCCCCCTCCACTTCTTCCGGGTAAACGTTCTTGCCGTTAGGGGTGACGATCAGGCTTTTTACCCGGCCGCAGATGATTAGGTACCCGTCGGCGTCCTGGCGACCCAGGTCGCCGGTGCGGTACCAGCCGTCCCTGATCGCCTCGGAACTCGCGCTTGGGTCCTTGAAGTAGCCCAGCATGACGTTGGGTCCCCGGATTAGGATCTCTCCCACGGCTCCAGGTTCGGGAGCTTCGATCCTCACCTCGACTCCGGCCAGTACGCGCCCGACCGTCCCCGTGCGTGCCGCGCGCGGCGTCTCGGTTGCGATCACCGGCGAGGTCTCGGTGATCCCGTACCCCTGCAGCAGCGTCACGCCGAATCTGGCGAATCCGCGGGCGATGGCCGGGTCGAGAGCGGCACCGCCGCTGATGAATACGGTCCCCCTCCCAAGTTTCCGGCGTACCCGCGAGTGGATCAGCTGCCGGGCCAGCGGGATTGCGCTCATGATGCAGGTGACCCTGTTCTCCTGAATCTTCTTGGTGATACGGCTAAGTATCATCCGGTACACCGCCGGCACTCCCACGAAGAAGGTCGGTTTCACCTCGGCCAGGTTGTCGCCGATCTTCTTCAGCGACTCGCAGAAGGAGACCTTGCCGCCTACGGAGAGGGGGATCAGGATGCCGCAGACCTGCTCGAAGACATGGTTTATGGGGAGGAAGGAAAGCGTGTGCACCGTCTGGTCCAGCCCCAGGTGGGCCGTGGTAGCGCGGATGTTGCTGACGATGTTGGCATGGCTCAGGATCGCCCCCTTGGAGCGGCCGGTGGTTCCCGAGGTGTAGAGGATGAGGGCGGTATCGTGCGGTTGCCGCGGGACGGGAGAGCCTGCCCGGTCCCGGAGCAGCTCGCTTAAGGGGACTCTGCCGCACTGGTACCGTCCGCAGGGAAGCTCCGGACTATCATCAGGGGCGTCGGTCCGGACGATGAGGGCCAATTGTGGCAGCTCGTCAATCATGGCGAGGACCATGGCGAGATGGTCCTCGCCGACAAAGAGCACCCGCGCCTCGCTGTGGGAAAGGATGTGGCGCACCTCGATCTCCTTGAGTTCCTTGTCGACGGGGACTACCACTCCACCGGCCTTGAGGATGCCCAGGTAGGCCGTGAGCCAGAGGGGGGAGGACGCGGCGAGCAGGGCCGCGCGCTCGCCGGGCCGCAAACCGTGCTCGGCCAGGCCCGCGCAGACCCGGTCGGAGGCTGAACTTAGGGCGCGGTAGGAGGTCGCCTGCCAGCGTCCTTCGCGTTTCTGGAGCAGGGCAGTGCGGTCGCCGAACTGCCGGCAGGAGCTTTCGATGAGCGTTACGATGGTATCCATGAGCGAAACCTGCCTGAGCGTTTGATGCAGGGATCATACGCCGCTAATGTCTCGCCGGGGTTACCGTTGGGAAAACACTGTGTTGCGGCTGGTTGCCTTGCCGGGGGGAGGTGGGAATCTGCCGCGGATCAGGAACAGGCTCGCCTGACCCTATGCTCGAGCCGAACGGACTGCGTCTTGGCCACCACCTGGCGGATCGCCTCCACCACGGTCAAGGCGTGCTCGCGCTTGGTGACGAGCGTTACGTGGTCGGCGCCCGGGACCACCAGGTGGGTGCTGTCAGTAGAGAGGAGGGCCAGCTCAGCCTGCAGTTCGGGCTGGCCGGGCAACACGTCCTTCCCCGCCGTCAGCACCGCCAGGGGGGTATCTCCCAGTCCCACCGTGCGACGCACCTCGTCGCAGATGGTTTCCCAGGCAAGCGACTCGTCCCGCGTCGTGCAAAGGTGCCGGTAGGTGGAGAGGAACGCTTCCGATTCGGCGGCCTGGCGCGCCGGCAGCCCTTCCCCCCAGGCGCCGAAGAGCCCGGTGAGCCGGACGTAGCCCAGCCGGGCCAGGAGGGGCACGGCACGTAAAAAACGAAAGCCGGTGCGCATATGGAGGTTTATAGCGGCCGAGCGCAGGTGCTGGTCGGGGTGGACGGCGTCCAGGAGCACCATGCCGGCCACCTCGTCGGGAAAAAGCCCGGCGAAGACCCGGACCAGGAGGCCTCCCATGGAGTGGCCTACCAGCACGAACGGGGGGAGCACGCCGGCTTTCTGCAGCAGCGCGCGCAGGCGCCGTGCTGCCTGGGTGGCCGTCTTGGGAGTACTGTCGGGCCCGCTCCAGCCGAGTCCCGCGCGATCATAGGATGCGACGCTGCAGAACTTGGCCGCTTCCGGCTGAACCCAGCCCCACGCGGTGGACAGGCCGCCGAGACCCGATTCCAGCACGACCGAGGGGAGTCCGTGACCGGCGACCTGGAGGTGCAGGATGCAGCCCTCGACCTCCACCAGGCGGCCCGGATGGGGAAACTCGCGCCGGTCGCGCCGCGAGGCAAGGGCCTGGTATAGAGCGCCGAGCCCGGTGACGCAGGGGATGACCGAGGTCCAGAGCCGGGATTTGCGCTGCACGCCCGGTGAAAAACGCGGGTCCGCACTGAACTGGTAGCTTTTGTCGGTTTCGTCAGAAATCACACCTTGTTACCTCCGCTCTTAAACTAAGCACTCTTTGTGGCCATTTGCAATACTTGTTACCTGTTTGTCACAATGTTGTGACAAATTTGCACCTTTTCGCGGCATTCAGGCGAGGAATACTGTTCATTAAAGAGTGGTGCGCAACTTCACGAGCCACATTGGTAGCTTCCTTCTAAAGCTACCTCGGGGCTGCCCGTTCCAACAGCCGGGTTGTCATGTTACATCCAAGTTAACATCTCGGTGAAAGTGTAACAATTAAAATATTGACACTTTAACCCGCAGGCGGTAAATTCAGGCATCTTTATCAAATACTTTAAGGAGCCCACAAAACGTGAAAAGGAAAAAGATCAACCCGTTCGAAACAGCCTATGACCAGTACCGCAGGCTCACCGAGAAAGCACAGTCAACCGTTGATGTCCAGGAAATGAACCTGATCTTTCGCAGACGGATCAATCTCCTCGGTGTAATGCAATTTCTCCTGACGGAAAGCTGATCTTTTCAAAGCGATTATTCGCACTCCCACCTTGATTGAGTCAAGCCTCCCCCCGCCGGATAAACCATCCAAATATCACACAATAGTTGGCTGATTGTGACAATTCAGCTCGGCCGATTATGTTAAAATCCTCCCGTGGGACCTCACCGCGCAGAACCGGCCACCTCGCGGGACTCCCTCCCTCTCACCTGGAGCGGTACCTCGCCAACAGGGCGACCCGACAGGAACCTCCTGCGCACGCGGGACCGGTAAAGCGCGCGTAGCAGCGATACTTACAGCCGGGTTGAGCATAAGGCGGTGCATCATGGCGATCATCAGGGGATTATGGAAGTTTTTACGAGGGATGTCGTTGCTGGTGATTCTGGCAGCGATCTTCACCGGTGTGCTTTTAGTGTCCTGTCTGGCGCGCTTGTTCTACGGTGCAGGTTTAACCGAGGCCGCCGGCAAGCTGCGGCTTGGGTCCTGACTGCACCAACCTCTGTCCGGCAGGTGCATTATGGCAGAATTGCGACTGTTTTCTCCGGCGGTCGCAGGTTCCTTTGCCTGGTCACGAAGCTTTTACCCAACGGACACACAATCTCCACATTCATCCGGTAGATAGTGTTGCAGCAGATGGCAGCATTAACCGTGAAGGAGATCTGCATGTCACGACAACAGGAACACCCACCAGCCGCCTCGTCGGAACCCTCCCCGGCATCAATCACCGAGCTGCACCCCCACTACCTTAAAAATATCATGTCCCGGCTGCTCGGCCCGGAAGAGGATGGCCGCAGCTTCCTCGAGCGGCTCCCCTTCGGACCCGGTGACAGCACCGGCGGCACCGAGACCGAACTGCAGGCGGTCGTCGTCGGGGGGAGGGGAGACGTCGACCTTCCCTGTGTCATCGAGCAATCGGACTACTTCGCGAACATAGCCAAGCGCGCCGCGGCCGGGGACACCCCGAAGCGGCTGATCGCCGACCTGGAGCAGTATCTCGCCGGGAACAAGGACAACGTCTGGGAGAACAGCTGGGTCCGGTTCCCCCAAATGAACCTTTCCGCTTTCGCGCTCCAGGTGTTCGAGGGCGACCTCCTGTGCGACAAGAAGAATCCCGCGGCCGGCAGGAGAAGCGACGCAGGACGCTTCTTCCTGACCGGAAGCAAGGGGGAGCAACTGCTCAGGCTCCCCGTCAGCTACCTTTTGAAACTCTCCCTGGCCGACCTGGTGGGGTCCCAGAGGCTCCCCGCAGTGCTGGAGGCCACCGGGCGGCGCCTCATGGGGCACTACCTGAACGACAATACCTCCCCGGAAACCTTCTCCTTCCAGGTGGTGACGCTCACCGGCCAGGGGCGCATGGGGCGCGCTCTCGCCCGGGAGACCTCGAAACGCTACCTCTTCACCCAGCTCCTGGTCATGTATGCCAACGAGAGCTTCGGCCTCCGGGAGAGCGGCCAAAAGGCCATGGTCTACTTCGCGCCGCACCCGCCGGTGCGCCAAAAGGAGCTGAACGACCGCGTCGCCGACGCCTTTTACCGCGAGCTGTTCATGAGTCCCTGCCTCTCCGGCTGGGACAGGGGCGAGGAGAAACACCGCTACATGCAGCTTTGCCACCAGGTGCTCTCCAGGAGCCAGCTGAACGCGGTTGCCAAGCTGCGCGAGGCCGGGATCATCACCAACAACCTGGTGGTGCTTCCCAACGTCTCCAACGTGAGCCTCGCCAACAACGGCACCCATGTGAGCCTCGGGAGCCGCAAGCTGGGACGTCTCCTGGGCGATCCCGCCTCCGGCTTCACCCAGGCCCATGAGAAGTACCTGGGGGACCTGACCATCAAGATGGCCGAGCACTTCCTGCCGCTCTTCGTCGGCAGCTACAGCGCCTCTCCCTACCGCCTGGGCTACACCGACTTCCACCCGGAGCGCGCCCTCGGCTTTCTGCCCCACGAGCTCGACTACACCCACCTGCGCATGCTCTGGAGGCGCTGGCAGAAGAAGGCGAGTCTCTCGGTACTGGGGCGCCCGGTGACCCCGTTCGGCCCACCCTGGATCGACAAGCTGGTCAGCGGCCTGTTCCGGCTCAAGGGCGATTTCGTGCCGGACTACCGCCTGGTCGACTACCTGATCTGCCTCATGAGCACCCCGCAGAGCCCGGCCTTGAACGGGCGCATCGGCAACTCCGACAAGCTGAAGCGGGACCTGGCGGATCTCGGCGTTTTCGACTCCCAGATGTCGCTCTACCTCCTTTACAAGTTGCGCGAGTTCGGCGTCATGGGGTTCTCAGGGTACGAAGGGCGCCACTACAGCCAGTTCGACTCGCTGCAAGACGACCTCGGCAAGGCTACGGACCTGCAACTGCTGATCAACGCGCTTGCCTACAAGTACATGGCCACGGGGGCCCTGACCCACGCCGAGATCCCCGACGACCCGACCCTGGAAAGCGAGCGGCGCCAGATCTTCTTCGCCACTGCCATCGGCAACCCGACCTTCTTCGTGCGCAAGGACAGCGTCAACTGCTTCCTGCAGCGGATCATCGAGAAGACCCGGGAGGTGCGCCCGAGCCGGCGCTATCCCGGCTACCTGAGGGTGAAGGTACGCGAATACCGGCTCGCCCTGCTGCACCTGCTGCGCGAGGACGCCGGGGACCTGATAGAGGCGATGGGGCTGCAGGAGACCATCGCCGACCTGGAGCTGCGCCTGGCCGACCCGGAGCAGCGCTCGGCCGCGGGCAAGCTCACCAAGGGGATCCTGGGCGAGCTGAACGCCACCAACCCGATGCGGGTAAGGGCGGACGATTTCAACCGCGCCGCGGAGCGCTACTACCGCGGCGGATTGCGGCAGCGTCACATGGAGGAGGGGATCGCGATCCTGGAGGAGGACTTGCGCGATCTGGACCGCGCGGCGGATGCTGGCGGCGCGCTGGAGTCCGCCACCCTGCACGCCCTGGGCGAAAAGGGGGCCAGCGCGGCGTTTCTGTCCGGCGTCAGGGAGGAGCTCCTCGCCGAACGACTGGACGCCGGGAGCCTGAGGCGCCTGATCAACCTGACCTTGCTGTCGGTGACGCGCGACCAGGCGGCTTCCGAAGCACAACTGCAAAGGAGAGACATTCATGCTGACCATGCGGCACCAATACATCGCGCGGGATAGCGGGGCCCTGTGCGACGAGCCGCTCTTTGCCGACCGGCTGATCCGGCTCATGTACAACCAGGTGCGTGAGAACGCGCCCGGGCTGTTCCGGCTCCTGACCAGCCCGCGGATGACAGATGTGCTCGGGTATCTCAACTACGACATGCAGTTCGGCTCTTACGGGTCGGCCTGCAGCAGATTCCTCAAGCAGCTGGAGATAAACCTCCAGGAGTGCCTGGCGAGCCCGGCCGAGCTGAACACCCCGCGCAAGGTCTTCGAGCGGCAGATCCGCTACTGGGATTGCCGGCCCATGCCGGATGACCCGGGCGCGGTGGTCTCGCCCGCCGACGCGCGCGTGCTGGTGGGTTCCTGCCAGGAGACCTCGAGCCTTTTCATCAAGGACAAGTTCTTCAGCTTCGAGGAGCTACTGGGGGGCGACCGGCACCCCTGGCTGGAGGCCATGCGGGGCGGCAATTTCGCCCTGTTCCGGCTCACCCCCGACAAGTATCACTACAACCACTGTCCGGTTTCCGGCGAGGTGATCGACATCTACCAGATCGACGGCGCCTTCAACTCCTGCAACCCGGGCGCGATCGTCACCGTCGCCACCCCGTATTCCAAGAACCGCCGGGTGGTAACCATCATCGACACCGATGTGAAGGGCGGCACCGGGGTGGGGCTGGTTGCCATGATCGAGGTCGTGGCGCTCATGATCGGGGACATCGTGCAGTGCTACAGTGCAAAGGAGTACCAGGAGCCGCAGCCGGTGGTCCCCGGGATGTTCCTTGTCAAGGGGCAGCCTAAGTCGCTGTATCGTCCCGGGAGCAGCACCGACATCCTGGTGTTCCAGCGCGGCCGGGTGAGTTTCGCGCCCGATCTGGTGGCCAACCAGAAGCGCAGCGACGCGGTCAGCCGCTTCTCCAAGGGGTTCGGGGGGCAGCTGGTGGAGACCGACATCCGGGTCCGTGGGCTCCTCGGCACGGCAAAACGATAATGCTGGGAACGGTGCCTGTAGTGAAAGGTTGAAGACCTTGCTGTCCCCCCTGCGAAGTAGGGGGGAAGGCTCGCGGAGCGAGACAGGGGGGTCTTTTCCCAAGGCAAATACCCCCCTGCTTCACTACGTTCAGCTTCCCCCCTATTTCATTGGGGGGACTGAAGGGACTATGAAGGATAGACAACTAGAAATTAAGGAGATTCCTCATGACACACACCATGTTCATGTCCGCGCTGCTGGCATGCTCGGCGCTCTATCTTTTCTGGGGGATGCGGGTGCTCCCGGGCGAGGGGTGGCAGATCGCTGCGGCGGTCCCGCGGCGCAAGGGCGGCGACGGCTCCTGGGCCGGGGTCAACCTCACCTGGTACGGCATTCTGACCGCCAACGCCTACCTGGCGGCCACCTGCCTCGCCCTCGTCCTGATGGGGGCCGCGGGCGTCTCCCTGCAGGCGGTGGTCGCGATCGTCGCGCTGCTCCTTGCCTGCTGCGTCCCCGCCTCGCGCCTGGTGGCGCAGGTCGTGGAACGGAAGTCTAACACCTTCACGGTGGGCGGCGCCGTCTTCGTCGGAACGCTGCTCGCACCCTGGATCGTCGAATTGGTGAACCGGATCCCGCTGGGCGACCAGGGGATGAGGGTGCCGCCGCTGGCGGCGCTTGCCGCAATTTCCATCGCCTACGCCTTTGGCGAGGGGCTCGGACGGCTCGCCTGCGTGAGCTTTGGCTGCTGCTACGGCAAGCCGCTCTCCGCTTGCCACCCGAAGGTCGCGCGGCTGGCGGCCCCGATCGCCCTCACCTTTACCGGCAAGACCAAGAAAATCGCTTACGCCTCCGGGCTGGACGGGGTGCAGGTCCTCCCGGTCCAGGGCGTCACCTACGTCCTGTACTGTGCGGCGGGGCTCGTCTCTACCCAGCTCTTCCTGAGCGCCCGCTACGCCGCCGCCTTTCTGGTCGCGCTCGGGGTCACCCAGGGGTGGCGGGTGGTCTCCGAGTTCTTCAGGGACGACCACCGTGGCGCCGGCAGGTTCTCCGCCTACCAGGTCATGGGGGTGATCAGCATCTGTTACGGCATCTGGGTCGCGGGTTATTTCGGGGGCGACGCCGCTTTGCTTCCCGAATTGTCCCGCGGGCTCGCAAGCCTCTGGAGCCCCGGACCGCTGCTGCTCCTGCAGCTTCTCTGGGTGGTCATCTTCCTCTACACCGGCCTGAGCCGGGTCACCGCTGCAACCATGAGTTTCCATGTCAATGCCGAAAAAGTTTAGCGCTGCGCTCTTTTGCCTCCTGGTTTCCTCCCTTTTGGTCTGTTACGCCGAGGTGCCCCGCCTGCAGGGGCGTACCATGCGCTACCGGATCAGCAGTAGAGGGTTTGCCGTAGGCGACCTGAAGACGACCATCTCTCCCACCCAGCGCGCAGGCGGGCGCGAGGTGCGCTTCGAATCCAATCTCGACATCGCGGCTAACCTCCTTTTCTTCAAGGTCGCCAGCACAAGCCGTGAGGAGGCGGTGATCGGTGAAAACGGGACGCTCAGCTATCGCAGGAAGGGGCAGGACAACGGCAGGAGCTCCGAGGTGGATGCCGCACTGGAAGGCGGGACGTTCCGTTTCAAGATCAACGACAACGGAGTCGCGCGCAGCGTCAGCGTGCCGAGGTCGAGCTACGACTTCACCACCATGGATTGCCCAGAGACCACCATGAAACGCGAGGGGGAGACCATGGAGGTCCGCCTGCTGAACCTGGAGCACGGCAAGATCGTGAGCCGGAAATTCCACTGGGTAAAGAGCGAGGATGTGGAGGTCAGCGGCAAACGCCTGCACTGCAGGGTGGTCGATTTTTCCGACCCCGAAAACAGTTGCCGGCGCTGGGTGAGTTGCGGCGAGGGCGGCATAACGATCGTGCGGCAGGACGGCAAGGGGAAGCACGGCCCGTATTCCCTGCGCATAGTATCGGTTTCCGAGGCTTCGGGTTGACACGTTTTCAGGTGAAGTCACCGGCAGCTCCGCCCGACTTCCTTCAGCCGGGCCCCCAGGGGATACCGGACTATCGGGTAAGTTTTGGCACCTTTAACAAACCTGTAACAGTTTCTACACAATTAAGCTGTATTTAAGGTACGTTGGAAATATTCTCTGCACGAGGAATGATATGCAAACTATTCTTATTATTGAAGATGAAAGGGATCTCGCGGAGTTGCTCGCTTTTAACTTGGAAAGGGAGGGGTACCGGACTTTCATCGCCCTGGACGGCGTCGAAGGGCTGGAGACCGCCGTCCGTGTCATGCCGGACCTGGTGCTGCTCGATTTGATGCTGCCCGGGATGTTGGGAACCGATGTCTGCAAGAGCCTGAAAAAACAAGAACAGACGGCTCAGATTCCGGTGATCATGCTGACGGCCAAAGGAGAGGAGATCGACAAGGTCGTGGGTTTCGAGGTGGGCTCGGACGATTACGTGGTAAAGCCGTTCTCCACACGGGAGCTGCTGCTGCGGGTGAAGGCGGTGCTGCGGCGCTCCGTCACGGAAGTCCCGGAGAGCAAGGTCATCAAGGTCGGTCCCGTCACCATCGATACCGAACGGCACCTGGTGGCGATAAATGGCACGGAGGTCGTTTTCACCACGACCGAATTCAACCTGCTGCACACCCTGGTGAAAAGGCTCGGCAGGGTCCAGAGCCGGGACGTCCTGCTGCGCGACGTCTGGGGCTACAACTTCGTTGAGGACACCCGCACCGTCGACACGCACGTCACCCGACTGCGCACCAAGATGGGTGAGGCGGGGGAGATGATCAAGACGGTGCGGGGTTTCGGATACAAGATGGAGGCTAAATGAAGTTGAGGGTTATGGCTGCCCAGTTACTGATCGTCCTCCTGCTGGGAATGGTCATCTATGGTTATCTCGACCGCACGCTGGAGCGCTACCAGTCCACCGAGGTGACCGAGCATCTCACCAATGACGCCGGCCTGGCCAGGACGGTCGCCGCCCGGGAAATCCGCGATCTGCGCCGGGACGCTCCGGCGCTGGCTGCCGCTATCGGGCGCGAGATCAAGGCCCGCGTCACCATCATTGCCGGCAACGGCGAGGTGGTGGGCGACTCCGAACTCACCCCGCGCGAACTTGCCTCGCTCGACAACCATGCGGGGCGTCCCGAAGTCCGCGCTGCGCTCGCCAAGGGGCGGGGCTCCTCGGTCCGTTACTCGGAGACGCTACGCACGGACATGCTGTACGTCGCGGTCCCCTTCCGCCCGGCGACCGGAGACAACGCCGTGCTCCGCTTGGCCCTGCCGCTCTCCTCACTGGAGGCGGCCAAGCGCGATTTCCACCTCGTGCTGGGCGGGACGCTTTCCCTGGCGGCGCTCCTGCTGGTGCTTTTGAGCCTGCTACTGACCCGGGTGAGCGCGAGGTCGCTGCATGCCGTGGCCGCCATAGCCTCCAGGATCGGCCAAGGGGAGCTCGGTACCCGGGTCCCGGTCGAGAAAGGGTCCGAGGTCGGCGAACTCGCCAGGGTCTTGAACGACATGGCGCTCCGGACCGAGGAGCAGCTCGGGCGGATCTCCGCGGAGAAAAACCGCCTCGACACCATCCTGCGCGGCATGGGGGAAGGGATCATGGTGGCCGACCCCCACGGCGTCATCACGCTGGTGAACCCCGCATTCAAGGGGCTCTTCGCCATCCAGGACGAGGTGGAGGGGAAACAGCTGATCGACATCTCGCGGCACCCCGCCCTGCACGACTCCTTCCGGGATGTGATCGCCCAGCGCCAGGAGCGTGTGGAGGAGCTGCTGCTGCGCTCGCCGAAGGAGAAAACGGTGCTGACCCACTGGGTGCCGCTGCTGGAGAACGGCGCCCTGCAGGGCGTGGTGGCGGTGTTCCACGACATTTCGGACATACGGCAGCTGGAAAAAATGCGCCGGGACTTCGTCGCCAATGTCTCGCACGAGTTGCGCACGCCGGTTACCGTCATCAAGGGGTACGCCGAGACCCTTTTGGCCGGCGTGCTGGAAGACAATCCGGACCAGGCTGCGCGCTTTGTCGGCATCATCTTCGCGCATGCCGATCGCCTGGGTTCGCTGATCGGCGATCTTTTGACCCTGTCGCAGCTTGAGTCCGGGACCCTGGTCATGGAGTCCAGAAGCGTGCGCCTGTATGACGTTGCGGAACAGGTGCGCGCCCTACTGGAGCAAAAGGCCCTGGAGCGCCGGGTGACCATCGACGTCGCGGGCTTGTCCGACGCCCCTGCGGTGATTGCCGACCCGGGGCGGCTGGAACAGGTGTTCCTCAACCTGATGGACAACGCGATCAAGTACACGCCTGCCGGAGGCTCAGTCACACTCAGTGCCGAGGCCGAGGGTGACCAGGTGCGCATCGTCGTGAAGGACACCGGCACGGGAATCCCGCCCAGCGATCTGCCGCGCATCTTCGAGCGTTTTTACCGGGTCGACTCCGCCCGCAGCCGGGAGGAGGGGGGGACCGGTCTGGGGCTGGCGATCGTCAAGCACGTGGTCCAGATGATGGGTGGCTCGGTCGGCGCGGAGAGCTCGGGGAAGGGCTCCAGCTTTTACGTCACCCTGAAGCGCGGCTGAAACTGCCCGGCACAGCCCGGATAATCAGGCCTGCGGCAACTTGAAAGCCGGTCTTTCACTACGCGAGGTGTGCACGATGAAGGAGCTTATAAGAAGTCAGTTTGACGCGGAACTGAACGATGTTCGTGCCAGGCTCCTGGAGATGGGCGGGAAGGTCGAACTCATGATCGCCAACTCCATGACTGCCCTGGTGGAGCGCAATTCGGCCCTCGCCGAGAGGACCATTCTCTCCGACCTCGAAATAAACGCCATGGAACTCGAGATCGACCGGAAGTGCCTGCACATCCTGGCGCGGCGCCAGCCCGCGGCGAAGGACCTCCGTTTCGTTACCCTGGCGCTCAAGATCGTCACCGACCTGGAGCGGATCGGCGACCAGTGTGCCAGTATCGCGAAGCACGCCCTGGAGCTGAACCGGGAAGCCCAGCTCAAGCCGTACATCGACCTGCCGCGCATGGCGGAGGCCGCGAACAACGCGGTCCGGGATGCCCTGGACGCCTTCGTGCGCGGGGACGCGCAGTCTGCCGCCCGGGTCCGCCAGGCGGACGGTTTCGTCGACGAGTTGAACGAGCAGCTGCAGCGGGAACTTTTGACCTTCATGATGGAGAACCCGGCGACTGTCGGGCGCGCCATGAGGATCAATTCCATCTCCAAGTATCTGGAGAGGATCGCCGATCATGCCACCAATATCGCCGAGATGGTCATCTTCATGGTGGACGGCAAGGACATCAGGCACACCAGCGCCTCCCCCGGGTAGGGGAACGGGAAAAATCGTCCCGGCTCCGACGAAGTTCACCAGATCTCTACAAACATTTAGACTGACTGCAACGAAGCCGTAACTCTCCTGGTCCATAATGCAAGAAAAACAGGAGAGATTATGCACAGATCGGTTCTTCCCTTCGTCAGGAAAACCCTGGTCGGCCACCCGGCACTTCTGGGAGCCGCTACCGCAGCCACCGGCCTGCTGCGCCAGATGTCCATCAAGCCCTTCACCCCGAGAAAGAGAACCCGGGAATTCCAGCTCAAGGACCGCGTGACAAGCCTCCATGCTTGCCGGGCCCAGCTTTTCAAGGAAAAGGGTTCCGGCTTCATCCCGACGGTCGTGGTGGGGGGATTCGTGCCCGATGCCACCGAGCAGGTCGAGTTCCAGCGTGCCCTCTTCAGGGAATACGGCAGCATCTACTACCTTAACTACCCGCGCCACGGTTTCTCCTCGGAGATGTTCTTCGCACAGCTGGCGGATCTGATCGAGGACCTCAACAACCGCGACCAGCGGCCGATACTGTTCGGCGTCAGTTTCGGCTGCGGCCTGCTGGCCCAGTTCCTCCAGCAAGAGGGCTCCACCGGCACCCTCAGGATCAGGGGGGTCGTCATGACCAGTCCGGTCCTTTGCACGGAAGACCTGATCCGTCCCGACCACGACAAGGTCGGCGGCGTCAGGATGCTGGAAAGCAACCTGCGCAGGATCATCAAGGCCGGGCCCGACGGCGGCGAGATCCTGGGCCGCCAGATCGAGCGGGCTCGGCGCTGCTTCCAGTCACTTTTCGAGACGGGGGCCCAGAACCGGGTGCTTTCCAGCCAGCACCTCTCCATCAAGAAGAAGATCATGCAGGTTATCGAGACTACCCCCGCCGCCGGCGGCTACCAGCGGGTGCTGGCACTGGAGCAGTTTGCCCGGCCCGACGGGGCGCGTCCCATCTTCACCGGGCCGGCTCTGACGCTTCTGGCCGAGGATGAGGAGAATCTGCTGGTTCCCAGTTCGCCCACCCTCGCGATGCTGAACCACCCGGACCGGAAAAAGGACCTCTTCCCGCGCGGCGTGCTGTGCAAGGTCAGGTCGCGGACTCCTGGAGACGCTGTGGCGCATGCCTCGCTCATCTTTCACCACCACTGTTACAACCCCCTGATCAGGTCCTGGTACGAGAACCTGCAGGCTCCCCGACTCATAGCGGCGGTATGATGAACTACGGAAATACCCTAAGGAGCGCCACCTTTCCTCTGCTGGACCGGCTGTTGAAAAGCGGAGCGGCCCTCAACGCGGCCCGCTTCGAGTCCCGGGACCCGATGGCCTCCCAGCGCCAGATTTTCTCCTGGCTCCTCTCCCGCGGGGCCGGAACCAAATTCGGTGCCGACCACGGGCTGGCCGAACTGGCGTCCCTGCCGTTTCCCGAGGCCTACCGGCGTTACCGGGCGCAGGTCCCCATCAGGACCTACGACGATTTCTGGAGGGACTATTTCAGCCGGTGTGCCGGGAAAGGGGAGGGTGGAGCGGGCCTGCTTTTGGAGAACGTCACCTGGCCGGGACGCATCCCGTTTTTCTGCGAGACCTCGGGAACGACGGCGCCCAGCAAATTCATCCCGTTTTCCCGCGAGATGTTTGCCGCCAACCGTCGCGCCGCCCTCGACCTTTCCTCCTGTTACCTGAACGCCAACCGCCGGAGCCGCCTTTTCCAGGGAAAGCTCCTCTACATGGCTGGTAACACTGAGCTTTCCGACCTGGGGAATGGCGTCAAAAGCGGCGACATGAGCGCCATAACGCTGCGTTACCGTCCGAGCTACCTGAACCCGTTCATAGCGCCCGATGCGGCGACCGCCGCGCTTCCCTGGGAAGAGAAGCTGGAAAAGCTGGCGCGTCTGCTCCTTGCCGACCCCGGCATCAGGGGGATTTCCGGGGTCCCCCCCTGGATCATCCTGCTCCTGAAGCGCTGCGCCGAACTGGGGGCGGCCCCGCTTGCCGAGCTGCTCCCCAACCTGGAGCTCATCATCCACGGCGGCACCAGCATGAAGCCGTACCGGCGCGAATTCGGCGAGCTCTTCCCGGGTAAAGCTCCCAACTACCTGGAACTGCTCCCTTCCTCCGAGGCGTTTATGGCCTTTCAAATTTTGGGGGAGGAGCAGATGCGGCTTTCCCCGTACTACGGGGTTTTCTTCGAGTTCGTGCCCTGCGAGGAGCTCGACGACCGGGGACGCCCTGCGCCGGACGCGCCCTGCGTGCCACTGGAGGAGATTGAAACGGGCAGGCGTTACGCGGTCATACTCTCCACCTGCGCCGGACTCTGGCGCTACCATATCGGCGACACCATCCGCTTCAGCTCCCGTGACCCGCTCTTCATCGAGTTCACCGGGCGCGACAAGTTCCTGGACCGCTTTGAGGAGAAGGTGACTCAAGGTGAGGTGGAAGAGGCCGTGGCAGCCCTGAACCGCTTAGCCGGGATCGAGGTCCGGGAGTTCATCGTCGGCCCACGGATAACGGAGCGGCGCCATCTCTGGGTCCTTGCCATGGGCAATCACCCTGCAGGGTGCTCCATTGATCTGGCGGGGCACCTGGACCGCGCTCTGGTTGGCATGAATGCCGACTACCGGGCGTTCCGCGCCCAGGGGAGGATCAACCCCCCCCAGGTTCTGGTCGTGGCGCAGGACCAGATTTACCGCTGGTCCAAGGAGGTGCGTGGCAAACTGGGCGGTCAGAGCAAGATCCCGCACATCGATCCGACCTTGGAAGGCGAGCTGGTGGCCAGCCTGGTTGAATTCTCCGGTCTGCGCCTTTGAATCAGAACCGATACCCCACACCCCCCAAAATGACGTCGGTGTCGCGCTCGTAGCTGGTGACGACCCGGTTCCAGGTGGCGCGCACGGCCCAGTGCGGCGTGAGTCGATAACTGCCGGTCAGGGCTAGGATTCCGGAGAGGAATCGGTCTGCTCCCGGGCCCTGGAAGGCGTTGTGGTAGCGGCTCAGGTTGAAATAGGCGCCTGCGCCTGCGCCAACGCTCAGGGCGTCGTCCAGGAGATCCTGGGTAACCCAGAGCTGCGTCATCACCCCGTCGCGCCGCACCAGCCTGTTGTCGCCCTCGTAGAGTCCCGATACGGTCCAGTCTATATGCCGCGAAAGGTAACGCCGGTACTCGACGGCCGCGGCGATGGATTGCTGGGAGTCAAAACTGTTCACGATGGTCCGGCCCATCAACAAGGTGATTTCGTTAGGCAGCTTGCGCTCAGACCTGGCCGCCTTGGCGTCGAGCGGCTCCAGGTTCGGCTCGAAATGGTAGCCGATGCCCGCCAGGGCAGAGACTGAGTCGAAGCCACTGGGCCCCTTGACCCAGTTGCTGCGCAGCTCCAGGAGCAGGTTGTTCTCCATGTGCCAGGTGGCCGCTGCGCTCATCATGGCCTTCCAGCCATGGTCGTCGGTAAATCCGCCGGGCGAGGAGGCCGACGTGGTGTCCAGGAAAAAGTAGGGCCCCACGCCGCCGGCGACGGTAAGCCGGTAGTCCAGCAACTCGGCGCGGGTCCAGAACTGGGCCGTGTAGCCGTCGCGGTGGTGCCCCTTGAAATGTCCCTCGTTCAGATAGGATACCCCGGCAGCGAGATGCTTCAGCAGGTCCTGGCGATACTCAAGTTGCCATGAGTAGGAAAGGTCGGTCGGAGACGAGGAGCGCACCGCGCCTCCCAGACCGTAGATCTCGCTGGCTCGTGCCGGTGACGCTGCTGCGGCAATTGCCAGGGCTGTCAGGGCGCAGCATAATGCTGCGCGTTTAAGCGGTCTCATGTTTGCCCGTCCTGGAATCTGTTTTTTGCTGCTCGTGCACTACTTCCGTTGCTGTGGGCCCGGTAGCAGTCCCCGGGACTTTTTTCAAAAGAAAGCCCTCCCGGACTGGGAGGGCCTGAGGTACGGGCGGGGATCCGGAATTCGTTCCTGATCTCGCTTGCGCCTTTTCGGCTAACTCACTTTGAGCCGCGCCTCTGCGGCCTGCCAGTTGATGTTTTGGAAAAATGCGCTGATGTAGTCGGCTCTCTTAAGGCCGTAGTCGGTCAGGAAGGCGTGCTCAAAGACATCCATGACCAGAATCGGAAGGCAGCAGGCAGGGTGTCCCACGTCATGCTCGTTGATCCAGACATTTTGCAGTCTGCCGGTGACCAGGTCCTGGTAAAGGATGGCCCAGCCGATGCCGCGCATGGCACCGGTAGCCTTGAAATCCAGCGCCCACTCGTCGTAGCTGCCGAATTCCTTGTGAATCTGGGCCGCGAGCTTGCTCTCTGGATTGATGGGCGTTTTACCGCCCAGGTTCTCAAAATAGCATTCATGCAGGCGCATGCCGTTGAATTCCCAGCCGTAACGGCGCTTTAACTCGGAAAACTCCGGGGTTGCACCTTTAGTTTCCTTGCGCATACGGGCGAGCGTATCTGCGATGGTATTGGTATTGGTTACGTAGCCCTGGTACAAGGTGAAATGATTTTTGAGAAGCGTCTCGCTGAATCCCGCCATGCCGATGAGTTTGCTGTAGTCTTTGGTTTCGAACGCCGTCATAACTCTCTCCTTGATGTTGGTTTATGAACGCCAGATTCCCCTCATGCCTTTCACTCTCATCCTTCCGGTCTCAGGGGCACGCTTTACTGCTTCCTGGTCTTGGGGTCTGCCCAGGAATCGTAAGCCTTGCTGCGTGGCCGGAAATGGTCAATGCCACTGTGGCAGGTATGCCTCTGTCTGTCGAATGTGACTATCTCGCCAAATTTTACACGCATGGCGGTTAGTGTCAATTAACAATATGTGCAGCAGGGTCGATATGTCTCTGAAAGCAGCGAACGGTGGATGGGGCGAGGGCGCTATGGCAGCCCGCTGCGTGAGCGGGCTGCCTTGGATGCGGATGCCTAAAGCTTGCGGAGTAGGGGAACTCTGGGAGGTACCATGCCCGGCGGGACGAGGCGGCAGTCCGCGGTCAGGTGAGGAGGTGGCTAAAAATCGTACTTCATGCTCAATCCGGTCATCTCTTTGCTAACGGACGGCATGATGGTGAGCCGGTTTGCCAGCTTACTGCCATCTTCCTTGTGGAAACTCAGTACCGCCTTGCTGACGAAGTATCCCAGGGCCGCGCCAAAGAAGGCGTCCGAGGCCCAGTGCTCGTTACTGTAAATGCGGGACAGCCCAGTGAGGGTCGCCAGTCCGTAGGCCAGGGGGGGGACGTACGCGTTGTCCTGGTATTCATTGGCAAACACCGTTGCGATGGAAAAGGCGCTTGCTGTGTGTCCTGAGCAAAAGGATACGTTTTTCAGGCTTAAATGAGGGCCGTCCCAGGTGGTGGGCGCATCGCCGGTATTGGGGCGATGGCGCTCTGCGAGCATCTTGAGGCCGGAGGTCGCGATGCCGGAAATGGCGTAGCTTTCCAGGGCGAGCAGAGCTGTCCGGCGCGCCTTGTGGTCGTCGGCCAGGTAGCCGTACAGGTAAAAGGCGCCGACCGGAGGTAAGGTGTAGAGCCCGTTGCCGAGGTCGTTGCCGACCGTGGCGAACCCGGAGGCGACGTGACTTTGATGGCTTTGGGCGAAGTTCTTCACGTTTTGGTCCACCAGGAAAAGGCTGGAGGTGACACCCAGCACGACGCCCAGCTTGAGCCAGTCTTTGGCTTCCCAGTGCAGCGGTGCGGCGACAATCTTCCCGGTGTCGACGAAGTATCCCTTGAGGTATTTCAGGTTGATACTGTCAACATCGCTGGTGGCAACATCCACTGGCTTGGGATCCCGATTCTCCGGTGACGTGACGACGACTGATGCCGTCGACGAGGTTGGTTGGTTCAAAGGTTCTGCGGAGACAGGAAGGTTGTAGAGGGCGGTACTTAGAAAAATGATTCCGATAGTGAGTTTTTTTACCATGCAAAAGCTGACCGAGAATGCGAGTTCATGCTATCTCCCTAATGATGCCTCTAGTCCTTTCATTTTAATAATGCATCGGCATGATAATCCTTAGTCTTGAGATAAAACAACTGTATTACAGTTATTTATAGTTAATTGTTGGCGTGCTGCTTCAAGGTTTGCCTCCCTGCTGCGCGCAAAAGACATCTTGGAAACCAAGGGGTGCTGGGGTTGGGACAACGGAGTGCACCGGTAAGCGGGTACGCCGGTAAGTATGGTTCGAAGGTGGGCGAGGCATGGCGGGTAAATCAACCTTTAAAATTGGCCGATTGTGTGCTAGTATCGCGACAAATTAGCTGCTTATTGCCTCCGAAGCGGCCAATCCTCTGCCTTTTTTGACAGATCTTGCCCGATTCGGACTCCCAGAAGAAATTCACCTTGCATAAATGTCGCGCTCAGACGATAGCAAACCGCGCGTTGCATGCTACTACAACAGACGACCGCAACTAGCAGGTCGCTGAAAGTCTGTATCAGGAGGAATACGTTGAATATTTACATCGAATGCTTTGTCATGATCCCCTTTGTTATCGTGAGTTTGCAGTTTTACTCTTGGATAGTATCATTGGAAGGCGAAGAAAAACAAAAGCACTGCAAAGCCCTCGGTATCACCTACACCACCTTGGGTACCGTCGGTTTCATGTTCAGGTCGCTTCCGCTTGCCATTGTCGGCATGATTCTCTTTATGCTCGGTATGCGCCTCATTGCCCATGGTCTGGACCGTCTCAACAAGTCCGTTTTCATCGACCGTTACGACAAAGACAGATAAACCCTCCAGGGGCTTTTGCCAAAGCCCATCATCTTTTGACCTGTTCAGGACTCCCCCGCGGGATAAAGCATCCGCAGGACATTTTTCTTGCACAATCCCGGAGTAGGGTCGCCCTTGCCTAACCCCACCTACACCGGGAAAGGGGGGCAACCGGCCATTACCGCGGCGGGAATTGCTGCCTGCCTCGCGGCCGGGATCCGGGCTCGCCTGGCCCCGGAAGTACGACACTATTCAAACCATATAAAATAAGCCGCAGCGCAAAAGGGTGGTTTCCGTGAAAAAAATTGCAGGTATCGCCGTCCTGGTGCTGGCCCTCCTGGGGACGGCCGGCTATTTCTATTTCAAGCAGCCGGCCAAGCCCCAGTACAAGACGCTCAAGGTCGAAAGGGGTTCCATCGTCTCCACCGTCTCAGCCACGGGCACCATCAATGCCGTCGTCACGGTCCAGGTCGGCACCCAGGTTTCCGGCACCCTGTCAAAACTCTACGTCGATTTCAACTCTCAGGTCAAAAAGGGCCAGCCGATCGCCCAGATCGATCCGGCACTCTTCGCTTCCGCGGTGGAGCAGGCGCGCGGCAACGCGCTCAGCTCTGCAGCCAACCTTGGCAAGGCCCGGGTGACCCTGGCCGATACCAAGCGGACCCTGGGCCGGAACAAGCTGCTCCTGGAGCAGGGCATCGTCTCCCAAAGCGACCTGGACGCGGCGCAAACCGCCTACGATGCGGCGCTCACCGGTGTCGACTCCGCCCAGGCGAGCGTCATGCAGGCGAGCGGCGCCCTGAAGCAGGCCGAGACCAACCTGCAATACTCGACCATCAGGTCGCCGGTGGACGGCATCATCGTGTCGCGCAACGTGGACGTCGGGCAGACCGTGGCGGCCTCCTTCCAGACGCCGACCCTGTTCACCATCGCGCAGGACCTGACCAAGATGGAGATCGACACCAGCGTGGACGAGTCCGACATCAGCCGGCTCAAGGTCGGCCAGCCCGCGAGCTTCACCGTGGACGCCTACCCGGACCAGCTCTTCACCGGCACCGTCATCCAGATCAGGAACGCGCCCATCGTCACCCAGAACGTCGTCACCTACGTGACCGTCATCGGCGTGAGCAATAAGGACCTGAAGCTGAAGCCCGGAATGACGGCCAATGTCGCGGTGCAGACCCAGAAAAAGGATGACGTGCTGAAGATCCCCAGCGCCGCCCTCAGGTTTAAGCCGAAGCCGGGCAAGGATGACAAGGGCAAGGAGGAAAAAGGGAAGGAGGAGAAGAGCGCCCGGGCCGAGCAGGAGCAAAAACCGGGACCTCCCGGGACGGCTGGTGCCGCTGGCGGCAGGGACGCCAGGGGGGCGACCGCAGGCGGCGCCGCCAAGGGCGGGCAGGGCGGCCACCCGGTGGGGGGGCAGAGAAAGGGCGCCAGCCAGCGGGTCTATCGCACCAAGGCGGACGGCTCACCGGTCGGTGTTCCGGTCATGACCGGCATCTCCGACGGCGGCTTCGTGGAACTGGTTTCGGGCGAGTTGCAGGAAAACGACGAGGTGATCGTCGAGCAGGTCACCCCGGGCAAGAAGTCCGGGCCGCTCGGCTCGCCCATGGGACCGAGGTTTTAGATGGGCGAGGTCGTGCTGCTCAGGGAGGTCGCCAAGGTCTACATCATGGGCGAGGAGCGTGTCGAGGCGCTAAAGGGGGTCTCCTTCAGCGTGAGCTCCGGAGAGTTCGTCTCCATCATGGGCGCCTCGGGAAGCGGCAAGTCGACCTGCATGAACGTGATCGGCTGCCTGGACGTGCCCTCCTCCGGCGCCTACCTGCTGGACGGGGTGAACGTCGGTGAGCGCTCCAACAACGAGCTCGCCGAAATACGCAACCGCAAGCTCGGCTTCGTGTTCCAGGGGTTCAACCTGCTGGCCAGGACCACCGCCCGGGAAAACGTCGAACTCCCCCTGGTCTACGGCCGCCTCCCCGCCGCGCAAAGGAAGGCCCGGGCCCTGGCGGCGCTGGACCGGGTGGGGCTCACCGGCCGGGAGAACCACTACTCGAACCAGCTCTCCGGCGGGCAGCAGCAGCGCGTCGCCATCGCGCGCGCCCTGGTGAACGAGCCGTCCATCATCCTCGCCGACGAGCCGACCGGCAACCTCGATTCCAAGACCACCGTGGAGATCATGACCATTTTCCAGCAGCTGAACAGCCAGGGGATCACCATCATCATGGTCACCCACGAGCCCGAGGTCGCCGCCTTCACCGGGAGGCAGATTATTTTCCGCGACGGCCTGGTGGTGAGCGACAGCACGAGTGCGCCCAGGTCCGCTGCGCCGCTTCCGGAGGCCGGGCTATGAGCACCTTCCTGCAAAGCCTCCTGATCGCGGTGCGTGCGCTTCGGGTGAACAAGATGCGCGCGCTCCTCACCATGCTCGGCATCATCATCGGCATCGCCGCGGTCATCGCCATGGTTGCCATCGGCGCGGGTGCCTCCAAGATGATTGCGGACCAGATCTCCAGCATCGGGAGCAACCTGCTGCTGGTCATCCCGGGCTCCATGACCAGCGGCGGCATGCGCAGCGGCAGCGGCTCCTCCCAGACCCTCACCTACGACGACGCCAGGTCCATCAAGGCCGAGTGCCCTTCGGTCGCCGAGGCGGCGCCGACGGTGCGCGGCTCGGGCCAGGTGGTGTACGGCAACCAGAACTGGTCCACCGTCCTCAACGGGGTGACCCCGGAGATGGTCGTGGTGCGCGACTGGGCGCTCGCCGCCGGCCGCAACATCTCCCAGTCGGACGTGGATGGCACCACAAAGAATTGCTTGCTCGGGCAGACGGTCGCTGATAACCTGTTCGGCGCCGCGGACCCCATCGGCAAGCTCATCAGGATCAAGAAGATCCCCTTCACGGTGATCGGCCTATTGGGGCGCAAGGGGCAGTCCCCCCAGGGGCAGGACCAGGACGACGTCATCTACCTGCCGCTCAGGACCGCGCAGCGCAAGATCCTGGGGAGCCAGTTCCCCAACGCGGTCGGCGCCATCATGATCCAGGCCAGGAGTGCGGAGGTCCTCAAGAAGGCCGAGGAGGAGGTCACGGCCCTCCTGAACCAGCGCCACCGCATCGGCCCGAGCCGCGAGGTGGATTATACCATCAGGAACCTCTCGGAAATCCTCGCCGTCTCGGAACAGTCCTCCAAGGTCATGTCGCTGCTCCTTGGGTCGGTCGCCTCCATCTCGCTGATAGTCGGGGGGATTGGCATCATGAACATCATGCTGGTCTCGGTGACGGAGCGCACCCGCGAGATCGGCATACGCATCGCGATCGGCGCCAAGAAGCGCGACATCTTGCTGCAGTTCCTCACCGAAGCGGTGCTTTTGACCACCTGCGGCGGCATCATCGGCATGCTGCTCGGAGTCGCCGGGGCGCGTCTGGTCGCCACCCTGGTCGGCTGGCCCACGCTGGTCTCGCTGAACACGATAGTGATAGCCTTCGCCTTCTCGGCGGGAGTCGGCGTATTCTTCGGTTTCTACCCGGCCCGCAAGGCCGCGTCCCTGAACCCGATCGAGGCGCTGAGATACGAGTGAGGACGCGCCGCTGCGTGCTCCCTACTACTGTTAAGTCTTTGCACCATGCTCCCCCTCCCTTGACGGGAGGGGGTTGGGGGGCGGGTGAAGCTGCCAACGGAGTCCTAACTGGCGCCTTCCCCCTCACCCCGACCCTTCCCTTTGTCAGCCGAAGCCTTGGCGAAGGCTGAGGCCAGGGGGGAGGGAGACTTTGCTGCTCTATCTGTCCCTGAAAGGATTACCCCCATGAAGATGTCCAGGAAAATGCCCGCCGCGCTGGCGCTCGCCTTGGTGGTCGGCGCAGCCGTTCCCCTTTGGGCCCAGGAGCCACCCATCAACCTTTCCCTGAAGGATGCCATCCGGCTCAGCTTCGAAAGGAATCTCGACCTCAAGGTGGAGCTGTTCAATCCCGCCATCGCCGAGGCCGACATCCGCCGCAACCTCGGTGTCTACGATCCGCTTTTGAGCGCCGGGATAAGCTACAACCGGACCACCTCCGCAGCCGCCTTTCTCTTCACGCCGTTCACCTCCGAGACCTTCCTGGTCAACGCGGGGGTGAGCCAGCTGCTGCCGACCGGCGGGACCGTCGGCGTGACCGGGAATACCGGTTACCTGGCCAACTCCGACACCATCTATAACGACGGCTTCAGCGTCACCGTGAGCCAGCCGCTGCTGAGGAACTTCGGCAGGGAGGCGACCGAGCTCAATATAAACGTGGCCCGCTACACCAAGGAAGGGTCGCTGGCCCGCTTCACGACCAGGCTCTCCGACACGGTGGCACAGGTGCGTAACGACTACTTCAAGCTCTATAACCTGCGCGAGGAGCTCCAGGTCCAGAAGACCTCGCTCGCCCTGGCCAACAAGATCCTGGATGAGACCCGCGGCAGGGTGAAGGCCGGCGTGCTCCCCGCCATGGAGATCCTGAACGCCGAGTTCAGCTCCGCCAGCCGCGAGAAGGCGGTCATCGACGCGGATCGGGCGGTCCGGGACCAGCTGGACGTGCTGCGGCTCGAACTGCAGCTGGACGGGTCGCGCGACATCGTGCTGAGCGATCCCCCGACCACGGACTACTTCAGCGAGCCGGAGGCCGAGGCACTGGCCAAGGCCATCGCCAGCCGTCCGGAGCTTGCGGCCCAGCGGGTGACCCTGAAAATAGACGACCTGCAGCGCCGGGTGGCGCGGAACCGCACACTCCCTGACCTGAGCGTCAATGCCAACTTCGGTTTCGACGGCTTCGACCCGCGCTTCGCGGGCGGCTACGAGAGGACGCTCAAGGGTGACTACCCCGCCTGGGGTGTCGGGCTGCAGTTCAGCTACCCGCTCGGTAACCGTGCCGCGGAGAACGACTACATCAAGAGCCGCCTGACCCTGGAGCAGGCCCAGGCCCAGCTCTTGAGCCTGGAGTCCGGGGTCAGCAACGACGTGAGGTCTGCCCTGCGCCTGTTGCAGACGAGTTACAAGCAGATCGAGGTAACCGCCCGCGGCAGGGCCTACGCCGAGGAGCGGTTGCGCGCCTTCGAGAAGAAGAACGCAGTGGGACTCGCCACCACCAAGGATGTCTTCGACGTCGAGAACGACCTGGTGACGGCCAAGGGAAACCAGATCCAGGCGCTGGTCGATTACAACAACGCGATCACCGGGCTTTGGCACGTGACCGGGGAGCTTTTGGAGCGGCAGGGGATCAGGCTGGACCAGCACCAGGCCGACCCGCTCTATGAGCAGGCCAAAAAATAACCGGTGCCAACCCCGGGCTCGCCGGGTCCAACAGGACGGCTGAATGACGCAGCAACAGGAGCAGTCCAGCAACAGCACGCAGCAGGAGGAGCGCCGGGGGCTCTTCCGCGCGCTCTCCTACCGGAATTACCGCCTCTTTTTCTTCGGGCAGGGGGTCTCGCTGATCGGCACCTGGATGCAGCAGGTCGCCATGAGCTGGCTCGTGTACCGGCTGACCGGCTCCGCCTTGCTGCTCGGGACGGTCGGCTTCACCAGCCAGATCCCCACCTTCCTGGTGGCGCCCTTCGCCGGCGTGCTGGCCGACCGCTGCAACCGGCGCGGCCTGCTGCTGGCGACCCAGAGCCTCGCCATGACCCAGGCCTTCCTGCTTTCCTACTTCGTGCTGACCGGCTCCATCCAGGTCTGGCAGATCATCGCCCTGAGCCTGCTGCTTGGCATCGTCAACGGCTTCGACATCCCGGTGCGGCAATCCTTCGTCATCGACATGGTCGAGGAGAAGCAGGGACTCGCCAACGCCATCGCCCTCAACTCCTCCATGGTGAACGCCGCCCGCCTGATCGGCCCCTCCATCGCGGGGGTGCTGATTTCCCTGGTGGGTGAGGGGGCCTGCTTCCTGATCAACGGCTTCAGCTACCTGGCCGTGCTCCTCTCGCTGGCGGCGATGCGGGTGGCGGCACGGCCGGCGCGCGCCTCCCGGCGCTCCGTCCTGCAGGAGCTGCGCGACGGGGTGAGCTACGCCGTGCATTTTGTCCCGATCCGGGTGATCCTGCTGCTGCTCGCGCTGGTGAGCCTGATGGGTATGCCCTATGCCGTGCTGTTGCCGGTGTTCGCCAAGGAGGTGCTGCGGGGCGGCTCCCACACCTACGGCTTTCTGATGGCGGCCTCGGGCCTGGGCGCCTTCAGCGCGACCCTGTACCTCGCCTCGCGCCGCTCCGTGATCGGCCTGGGGAGGCTGATCGCGATATCCTGCGCCCTCTTCGGGGCCGGCGTCGCCTCCTTCGCGCTCTCCAACCGGCTCTGGGTCTCCCTGGCTGCCCTCGCGGTGACCGGCTTTGGCGCCATGATGCAGGTCGCCGCCAGCAACACCGTGCTGCAGACCATCGTGGACGACGACAAGCGCGGCCGGGTCATGAGCCTTTTCACCATGGCGTTCATGGGGATGACCCCCTTCGGAAGCCTGTTCGCCGGCGCCCTCGCCGCGCGCCTGGGCGCCCCCCTTACCGTCCAGATCGGCGGGCTCGCCTGCCTGTGCGGAGCGCTCCTCTTCGCCGCCTGGCTCCCGACCTTCAGGGAGAAGGTGCGCCCCATCTACGCACGGCTGGACCTGCTCCCCGAGTTGGCCAAGGGCATCCAGAGCGCCTCGGAGCTGAGCGTCCCGCCCAAGGAGCCCTAGGAATCGAAATCAGCTTGCTGAGGGTTCCCGGTATACTCATTGAATAGCTGCTCCTCCCAACCTCAATCGGCAGCACACTCATCGTGCAGCGATAAACCCACCGTCATTGCTGACGCATACTCTCATAGAACCGGGCAAACCCTGGTTGCCGTCACGCTTCGGCCGTAGCAACCGGCGGCACGGTGCCAATTGCTGACTCAGGGCCTGGTCTTCACGGAGTCATGATAGTCACCCCTGCCACAACCTGTTTGTCGCACAGTCAGTGCAGTGCCGTCCCGCGCCTGCCACAGGAAACAGCGCAAAGTTTTCTCATCTCGCCAAAGGTTCCGGGCTTTCAGGTTCTCGGAAAAAATGACGGCGCCGTTTGCCTCCTTCGGGAAGCAGGCTACAATTAGTGTACGGTAATGTTTCGGTTGGAGGTCGCTATGTCTGAGATCCGGTACGAGCATGTGCATCATATCAAGTTCGACGCGAGCCATGCCCGTTCTATTGACGATTTCATCAAGATATTCGAGGAGAACCTGTCACTTTTCAAACGCTGGGAGGAAAGGGGAATCAAGCTCGACCCTCACGGGGTCGGTAGCAGCTACGCCATCTTCTTCACCTACGATGAAGCCGTTGCCCGGGAAGAGGGGTTCGAGCGTTTTCGAACCGAAGCCGGCAACCAGCTGCCACGCCGCTGACCAGTCAGGGTTACCCGTCCCGCGCAGGGAATCAGCCGGCATCACTTGGGGGCCGGGGCGGTTTCCGGTTCGCCCGCGGGCCGGCATCGGGAGTGCCGCCATGAGCTCAAAGACAATGCCCGGGTCCGATCCGGTCTGGAACAGGCTTCATGATGAAGTCGTCGCCATGGCGCACTCCGAGGCCATGCTGGCAAGCTACCTGTACGCCGCGGTCCTGAACCACGGCAGCCTCGAGGCTGCCCTTTCCTACCTGCTGGCCGCGAAACTCGCCTCGCCCTACCTTTCCGCCATGTCACTTCGGGATGTCATCTTGCAGGCGCTGACCGACTCCGCCGCGATCCGGGAGGCGCTACGCAGGGATTTGAGCGCGGTGCTGGAGCGCGACCCGGCGGCCCGCGGCCTGGCGCAGCCCTTTCTGCACTACAAGGGTTTCCACGCGCTCCAGACGCACCGGGTCGCGCACTGGCTTTGGGGCAAGGGGCGGGAGCCTCTGGCGTGCTACCTGCAAAACCGGGTATCGGAGGTTTTCGCCGTGGACATCCATCCGGCCGCCCGCCTGGGCAAGGGGATACTGATCGATCACGGCACGGGCGTCGTCATCGGTGAGACCGCGGTGGTCGGGGATGACGTCTCCATGTTGCACGGGGTGACCTTGGGCGGAACGGGGAAGGAGAGCGGAGACCGGCATCCCAAGGTGGGTAGCGGCGTGCTGATAGGCGCCGGGGCCACGATCCTCGGCAACGTGAGGATCGGCAGCGGCTCCAAGGTGGCGGCCGGTTCCGTCGTACTGCACGAGGTACCGCCCCATGCGACGGTGGCGGGTGTTCCGGCGCGCGTTGTCGGTCGTCCCGCGACCCGGGAACCGGCACTGCAGATGGATCAGTGTCTGGAAACCGATTTCAACATCTAGCTCCGGCCGGGCTGCTGCGGGGAGGCCCCGGCCTGCGGGGCAATGGGGAAGGTGAGGGTGAACACGGTTCCGGTCTCCTGGGAGGAGACGAACTCGACGCGTCCCTGCAGGTATTTTTCGCTGAGCAGCTTGATGCCGTAGGTCCCCACGCCGCGCCCCGCCCCCTTGGTGCTGAAGCAGTTCCGGAACACCTGCGCCTGCACCTCCTTCGTCAGGACCCCCTCGTTGTGGCACCAAAGCACGATGTCGGTTTCCTGCCTGCGGCAGCCGAGGGTGACGGTCTCGCCGGGGTGCGAGGCTTCCAGGGCGTTCTTGAGCAGGTTGCCGAGGACCCTGGTCAAAAGCGCGCCGTCGCTTAGAAAGAGCAGCCCGGGCGTCTGCTCCCTGATGGCGATGCGCCGCCCCAGCCCCACTTCGGAGTTGCGGTACAGTACGGTCACCGATTCCAGAAGCTCGCGGACCAGCACCAGTCCAAAATCGACCTGCAGCTCGTCGTTCTCGGCCTCGAACAGGTCGCATTGCCCCTTGATCTCGCGCACCAGGATCTGGGAGGCCTGCCAAAGATCGTTTTTAGCCCTGTCGAAGTCGATGATGCCGCGCAGCAGCATGTCGGCGATCTGGTTCACGGTGCCGGCCGTGTTGAGGATGTCGTGGAAGAAAAGCCGCTCCAGCACCTGGCGCCGCTTGGCATGGCCGACGTCCGCCGCCACGACGAGGATGAACTGTCCCGGTTTCCAGCTTAAAGGAGAACCCCAGACCCTGAGATCGAGCGCGTTCGGTCCGCGGTTCGTTTGCCGCTGGATCTGGCACTCGCACGAGGTCGGGTTTCCTTGCATCGCCGCCAACACCGACTGCAGTGCCCCGCAGACGTTGCAAGCTTCGCCCGTGCCGCACCCTTTTTCCTCGCTCAGGGCCGTCTGGCAGGATAATGCCTCGCCAGGACGCATGCCGACCACCCCGATGGTCCCCTGTGCCGCGCAGAACTGCTCCAGGGTCTTGTTGGCAAAAAGAATCTGCCGGTTTTCGTTGAGGAGCATGACATAGCCAGGGAGCGCGTCGAGCAGCTCGCACAGGTGCTGTTCGGAGATCAGTGACTCGCGCTGCCGGTCTATCAGCTCCGGCGCCGCGCGATTTGCAAGGCTCTGGCTATCCATGGTGCCTCTCGGGAACGGCCGGTAAATACGATTAGCTGGTTCTAAGATTCTGACCGCTGCTATTCATTGTACCTTTTTTTCCGGGCGGTGCTAGTGCCGGGGTCGGTCGGGCTGCACCCCGGCGCCCGCCTGCGCGGTAGCGGCCGCCACCTCGCAGGCGCGCCCAGGCGCTCCAACCGCGGCCCGGCGCGCCGACTCCGGGCGCCGGCGGCTTTACGGCCGGCAAACTTTTCCTTTCAAGATGACGCCAAGATATGCCATACTTCGGCTGTCCCGGTGCCGCAGTTGGGCCGGCGGCCTGCGGTGCCGTGCCGGTTCCGGCATGCGCGCCGAGGCCGGGTGGCACCACCCCATCTCCGCAGATTCAAAGGCGAACCACATGTCAAAGCTGCACCGTTTTTCCCGCACCGAGCTCTTGATCGGATCCGCAGGCCTCAATCAACTTAAAGCAGCAACCGTTGCCATCTTCGGGCTGGGCGGAGTCGGCAGCTACGCCGCCGAGGCCCTCTGCAGGGCGGGGATCGGCCGCCTGGTCCTGGTCGATTTCGACGACATCTGCCTCACCAACGTTAACCGGCAGCTCCATGCCATGGACGGCACGGTCGGCAAGGCCAAGGTGGAGGTCATGGCCCAGCGTCTGCGTCTGATTAACCCCGACGCCGAGATCGTCCCTTACCAGGACTTTTACGAGGCCGGGAACAGCGAGTTCCTGCTGTCCGGCGACTTCGACTACGTGGTGGACGCCATCGACCACATCACCAGCAAGCTGCACCTGATCCGGACCTGCCGGGGCAGGAACATCCCGATCATTTCCAGTATGGGCGCCGCCGCCAAGCTCGACCCCACCCAGATCATGGTGGCTGACATCTCCCAGACCAACAAGTGCCGCATGGCCCGCTCGGTCCGCAAGCTGCTGAAGAAGCAGGGTATCGAGCGCGGGGTCAAGGTGGTCTTCTCGACGGAGGAGTACCGGGAGCAGCAGGTGCAGGCGGGTGGCTGCAAAGACAACTGCATCTGTCCCAACCAGGGCGACCAGCGCTTTTCCTGCGAACACCGCCGGGTGGTCCTGGGAAGCGTCTCCTTCATCCCCTCCATCTTCGGGCTCACCATGGCCGGGGTCGTGGTGAACGACCTGCTGGCGAGCCAGTCCGGCCGGGAGCCCCAGGGGCTCTAGGCCGGCTCCCGCAGCGGCCAGCGCGGCAGGCAACAAAAAAGGGGGGATTCTTTAATAAAAGAATCCCCCCTTTAGTTTAGCCCGTCTGAGCCTGCTTGCCGCTGCCAGCCGGCAAACCCGGCGGCAGGTTTAAATGTTGAGCAGCGGGCGCAACCCCTTGTACCTTTTGCCGGCGATTTGCAGCTCGTTCATGATTTCTTCCGGCATGCCCGACTTGAAGGTCTTTACCGCCTGCTTGTATTCCACATCGAGCTTCCCGGTGTTCTCGACGAAGGTCTGCAGGGAGTTCCCGGGAGCGAGCACCTGGGAGCGCAGCTTGTTGTACACCCCCTCCAGCTTCGCCAGCCTCTCGTTGCACTGGGCGAATTTTCCTGGCGCCTGGACCAGGTTGGGCTTGACCCCGTCGAGCTTGGTTTTGATGATGTCGAGGTCCTTCTCGTCTTCGAGGCTTGGGCGCGGTTTGTAGGGCTGCGCCGCATCCGTCTTGGATTTCCATTCCACGGCAATCTTCTCGCCCGCCTTGAGGCTCTTGTCAACGCCGAGCTGAACGCAGTAGGTCGCCAGGACGAAGTTCCTCAGGAAGGTCTTCTCTGCCTGGTTCTTGAGGTAAAAGAATGTTCCGGCGCCGACCAGTGCGACCACCACCAGCGTGCTGACCGCGATGGTCCGCATCCTGGAATTCTTCGGGGCCGCCGAAACAACGGGTCTTGCCTGGGCCTCCGGCTGCAGCGAGCCCAGGGAGGGAAGGACGTTAACCGGTGCGTTGACGGCCCTGTTGGACTTGGGGAAGGGGCTCCCCTTCAGCTTCACCTTTTTGTCGGCCTTGCGGGCCCGCTTGCGGCCCAGGCTTACCACGAGGTAGTCGGGGAACTGCGCTCCGCAGCTCGGGCAGTGCATCTGTGCGCCCAGCTCGTTGCCGCAGGGCGCACAGGAAATCTCGCCGGTTTTGTGCAAGGCCCTGGCGCCGAAGGATTCCCTGTAGACGGAGAAGCGGGCGTTGCAGGCGGGGCACGCCGCCGAGGTCCCCGTTTCCGTGACCTCGGGGAGGTCGAGTTCTATCTTTGCATGGCATTTAGGGCAGGTACAGTTCATAAATTTTTTACCTTCTCAAAAAGGACTGTCCATAGCAGCGTTGGCGTGCTGCGGCTAGTTTCAAGGGAAAGGAAGCTGGCAGAGGGGGCCTTGGGCCGAACCGGCCGGGCCTTAGAAGTTCCGTGCCAAACCGACGTAGGCACCTTCTCCCGCGCGCACGATGTCGTCCTTGTTCACTGCGCCATCGAAGTCGCTGGTCAGGTCGGTCGCGCCGTCCATGCCTTGGCTGTACAGGTCAAAATCCGAGTTGGCGAATTCGGTCGCGATGCTGCGGCGTGCTGCCCCGCCCTTGGCGATATTGGCGTACACATAGGGTCGCCCCCAGGGGTCGAGCATGGTGGCAAGGCCGACATCGCTCAAGGTGTCCGGGAGGGTTCCCCGGTCGGCTGCGAAAGCACTGATGGTCCCTTCAAAGCCGCGGATCTCTTCCATGGCTCGCGTCTCGCGTGCCACGTCTTTGATCCTGCCGTAGGTCGGAATGGCCATGGTGGATAAGACGGCCAGAATGACCAAGACAATCAGCAGCTCGATGAGAGTAATCCCCCGATTGTCGCGCGTAAGCAAACAACGATTTCGAAAGGCTGAGCAGCGGATTGAACAAGTTGCTGAATTCTTGTTACTCATAGAGGTTTCTCTTTTGTCGTCATGTGGACTCTTCAAGGGGTATGGTCCCCTCTGACCCAGCCTTTGAATCCCGAGATCAAGGCTAAATGAATAACAACCAGATTATTTGTCCGGGCCTACTGCCGTGACAGTATGCTTCAGGGGGAAATGACGACCTCAAAAGCCGACGCCTGGTGCTGAAATCGATGGCGCAAGGACTTTGCTGGGAGCCACTATATATCACCTTCCAGGTGGTTGCAATATTAAATTGAGCATTTTCAGATATTTGAGACTGGCAGGCCGGCGTCGATTTAGTGCTTCGAAGGGGTTCGGAAAACGACTGTTCGCTTAGGGCGCTTGAGCGGCGCAGGAAGGCCCCGCAACGGGATGGTCTACCGGTCGCGGGCCGGAGCAAAAGGCGTCGAGGCGCCCGCGCCTTGCCGCGCCGGCTGCGGCCCCTCCAGCATTTTCCGCAGCTGCAGGGCGTTACGGACCGCCTGCCCTGCATGGCAGTTGTTGAACATGACGAAGGTCATGCGCGCCCTTTCGCTAAGCTGCTGCGCCGTCCGGAGCAACTGCGCCAGCTCCTCCTCCTGGTAGAGGTAGTCGTAGCGCGGGGTCGCGTGGCTGAGCCAGTTCTCCGCGTTGCGGCCGTGCAGCCGCAGATAGGCCATGGCGCTGGTAATTTCCGGCAGGAGCGGGGCAGTGGCGAGGCTGCCGTATTGCGGCTCGTCGCAGGTTATGTAGGTTATCCGGTGCTGCCGCAGGAAGTCCAAGACCGTCCCCGCGTGGTGGTGGGTGAGCCAGCTGCCGTGTCTGAACTCCACCGCGATGGGAAGCCCGGCCATCAGCTCCTTGCAGTACAGGATGTAGTCCAGGTTGGCATGTTTGAAGCCGAACCAGGGCGGGAACTGGAATACGATGAAGCCGAGCCGGTGCGCCGCCCGGAGCGGCTGGCAGGCCTCGACGCTGGCCTGGGCCAGCGCCTTCAACAGGACCGGGTCCGAGACCTGGACACTTTCCAGGTCCCGGTCGGCCGCCGGAAGCAGCCCGCGCAGCTCCGGGGGGAGGGACCTCGGGTCGATGCCGTGGCCGGTGAGGGCGCCGTAGGCCTTGAGGTGGAACAGGAAGCCGGGCGGGGTGCGCTCGGCCCAGGCCGAAACCATATGCGAGGTGGGGATGGCGTAGAAGCTGCTGTCGACCTCGACCGTGTCGAAGTGGCCGGCGTAGTACCTGAGGCGCTGTTCCGGCGAGCTCACCCCTTCGGGATAAAAGCTGCCGCTTTCGATGAGGCTTTTTTCGGCCCAGGAGCAGGTGCCGATGCGGATGACTCCACGCTGCATGGTTTTCCTCCCGTCCTGGTCCTGCTCCGGTCAAGTCTAGCCGATGCAGCGCGCCTTGGAAACCCTTGCTGCCGGTAAATGCTGCCGGCCCCGCAACATACTTGCTGCTATTGAACGGCAAACGTGGTAGGTGTCGACCTACTCTACTACACTTTTCTCCGGCAGGTGCCATGGACAGATCATCACGTAATCGACTCAATCACCGGCATCTGCCGCTTTTCGCGGGGGACACCCTGTTCGACGCCATCGCACGGGCGGTGTGCCGCGCCGGGTGTCTGCCGCGCAAGGAGCTCTACGAGGCCTGGGAGGTGGCGCGCCGGGTGCACCGCCGCTTCCGCGGGGGGAGGGTGGTGGACCTCGCCTCCGGGCACGGCCTGCTGGCGCAGATACTCCTGCTCATGGACGCGAGCGTGCCTGAGGCGCTCGCCGTGGACCGCCGCATCCCCGAGAATGCGGTCCGGTTGGCAGCTGAGCTGCAAGCTGCCTGGCCCGGCCTGGCGGGACGCTTCGCCTTCCTGGAGGGGGATCTCGGGGAGGTCGCTTTGCACGGCAGCGACCTGGTGGTCTCCGTGCATGCCTGCGGGGGGCTGACCGACCTGGTGCTGGAGCGCGCGGCCGCGGCGGGAGCCCGGGTGGCGGTGCTCCCCTGCTGCCACGACCTGGCCGCCTGCGACACCGGCGGCCTGCAGGGCTGGCTGGACGGCCCGCTTGCGGTGGACGTCACCCGCGCGGCCCGGCTGCGCTCGCACGGCTACCAGGTCCACGCGCAGCTCATCCCCGGCGACATAACGCCGAAGAACCGCTTGCTGATGGGGGAGCTTAGGTGACTACATCATGGCGCCCAGGGCGTAGTTGATGATGGAAAGGACCAGGCTGAAGAGTAGCGCCCACCAGAACCCTGCCACGACGAAGCCCGGCACGATGGCGCTGGTCAGCAGGATAAGCAGTGCGTTGATGACGAAGGTGAGTAGCCCCAGGGTGAGGATGTTGAGGGGCAGGGTGAGCAGCAGCAATAGCGGCTTGATGAAGGTGTTGACGAGTCCCAGGACGAGGGCGGTGACCAAGGCGGCAAAGAAGCCGGAAAGCCGCACGCCGGGCAGCAGGTAGGCGGTGATGACGATGGCGACGGCATAGACCAACCAGTGGACGAGCAGGCTCATGAGGTTTCCTCCGGGGCGGTTTCGCGGCCGGGGCCGCGGCAGAAAGGGGCGCCGGCGATGAGCGGGCGCCCCTGAAAGTATACCCCAATGGGAAATATGGCAAGCGCGCCGGAAGATGCCGCTTATGACTTGTCCCCCCTATGACAATAGGGGGGAAGCTGAACGTAGTGAAGCAGGGGGGTGTTTGCCGGGCGGAGAACCCCCCTGTCTCGCTGCGCGAGCCTTCCCCCCTGCTTCCCAGGGGGGACACAACGGTGGGGAATGACGAACCTTACCGGCCGGCTGCTGCGACAGGGAGGTGCATGTCATGCAGCTCCCGCATCAGGGCGGGCGGGGCGCTCTGATCGTCGGCGTAGAGCCTCTTGATGCTGGTGAACTTCTCCAGGTGCGCCAGGAAAAGGTCCAGGAGCTCCGGATCGAAGAACGAGGCGCGCTTTTCCTTCATGAAACGTACCGCTTCCTGAATCGGGAAGGCCTTTTTGTAGGGACGCTCCGAGGTCAGGGCGTCGAAGATGTCGACGATGCTGACGATGCGCCCGTAGATGTGGATGCCGGTCCCGGAAAGCCCCCTGGGATAGCCGGTGCCGTCCCATCTCTCGTGATGCTGCTGCGCCACGATCTGGCCGACACTGAGGATCGGGTAGAGCTCGGCGTCGGAAAGGATCTTCCCTCCTATCTCCGTGTGCAGTTTCATGATGTCGAACTCGGCGGCCTCCAACTTCCCGGGCTTGAGCAGGATCTGGTCCGGTATCCCGATCTTGCCGACGTCGTGCAGCGGGGCGGCGTGGCACAGGATCTCGCATTCCTCACCGGAGAGCCCGGCAAGGCCCGCCAGCTCCCGCGCCATCTCGGCCACCCGGCGGATGTGCATCCCGGTGTCCAGGTCGCGGAATTCCGCGGCTCGTCCGAGCCGCAGGGAGATCTCGTATTCGGCGAGCCGGGACTGGTGCAGTGCCTGCTTGAGCGCAGCGGTTTTCTTGATAACCTCGGATTCCAGGATCTCGTTCATGTCCCGGGCCAGGTCGCTTAGCTTCTTGCTGTGTACGTGGTTCGCCACGCGCAGCCTGAGCTCCTCCGGGTTGTACGGCTTCGCCATGAAATCGTTGGCTCCCAAGGCCAGCGTCTTGATGATCTCGGACTTGTCGGAAGTTATCACGATCACCGGAATGTCGCGGGTGCGCTCGTCGGCTTTGATCTGTATCAGTGTCTCGAATCCGTCCATGACCGGCATTTCCAGGTCGAGCAGCACGATGTCGATACCGGGTGTCGACTCCAGGGCTGCCAGGGCTTCGACACCGTTGACGGCACCGATAAACTTGAAGGCACCGAGCCCCTCCAGCATCAGTTCCATCATCGCCAGGTTCATCTCTACGTCGTCTACCGCAAGTATTCGTATTTTTTCTGCCATCAGCAAACTCCCTTGTGAGGGGCTCCCCTTCGGGGGTGCCTTCCGCACCTGAAGGTAGTGGTAATTCGGATCGCGGGCTGCCGGCCGAGGTGGTTAATCCTCATGAGGTTTTCACCCTGCAGCCTACCTTGCATGCTATCGGGTTCCCGGGTGCTATTCTTTAGCACTTTAGGACACGCCACGAGCTATTGTTTGGTGAGCCTAAAACATTGTTCGCGCTCCTGAGAAAAAGGTTCCCTCCGCGCCATTCATCCAGGCTCTTTCGGGAGCCGCTCATAACCCTTTCTGGTAGGGCCCAAGCCGCATCACGACTGCATCTATATCAGTCAGCGCTCCGTTACAAAGCAGTTGACAGGGTGGCCAATACTCTAGTATATTTCGTCGACTTACTAATTAAAGCAATGAGGAACTATAGAATATGAAGGAAATACTTTCAGGCAACGAAGCGATTGCCCGCGGCGCTTATGAGGCGGGTGTCAAGGTGGCGTGTGCCTACCCGGGAACCCCCTCCACCGAGATTCTTGAAACCATCACCCGCTACCCCGAGGTGGACGCTTCCTGGGCCACCAACGAGAAGGTCGCGCTGGAGGTCGGCATCGGCGCCTCCTTTGGCGGCGCCCGCGCGCTGGTCACCATGAAGCACGTCGGCGTGAACGTCGCGGCCGACCCGCTCTTCACCCTTTCCTACACCGGCGTGAACGGCGGCCTGGTGCTGGTCACCGCCGACGACCCCGAGTTGCACTCCTCCCAAAATGAGCAGGACAACCGTAATTATGCAAAGTTCGCCAAGGTACCGATGCTGGAGCCCTCCGACTCCCAGGAGTGCCTCGATTTCACCAAGCTCGCCTTCGAGATCTCGGAGCGCTATGACACGCCGGTCCTTTTGCGCACCACGACCCGCATTTCGCACAGCAAGTCCGTGGTCGAACTTGCCGACCGAACCACCGGGCTTCCCGAGCCGCACCTGGTAAAGAACCCCGCCAAGTACGTCATGCTCCCCGGCAACGCCCGCGGGCGTCACCTGATCATCGAGGAGCGCACCGTGGCGCTCTCCAAGGACGCCTGCAGCATGCCGATCAACCGGCTTGAGCTGCGCGACACCAAGATCGGGGTCATCACCGCCGGCGTCAGCTACCAGTACGTGCGCGAGGTGCTGCCGCAGGCGTCGGTCCTGAAGCTCGGCCTGGTGCACCCGCTGCCGCACCAGCTGATCCGCGACTTCGCAGCCCAGGTGGACCAGCTCTATGTCGTGGAGGAGCTGGACCCGTTCATCGAGGAGCAGGTGAAGGCGATGGGGCTTCAGGTCACCGGCAAGGAAATCCTGTCCTTGTGCGGCGAGCTCACCCCCGGCAGGCTCAGGAAGGGGTTCGGGCTCCCCGAGGTCGCGCAGGGCGCCGTCGAGACGCTCCCGGGGCGCCCCCCCAACATGTGCCCGGGCTGCCCGCACCGCGGCGTCTTCTACACGCTCAACAAGCTCAAGGCCTACGTATCCGGCGACATCGGCTGCTACACGCTCGGTTTCATGCCCCCCCTGTCCGCCATGGACACCTGCATCTGCATGGGTGCCTCCATCGGCATGGCGACCGGCGTCACCAAGGTGCTGCCGCCCGAGGAGAGAAAGAAGGTCGTCGCCGTCATCGGCGATTCCACCTTCCTGCACACCGGCGTGAACGGCCTGATGGACATGGTGTACAACAAGGGGGCCGCGACCGTCATCATCCTCGACAACAGGATCACCGCGATGACCGGCCGCCAGGAGAACCCCGCCTCTGGGCACACCCTGATGGACGACCCGTCCAACGCCATCGACTTCCCGCTTTTGTGCCAGGCGATCGGCGTCAAGCACATCCGGACCATCAACCCCCTCGACCTCGAGGAGTGCGATCGGGTTATTCGTGAGGAGATGGAACGCCCCGAGACCTCGGTAATCATCACCGACAAGCCGTGCGTCCTCATCAAGCGCGACGGGGTCTACACCCCGGGGCACGTGCTGGAGGTCACCGAGGAGACCTGCACCGGCTGCCGCGCCTGCCTGAAGATCGGCTGCCCGGCCATCGAGTGGGTCCCCTCCAGCGGCAAGAAGGGGAAGGCGTACATCGACCCGCTGCTTTGCAACGGCTGCGAGGTCTGCCGCCAGCTCTGCAAATTCTCGGCGATCACGGAGGCGAAAAATGAGCGATAAGATCACCAACATCCTCCTGGTAGGAGTGGGGGGGCAGGGGATCCTGCTTGCCGCCGAAATACTTTCCGAGACCTGCATGCTGGCGGGCTTCGACGTCAAGAAGAGCGAGATCCACGGCATGTCGCAGCGCGGCGGCTCCGTGGTGTCCCACGTGCGCTTCGGCAAAGAGGTGTTTTCGCCCATCGTGCCCGAAGGGGAGGGGGACATACTGTTCGGCTTCGAGCTGATGGAGAGCTACCGCTGGCTCAGTCTCTTAAAGCCCGGCGCCACCGTCGTCGCCAACGACCTCTGCATCCCGCCCCCTTCCGTGCTGATGGGGCAGGATAGCTACCCCCCGGACCTGGCTCAGCGGATTGCGCAGCGCTTCCCCGACTTCATCCTGGTGGACGGGCAGGGGCTCGCGACCGAGGCCGGCAACGCGCGCGCCGCCAACACGGTACTGCTGGGCGCCGTCTCGAAAAGGCTGCACATCGCCGAGAAGTTCTGGCTGGAGTCGATCGAGCGCATGGTGCCCAAGAAGGCGCTCGCCGTGAACCTGAAGGCCTTCGAGGTCGGCAGGGAGCTGTAGAGTCTGTGCGTCGTTGAGTCGTAGGGGCGAACCTCGTGTTCGCCCAGATCCCCGGATCGCTACCTGATCGGCATATTTTGCAGAAACCGGGCGAACACAAGGTTCGCCCCTACGGTTCGCTACCTAAACCGCTGTGGACCTGTAGGGCATTATTGAGGAGTTAACGATGTTCTTCAACGAGGATTTCGAAACGCTGCCGCGGGAGGCGATCCGCGCCCTGCAGCTCAAAAGACTGAAGGCCATGGTGGGCCGGGTCCAGGAGAACGTACCCTTCTACCGCGAGGCCCTCGGCAAGGCGGGGATCAACTCCGAGTCCATCAACTCCCTGGAGGACCTGGCCCGGCTCCCGTTCACCTACAAGCAGGACATGCGCGATTCCTATCCGTACCGGATGTTCGCGGTTCCCATGGAGGAGATCGTCCGGATCCACGCCTCCTCGGGGACGACCGGCAAGCCCACGGTGGTCGGCTACACCAGGAAGGACATCGAAAACTGGAGCGAGCTGATGGCGCGCTCCTTCGTGGCGGCCGGGGTGCACCGGGGCGACATCATCCACAACTCCTACGGCTACGGACTCTTTACCGGCGGCCTGGGAGCGCACTACGGCGCCGAGCGGCTGGGCGCCTCCGTCATTCCGATGTCGGGCGGCAACACCAAGAAGCAGATCATGATCATGCAGGACTTCGGCTCCACGGTACTTACCTGCACACCGTCCTACTCGCTCTTCATGGCCGAGGCTGCCAAGGAGGAGGGTATCGACTTCCGCGAGCTGAAGCTGCGCGTCGGCATCTTCGGCGCGGAGCCCTGGAGCGAGGCGATGCGCGCCGAGATCGAGACCAAGCTGAACCTGTCGGCCGTCGACATCTACGGGCTTTCCGAGATCATGGGACCGGGCGTCGCCATCGAATGCCAGGAGGCCAAGAAGGGGCTGCACATCTGGGAGGACCACTTCATCCCCGAGATCATCAACCCGGACAGCGGCGAGGTGCTGGGCGAGGGTCAGGAGGGCGAGCTTGTCATCACCACCATCACCAAGGAAGGGATCCCGCTGATCCGCTACCGGACCCGCGACATTACCTCCATCACCTACGAGCCGTGCATCTGCGGCAGGACCCACGCGAGGATCACCAGGATGAGTGGCAGGAGCGACGACATGCTGATCATCCGCGGCGTCAACGTCTTCCCGTCCCAGATCGAGTCGATCCTGATGGGGGTCGAAGGGGTCGAGCCGCACTACCTGCTGATCGTGGACAGAAAGGAAAACCTCGACACCCTGGAGGTCCAGGTGGAGGTGGACGAGAAGCTCTTCTCCGACGAGATCAAGCACCTCCAGGCGCTCTCCTCGCGGATCGAGAAGCAGATCAAGGAGATGCTGGGAGTCACCTGCCGGGTGCGCCTGGTGGAGCCCAAGAGCATCACCCGCAGCGAGGGGAAGGCGAAGAGAGTCATCGACAACAGGCACCAGGCCTAAAAGGGGGATAGTGACATGCACGTTGAGCAGATCTCCATATTCATCGAGAACAAGTTCGGCAGACTCGCCGAGGTGACCCGCATCCTTGGGGACGCCGGCATCAACATCCGCACCCTGTCCCTGGCGGACACCTCCGACTTCGGGATACTGCGCCTCATCGTGAACGACGCGGAGAAGGCGAAGGCGGTACTTCGGGATCGTGCCTTCACGGTCAGCAAGACCGACGTGGTCGCGGTCGAGATTCCGGACCGGCCGGGCGGGCTCGCCGACATCCTGCAGGTGCTGGACGGCGACGGCATCAACGTCGAGTACATGTACGCCTTCGTGGAGCGCTGCGGCGAGAACGCGGTCATGATCTTCCGCTTCGACGAGACCGACAAGGCGATCACCACCCTCACCGGCAAGGGGTTCAACATCCTGCCTGGCGAGAGGTTGTACAATATTTAGTCGTCGAGTCGTTGAGTCGTTGAGTCATCGAGTAGGTAGGGTGGGCACCCCGTGCCCATCGAGGTTGCAGCGCAGATGCTATGCTCCCCCTCCCTTGATGGGAGGGGGGGGGGGGGGGGGCCCAAGCTGCCAACGGAGTCCAAACTGGCGCCTTACCCCTCACCCCGACCCTCTCCCGCAAGGGGAGAGGGAGGTTTTCCTGATCGCTTCAGATAAACGTTTTTCCTTGGTCCACTCTTGCAATTAACTGATGGTAAACTGGGAGGCTAATTTGAGAAAGTGTCTTGGCATTCTGAGCATCATGACGCTACTGTGCAGCGCAAGCGCCGCACTCGCCGCCGCTCCGATCAAGATCGGTGCGCTCTTCTCCGCCACCGGCCCCGCAGCCTTTCTGGGCGAGCCGGAAAGGAACACTCTGGAGCTCCTGGTCAAGGAGACTAACGCCAAGGGGGGCATCAAGGGTGCCAAGATTGAGCTCTTCGTCTATGACACCGGCGGCGACGTCACCAAGGCGGTCCAACTCGCCAACAAGCTGATCAAGAACGACCGCGTGGTCGCCATCATCGGCCCCAGCACGACGGGCGAGACCATGGCCATCATACCGCTCGTCGAGAAGGAGCAGATCCCGCTGATCTCCTGCGCCGCCGGCATCAAGATCACCGACCCGGTCAAGAAGTGGGTCTTCAAGACCCCCGCCAACGACCACGTGGCCGCCGAGAAAATCCTGATCCAGGCCGAGAAGATGAAGCAGAAGAACATCGCGCTGCTGACCGTCTCCGACGCCTTCGGCGCCTCCGGGCGCGAGCAGCTGAAGATCATGGCAGCCAAGCGCGGTTTCAAGATCGTCGCCGACGAAGTCTACTCCCCGAAAGACACGGACATGACCCCGCAGCTCTACAAGATCAAGGCCGCCAAACCGGACGCCATCATCTGCTGGGGCACCAATCCCGGACCGGCCGTCATCACCCGCAACCTGCAGCAGCTCGGCATCAAGACCCAGCTTTACCAAAGCCACGGCGTCGCCTCCAAAAAGTTCATCGAACTCGCCGGCCCCGATGCCGCCGAAGGGGTCACGCTCCCCGCCGGGAAACTCGCGGTCTACCACCTGCTGAACAAGAAGGATCCCCAGGCCAAGCTCCTCAAGGACTATGCCGACTCCTACAAGAAGGAATACCAGGTCGAGCCTTCCACGTTCGGCGGCTACGCCTATGACGGCTTCGAACTGATCGCCGGAACCCTGAAAAAAGGCGCCGTCACCCCCGCGCAGATCCGCGACGGCATAGAGAAGGGCGGCAAGCTGGTCGGCGTCTCCGGAATCTTCAAGATGAGCCCCACGGATCACAACGGTCTCGACCTGTCGGCTTTCGAGATGGTGCGCATCCAGAAGGGCGACTGGGCAATCGTACACTAACGTTCAAAGGGGAACAGCCATGAAGAAACTGATTTCTACAGCACTGGTTTCATTCGCACTGTTTAGCTTCTCCACAGCTGCTCAGGCCGCCGCTCCCATCAAGATCGGCGCGCTCTTCGCGGTGACCGGGCCCGCCTCTTTCCTGGGCGAGCCGGAACGAAACTCCGCCCAGATGGTGGTGGACGAGATCAACAAGGCGGGCGGGGTGAGGGGGCACAAGCTCGAACTTATCACCTACGACACCGGCGGCGACGCCACCAAGGCGGTGCAGCTCGCCAACAAGCTGATCAAGAACGACCACGTGTTCGCCATCATCGGACCGAGCACGACGGGCGACGCCATGGCGGTCATACCGGTCGTCGAGAAGGCGGACATCCCGCTCATCTCCTGCGCCGCCGGGATCAAGATCACCGATCCCGTCAAGAAGTGGGTCTTCAAGACCGCCCAGAACGACACTCTCGCCGTGGCGCGCATCTACGAACAGCTCAAGAAGGAGAAGAAGAGCAAGGTCGCCATCCTGACCGTGTCCGACGGCTTCGGCGCCTCCGGGCGCGAGCAGCTGAAGAGCCAGGCCGCCAGCCACGGCATCGAGATCGTAGCCGACGACACCTATGGCCCCAAGGACACCGACATGACGGCGCAGCTCACCAAGATCCGGGGCTCCCAGGCGCAGGCGGTCATCTGCTGGGGCACCAACCCGGGTCCCGCCGTCGTTGCCAGGAACTTCAAGCAGCTGGGGCTCACCCTGCCGCTCTACATGAGCCACGGCGTCTCCTCCAAGAAGTTCATCGAGCTGGCAGGCGAGGCCTCCGAGGGGATCCGGCTTCCTTCCGGGAAGGTGCTGGTCGCCGACCTGCTCCCCAAGAGCGACAAGCAGAAGGCTTCGCTGCAGGCCTATATCAAGGATTACCAGCACCACTTCAAGACCGAGGGTGACCACTTCGGCGGCCACGCCTGGGACGCCGTCATGCTGCTCAAGGGTGCCATCGAGAGGGGAGGGGACAGCCCCGCCACGATCCGCAACCAGCTTGAGGCGACCCGCAATTTCGCCGGCATCGGCGGCGTCTTCAACTACTCCCCGCAGGATCACGCCGGCCTCACCAAGGACGCCTTCGTCCTGGTCGAAGTGAAAAAGGGTAAATGGACGCTGGTCAAGTAAAGAGGATTCATGGAGCTTTTAAACGAGATAACCCAGTTCGTCATATCGGGGCTTGCCACCGGAGCCATCTACGCCCTGATAGGGCTGAGTTTCGCGATCATCTTCAATTCGACAGGCATCATAAACTTCGCCCAGGGTGAGTTCGTCATGCTGGGCGGAGTTTTGACCATTTTTTCCCTCACGGTCCTGCAACTCCCCATCCTCTTGGCCGTCCTCGCCGCCATCGCCGGCACGACGGTCGTGGGGGTGGTCTTCGAGCGGCTCGCCATCCGGCCCCTGAAGAACGCAACGCCGCTTGCCCTCATCATCATCACCATCGGCGCCAGCATCCTGATCCGCGGCGTCGTGATGCTATTGTGGGGCAAGGATACCCAGGTGCTGCCCCCCTTTTCGGGCAACACCCCGCTGCACCTGGCGGGGGCCACGCTCTTGCCGCAGCACCTCTGGATCTTCGGGGTCACGATCCTGGTCATCATCGGGAGCCGTCTCTTCTTCCACCACACCATAAACGGCAAGGCGATGCGCGCCTGCTCTTTCAACCGGCGCGCCGCGAACCTGGTCGGCATCAGCGTGGGGCGCATGGTGCTGCTCTCCTTCGTCATCAGTTCTGCGCTCGGTTCCCTGGCCGGCGTCATCATCGCGCCCCTCACCATGACCTCCTACGACGTCGGCATCATGCTTGGCCTCAAGGGTTTCTGCGCCGCGATCATGGGCGGGATGGGAAGCGGTCTGGGCACCGTTCTGGGAGGGCTCATCCTGGGGGTCCTGGAGTCGCTGGGGGCGGGTCTCATCTCGTCCGGTTACAAGGATGCCATCGCCTTTTTCATCCTGCTGCTGATACTCTTCATCAGGCCGCAGGGATTGTTCAAGAAGGGCGAAACCGACAGGGTGTAAAACCAGAAACCGTTAAAGCAGAAACAGTTCTAGGTTCTATGTTCTACGTTAAACCAAAACCAGGACCTCAATCTTTTAGCTGCGCTTTAAACTCAGATCGCAGTCCGTTTTTATCACGTAGAACGTAGAACGTAGAACCGTTTTTAGTACATAGAACGTAGAACAGTTTTTAAAACAGTTTTTAAAGGCTTAGCATTGAAATCCGATAAACTTAAATTTTTTCTTCTGTGCCTGATTGTGCTTGCTGCCCCTTTGCCGTTTTCCGAGGGTTACCTGACTAACGTGCTGATCTTCGTCGGGATCAACGCAATGCTAGCCCTCGGCCTCAACTTGCTGCTGGGCTACGCGGGACAGATCTCTCTCGGGCAGGCCGCCTTCTTCGGCCTGGGCGCCTACGGTTCGGGTGTGCTCACCACACGCTTCGCCCTGAACCCCTGGCTTGCCATGATCCTGGTCGCCCTGTGCGTGGCGGCCTTTGCCTTCGCCATCGGCTTCCCCGTGCTGCGCCTCAAAGGGCACTACCTCGCCATGGCGACGCTCGGGGTCGGCGTCATCGCGCACATAGCTTTCAACGAGACGGTCGATCTCACCGGCGGGCCGTCCGGGCTCTCCGGCATCCCGAACCTCTCCCTCGGCAGCTTCAATTTCGACTCGGACCTGAAAAATTACTACCTGGTCTGGGGCTTCGCCCTGGTCGCGGTCCTGCTCTGCCTCAACCTGATGAACTCCCGGATCGGCCGGAGCCTGAGGGCGATCCACGACTCCGAGGTGGCGGCGCGCGTCATGGGCGTGAACGCGAGGCTCATGAAGGTCCAGGTCTTCACCCTGTCGGCGCTCATCTCGGCTGTCGCCGGCAGCCTCTACTGCCACGTGATGACCTTCATCTCGCCGACTTCGTTTGGCTTCAACGTATCCATCGAGCTGCTCACCATGGTGGTGATCGGCGGTCTGGGGAGCGTCTACGGCTCGCTGCTCGGCGCGCTGCTACTGACGCTGCTCCCGGAGATGCTGCGCACTTTCCAGGATTACGACATCATCTTCTACGGCCTGCTTCTAGTATCCATGACCATCTACGTGCCGGGAGGGCTGGTGCGCGGCATTCCCGCGCTGTTTCGGCGCCTGATGCCGGCAAGGAGCGGTCATGCTTGAACTTTCGGGTATCGGCAAGAGGTTTGGCGGACTCACCGCGCTGGACGGCATCTCCTTCCGTGTCGTCAAGGGGTCCATCACCGGCATCATAGGTCCCAACGGCGCTGGCAAGACGACCCTTTTCAACGTCGCGACCGGCATCTATCCCCCCTCGCAGGGGGCGGTGCTCCTGGAGGGGCTGAACATCTCGGCGCTGCCGCCGGAGCGTCGCGCGCGCCTCGGCCTGGTGCGCACCTTCCAGAACATCGAGCTCTTCGGCAAGATGACGGTCCTGGAGAACGTCATGGTCGGCCTGCACACTCAGAGCTCCAGCGGCTTTTTCTCCTGCGCCTTCCGTATGCCCTGGCAGACCAGCGAGGAGCGCCGGATCCAGGAGAAGGCCAAGGAGTGGCTCGCCTTCGCGGGGATACCCGAGCTGGAGAACGTGGAGGCGGGCACCCTTTCCTTTGGCAAGGGGAGGCTTTTGGAGATCGCGCGCGCCATGGCGCTGGAGCCCAAGCTGCTGCTGATGGACGAGCCGGCTGCCGGGCTGAACAGCTCCGAGACCGCGGAGCTTGCCGAGCTCATCAAGCGGATCAGGGACCTCGGCGTGACGGTGGCGCTGGTCGAGCACGACATGGACCTGGTCATGGATATCTGCGACGCGCTGGTCGTCCTGAACCTCGGCACCATGCTGGCGGAAGGAACGCCCCGGGAAATCCAGGACAACCAGGCGGTCGTCACGGCGTATCTGGGAGAGGAATAAAGCTTCCCCCCTACTTTGTAGGGGGGACAATGCAAACAGACATAAGTTGCAAGCGCTCATACAGATAAGAATCGGGATCTATGCTTAGACTTAAGAACGTAAATGCCTACTACGGCAAGGTGCACGCCCTGAAGAACGTCTCCCTGCACCTGAACCGCGGCGAGATCGTCACCCTGATCGGCGCCAACGGGGCCGGCAAGACGACGCTTTTGAACACGCTCTCCGCCATCATCCCCGCCGCCTCCGGCGAGATCCTGCTGGAAGGAAAGAGCGTCACGGGGCTTGCCGCCGACCGGATCGTGTCGCTTGGCCTCTCCCAAGTCCCCGAGGGGCGCCAGGTCTTCAACCCTCTTACCGTCGAGGAGAACCTGGAACTGGGCGCCTACCTGCGCTTTCGGGCCGGAGGGCAAAGGGGTGAAATTGCCGCCGACCTGGAGCGCATGTACCTGATGTTCCCGCGCCTGCGGGAGCGCAAGCGTCAGGCTGCCGGCACCCTTTCGGGAGGCGAGCAGCAGATGCTCGCCATCGGCCGGGCCCTCATGGCGCGCCCCAAACTGCTCCTTTTGGACGAGCCCTCCATGGGACTGGCGCCCCTCGTGGTGCAGGACATCTTCAGGGTCATCCGGGAGCTCAGGAGCGAGGCCGGCACCACGATCCTCCTGGTGGAGCAGAACGCCCGCGCCGCGCTCAAGGTCGCCGATCGGGGCTACGTGCTGGAGACCGGTAAAGTCATACTTGAAGGAATAGCCTCGGAGCTTCTGGAAAATAAGGATGTGCAGCGCGCCTACCTGGGGCGCGACAAGAAAGAGATCTGGGAACGATGAGTACGGAGAGAGCTATGCAGATTTGGGATCCCGAGTACGAATGCATGCCGCGCGAGGAAATCGAGCAGCTCCAGTTGGAGCGGCTCCAGGCCACCCTCAACCGCGTTTACAAGAACGTCACCTGCTACCGGAACAAGTTCAAGGCGCTGGGCATCGACCCCGAGGGGGTGCGGTCCCTCGCCGAGCTCTCCAAGCTCCCCTTCACCACGAAGGAGGACCTGCGGCTCAACTACCCCTACGGCATGTTCGCCGTGCCGCTGCGCGAGGTGGTGCGCATTCACTCCTCCAGCGGCACCACCGGCAAGCCGACGGTCGTGGGCTACACCAAGCACGACATCAAGGTCTGGAGCAACCTGGTGGCCCGCTTCATGACCGGGGCCGGGGTCACCAGCGACGACGTGGTGCAGATCGCCTTCGGCTACGGCCTTTTCACCGGCGCCTTCGGCCTGCATTACGGATCCGAGCTGATCGGCGCCTCGGTTATTCCGATGGGGGCCGGCAACACCGAAAAGCAGATCATGATCATGCAGGACTATAAGACGACGGCGCTGGTCTCGACCCCGAGCTACGCCATCACCCTCGCCGAACGCATGGAGCGGATGGGGATCGACCCGAAGAGCCTCTCGCTCAAGGTAGGCCTCTTCGGAGGCGAGCCCTGGAGCGAGTCGATGCGCCGGGAGATCGAGTCCCGGCTCGGCATCTCCGCCACCGACAACTACGGGCTTTCCGAGGTGATCGGCCCGGGCGTCGCCGGCGAGTGCGGCCACAAATGCGGCATGCACATCTCCGAAGACGCCTTCATAGCCGAGATCATCGACCCGGAGTCCGGGGAAACGCTGCCGCCGGGAAGCGTCGGTGAGCTGGTGCTGACCTCGCTCACCAAGGAGGCTTTCCCCATGGTGCGCTACCGCACCCGCGACATCACCTCGCTCGACTACGCCAAGTGCGCCTGCGGCAGGACCACGGTGCGCATGCGCAAGACCATGGGGCGCTCCGACGACATGCTGATCATCAAGGGGGTGAACGTGTACCCCTCCCAGATCGAGGACGTGCTCTTCGCCGTCGAGGGGTGCCAGCCGCACTACCAGCTGGTGGTCGACCGCAAGGGAGCCATGGATACGCTCGAGGTGAGGATAGAGGTGACGGAGAACATCTTCTTCGACGAGATGAAGATGCAGAAGGCGTTTCTGGATCAGCTGGAGCGGCGTATCGATTCCGTGCTGGGGGTCGGCGCCGTGGTGAAGCTCGTCGAGCCGAGCAGCTTGCCGAGGGCCGAAGGAAAAGCATCCCGCGTCATTGACAATCGTAAAATCTAGTATACTATTTTCCCGCCATCGCGCGTCAATAACGCCGGCAGGAGCAATATCATTACTAGGGATTACACCCGTCACTTACAAGGAGGCCTCAGGATGAAAAAAGTTTTTACGGTAACCGCAGCGGTGCTCTCACTTTGCGTACTGGCAACCCCGGGATTCTCTGACACCAAAAAAGGCGAGAAGATCGACGCCAAGCACGAGTTCGAAGAGCATTGCACCAGCTGCCACCCAAAGGGCGGCAACATCGTCAACGCCCAGAAGACCCTGAGCAAGAAGGTGATGGCTGCCAACGGCATCAAGACTGACAAGGACATCGTCGCCAAGATGCGCAATCCCGGTCCCGGGATGACCAAGTTCGACGCGAAGGCCGTCAGCGACAAAGAAGCCAAGGCCATCGCGGATTACATCCTGAAGACCTTCAAGTAGAGCGATCCATCGGCAGGTACTGGAGACTGGGGGCTGGGAAATGGTAAAAGCGCAAGCTTTAGCCGTTTTCGGGTCCCCAGTTTCGCGTTTCTACCACTGTCTCAGTTCGATGGAAAGCCCGTCGATGTCATGTATCTCGGCCCGCTTCGATTTCCCCAGGTTCACCGGTCCCCAGGTTATCGGCACTCCCTGCTCGGCAAGATACTCGACCACCTGGTCCATATCCTCAACCTCCAGCGCCATCATCCGGTACCCGATGCCCCAGGGCTCGGTCGTCGCACAGGCCGGCTCCGAAACCCGCAGCAGCTCCAACACGGTGTCGCCCAGGTTGAGATAGGCGATCTCTTGAAGGGGGGGCGCCGCCACGGTTATGCGCTGCTTGAGGGTAAAGCCCAGCACCCCGGTGTAAAACGCCAGGGATTTGTCGAAGTCGCTCGGGATGAGCTCTATATGGTCGATTCGTTTGAACATTGTTCTCCTCCATGATTGCCTGAAAAGGGTGCGCGGGTGAATTCAACCCGGGTTTAACTAACGCCCTTCCACTCCGCTCAGGGACCACCCTTCGACTTCGCTTAGATGCCTACCGTTCGCTGAGCGGAGTCGAAGCGCGAGTAATGCTAAAGTCGTCCATCGCGGTGGCTACTCGGCTTCAGCCGGCAGTGCCGGCACGAGGACCGGTCCCGCCGGCAGGCCGCGGTCCGCCTGGTCGGGCACCCGCATCCACTGGGCCGCCACCAGGGAAACCACACCCAGGGCGCTGCCGGCCACAAACGGTATGCGGTAGTCAATCATCCAGAAGAATCCGCCCAGGGCCGGCAGGAATACCGCCGCTATGTGGTTGATGGTGAATCCGACGCTCATGGAGGACGCTATGTCCGCCGGATTCGCCACCTTCTGGAAGTAGGTGCGGATCGCCACGTCGAAGTTGTACAGTATGTTGTCGAAAATATACATGAGCATGACGAGGTGTTTTGAGGTACTGAAAGCATAGACCAGGAAGATGACGATGACGCCGCTGTATTCAATGGACGAGATGAACCTCTCGCCAAAGCGGTTGATGGCCTTGCCGATCAGCGAATTGAGTATGTAGGCCACGATGTTGTTCACGATGAAGAGCAGTGTCATGTCGCGCACTGAGAAGTGAAAGACCTGCACCAGCAGCAGGATGGAAAAGACGACAAATATCTGCCGCCTGGCGCCTGACAGGAAGGTGAGGATGTAGAAGAGGGTGTATTTGCGGCGCAGGAACATCTTCTTGCGCTGCGGGATGATGCCGGCATGGGTCGGGTTCTGGAACAGACCCCAAAGCCCCGCCAGAAAGACCAGTGCGCCGATGGCCAGATAGATCTCGCGGTACTGCGCAACTGCACCCAGAAAGTAGACCATGAGCCCGGCGGCGACACTCGATACCGCGGCGAGCGCCCGCAACCGGCCGAAGATGAGCGGCGACACCGCCGTGGAGAAGTACTGCAGGGTGAGCGACTGGTTGGTGCTTTCGAAGTAGTGGAAGCCAAAGCTCATGATGACGGTGGTGCAGATGAGCCAGCTGTAGGTCGGGAAAAGCCCGGTGATGGCGGTACCCAGCCCCAAAAGCACCACGGAAAGCGCCGCGAGCCGATGCTCGCGCACCAAAAGCAGCACGAAGACCAGCAGCAGTGTCAAAAGGCCGGGAATCTCCCGGATCGACTGGATCATACCGACCTTGCTGCCGTCCAGATGCACCATCTCAGCCGCAAAGTTGTTGAACAGGATGGTGTATCCCTGGAGTCCGATTGTCGAGGCGGCGGTGAGGATGACCAGGAAACGCAGCATGGGGCGCTGCTCGGAGCTGATCGCGTCGGCGGAAAGTTTTCCCAGAATTCTCTTCATTTTTTCCTTCTGCCGCATTTTACTTTAGTATCGACGGCCTCGGGCCGAGGGGGGTGAACCCGTCAGCGGGTTGGTGGCCGGCGGGAGGGGGAGCGCTGCGATCCACTCAGATAATCGCACGGTGCAGGGAAGGTGTAAAGGTTTTTTGGCGGCGTTTCAGGGGCAGTACCAAAGGTCACGTGCGCTGTTTACGGGAAACTGCGGGTATCGCCTTTAAGTCTGTGCGTGATAATTGAAATAAGTTTATCTATCTTATATTTGTTGCTCACAGTCCTGTCATCGAAGGACCAGAAAGCCTGGTTGAAATATCGTCTGTTGTTGCCGCAGGTGAGACATAAAGACTTTTTCAAAGACGCCAGTGCCGTATCCTTCTTCTGCAATTCATCGGGAGATCCCGTTCCATCGAAATTCACGATTGCCTTGTTTAGCGGATACGAGGGGTTCAAGGCATAGGTGTTGCTGTTGCGCCCGTTGATAACACACGGCATCGCCGATAATTCCATCAGATAACGCTGGGCGGTCCTGAGGCTGACATTCAGTTCGTGAGCCACTGTCTTGGTATCGAGTTCTTTCCGCTCGTTGAGTAACTGCAAAAGCCTGAGAGCAACGTCTAGTTTATTCATTTTGTGCACCTCCCGCCAGATAAACCGCATGGGCCCGTCGTTAGGATGGTGAATAAGCCAGGGTTAATTATACCATCGCAATTCGAAAAAACGACCTCCGGTTCCTGGGCTCCAGTACCCATGTCATCAATTAAACGCAGAATCAGATGGTTCTAGGCTGCTCATCAGGAAAATAAACCCAAAAATACGACAGACGTTGACGCGTTGATATGCTACAACATGACTGGCTGCTGTCTGTTGACACAATGCAATTGACGTATGCCGTTACGATGGAGACTGTCATGAGTGATAACGTTGCAACCATCCTTATTGTCGACGATGTTCGGACTAATATCCAAATTCTTGCGGACATACTCGCCTCCGATTACCAAATTCGAACAGCCATGAGCGGTCCGGAAGGGCTGCAAATTGCCAAAGAGCAAGGTCCCGACCTGATCCTTCTGGATGTCGTCATGCCGGATATGGACGGGTTCGAGGTGCTCCGCAGGCTGCGCAGGATCGATTCCCTGGCAGAGGTTCCGGTCATCTTCGTGACAGCGCTGGAGGGGAGCGCGGACGAATCGTTCGGTCTGCGGCTCGGTGCTGCGGATTACCTCACCAGGCCCTGCAACCCGGAGATCGTCAGGCTCAGGGTCAGGAACACCCTGGAGCTCGCGCGCCGGCGCTCGGAACTCAAGAAGCAAAAGGAGCAGCTGGAGCGCCAAAACGGCGAACTCAAGGCCGCTTTGGACCGCATCCAGCGGCTGGAAGGGAGCGCTCCCGGCTCACCCTCCCCCGTCGGCCTGCCGCAAATGGAGCACGAGCAGCGCTTCCACATCCTTTGCGATAGCGCGCCCGTCGGCATTTTCCTGGCAGATAGCCAGGGTAGCAACCTTTACAGTAACCCCCGCCTGGGGGAGATCATCGGTCAGACGGCCGCGGAGGACCTGGGGCAGGGGTGGGGGAGGGCCATCCATCCTGACGACCGCGCGGAGGCGCTGCGTTTCTGGGGCGAGCTGGTCGCAGCCGGCCGTCCCGGCTCCCATGAGTCCCGCCTGCAGAACGCGAAGGGGGAGACCTCGCGGATCCGAGTCCTGGTGAACCCCATCAAGGACGGCAGCGGTCTGGTGACCGGCTATGCCGGGACCGTCGAGGATATCACCAGCCAGTCGCAGGCGCTTGAGGAGATGATCAAGATCCAGAAGCTGGAGTCCGTCGGCCTGCTCGCCGGCGGGATCGCCCACGACTTCAACAACATCCTGACCGGGATCCTCGGCAACATCTCACTGGCCCAGATGTGCGTCGAACCGTCGAGCATGGCGTTCGGGCCGCTCAAGGAGATGGAAAAGGCCTCGGAGCGTGCCGTCGAGCTCACCAGGCAGCTGCTCACCTTTGCCACGGGCGGCGATCCCGTCAAGAAGGCGGTGTCCATCGAGCATTTGCTGAACGAATCGGTCTCGATTGCCCTGCGGGGGTCCAACGTGCAGGGTGTAGTGGAGATCTCCGGCAGCGTCCGTGGCGTCGAGGTGGACGAAGGGCAGATGCTCCAGGCACTGAGCAACATCGTCATCAATGCCGCACAGGCAATGCCCGAGGGGGGCAGGCTGACCGTCGAGGCAGGGGACGTCCAGCTCGGCAAGCCAAACCGGCTCGGTCTTCCGGCAGGCGAATACGTCAAGATATCCATCAGCGATGAAGGGCGCGGCAAACCTGACTCCAGCCTGGGGAAAATCTTTGATCCCTATTTCACCACCAAGCAGAGCAGCACCGGGCTGGGCCTCGCCTCGACGACCTACTCGATCGTCGCTAAGCACGGCGGGCACGTGTCGGCCCAGTCGCTGCCGGGCCAGGGGGTCGTTTTTACCCTGCACCTGCCGTCCTGTGCGCGGGTAGCTAAGGAGAGCGGCGCCGCGCTGCCCGCGGCCGCCACCCAGCACCGGGGCGGGGCGATACTCGTGATGGATGATGATCAGATAATCCGTACCATCGCCACGCAGATGCTGGAATGCCTGGGCTACCAGGTGACTGTCTGCGAAAACGGCAGCGAGGCGATTGCACTGTACCAAGCCGTGCAGGCCGCCGGCAGGCCCTTCGAGGCAGTAATCATGGACCTCACCGTGGCCGGCGGCATGGGAGGAGAGGAGGCCGCCCGGCGCATCCTCGCCATCGACCCCGGCGCCAGGCTGATAGTTTCCAGCGGTTACAACAATGACCGGGTCATGGCGGAATACCGGAAGTTCGGGTTTTGTTCGGTCATACCCAAGCCGTACCGGACCGCCGATTTGTCGGCCGTGCTCTCTAAGGTGTTCCAGGACAAGGCCCGCTAGCCGTCCCAGGTTCGCTGATGGCGCACCATCATCCCCCGGACCTACCTGAAATATTCACCGAAATGGCAGCAATCTTGACCGCAGTCAAAGCTTTTCATCGGCAGAGCGCCCATTGTCAACTCAGCAAGGTGGACTTGAGGAGGCGACGGCATGAACGCTATCGACCAGATGAAAGACGAGCACTGCCAGATAAAGGCTATGCTGCAGGTTCTCGACAATTTCTGCACACGCCTGGAAAGCGGGACGCCCGCCCTACTGGACCATGGCTGGGCGATGCTCAATTTCTTCCAGGCCTATGCGGACAAGTTCCATCACGAAAAAGAAGAGCAACTGGTCTTCCCGTTGCTGGAAAAGCTCGGCGTCCCCAGGAACGGCGGCCCGGTGGAGCTCATGCTGGAGGACCACGTCCAGGGGCGCGCCTACCTGCGGGAAATGGCCGGCCTGCTGGAGCGCCTGCGGGAAGGCGACCCGGAGGCGCTGCGCCCCTTCGCACAGTGCGCCAGAAACTACCACTGCCTCATGTTGGAACATATCAGGACGGAGGACGATGCCATCTTCGATATGGTTGAAATGCGACTTTCCGCGGCGCAACTGGAGCAATTCGCCGCGGAATTCGCGACGCTGGAGAAGCTCCAACTGGGCACAGATAAAGAAGAAGAGCTACTCTCCCTCCTTTGCCGGCTGGAACAGTTTTACCCGTAGGTCCCTGCCAGCGCCATCACGCCTTTCTTGACTTGCATCAAAGTGTCCCCCCGCCATTGTGAATATAGTCAGTATCAAGGGCATCCACCGGAGAACAGCGGGTGCCATTGGGCCCGAGAGGGCGGATGTATTTTCACTGGAACTGCCGCGGGTAAAAAAGGAGAATGGATATGTCAGGAACTTCACTTGTTGCATCCGTAGAAAAGAGGCTTGACGCACTGATTGAGCTCAGCCGTAGGAAAGCGACGACCGACAAGGAGCCGGTTCGTCCGACCATCACCATTTCCCGGGAGTTCGGTTGCGAGGGTCTCCCCGTGGCCGAGAAGACCCAGGCGCTGCTTCAGGAAAAGACCGGCGCCACCTGGGGGATCATGGACCGGGGCATTCTGGACAAGGTGGCGAGCAACCGCGACCTCTCCGACGAGATATTGACGAACCTGGGGGAGAAGAACCGCTTCCTTGACGACGTGATGTCCACCCTTTTCACTAATTGGAGCAGCGACAAGGAGACCTACAAGCGTCTCTGTAACCAGATCCTGCCCTACGCCAAGAGCGGCAATGTGATCATGGTCGGGATCGGAGCTGGCATACTCACCCAGAATTTGCCTAACTGCCACAAGTTCCGCATCATCGCTCCAATGGAGTATAAGGTGAAATCGGTGGCCCTGCGCCATGGGATTAGCGAGGATGAGGCTGAGAAGCTCATAGTAAAGAGACAGAAACAGCGTAACGATTTTATCAAGGATTTTCTGAATAAGGATATCACCGATGTCTCGCTCTACGATGTCATCTACAACAATGCCACGAATTCCGCCGATCAGATTGCAGACATGATCTGCCACCGAGTGCTGGCCAGATAAAGAAGGACGAAAGTTTCAGGATGGTTCAGTCAGTTTCCGAACTTCAGAAACGGCTAAAAAATCCCCGCCCTCCAAGATAAGGATCTTATCGAGGATGGCGGGGATTTTGGCAGGTATGCAGGAGGATTTGAAGGGGGAGAGTGCTGTAGAGTATCGGGCCTTAATCGAAAGTCTTTCGCAACAGGTGGAACAGTAAAGCCAGGACCAGCGCTCCGCCTACCGCGAAACCGCCGGCGACCCTGCGCTTGGCGTGCGACTCCTCGATGACCTTCAGCTCCGCATCGAGCTTGCCCAACTCCGCGTTGATCAGCGTCGCCTCCTTTTTCACCAGCGCCACGTTTACTTCATGGAACAGGGTGTGGAAGCGGTTCCTGATCGCGAAGAGCGCCTTGCCGAGCCGCTCCGTGTCGACACCCTCAGCCTGGAAACCGGTGATCCTGGAGTCGATGCCGACGATGCTGCTTTCGGTCTGCTGCATGGCGTCCCGGATGGCCCGGGCCCGCTCGAAGCTGTGACAGCGTGAGCAGCTTTTCTCGTTGATCAGCGCGAGCGAGGCCTTCACCACCTGGTGGTTGCCGTGGCAGGTGACGCAGGTGGGGCCTCCCTGGCCCAGCATCTTGCCGTGGGCGCTGCCCAGGTAGTCCTTCATGATCCCGGGATGGCAGCGTCCGCAAAAGGCGGGTATCTCCGTTTCCTTGGGTGCCCCGAGAAAGCCGCGAGCCCGGTTCATGGCTTCGGCGCTGTCCTTGGGATCCCCTCCGTGGCAGGCGTTGCAGGAAATGCCGTTGTCGGCATGGACGCTGGTGCGCCAGAGCTTGACCGGCTCGCCGAGTTGGTCGGGAAGCGACCCGTGGCACTGGATGCAGACGGTTTCGGGCTGCTCGGCCGTGGCCGCCGCGCTTGCAGGTGCCGTCGCCGCTGTCGCCGCTGTCGCCGCTGTCGCCGCGCTGGTCGCCCGGGCCAACTGCGGGGCCAGGAGCGCCGCGAGGATGAGGACGCTTGGCACCCCCGGGAAGTACGATTTCGTTTTCAGCTGTAAAAAGGTCATGAATAGTGCCCCCAAATAGTTAGTCCGATCCAAACCAGAATCCCGCCCACGGCAAGCACCAGAAACAGCGGCCGTTTCAGGGGATTACGCTCCGGCGAGCGGTCGATGAAGGGAAGCAGCGCCAGCAGGGTCATGGCGACCACCTGCACTGAGAGGCCGAGCAGTTCGCTCGGGAAGATCTTCAGTGTCTGGTAGTTGGCGAGGAAGTACCATTCCGGCTTGATGTGGGCCGGAGTCTGGAAGGCATTGGCCGGCACGAAGGCGTCCGGGGTGAACAGGAAGTTCGGGGCGAAGAAGACCACGCCGAGAAACACCGCGAAATAGATGCTGATAGAGGTCAGGTCCTGCAGCGCGTAGTTCGGGAAGAACGGAATGCCGCCGGGGTGGCTCTGGTAGCTGTAGCTTTTGGCCGGCCAGGGATTGCGACTCTCCTTGGTCCCTTCGGGCGGATCGGAGATGCCGGTGCGCTTCAGCAGGAAGAGGTGGGCTGCGACCAGTGCGGCAATGACGGCAGGGAGCACCACTACGTGCAGCGCGAAGAAGCGGCCCAGCGTCGGCGGACCAACCAACTTGCCGCCCCGCATGAACTCCACCAGGTAGGGTCCCACGACCGGAATCGCCGCCGCGGAGTTGGTGGCGACGGTGGTGGCCCAGAAGGAGAGCTGGCTCCAGGGGGCCAGGTACCCGGTCAGCGAGATCCCCTGGATCAGGCAGAAGAGGATGAAGCCGGTGAGCCAGTTGAGTTCGCGCGGACTCTTGTAGCTCCCCATCATCAGGACCGAGAACATGTGCAGCAGCAGCACCGCCACCATCATGTTGGACCCGACCGCGTGCGCCAGCCGAATCAGCCAGCCGTACGGCACGTCGTTCATGATGAAGGTGATGCTCTTGAAGGCCTTTTCCGGGTCCGGCACGTAATAGACCAGCAGCAACATCCCGGTCACCACCTGCAGCCCGAAGATGACCATCAGCACGCTGCCCAGCGAATACCATTCGTTGATGCGGCGCGGCAGCAGGTAGCCGGTCAACTCTTTCTTCACGATCTCCCGGGCGCCGATGCGCAGGTCGATCCAGTCGTACATCCGTTTAAGCAGCATGATGCCTCCAGGATTTTGCGTCCTCCACCGTCCCGAAGGGCGACAGGTGGGGAATTGGGTTTGGGTTGCCTCCGGGGTCACCCGACGGTTATTTTTCCGTCAGCAACGCTGAAGGGGATTTTGGCCAGTGGCTTGGGAGGCGGGCCGGAAGTGACGGCGCCGTCCGGCGAATAGTGGCCGGCGTGGCAGGGGCAGAGGAAATCCTGCTTGTCCTTTTCCCACTGCACGATGCAGCCCATGTGGGTGCAGACCGCGGAGAGCGCGAGCAGCGCGCCAGCCTTGGTCTTCACGAGGACGGCGGAACTTCCCTCGTATTCGAAGAACTTGGCTTCACCCTCCGGGATGTCGCCCGTCGCAAACACCAGTTTGCCCGTGCCGACCTTGCCCGATCTGGGCGCCAGATACCCGAGCACCGGATAGCCTGTGGCAGCAACGGCGGCGACCGTCGCCCCTGCCAGGCAGACCCCGAGAAATTTTCTTCTGCTCTCTTTTTGCATATATCCTCCGGTTGGTTACGCTGAAACTTCCGCGTGATCTCTGGTCCGAAACTGCCTGCAGCAGCAATATAGCAGCCGCCCCGGAAATAACCAGACACAGGGAATATGAGATTTCTTCTGACAGTTTTACCAATTCGTCCCAATTTGTTCGCAAAAGAGACTAAACTGTATTTTCTGTGTGGAAGGTCGAAAGCTTCAGAGGGGATATGGTGAGGGATTTGGTACCAGGAAGCAGCGTGAGCCGGCACCAGCAGGTCGCCGAGTTCGTCAAGATGTCGATAAGTAACGGCACCTATCAGGCCGGCGAAAGAATTCCCTCCGTGAGGGCGATGAGCCGCAGGATCGGTGCCAGCATCACCACCGTCATCGAGGCCTACGGCAACCTGGAAAGCGAAGGGTTTCTGGAGGCCCGCCCGCGTTCCGGGTACTACGTCAGGAGCCGGATCCGGTGGGAGCCCACCCCGCGCCAGGAGACCCTCGACCTCATCCCGACAAAGGTGAACGTCATGGCGCTCTGGCAGCGTTTCAGGCAGGACGCTCGACGCGCCGGCCTGGTTCAGCTCGGTTCCGGGATACCTGATTACGGTCTCTTTCCGGCGGAAAAACTGGGTCTTTGCCACGCACGGATCCTGCGGCGCACCGGGAGCCGGGCAATCGAGTACGACACCCCCGAAGGCTCCTCGCTGCTGCGGGCCCAGATCGCCAAAAGGGCGTTCTCGCGGGGCTGCGTGCTGTCGCCGGACGACATCACCGTCACAGCGGGGTGTTCAGGCGCCATAACCTTCGCGCTACGGGCCATCTGCAAGCCGGGGGACGTGGTGGCGATCGAGTCTCCGGCCTTTTTCGTTTTCCTCCAGGCGCTGGAGAAACTGGGTCTGCGGGCGCTGGAAATACCCGCCCATCCGGCCGACGGCATCAACGTGGAGGTTCTGCGCTACGCGCTGCAGCAGACCAAAATCGCTGCGTGCCTCGTCGTCCCGAGCTACAGTTACCCGCTGGGAAGCTGCATGCCGCTGGAGAGCCGCAGGGAACTGGTGGCGCTGCTGGCGGAACACGAGATCCCCCTCATAGAGGACGACACCTTCGGGGAGCTCTGGCACGGGAAGGATCGCCCCAGGCCCCTCAAGTCGTTTGACCGCAGCGGGCTGGTGCTGCACTGTTCATCGGTGTCTAAGACGCTCGCGCCGGGCTACCGGGTGGGATGGATCGCTGCGGGGAGATATCAGGCGGAAATTGAGAGCATAAAGTATTTTTCCACCCTGTCCTGCTCCATCTCGGCGCAGGAGGCCGTTGCCGGATTTCTTTCCAGCGGCGACTACGACCGGCATCTCAAAACGCTCCGGGCCACGCTCGCCCGCCGCGTGGCGACCATGTGCACCGCACTGGAGCAGGCATTGCCGTCCGGGACGCGGGTGTGGCGTCCCCATGGAGGATATCTGATCTGGGTAGAGCTCCCGGTCCAGGTTGACGCGCTGGCGCTGTACCAGGACGCGCTGGACCAGGGGATCAGGATTTCACCGGGCCATCTTTATTCCACGTCCGAGCGTTTCAAAAACCATCTCATGTTCAACGGCACCTACACCTCAGAGGCAGCGCTTGATGCCGTCAAGCGTCTGGGCAGCATCGTCCAGCGGCACGCCGAGCAGCGCTAAGGCCGCGTACCTGTGGGGGCGCATCAACATGCGCCCGCCGTCTCTGTGCCCGATCGCCGATGCCTACGCCTGCCGTGCCGCCAAGGTAGGGGCGCATCATCATGCGCCCGCCTTCCTCGCCCGAGCAAACACCCGCGCCGACAGAGCCCGCTACTTTGCGACTCCCGAGTAGATGCCGACTGTCAGCACCAGCTCATCCACCTTCTCGAAATAGGACGTTTTTTCCTCCAGTTCCTTGGTTTTCGGGTTGACGAAGACATAATCGACCCAGCCGGAGCCGTCCTTCTGGGCCCGCTCGATCATCTCCCTGCGGAATTTTTTGCCCTTAGCATCGGGGACGTCCATCGTGTTCTGGCCGACCTGATTCTGCCCGTATCCTTTCGCCATCAGGGTTCCGTCGAAACTCAGGGCAGCGACGTAGAGCTCTCCCTTGACGAACTCGCCCTTCAGGTCGTTGATGGCGTCCAGCGTCTTTTCCATGCCGTTGGCCTTATAAAACGCGGCGCAGCTCTTTACCATCTTGACGGCCGCTGCCTTGTCATCCGCGCTGGCCGGTGCCGCAAAGGAAAATGCCAATAATGCCACTGCAACCATGCTCAAAACGATTCTCTTCATGCGGATACTCCTCCCTGATCTCTGTTGATTGTGCCCTATCCAGCGGGCTTTGGACTATCTGAGTGAAGCAACTTGTCTCATTGAGAATACAGCTCTCGGTATAATATCGGATCCATCCCGGGAATCTTGAGTGCTTTCTGGTACAGAACCTAAACTACCCGTACAAGCACAGGCACAGTCCAGTCTATTTACACTCAACGTGTGCAGGGAAGGCTGTTTTAAGACAGGAAAATATGGCACACGGCTTAGTCAGTTTGAGGAGCCAGGCAGGCAGATGGCCCTTCCGACCAGCGCAAATGATGGGAGGCGAGTTGCCTGGAAGAGCAGGGGGAACGCCCGCAAACGGGAGGCCTGCGCGGGACTGGACTTTGGTTGCGATTGGTTCGCGTTTTGATAAGATATGACGATAGGGATTAATGTGGATTTGTTCGCAAACACCGCAATTTATAAGGAGCGTGCGCCATGAAACGAACCTTGATACAGTCACTCGCCATACTACTGATAACCGTTTTGTTTGCAGCAGTCGGCAGGGCTGCGGAGCCCGCGGAAGCGCGAGTCAGCATCGACATTGCGGGGCATCCCTTCAGGGGTCCTGTGAATGCGCCTGTCACAGTGGTGGTGTTTTCCGACTATCTCTGAGGCGGCTGCAAACGGCTCGAGCCGGTACTCCAGCAGGTGTTGGAGAGGTATCCAGTAGCAGTAAAGCTAGTTCACAAGTTCATTGCCGCTCACGACTTTTCCATGAAAGCCGCCACCGCAGCTCTGGCGGCCAACGAGCAGGGAAAATTCTGGGAATTCCACGACAAGCTTTTTGAAAACCAGAGCGTGCTGAACGACGCCAAGATCATTGAAATTGCCAGTTCCTTGCAACTGAACCTGGATCAGTTTAAGAAAAAAATGAAAGACCCGGCGCTTAAAAAGCTCGTCGACAGCGACTACGCCGAGGCGATGAAACTGGGCGTCACCGCAACGCCATGGGTCTATATAAACGGCAGGCATCTGGAGCAGCGCTCCCTGCAGGACTTCATAACTGCCATCGACCAGGAGTTGAAACAATAGAACCCCTGTGCAGCAGCCATGGACGAATGATGGATTTGCCCCAACCGTAACATCCATGAAAAGTGGCGCTTCGACTCCGCTCAGCGAGCGAAAGGTCCCTGAGCGGAGCCGAAGGATGGTCCCTGAGCGGAGCCGAAGGGCTCCCATCCCTTTGAGGCAATATTCCCATCCCATAGCAGTATAATCTCACCGTTATTTCCGATTACCTCCCAACCACTCTGCAGTACCGCGCCCGGACAAAAGATCTGGCGCCGATGGCACCGTTAAACTTCCCTCTTGCGATTATCAAAGCGTAAATGTAAATATACGGGTAATCGACCCACGCGGCCGGCAGGCTACACACGCGAAATGATTGCCTCACCTGATAAGACCCGTAGCGAGTTTTATACTTTCCGGAGGTTTCAGTGAATAATGTTTTTATTATCACACCGAGCTATTTGATAAAGAAGAAGAGTGACTTCACGGGAGGGATCAAGCAGCTCTCAAAGCTGGGTTTCCAGGTGATCAATCCGGAATTCCCCAAGCTGCTGCCTTCGCCACGGGAGAAGGCAGATCAGATACACCTCGCCTACGCTGACCCCTCCACCGACATCATCCTGGCCCAGCGCGGCGGGTATAGCGCCATGAAATCACTGCCTTTCATCGACTTCGAACTGATCAAAAGACACCCGAAGATCATCGCAGGTTTCAGCGATTTGAGCGCGCTGCTCAACCCGATATATGAGCGCACCGGCGTGGTCGCGCTGCATGCCCCGATGATCATCAACTTGACTGCGCCGACCCCCTTCACCCTTGCCTCATTTATGAACGCTCTGCAAGGCTACCCTGAGAAAAACCTCTTCAAGGGCGTCCCGATCAGGGTCTACCAGCACGGCAGCGCTTCCGGCACTCTCAAGGGTGGAAATCTCATTACCATCACGGCCTTGATTGATACCGCCTGGGATATGGAGACGGACAATTCGATCCTTTTCCTGGAGGATGTCGATGAGAAACTGCATCAGGTTGATCGTTATCTGACTCAGTGGATTCTGTCCGGCAAGTTCAAGGGAGTCAAGGCCATTATCCTGGGCGATTTCCGCGGCATCAGAAGCAAACAGGTGTATGACATCCTAGCCTCGCAAATGGAGCTGAATATCCCGGTCGTGCACTGTCCGTATGTCGGCCATGTCGCCAACAAAATAACCATGCCTATAGGCGCTGAGGTCGAGCTTAATACCAAGAGCAGGCAACTCGTGATAAGGAACATGTCATTCCCCGGGGCTAGACCATGAACCTGATATGGCTGATCCTGCTGTCCGTGAGCATTGTGTTCGCGATATGCACCGGCAACCTGGAACCCTTTACCAAGTCTATTTTCGAGGGCGCCAAGTCGGCAGTGGAGGTGTCCCTCTTCCTGCTCGGCATCGTATCGGTCTGGATGGGGATAACCAGGATTCTGGAGGACTCCGGCCTGATTTTCCGGATCGCGCACCTGTTCAAGCCGATCATCTCGCGCCTGTTCAAAAACATCCCCGATGACCACCCTTCGATCTCGGCCATCACCCTCAACGTGCTGGCCAACATGTTTGGCCTTGGCAACGCCGCGACCCCTCTGGGTATCAAAGCGATGCAGGAGCTCGATACGCTCAACGAGGACAAGGGCACCGTCACCTTTGAAATGATGACCTTTATCGTGATCAACACTGCCAGTATCCAGTTCATCCCGTTCTCGGTTATCGGAATCCTTGCCAGTTACAATGCCAGAAACCCGGCCGCGGTTGTGCTGCCTGTCATGATCGCCACTCTTATTCACGCAACGGCAGCGTTGTTGATCTTGTTCAGCTTCAGGAAGGTGCTCAAATGATCCGTTACGTCAATTACCTGTCGCTGCTCATCATCCCGTTGTTTATCCTGTTCACCATACTGTACGGCTCCTTTAAAAAAATCCGGGTGTACGATTCCTTTGTCGCGGGGGCCAAGGAAGGGCCGGGTGTTATCCTCAACATCTTTCCCTATCTTTTAACAATATTCATCGCCATCAAGGGGTTCCAGGCTTCGGGCGCATTTGCCATTATCAGGGATGGCTTCTATCAGGTCTTCGCCTTTCTGGACATTCCTATTGAAGTCATCTCCATGGCGATCATCAAACCTCTGTCGGGCAGCGCCTCTACCGCGCTCTTCACCGATATAGTCAAAACCACCGGCCCGGAGTCAATGGCCACCAAAATGACGGCAGTCATCATGGGGAGCGCCGAGACCACCTTTTACGTACTGGCAGTGTATCTGGGCGCTGTAAGCATCAAGAAGACGCGTTACTTGGTCCCGGTCTGCCTGGTGGCGGATTTCGTCGGGATAATCATAGCGGTTACTGTAGCGAGGTATATTTTCTGATGTGCAGACTTCTAGGCGTCACCAACTTCGACTATTCCAAGCACGAGAATCTGGTGGAAAACTTCTGCGATCTGGCGCGCAGCGGCAATGTCATGACCGGGGACCCTCCCGGGCACCACGACGGCTGGGGGCTCGCTTTCTATCAGGAGGGCCAACTGGTCGTGCACAAAAGCGACGGCAATCTTCTGGATGAGAGGGACCAGGTCGTAACAATTTTAAGCAGGGTAGGGTGGTCGCCGGTCATGATGCTTCACCTGCGCAAATCCGCCTGGAACGACTCTTCCTCCACCAGGCACGCCCATCCCTTTCATTACGGCAACGTGGTTTTTGCTCACAACGGGACGGTCTATGATTACCAGGGACTGCTTCCCGACATAACGATACCGGGACTCGGGGCAGATGCCCTGGATACTGAGGTTTTTTTCTATCATGTTATGAGTGCTCGCACTCCCGATCTGGGTCAGGCATTTCTTGATACAGTTACCCTCATCAAACAGAGCTACCGTTATTCCGGCCTCAATTGCCTTTTCAGCGACGGCATTCGATTGTTCGCCTACCGTGATTATTCCAAGGAACCGGACTACTATTCCCTGTACAAGGCACACTCAGGATCGTCCTTTATTGTTTCCTCTCAGCCACTTGACGGGACCATAGAGTGGGAAATGATGCACAAGGGGGAATTTTTGGAGATAGCCTGGTGAGCTTGCTGCGATCGTGAAACGAGCTTTTGACCTACCCCTTTGTCAGTTTCAGGAATATGCACCGAATCGAGCACTAGCGCTTCCACCGAGAGCCCATTCAAGCCTGGCCGAGTCCCGGCGCCTGCCCCGCTGTTCCCTCCTGCCTGCGGCTATGCGGCACAACTTCCCATTTATTTGAAAATGTTATAAAATTGCACTAGTTTGAAGAACGGAAACCAGCAGTGCCCCCCCTGGCCGTCCCACTCAAGGGAAGGGAGAGTTTTTGGCAACGGAAGATTGTCGCTGTTCAGTTTGCGTGATAGTATTAACGGCCGGTAGTGTCAGATTTACCGGGCAGGTCCCAATGAGACCGGCAAGGGTTGACACTCTCGTGAACGTTGTTAAACGAATGTACCATATAGGACTACTACTATGAGTAACCTTGCCAGAATAATAGCCTTCATGCTCCTCGCCCTGCCACTGCCTGCGGGTGCCTCTAGCACCATCACCCTTTATCGCGGCGATATGGAGCTCGTTACCGTTTCCGGCACCGGTTGTACCGAGAAGGATGCCTCCGGCAGCCGCTTACCGCTTGATTTGACCCTAGAACAAAGTAGTTCCGCCCAAGGAACTGAGATAAAGGGTTATTTCAAAGGGCCTGACCTGCAGATCGGACGTTTTTACGGCACGGCCCTTGACCAGATGCAGGTGGTCTATCCGGATGCGCCCGGCACTCCTCAAGGCAATACCCTCAGGCTTTCGATGAAAACCGGGGGAGTGGAGGGCGAGCTTCACGAAAAACCAAAAGCGGATACCGGCGACTGTTACTTTGAAAAAGCACTGGTAACGCTGAAACAGGAGGCGACCGGCACGGAGGCCGAATCCGCCTATCTGCGCCAAGCCGACCTGTTCAGTGCCGAAGTCAGCTATATCAGCGGTCAGGCGCTACTGCAGGCTGATAAGCCCAAAGAGGCCATACCCGAGCTAACCAAGAGCCTTGGCCTGCGTCAGAAGGTCAATCCCACTGACCCAGACAGGGTGTATCCGGCGGTCTCCCTGGCCATCGCCCACCTCATGGACGGTCAGGAGACCAAAGCGATGTCGGTGCTGCGTGGCCTGCTGGTGGCTCCCTCAGCTTCCGGCGGAGCCCTTGTCAAACAGCGCACCGCGGTCAGTGTCAGCCTGTGCGGCGACGAGCAGTCCCTGCAAAGCGATGCCGGACAGCAAGCCTCCAGGCGACTCATGGACCTCGTGGCGCGGGATTTCGGCAGTCTCGATGGGGTGGCAGTTCCCCTGGCAGCCTGTTACAACGAAATGGGCAAGTTTCATAAGGAGCAGGACGACCCGGAGTCGGCCATTGAGCTTTTCCAGCAGGCGCTCAAGCTGAACCCCGGCAACCCGGAAAGCATTGCCGGGGTCACCATGTGCTACGTGGATATGGAAAACCCGGCAGAAGGTCGCAAGTACCTGAGCGAACACGCGAAATTGTTCATAACCAATGCCGGCAAGGAATCCTATGTCGACTTCATGTCCTACCTGTATGCCGCCGAGGCGCAACAGGCGGAGGGCGATGGTGAACTGGCCCGTGCCGAAGAGCTGTCTCGCGATGCGATCAAGTCCAAACCCGGCGACCGGGCAACGATAATTCAATTGACCCGCATACTGGGAAAAGAGGGGAAAGGCAGCGAGGCTAAGAAGCTCCTGGAGGAGGGGAGGAAAGGGTGCAGCGACGAATCCTGCCGCCAGGACTACGCGGAAGAGTCGGCCCGGCAGGATTTGATCGAGAGGATGGTCAGGCGCTTGGAGACGCACAGTGCCGCGCCCTGAGGCCAAGCTAGGGCAGGCAGGAAACAAAAAAAGGCCACACCCGAAGGTGCGGCCCTTTTTTGTCAGTCTCGAGAAAGAGTGATTACTTTGCTGCCGGTGCAGCTTCAGTAGCGGGTGCTGCCGGAGCGGCTTCTTTCTTGGCTGCTTTTTTCGCTTTCTTGGCTTTTTTTGCTTTCTTTGCTTTTTTTGCTTTCTTGACCGGTGCTTTTTCAGCGGTTGCGGCCGGAGCGGCAGTCGGGGCAGCCGGAGCCGGGGTAGCATCAGCAGCGAAAACAACACCAGCAAAAGCAACAGCAACGAGGGCAGCAACGATGGAGGACATGATCTTTTTCATTTGGTATCTCCTGAAAACGGTTGGGTTTGTTTGTACTGATGCTTACCCTGTTGCACTCGCTGTGCCAAGTCGTGCGGCAGCTGCAAACCTTGAGATTTCGGGCCTTTTCCTGGCATAGTCCCATCTTCCAACCGCATTATCCCACCCCATTTGATCCGTACCCACCTCAAAAGAGGTGACCTCGCACGACCGCCCTTCGTCTTCGCTCCAGTACCGGCCCCTTTAGTTCGTCTGCAGTACCGGCCTGTTCGCTGAGCGGAGTCGAAGCGCAGCGGATTGCCCGGATGTTACGGTAGAGGCGAATCATCATTCGCCCAGCCGCTGGTGCCCCAGCGGTGCCGTTGCCCTATCCGAAAGCGGGATCTAGGCTCCGCACGCCCCCACGAAAAATCCTGTTTCATTGGTGACCGCCTACTATAATGAAGCTTCTGCCGAAAGCCGAGCCAAGTGGATTTCATTCCCCAGCTTTTGGTTTATTTGACACGCCAGACTGAGCTCAAAAAAGTCATTGACTCTAATAGCCGTGACAGATTTGACATCTGCAATGTATTAATTAACAAAATCGATGTCATAAATGAGAAATGACGAAACCAAAAGAGGACTGGAAACAGTTTTAAATAGTGCTATCATTATAGTGAAGTGTAACAATGCAGGAGGTGTTGGGAGATGATGCGACGACAGACAAATGGAGGAGATCTTAACTTGATTAGAGTGTTACGGCATGACCTGTCGGAAGAACCGCTGCCAGCGAGCATTCCTCTCACGTGGCGCGTCGTGGCGCTGGTGCTGGCTGCCGCCGCAGCTATCCTGACCGCGGTCAGGGCCTTCCTCTAGCGGTACGTAATCAGCTGCGCGCCGGTAGCGCTGTATCACCCGCTTTTACGCCGACCTTTCATGCGCCGCCGCCCAGATCCAGCCGGACTTGAATAGCCGAGAGAATGTCTTGCGCTTCGGGGAACTTTCCCTGCTCATAGCGCGAGAAAATCCTCTCGGCATCCAGGTAGACTGCGAATTCTCCTGCCGGGGCCTCTTTGTCCAGGTCCACCGTCAGATCCCACCCTTTCTGTTCAATTACGCGGGCCAGACCGGCCGCTATGGGGTACTGGCTTCAGGTGGGGCAAAACTGGATTCTTACCTTCATGATCCTCTCCTTTTTACTCTCCGGGTCGTAACCCCGATGGCTGGGAGATTCCTACCCGGCTCTGCCGCAGTCAAAACCTCGGGACGTCAAGCTCGGCAACGGCCCGGGGTACCTCTCGTCAATAGGTCGCGCCCTAGTTTACCACTCTTCCTTCTGCTTTTCCGCAAGCTTTTTCAGGTACAGTTCCGGGCTGGTCAGCTTCAGGATTTCCTGGTCGGAATAACCGAGCTCCTTCAGGTTCAGCACGCCGTTAGGCGTGTGACAGTTGGCGCAGTAAAGTGCCTTGGTCTTGGTCACCAGGTGGTTGCTGCCGAAGTAGATGGTCTGCCAGCCAGGCACCGCATCTCTGGCGACGCCCTCCGGGTCCTTCATGCCGAGGGTGTGGGCCGCCGATGCCACGCCGGCCCGGGTGTCGCCGGTCGCCATCGGTGGGGCGAAATCCATGGAGAGCAGTTCGCCGCTTTTCTTGTCGAAGTAGGCCTTGCCCTGGAAGATCTTGAAGGGCGTAATCTTGCTTTTGACGTCCTCTTTGCTCCCTTTGGGGCCGATGAAATGCGGGGTGTTTTTCACCGTCCCGTTGTACCAGGCGTAGAGCGGGGTCGTCTCGTTGGCCTCCTTCTTGAGCGTGGTCGGCTCGTAGAACTTGTCCGCGCCCTGCTCCCAGAGGGTGAAGTCCTTGGCGAAGGCGCCGCCGGTGCGGGGTATGTGGCAGGTCTGGCAGGCGATGCGCGCCGTGTGCCGGTTCAGGTCGGCATCCTTGTGCGGCTTCAGGCCGTGGCACGATGCGTCGGCGCAGGAAAGCAGCAGGCCGTCATTGGCCCAGTTGTTGGGATCGAGCCCGGTCGGCATCAGGTGGTTTTTGGCCTTGTGGCAGTCAACGCAGACCATCCCCTTGGCGGCATGGGCGTCGGTCTCCTTGGTGAAGGAGAAGCCGCGCTTGATGACGACTCCGCCGCCGGCCGCCTCGTGGCAGACCATGCAGTTCTTCACGGTCGGCTTGCCGATGGCGAGCGCCGCCTTGGTGGAGCGGTCCTGCCCCATGACGATGCGCCCCCGGTCGTCCTTGAACGCCTTGCGTTGCCTGAAGTCATAGTCACTCGAATGGCAGACCAGGCAGTCGACCGCCTTTTGCGCCTCAGCTCCGGTGCTGCCGACGTCGCTCAGATGGTTGCCCGGGTGGCAGGTGTTGCACCCGACGAACTTGGTCTTTCCCGTCTCCGGACTCTTGGGGATCTCCTTCAGGTTATTCACGATGTCGTTGCCGTTGCACATGACATAGATGCGGTTCTTCATGCCGTACTCTTTGGTCGGGTCCAGCCCCTCGACGTTACCGACCTTGGAGGCGTGCTTCCAGTGCACTGTATCCAGAAACGCCGCCGCGGTTCCGGGATGGCACTCCTCGCAGGTGTCGGGCCCCTGGTAGCCGCTCTTGGCGAGGGACTCTTTACCGGGGTGTTCGGCTGCGTTTGCGGTCGCCGCCAACAGGGCGACACAAAGCAGTGCTGCGACTAGTTTTAAATTTTTCATGTCATGTCTCTCCTGTCTAACGTAATATCTATATACCTGGATGTATGGGCCCAAAAAAACGCTGCGATTTTGGTAAAAACCACAGCGTGGACGGCGCCAGCTCAGGCGCCACGTGGGGGCAGGCTAGCAACCGGCGGTCTTTCTGAACAGCTTGGCTACGTTCTTGCCGTCAACCACCTCGTACTTGCAGCGGATTTCGTCGCCCTCGACGATCCTGTGATCCTTGAACTTGTCCAGGGTGAGATCATCGTTCACGGTGATGACGATGAGCGCTTCAGTCTTGTTGTCCTTGAGCGTAGCGGTTGCGGTCTTCGCGTCCTTGCCGGCGATGTCGATCTTGGTGATGACGCCGACGAACTTGATCTCGTCCGCCTGAGCGCTACGGCTGAACCCGAACAGCGAAACTGCCAGAATTGCCAGTACTGCCACTAACGAAAGGGCTTTTCTCATGATGTTCATTCTCCTTGTTTCGGCGCGATAGGGCTATGGTATCAGCTCAGCGCCGGGATGCAATCGGTTGATCCGCACGGCAGGGACGTCGAGAGGCCCCGCCGTGCGGCATGGTTTAGAACTTTACCTCGAAGGTGGCATAGATGTCCTGGGCGCTTTTCAGCGGAGTCAGCAGCATCAGGTCGGTCGGCTGGATGCTGGAGATTTTGACCGGCGCACCCACCCAGTTGTTGCTCCCGGTGTACTGGAAGTCGTAGTACTGGTAGCCGACCCTGATGAACGCCTTGGAGAGATGGGAGGAGATCGGCTTCAGGTTCAGCTCCTGGATCAGGTATCCCTCGTAGACGTTGCCGCGGGTCCCGAGCTTGGAGGTCCACATGTCGTCGGCAGCGGGTGCGAAGGTGATCCAGTTCTTGGTGCCGTGATTGTACTCGAAGCCGATCTTGGTCTTGCTGGCGTCGAGGTCGTAGCGCGCGCCGATGTACCCCGCGTATCCGGTCTTGCTGGAGGGGGCCTCCTGGGCGAAGAACTGGCCGGTCATCAGCCCTTCGAAACCGGCGTTGGCTGATACGTTGTTGTTGGGGTGCGTTATGCTCATGCCGGCGTCGGCGAACCAGTTCAGGGTGCCCGGACCGACGTGCTTGATGGTCCCCATGGCGCCTGCGCCGTACCAGTCGATGTCGCCCAGTTCTGTGGAGGGCGCGGTGTTGCCGAAGGCGGTGTTCTTCATGACCGGGAAGTCGAAGATGCTGAAGCCGCGGTTCCACTGCAGCCAGATGCGCAGCGGGTCGGTGTCGATCGGGATCAGGGCGACGCCGAGCATGTCGGTGTCGTTCAGCGAATTGCTCGGGGTCTCGAAGCCGCTATCGAAACCGCGTCCATAGCAGACCTTGGCGTAGGCGCCGGGAAGTGCGTCGATGTCAGGCGCCCAGCCGAGCGTCATGCCGTCGAAGGCGTAGTCGACCAGGAGGGCAGGCGTGCCGCCGTTACCGGGGCGCTCGTTGTTAAGCCGCAGGTTGGAAGGCGCGCCGTTGGTGGAAGGACGGCGCCCGACCGAGAACCAGATCGGCTGGTCGGCGATGTTGGACCAGGTGGCATAGGCGCGGTCCACGTCCAAGAGGCTCGATGAGGGGACGTGCCCCAGCGTGCCGTCGAAGGTCCCGACCCGGTCCGCGAAGAACGGCGTGGCGCCGTTGTTGGTGACGGCGGAATCGTCCTGGGAGCCGAAGGTCTTGTAGGCGACCAGGCGCACGTTCACCGTGACGTCCTTGGTAGCCTTGGCATGCAGGTCTATGCCGAGGCGGTTGGTGTAGAGGGTGTCGTTAGAAGGCTTGTAGGCCTGGACCGTCTTCAGGTTGCCTCCAGCTGCGCCGAGAAAGCTCTGAAGCAGCATCTGGTTAGCTAGCTGGTTGATCTTCTGCGGATCGAACCCTGCCTGGGCGAGTTGTGTCACCATGTTTGTGAACTGGGCGCCGAGGGTCGCTCCGGGTATTTGCACATTGTTGGAGTCTCTGAAATTCGTGGAGGCTGCCATGCCGAAGACTCTGTTGAGAACGCCCTGGGCAACCAGAGTGTTCAATATGCCTGTCTGCTGCGTGGTAAGAGCCGTGCCGGCAAGTGCATTATTGACACCGGTCGGTCCACCGCCGAGGATGGTGTTGAACTGGGTAAGAAAGGCCGATGAAGTGATGCCGTTGTACATCGCGGCCGGCATGTACTGGTTGATAATGGTGCCGAACTGGGCGGGGGTGAAGAGCGTTCCCGGCTGCCCTTGCATGATGAACTGAGATGCTGTGGGGACCGCAACCCCGCCGATGTTCAGTCCGGCCACGCCCAGAGGGTTGGTGGCGCTGGGCGGAGCGGTGAAACCGGTTACCAGATTGGTCATGGTGCCGATGGCGTCGCTGTGGGCCGGAACGTCGCCCTTCAGGGAGTCCAACCTGAACCGGAAGTCGCCGCCGATGGTGAGCCATTTGCTGAGGGTCTTGTCCTCGAGCTTTTCAACCTTTCTGGTCAGTTCGTCGACCTTGAGCTGCAACGCCTGTTCGTCAGCGATTGCACTGGCAGGTGCGGCTAGTGCCAATAGCATTGCCCCCGACAAATACCTTTTCACAATCCGGTTCATGTCCTCTCCTTTCTCAATTGTGCTCGTGCTGAGCGTGGGCTCCATCTCCTCAACCATCTAAAAATACTGCAGTTTTTTAACTCTCAATATCAGCTTAAATATTTTTATGCAAATATATACTTTTTCCTATTATAGGTAAAATGAATCATTTTCATGGCTTCATGCGTGTTGCGCATGGCCCACAGCCGTTAACTTACGAAGAACTCTTGCTGTATCCCCTCTGTTTAGTAGGGGGAAGGCTCGCGTAGCGACAGAGGGGGGTTGTTGTGGTAAGTTGTTGTTTTCCTAGGGGCACGAAAGGCGGGCGAATACAAGATTCGCCCCTACGGGCTCAATATATCGGTAGGGGCGAACCTCGTGTTCGCCCATCTCCGGCTCAATTTTGCAAGACCGCTCGGCCAACATTGAGCAGAAAAACAGCAACTCCCCATTGCACTTCATAGGGGGACAAAACCACAATTACCATAGGAGAATGTTTCTGCGGATCATGGCTGGAAATCGTAAGGAAGCGGTAAGGTGGCCAATAAAAAAGACCTCCAAGGGATGACTACCCCTGGAGGTCTCTGCTGTTATAACTAGCGGTTTCAATGCAGCTTCGTCAATGAACGACGCCCGCCGCGCGCGCCCTTGCCCCGTCGGATTTGACGCTGTCGTAGAGCTTTCGGTCCTTGATGGACGGCAGCGAGAAGTCACCCTCAATGGACCATTTGTCCTTCAGGTACACCCAGGGCGCCAAGCTGGAAAGCCGGTACCCCGGTATCAGTTCGATTTTTTCCGCCTTCATGTCCCTGATGAAAAGTCCCTGGCTCCCTGCGATCACGCTATGGCTGCCGCTAAACGGCAGAGCGCCCGCGTCGCCGAAGTCCCAGGTCACCTGCTGGCGCTGCTCGCCTCCGGGGAGCTCGTGGCAGGAAGCGCAGGAGCGGCTCTTGCCGTATTTGTGCGAGACCTTGTCCATCTGGATCCAGAGGAGCGCGCGGTTGTTCTCCGGCAGTCCGTCGAAGAGTCCCACGTAGCCCCAGGCGTCGTCGGTACGCTGCAGGTCGGGCAACTCCTTGGGCCAGCGCCAGTGGAGTCCCGGCTTAAGATCGGACTGTTTCTGGTTCATAGCCGCCATGGGGAAGGGCTTAACCGGTATCCAGCGCCCGCTTTGATCCCGGATCAGGATCGGTTCCTTCATGACGCCGTAGTAGTCCTTGTATTTGAAAAAGGGTGTTTCCACTCCGGCGAGTTTTCCCGGTCCCCAGAAGGTTCCCTGGTAGCCGGAAACGTTCTGGACATGGCACGCCTCGCAGGAAAGGTTTTTGTGCAACGACTGCCGGTGTCCCTTGATCTGCTCCCCGTGGCATCGGTCGCAGGTTCCCTGCCGCTTGATCATGGCGTGGCCGATCTCTTTGTCCGTCTTGGTGCTTTGGTGGCAGTCGAGGCAGACCACCTTTTTCAGCTGGTGGATGTCCGGCTGCATCCCTTCCGGGTTTGCGTAGGTTCCCCCGAAATAACCGGCGCCCCGCCGGCGCTCCTCCGGCCCGGCGTGACAGATCTGGCCGCGGCCGCCGCCATAGCAGCTTTCCGGCTTCGGGGTCCGGTTGAAGGTGTGCATCCCCAGCCGCGGATGGGCGGAATCCTTTGGCTGCGGGTCGAAATGGCAGTCGAGGCACCCGACATGGCAGGTGTTGCAACTGCGCTGGTTCAGGGCGCTTTGCTCCCGGGAAAAGGGGAGGGCGGTGTTGGCGGCGATCTTGTCGTAATTCCCCTCGAACCAGACCCCGCAGTTGTGCGGGCCGTGCTTCTGGTCCACCCAGCTTTGGTAGCTGCTCTGCTTGGCGTTGCGAGCCATGGTGCTCCTGGTGAATTCGTCGAATTCCCGGGGGTGGCAGGCGCCGCAGGTCTTCGCCATGACGCTGAAATCCTGGGAAAGGGTGTCCTTCCTCTTATCCTGGTAAAGGAGCAGAGCGACGGATGGATCGACGACCGTCTTGCCGTCCTTTACTACCTGGTGCTTGATGCGGCTCATCGGGTTCCCGGTCAGTTCCAGAGGGGAGCTGCGCTGGGATGTTTCGGCGATCTGCCCCTTTTTCCTGACCAGCAGCAATCGGCCCAGTCCCTGGTGGGCCTTGTCACGGTCCGCCTCGGCGGGGTTTCCCAGATGGCAGGCGTCACAGCTTGCGGCCATGCCCGATTGCTGCAGCACTTCCGCCGGGGTGACGGTGAAATGGGGATAGCCCAGCTCTGCCATTTTGGCCGAGTTGGCGTGGCAGGCAAGGCAGGAGTCGGCGCCCCCAGCGCTCCCGGCAATGCCCGCGCTGTCGGAGCCTATTGACCAGGCGGGGTGTGTCAAGGTCGCCGCTGAAACAATGAAGAATCCAAACAGAGAGAAAGCTGTGCGCTGTTTCATCATGCCTCCCGTAGACGTATCGGTCCATTGTATCAAGACAGGGACGCTTGACAAACTAATAATGAAATTATCTCAATTGAAGATTTGGGCAGACAGATTTTATGGCGAAACATTGGCAAAGAGAAGGCTATGTCTTTACCCTCGAAAGTGAGGCTCTATCAGGGCGGTTGCAGTTTCTCTTCGGAGGCATGAAAGGCGGGCGAATACAAGATTCGCCCCTACGTGATCAAGGTATCCGTTGGCGCGAACCTTGTGTCCGTTGGGGCGAATACAAGATTCGCCCCTACGGGATCAAGGTATCCGTTGGCACGAACCTTGTGTCCGTTGGGGCGAATACAAGATTCGCCCCTACAGGATCAAGGTAACCGTAGGGGCGAACCTTGTGTTCGCCCGCCTTTCGATTGGTGGATTGTTCCGTTTGGTTAAACGGCCAGGGGGCGGTTGTCAGGCAGCAGCTGCACCACATTGGTCCGGGCATCCCCGGGAAGGTTTGCGGGACGCGTCAAGCCGAATTCCGTGAAGAGGTAGTCGATGAAGTGCTGGTGATGCAGGGACAATTCCTGGCGGGCGAGTATCAGGGTGCGCGGGCGGAAGTGGCAGAAGTCACCGACCCGGTGGGCAACCAGCCTGCCACTTTGCAGCTCTTCAGCGAAAAGCGCCCGCGACACGAAAGTGACACCCTGGCCCGCCTGGACCTCCCGGAGGATGAAGGAGAAGTCGTCAAAGAAGATGACCGTCGAGAACTCGCTGCAGCTGCGCCCGAGGTTCTGCAGGTTCTTGTCGATGAAGCGGCGCGCGCACCCCTTCTCGTTTTTCAGGTAGAGCCGCTCGCGCATGAGCCGGTCGATGGTAGTGATGTCCGCGCCGATGCCGAGCGAGGGGGCGCTGATGAACACGACCTCGTCGTCGGGCAGAGCGTGGATGAGCCTTCCTTTCAGGTCGATTTCGTCGCAATGCTCCACCAGGGCGAGGTCGAAACGTCCGCTGTCGATCCCCGCCAGTGCTTCCTCCGGCATGGCGAAGACGCAGTTCAGGTCGACGCTTGCGGAGTGGTCGGCGATGAAGGAGGTGAGCACGCCGGGGAGCCGGTCGATACCGAGCGACGGGGTAGAGCAAAAGGAGATTTTCTGTTTGTCGCGGCCGGTGCTGATGCCAAGGAGAAATTCATGCTCAAGATCGAGCATCTTGCGCCCCTTTTCCATCAGCAGGCGTCCCGCGTCGGTCAGGACGAGAGAGGGGCCGGTCCGGTCAAAGAGCGCTTGACCCACGGCGTCCTCAAGGAGCTTGATGCGTCGGGATACAGCTGACTGGGTGACGAAAAGGACAGAGGCGGCCTTTGTGATGTTGCCAAGGGTTGCGACTTTAATAAATGTCTTAACTCAACTTTCGCAGTAAGGCTTTTAGATTTAACTTCTTGAAATGTTGGCAGTTTAATGCGTTACCAAGGCCGAAAGTAGCATCCTTCCCTTGAAAGGTAATGGCAGTTCCGCCATGAACTGCTCAACCAGTTGCAGCATCAGTTCCTTGGTAAATCCGGCAAGTTTGTTTAGCGACTGCTCTAGTAACTTCAGTAGTAATGCCAGCGCTTCGACGAAGCTCATCTGCCTGAGTTCATCGCAGGTGGCATGGAATAGGTTCCCAAGGGTCCTTGGGTCGGCGTTCGTCCTTCTGACGAGTTCCAATATGATGTAGCGGCAGAGCACCACCGTTGTATGTGCAACCAAGGCATCGAAGGAGCGGCTCTGGCACTCCTTCGCCAGATTCAGAAACGACTTGGACATTTTGAAGAACACTTCGATATCCCAGCGTCGCCCATAGAGTCTGACAATTTCCTCGTCAGTCAACTCGACGTCGGTTGATAGAAGTCCAAGCCAGCTCTTTTTGCTTCTGTCTCGTACAAACACGATTTTTGCTGCAACGGGATTGCCCTTGTCATCCTCGCCTATGGTTACCATTACCGAGGCCAGGATCTTTGCCCGTCCCGGCCGCTTGCGGACCCAGCTGAACAGTTCCTTCAGGGTCATGCCATCTCCCTGGAAGGTGTATCGGGTTTTCGAGTCTTTAAGCATGCAGATGGTGTGCATCCCCAAAGCATGAATCCGCCTGATTGTGGCTGGATGAGAAAACCAGCTATCAAACAGAAGGTGGCGCGCCTTGGTGCCGGCAGCCATGGCCACCTTCACTAGTTCTACCAGCACGTCAGGAGATTTTTTCAAGCTTTCCTGTCGGCGCTTGTAACCATTGGTGCGCTTATCGAGATCATTGCGCATGGCAGCAAGGCGATTTTTTTCTTTCGCGGAACTCAGCATGGAGAAGAACATCGGCACGAAACTGTTGCCATCCGACCAACCCAGGGTGAGCATTCTGAATCCCCGGTGATATCTCTTGGTGTTGTGGTCATGGACCCGGGCCAAAAGCTCCACGCGCTTGCTGCGGTCGCGGAGATACAGGGTGTCGTCAGCAATCAGTACCTTGGTGGTGGAATCGTCCGTCAGCGGCAAAAGTTTCTGTACGATGACTCTTGTACTGAGCAGAAGCAAAAACTTGCGCCAGTTAGAAGAGACGCAGTTCAAAAACCGGTAGACTACGTCCTTCCCGACGCCAGGCGGTATATCAGGAGTATCGGGAGTCGCCAGCAAACGATACAGATTCTTGCCGGTAAAGGCTATCGTCAGCAAAAACGGGAACAGTGCGTCGAGAGAGACGCCCTTGTCTTTTCTGATGTTGCTTTGTCGAAGGAGTTCGCCGAGCTTATGGTTGTGAAAGAACGAATTTATCTGATTCTCAACGGGTGCAATCTCTGCTATTATGCGGCTCATAGCGTCGCCTTTTTGTATGGATGTATTTGCTGGGGAGCAAAGGCATTTTAATACAAATTGCGACGCTATTCTATTTATAATTACAGCATGTTACATATTTTTTCTATCTGCGAAAGTTGAGTAACGAAGAACGTAGAACGTAGAACGTAGAACAGCTTCACCAAGGAGGTCACCATGGATAAGTGCTATTTGGCCCTTGCCGCCGCCCTAGCCGTAGGGCTCACCGCCATTGCCACCGCCTGGGCCCAGTCGAGAATCGGCGCCGCCGGAGCCGGCACCATCGCCGAGAAGCCGGAGCTGACCGGAACGATCATCATCATGCTGGCGATCCCGGAAACCATGGTGATCCTCGGTTTCGTGGTGGCCGTCACCATTCTCACCAGGTAAGGGAGGCGACGGTGGGCTCTGACGAACTGCTCGCAGCCCTGCGCCGCGAGGGGGAGAGCAAGACCCGCGCGATCAGGGAGGAAGCCGAGGCCGCTTCCGCACGGCTCAGGGGTGAGGCTGTGGCCCGTCTGGCACTGCTTCGGGAGGAGTATGCGCGCCAGCAGGGTAGGGCTATTGAGGCGGAGCTGCGCGCCGCCGCCGCGCAGGCCGAGCGCGCTGCCCGGTGCCTCCGGCTGGCTGGTGACCAGAGGCTCGCGGCAAGGCTCTTCAACCTCGCGCTGACGCTGCTGCCCCGCTTGCGAGATGGGGAGTGTGGCGCACTCTTTGCCCGACTCTCAGGGGAGCTGCCACCCTGCCAATGGGAAACGGTTCGGGTAAACCCTGCGGACCTCGAACCGGCGGGCTTGCTCTTTGCCTCGGCCCGGATAGTCCCGGACTGCGCCATCAGCGGCGGCCTGGAGGCGCTGGCCAAGGGAGGCGACCTGCGGGTGGTCAATACCCTGGAGAAGCGCCTGGAACGGGGTTGGGCCGAACTGCTGCCCCTGCTTTTTAAGGAGTTGGCAGATGGTGCGTGAGTCGGCGGCATTCCTGATTGAGCCGCTACAGGTCGGGCAACCCACCGACTACCTCCTGGCGAGAATCGCGAGCCGCAGAAGGGAGCTGGTCACCGACTGGTTTGCCATCCCGGAATCCCCCTTAGCGCCGGAAACAAGGGCTTCCGCAGGAAACCAGGTCTGGGCCCGGGGCATGTCGGCGGCACTGGCGCGCGACTACATGCGGCATGAGTTCCGCTGGGTCTATCTTCAGCTGAACCAGGGGATGAGGCGCACCATGGCCCCGGTCTTCCTCTGGTTCGAGCTTCGCACCATACTGGTCTCCCTCCGCCTGCGCCGGGGAGGCGAGCGGGAGAGAGAGAGTATCGCCGACCTCCTTGCCGGCAGCCTCCTGGCCAAGCGGGTGCGGCAGCTGCTTGGGGAGCCGGCTGCGGGTACTGACGCCCTGGCCGACCTGCTGGAGGCGGTCGCCGAGCCGGGCCGCGGGCTCGGGGCGCTGTACCGGGGACAAAAGGGGAGGGAGTATGAGGAGCTTTTCCTGTCTCTCTACCTGGAACGGACCCTGCGCCGTGCGCTCCATCCGGTCCTTAGGGATTTCTTCAGTGCGGTCGTCGACCAGATGAACCTGCTCGCCCTCGCCAAGCTGCTGCGCTGGCAGCTCGATGATCCGCACCCCTTCATCCGGGGCGGGACCATTGCCACGAAACGGCTGGAAGAGGCACTGAAAGGCGGCACTGCGGCCGGGCTGGCAGCCTTGCTGCGCCCGCAGCCTGGCCCGGAGGGGCTGGCCGCGCTGCGGGATAACCCGGAGCATTTTCTCCTGTGCCGGTTGACGCGGCAGGTCGCCAAGCTCGGCAGTGACCCCCTGGGGGTCGGCCGCATCCTGGCCTATCTCTGGGGCTGCGCCATAAAGGCTCGCAATGCCGGAGTGGTGCACCACGCAGCTTTCCTGGGAGAGGAAACCCTCCACGCGGAGTTGATCGGGTGAAGAAAATCATTTTCATAACGCCCCCGGACGCACGCTACGGGTTCAGCCTGACCGGGGTGAGCCAGCTCATTGCCGAGCCGGGAGAGGCCGAGGGAGCCGTCGACCGGACCCTGGGCGATCCGGACTGCGGTGTACTGGTCCTGGACGAGCGCCTGCTGGCGGGCCTCGACGAGGAGCGCTTGCAGCAAAGGGAAAAGAGGTGGCCCGGCGTTGTAGTGATACTCCCCGCCCCTGAAACGGGAGGCCGGGTAGCGGAGGATTACGCGGAGCGCCTGATACGCAGGGTGATCGGATACCAGGTGAGACTGACGCCATGAAAGGACGCATTCTGGGCATAGCGGGGCCGACCGTCAGCGTCGACATCCCCGGGCTGAAACTCTACGACATGGTCCAGGTGGGGAAGGCCGGCCTCACCGGGGAGGTGGTCCGGCTGGAGTCGGGACGCGCCGTGGTGCAGGTCTACGAGGATACCAGGGGGCTTGCGGCGCACGAACCGGCGTTCGGCATGGATGTTCCCCTCACCGTTGAACTCGGTCCGGGACTCCTTGGCGGGATGTTCGACGGCCTGCAGCGTCCCCTGGAGCGCCTGAGGGATCAGGCCGGGCCCTTTCTCACCTCTGGTGCGCCCCTTCTGCCGCTGGACCGCGACCGCGTCTGGCGCTTTGCTCCGGCCAGGCAGGCGGGAGACGAGGTCCACGCGGGAGAATTGCTCGGCGAGGTGCAGGAAGGAGCGCTGCTGCACCCGGTAAGCGCTCCCTGCGCGGGGCGGGTCGCCCGGCTCTGCGCCGGTGATTTTACCCTGGGGGAAAGCCTGGGAGAAATGGCCGACGGTCGCCAGATCCCCGTCATCGTGCCGTGGCCGGTCCGCAAAGCGCGCCCCTACCGGAGAAAGCTCTCTCCCACCCAGCCGCTGGTGACCGGACAGCGTATCATCGATTTCCTCTTCCCCCTGGCTCTGGGGGGGACCGCCATCTTCCCCGGCGGCTTTGGTACCGGGAAGACTGTCCTGGAGCAGGCGGTCGCCAAGTTCGCAGCCCTGGACATCGTGGTATACGTGGGATGCGGTGAGCGGGGCAACGAAATGGCCGAGCTGCTGGAAGAGTTCGTCACCCTGGGCGACCCACGTAGCGACCTCCCCCTCATGCAGCGAACCATCGTCGTGGTCAACACCTCCAACATGCCGGTTGCGGCGCGCGAGGCGTCCATCTACACCGCCGTCACCATGGCCGAATATTACCGCGATCTGGGCTACCACGTGCTGCTCCTGGCCGACAGCATCTCGCGCTGGGCGGAGGCCCTGCGGGAGATATCCGCCTCCCTGGAGGAAATGCCGGGCGAGGAGGGCTACCCAACGTACCTCACTTCGAGGCTGGCCGCCTTCTTCGAGCGGGCCGGAGTCGTGGAGACCCTGGGCGGCAAGGTCGGCTCCCTTTCCATGATACTTTCCGTCTCGCCCCCCGGAGGCGATTTCACCGAGCCGGTCACCCAGGCCTGCCTGCGCGCGGCCGGGGCATTTTTCATGCTGGACACCTCGCTGGCCCAGCGCCGGCACTTCCCCGCGATCAACTGGTTCCAGAGCTATTCCCTGTACCAGGCAAACCTGGTCGCGCATTTTGAAGCCCGGGTTTCCTCGCGCTGGGGCGAGCTGCAGCGCAGTTGCCAGCGGCTGCTGCAGCGCGAGGAGACCCTGCGCGAGGTGACCGAGATCGTCGGAATCGAGGGGCTTCAGGACACCGACCGCCTGGTCATGAGCGTTGCCGAGCGGATCAGGCAGGAGTTTCTCTGCCAAAACGCCTTCACCGAGGATGCCTTCAGCGCGCCGGAGCAGACCCTGGCGCGCATTGCGGAGCTGATTGGATTTTACGACCAGGCCGAGTCGAGACTGCAGCAGGGCGTCCTGCTCGAGGAGCTGTTGAAAGAATAAGAACATAGAACGTAGAACATCTTTCGGGGGTATCATGCGCTTGTCCGAGCACAGCTACCGCACCGTCTCCTCCATTCGCGGCCCCCTGCTTTTCGCTCAGCGGGTGTTTGCTGCGCGCATCGGCGAGGTCGTGCGCATCGGCTACCCCGGCGGGGAGAGCGCGGAAGGGGAGATCCTGAAGATCGAGGGGGATTCCGTCCTGATTCAGGTCTTCGGGGAGACCCGTGGACTCGATCTCGGCGCGACGCTGGTGTTCAGCGACGCCGTGAAAAAAGCCCCCCTCTCGCCGGAACTGGTCGGGCGGGTGTTCAACGGTTCCTTCCTGCCGATCGACGATGCACCCATGTTCATCCCGCGGCACTGGGCGCCGATCACCGGGGCCCCTATCAATCCGACGGCGCGGGCCCGCCCCGAGGAGTTCATCGAGACGGGGATCACGGCCATCGACCTCCTCAATACCCTGGTCAAAGGGCAAAAACTGCCGATCTTTTCCAGCGCCGGACTGCCGGCCAAGGAGATGGCGGCGGCCATCGTGCGCAATGCGCGCCTGTCGGGGGGAGGGGACTTCGTGGTGGTGTTCGTGGCGCTCGGGCTGCCCCACCACGAGTACGCCTTCTACATGGATGTGCTGGCCGGAATGCAGAGCGCCTTCGTCGCCTTCATCAACCGGGCCGGCGAACCGGTCATGGAACGGCTCCTGGCCCCGCGCTTCGGGCTCGCGGTCGCCGAATACCTCGCCTTTGTGCAGGGGATGGACGTGCTGGTAGTGATTACCGACATGACCAATTACTGCGACGCCCTGCGCGAGGTTTCCACGGCCCGGGAGGAGCTCCCCGGCAGGCGCGGCTATCCCGGCTACATGTATTCCGACCTGGCCTCGCTCTACGAGAGGGCCGGGCGCATCAGGGGTAAGCCGGGGTCGGTCACCATGCTGCCGGTGCTGACCATGCCGGAGGACGACATCACCCACCCGATACCGGACCTGACCGGATACATCACCGAGGGGCAGATCGTCCTTTCCCGTGAACTGCACCAAAAAGGGATCTTTCCCCCCGTGGACCTACTCCCCTGCCTCTCCCGGCTCATGCAGCACGGGATCGGCAAAGGGCGCACCCGGGAGGACCACCGCCTGGTGGCCGACAGCCTGTACAAGCAGTATGCCAAGGGGCGCGACCTGCGCCGCCTGGAGTCCATCGTCGGGCGGGAGGGGATGGTCAAGAGCGACCGGAACCTGCTGGGCTTCGCCGACGCACTGGAGCGCGAGCTGCTGCACCAGGGGGGAGAGCGACGCGACATCAACGCCAGCCTCGATGCCGGGGCCTCCCTGTTGCAGCGCTTCAATCTGACCGCCGCGCGCCGGGACTAAAAGCCCTGAAGCGCGGGGAGGGGAGCTCCCGGGCCTGAGCCGTTTCCGCACCTTTGCACCAAGGATGTGCTCCATGATCCATCCGACCCGAACCAATCTGTTGCTCCTGAAAGAAAAAACCCGTTCCGTAACGGGAAGCGTCGCAATCCTGAAGGCGCGCCGCCTGGCGCTCATCAGGGAGTTTCTCGCCATGTCCGCCCCGTTTCTGCGCTCCAGGGAAGAAATCAAGGCCACCTATGGGCGGGCCCTGGCGGAACTGCACCTCGCCCTGGGGCATGAAGGCGAGGAGTTTGTGGCCTCGCTGGAGCCGGTGGCCGGGAGGGACTTGGGGGTGGAGATCGCCGAAGGGAGCGACCTGGGGCTTAGCTACCGTGAGGTCCGGATGCAGCAGGCTCCGGTCCGGGCCCCGAACCAGCGCGGCTATGGTTTCCATCACACCACGCCCCACCTGGAGGAGGCTATCGGTCATTTCGAAGCCATCCTGGCGGAGATGCTGGAGATCGCCGCCTTTGAAAGCAAGATGAAGCGGATCGGCGACGAGATCATGCGCATCTCCCGGCGCATCAGGGTGCTGGAGGAACGGATACTGCCCCGTTTGCGTCAGGACATGAGAAAGATCGCCCAGTACCTGGGCGAGCGGGAGCGCGAATCGTTCTACCGGCTGAAGAGATTCAAAGAGATGATGGCCAAGGCGGTCTAGTGCAACCAGTAAAGCAGGCCCTGCAGGGAGATGGCATACACCCGGTAGGGCTTGGGGCCGACGAACGCTGTTATTGTTGATGAAAATCGTCGGTGTTCCATAACACACACCCTCCTCCAACAAACCTTTGCCGATCTCATACCTTTTTCATGCCAGCAATCATTCTTACGGCCGATATCAATCTTTAACAAATTGTCACATTGTAATTAAAACATAAAGCCAACTCTTCGCCACGAAGGGGCGGAATGCTGCGGGTCTTGCCATCTCTTACCGCAACAAACAACACACGATCCTGAACTGTTACCCTCAGGACGTTCTAAAAACTATGAGACAGAATAGTTGGACATTGTCACCAAGGCTGACAGCCGCGGTAGCTCTGCTAATGGAATTGCGCTGATAAAGGAAAAAGGAGGTCCCCGAGGCCCCGGCCTCACTATGCCATGCGAATTCGCCGAAGCCCGGCTGGATTCACCCGGAAAAGTCTGATACACGGCGGGAAAGACTGGTGCGGCAGCGTCCATCGCACCTCTGTCCCTTAGTTCGGCTGTCAGGTACTAAGAGAGGAGTACAGTCATGAGATATATTCCCGGTTTAAAAAGCATTTCGTTGTTCCTGGCGCTGGCGCCGTTCATCTTCCTGACTCAGGTTCTGGCCGCACCCGGTGATTACCTGTCTCAGTGGGGAGCGGATCACCAGCTGCAAAGCCCTCTGGCGGTGACTCTGGACCGTGACTCCAATGTCTATGTTGCTGATCATGTCGGCGTGGTGGGAGGGTCCACCTTTGACCAGACCTTCATCAAGAAATTCGACAGCTCCGGCACCTTTGTCACGCAGTGGGGTTGCCTTGGCTACCCCGACGCCCGGATCTTCGCTCTGGCGAGCGACCCGTCCGGCTCCGCGCTTTTCCTGACTGACTCGGGAACCCTGGGCAACCAGGTTCAGAAATACGACAGCTCCGGCAAATACCTGGCGCAATTCGGCTGGCCGGGAGGCGGCAACGGAGACTTCCAGGCCCGTGGCATCGCGGCGGCCCCGAACGGCAACCTGTTCGTGGCGGACACCGCCAACAACAGGATACTTGAGTTCACCAATGACGGTTTGTCTCTTATCACCCAATGGGGGGGAAGCAACCCCGGCAATGCCAGAGGTGAGTTCTCCAGTCCCACCGGGGTGGCGACCGATCACTACGGGTACCCCTTTGTGGCGGATACCCTTAACAACAGGGTCCAAAGATTTGACGACTCCGGAAAGTTCCTCGCCGAAATTGGCGGTGCGGGCTCCGGCGAGGGGGCACTTGCCGCGCCTCGCGGGATCGCTGTTGACTCCAGGGGGTATGTCTACGTGACCAGCGGCAACAGCATCGTCATGTTTGACAGTAACGGAAACTACATCACCAGATGGGGCAGCGCGGGCTCCGGCGACGGGCAACTATCCGATCCGCAAGGCATAGCGGTCAATTCGACAGGCACTGTCGTGTACGTGGCCGACACCGGGAACCGGCGCATTCAGCTTTTCGCCGGGGTGGGTGATACTGCCCGTGTCTACGTCGCAGGCCCCGGTGGCACCATTGACGGGCAGCAGCAGCTATGGGTGGCTCCGCGCACCCAGGTGACGGCGGTCCCCGATCCAGGTTACCACTTTGTCATCTGGAACGACGGCGTGACCACCCCCTCCAGGACCGACTTCCTGAGCGACGTGGCCACAACAGCGACCTTTGCACTCGATCATCCCCCCGGTAACCCCTTTGCCGGCGACCCTCTCTTCGACATCGCCCTGTCCGATTCCGATGTCGGAGGGATGGCCGTGGACAACAGCGGCAATCTGTATCTTCAGACAGGGAGCGCCATTCAGAAACTCGGCCCCACCGGTACCTTCATCTCGAGTTGGCCGGTTGCCGACGCGGGCCAGGGCATCTCGGTTGACGCCTGCGGCAACATCTACACCAGTGGCGGCAGTTTGAAGAAGTACAGCAACTCCGGCGAGTTGTTAGCACAGTGGGGAGCTCCCATCGGGGCAAACGGGATACCGATATCGCCGTATTTCGACCCCAGTGTGCCGCAGGCCGATCCCACCTGCACGAAGATCTACGTATTTGATAATCATTTCAACGAATGGTTCACCTTTGACGGCACCGGCACCTTCCTCGGCATCGGGCCTGACCGCTCAGCAACCTGGGCCTCGTTTGCCGTGGCTCCCTCAGGATACCTTTACGCGACCAGCTGGGAAGGTGTCGTCCTGAAATATGACAGCACGCTTAATGTGGTCGCCAAGTTTGGCGGCTCCGGAAGAGGTGAGGGACAAATATTCCTTTACCCTTCGGGCATCGCGCTCGACGGAAGGGGGAATGTCTACGTAGGAGACAACGGGAATCATCGGATAGAAGTCTTCTCCGATTCGGGGACCTATCTAGGGCAATGGAGCCCCCTTGGACGTGGTGGCCTTGCGGCCAACCCCTCGGGCACCCTGGTATATCAATTCATCGGCGCGAGCAGCGAGATTGATAGCACCACCGTCATTCGGGCCTATGCCGGTTACGGCCATTTTTCACTCGAATACGCGGCCGGCGCGGGCGGCAGCATCAGTGGCACCACGCTGCAAGCCGTGGGGTGGGACCGCAGCGGCACGGAGGTGACGGCAGCCCCTGCTACGGGTTACCATTTTGTCTCCTGGAGCGACGGCGTAACCAGCGCCGCGAGGAGTGAGGGTAACGTAACCGCCGACCTGTCGGTGACTGCGAAATTCGCTCCCGACGCCGTCTTCACGCTGCGGTATGCGGCAGGCATCGGCGGAACCGTGCTGGGTGCGACCTCCCAGACGGTAAGCGGCGGCGGCAGCGGGACTGCGGTAACGGCGAACCCCAACTCGGGCTATCACTTCGATTGCTGGAGCGACGGCTCGACCAGCGCCACCCGCACCGACGGTAACGTCAACGGAAACCTGAGCCTGACGGCGCAGTTCGTTTCCAACATCACCTACACGCTGAAGTTCAAGGCAGGAGTTGGAGGAACCTTCCTCGGCGTCACCCCGCAGATCCTGTACCAGGGCGGGTGGAGTTCCGAGGCAAGCGCCGTCCCCAACACAGGTCACCACTTCGTGAACTGGACCGGAGATAAAGGTTTCAGGGCCACGGCGGAAAACCCGCTGATCGTCAAAGGGGCCATGGCGAGTCAGAGCATCAGCGCAAACTTCGCCATCAACCAGTACCAGGTCAGCTTCGTTGCGGGTCCCCATGGCAAAATCGCAGGTGACCCGAGCCAGACCGTCAGCCACGGCGGGTGCACGGCGCAGGTATCGGCCGTACCGGACCGCGGCTATGACTTCGTCAACTGGACCGATAGTAGCAACAAGGTCGTAGGCACTTCGACCGCTCTCAAATTAGCCAACATCGTGAGCGACAGGAGGATAACGGCGAACTTCAAAAACCACTAGAGAGCAGGTTTTGCCGTCGACATCAAAGAGGCTCGCCTTCAACCAGGGGCGAGCCTCTGTTTTATCCAGGCCGAGTTCCCCCAGCACATTGCCAACGCAGAGCGGTCGCACACTCCCATGCGTGGTTGATCAAAAAAGTGCTTGACGTGCAGTGGTTGTCATCTGGTAACCTGATCGTAGTTGTAGCACTATCATAGAAAATACCATCGATAGGGGGCTTCTTACATGGAACCAATGGTCGTATGCGCTTTGGGAATCGTACTCTACTATAGCTATCTGACCGTGAGGGAAATTCTCAATGATCTCAAGCGAGAAGGCTTTTTATTCAAGGTCCGGGCCGGCGAAAAATGTATCGGGATTCCCCGGACGGGAATCGTTGTAAATAGCAGACGCTTGGGACGCATCGGCGGCCTGATGGGCGCCCAATTCGGCCTGTTAGGCAGCAACTCCGCGGGAAGCGTATCGGGGAACGGCTGGGCCGACGGTTTGATAGGTGGCTGCTATGGCCGGTCTTCGAGATCATCTTCCTCCTCGACCAGGCGCGCATGTTCGTCGCTGGCCATGAGGCACTCTCCGCTGTTACGCTGGTGATGCACAGTCATTGTGGCGCACCCCATCTGCACCTGCACCCTTTCATGAGCAGTACAACTTAATCCCCTCTCTTGGAAATCGGACTGACTTTCTCGAACCAATGCTCGACCAACGCTACCTCGGGGTGCGTAGCATAACAATCGAATTCCTTACGGAAAATACATATCGCCAAACCTGCGCACTCTGCCGGCAGCAGCTTGGGATCGATGTTGACGGCGCTTGAGCCGCTGGGGGTTAGGCCAGCCAGATTTGAAATTGACAGTTTTTATCAATTCGCACTACAATTAGACATTGCAAATAAATGTTGCGGACCTAAAGGGGATACCATGAAAAAAGGCGAGCTTACCTGTTCAATCGCGATGGCCAAACTCCTGTCCACCGTTCCCGAGGATTCCGAGATCGGTTCCGTCGCGGTATTTGTCAGTGTCAAGGGTGGTGGCGTCTATATGGGCTCCTCCATGGATGCGAACCCCGAACAGATGGCCTCCCTGATCAACGCCATCAGCGAAGCCAAAAATTCGCTCATGGAAAGCATTATTCGTATCTACGGCATGGAGACGATGGTTTCGGTGTTGTTTTTCCTGGCAAGTAGCACCGCCAACATGAAGGAACTCGAAAGCGATCCGTTTGACTCCTTCAAGAAATACTTCATCCCCAAACCTGAGGAGGAAGGGTAGCCGTTCCAAGTGCAGTTGCCGGGCAATGGAGTAATCTAATGGAACCGGATTCAGCTTCACAACTCCCACATGTTTCTTCCAGCATCGGATCGGGCGTCAGGCCACACAGGCATGTCCTTCCTGCCCAAAGATATTTACTCTCCCTGAACGTCGGTAACGACAAAAATATCCCTTCAAAGCGCGAGCAGACCGCCATCCACGAGGCCGCGCATGTTGTGGTCGCCACCATGATCCGCCGCGGGATCGTTCAGGAAGTATTCATCAGTGACGTGGCGGTCGATGTTCAGAATGTATCGATGTATGACGAGTTGAACCTTACCATTCATGGTATAACGGGAGGGGTTCGATTCCATGAGATGCAGACAACCTTGTTCGAGAACGGTCTCATCGCGTACAGCGGTTTCTTTGCCGAGTGTGAGAACCTCTTCCGTTGCGGGGTAAACCTGGAGCCGCTTTTGCCCCAGTTGCGCTCTCAGGCGGCTCACGACATCGACAGGTTCCAAGAGTTGCTGGTTTTGGAAGGCCTTCCCGAGAGCGAGATTCACAGTATCGTGGTCAATATCGGCGGGACACTCAAACACTACTTCGACAACGGCTTATGGGAGGCGGCCCGGGTCATTGCCGATGCCCTTCTGGTGCGGGGATATCTGAACGGGGAGGACGTGCTGGAACTGTTACCCGATTTTCCCTGAGCCAGTCCTTAGTTTCTGCAGGGCTAAGCTGCACCTATCATTTCATCAAGGATCACGGCCATGTCGTCCTGGTGAATGCACCGATCGTCCCTACCTTGGCAGCCTGTCGGTGCATGCTCAGTGATGTACGGAGATCGTCGATCGCTGGTACGACCCCGACCATGCCAGTTTCAAAGTACTCGCGCACGACGGGAATACTTACCTGTTGCGCCATGACCTGGACTCTGATTTCTGGGAACCGATTGGGTAGCAGGGAGGGCAACAGCGGCTGGTAGGGGAGGGTGTGCAACCGATTGCTTAGGGCTGTATTCGATCGAATGAGCCGTGTTCAGCCCTATCACTTTTCGGCACCTGAGGGCCTAATCTTCACAGACTCGACCTGATGAACGGACTGCATAAAACCGCGGAATAGCAATTACCTTTCCTGATTAGTGATGATCTTCCGCCATAGTCCCCCCTCCCCTTGCGGGAGGGGGTTAGGGGGAGGGGGAAGGTGCCATGACTGCCCAGGTGATCACTTCGTGGCTGCTTCCCCCCCCCCCCGACCCTCCCCCGCAAGGGGGGAGGGAGAGTTATTGAAAGCGGAAGATTGTCACTAATCAGGTTACCTTTTGAAGCTGTCGAGCCATTTCCACCCATCGCACAGCTCCGGGAAAGCTGCACCGAGATGCACTGTCTTGACCGGATCAGCGGAGGAAATACTCAGTAGGACCTGTTCTGCGACCAGTTCGACCCCGGGCCCCCGCAACGCGTGCTGCTTCGCGCCAGCCGTGCTAAAGGCGTCGAAGGCGACCTGGGAATTGCCATAGGGGACCAGGTCGTCGCTTTTGTGGTGGTACATCCGCATCGGTACGGTCGGCACCCAGGCAGAATTAACCGCTCCGGGCATCCGGTATGAGTCGTTCTCCTTTAGAAAGGCGACTTCCGGACTGGTCTCAAGGGAAAGCTGGCCGATGAACTGCTGGGTGAGAATGCTCTTCGGCACAATCAGGTTTAGCGGGCTGAAGCTCATACCCATCGCTTCACTAATCTTGTCCGCCGGCGAATTGCCGTCGAACAGCGGGGCAATGGTGCTGTTAAAGGGGGAGATCAGGACGGAAGAGGGACTGAAAAGGGTGCCTTCGGATGCATAATGGTAGCTTGTGAGCAGGAAGGGAAGGAAATAGGGTGCCTTGGAGGTGCTGTCTGAGAGCATGGTCCTACGCATCACGCCGGAAAGGTCGTGGGGTCCTGAGAGCGGGGCCGAGGCGGTGACCGTGAACTCGAGGGGATGATTGAGCTGGAGTTCCCGGGTCGTCGTCATGGTCACGTATCCCCCCTCGGAATACCCAAGGAGAAAGAGCTGGCTGTTCCACGAACAAGGAGAGTTGCTGCTTCCTGACGCAGCGCCGATAATATCGCGGCTTGCTCTGAGCATGCCGATCACCTGAAGCGCCAGTGTGGTGCCGTGGACATAGGGCTGAGTACCAAAATTGTCCCCCATCCCCTCGTAATCGGCCATGGCGACTGCATAACCGGTGGAGGCGATCGCCGCGGCCACCATTACCTCCGGGTAATCGGCGGGTCTGTCCAGGTGGGCCAGAAACTGGGAAGGAGAATAGGGGCGAAACGGTTCGCTGCCGTGTTGATACAGGAGGATCGGCACCGCAGGTCTGACACCCGAGAACGCTTTCGGGAGGATCAACAGGCCGGTCATGGTGTGTAGTTTGCCATCCGCTCCGGTTGATTGATAGGTGACCTTCTGCAGGTCGAGGCTGTATTTTAGGCCGGTCAGCAGGGAACTGAAGTCGTTTAGAAAACTTCCCCACTCCCAGCCGCCCAAAGCCCGCCCAACCGGCTGCTGCATGCCGGCGCTGATGCCGGCCAGCAGCAGCTTGGGATCGATGTTGACGACACTCGCGCCACTTTGCTGCCCGGATGTGCCGCAGCCTGCCGCCAGGAGCGACATGGCCAGAGCCGCCCGAATAAGTGTGCACCTAGCGCCAAGGAGCCTAGCCATTGCCTCGCCTCCAGTTCACGATCGTTCCGATCTTGAAGCCTGCCTGCTGTCACGGTAATTGGTGCCCTGAGTCACACGGGAGTCCCTTTTAGGGCCCACGGTGCAACTCACTTAATCCTGTTCAGGGAGCATTGTTGACGGATATGAGGAACTCCAAGACGGCGAGCAGGTTGACCATTCTTTTAAACAGAATCTTTTTTTCTTGTGGGTCGCACGCTGAGCTGAGTTTTTCCTTGAGATGCCGATATTGTCCATAAACGAGATCGGATGGAATCATCTTTGCCAAGATTTTTTTCAAGGTCGTATTCCTCCATGGAGGTGATTACCGGCTTCGGGTCTTTCGAGGTGATTGAACGTGAAGAGAGTGTGGTACGTATGCGTCTCCTACGGCCTTATCTCGACAGTCGTACCATTGCGCACCAACGCGGCAATTTCATCTATTTCCTCGTCTGTCACGGCAATACAACCTTTGGTCCAATCAACCTGTGTGTGACGATCACCAACCCGGGAGAAACCGTTCTTGAGCCCATGGATCATGATGTCTCCGCCCGGAGAGACTCCTAGCTCCTTTGCCCGTTTCTTGTCTCTTTCGTTTGGATAGGAGACATGGAGAGACAGGTGATAATGGCTGTCCTTGTTTCTTGAATCGATCAGGTAGGTTCCCTCCGGGGTTTTGTCATCGCCGTGCCTTATTTTGGGGCCATCCGGGTTTCCCCCCAGGGCTATCTTGTAGGTCTTTAGCACCTCACCCTTAGAGATCAACATCAACCTACGTTGCTTTTTTTCCACCAGAATCTTATCTACCGATCCGGTTTGGATGGCAAAGGCAAAAAACTTCTGGTCGAGCGCTTCGATCTTTTTTTGCTGTGCAGCAATTTCATCGGCCTTGCTTTGGACCTCTTGCCGGAGGGCCTCAATTTGTTTTTGCTGCGTGGCGATGGTCATATCCTTGGCAGTGACATTGTTGATGTAAAATATCATCATTTCACTGTCCTGCCTGTATCCACTCGCGGGGTAATCCTTGATGAGCTTCTGAAGACATTCGAGAGATTTCTTATGATCCTTTTGCTCGTTTTTCGGATGCGCATAAACAATACCCATCTCGAATAGCACCCTATCTCCCGCCGAGGGATATTTTTCCCTGATCTGCTCATATTTGCTCAGGGAGGCTTGGTAGCGTCCCTGGCTGAAAAGGTCGTTCGCTTCCTTGAAGGTTGACTTGGCCTTGGAATCTTCACTAAAGTGACCGCATCCGCACATGAGTATGGGTGATGCCATGAGGCAGACAAAGAAAAGATAGAGATGCCTACTCATCCTGCTTCGTTTCCTTCCCGGATATGCCAGAGACTGTCTAATCCTGTGGGGCAGTACAATCGGTAAAATTCTCAGTTCTCTCATCTCCTCCCCTCTTGGCAGAAGTACCGGGAATATCTTGTGCGGAAAACTCATATTCCGGACCGTCAGGTTGAACGTTTAATGGTCCATACCGACTTGTCGGGCGGGCAATGAGGTGGCAAGGTTTTGAAACCCTGCCACTCATGATCCTGAGCACCAAAGGTTAAGTTGACCGCTCCCCTGATGGGCTTACTTCTTCATCGACTTCTGGAAAGCGGCTTCGGCCTTAGCCGCCTTATTCTCCCTTTCCTCTGCCATTTTCACGGCATTTTCGGCACGGGCTGCGGCTGCATCTGCCTTTAAGGTCGCAACATCGGCTGCAGCCTTGGCAACTTGCGCATCCTGCAACGCCTGGTCGGCCTTCGCACTGGTAACTTTGTCCTGTGCCTGTACTTTTTCGAGTTCACGGGACGTTGCACATCCAAACAACGTAACCGCGAGAACAAGCATCATTGAGATCATCAAAAATACTTTTTTCATCTCCAATCACCTCCTTTTGGTTTATTTACCTCATCATATGGACCAAACGGCAGCCTGAGCTATATCTTGCTGGCAGGTTCAATCAAAACACCGTCTATATCGAGATCGATCTTCAGGCGTTTGGCGGCAACTTTGGCGTCACCGGCGTCATTGAAAGGGCCAGCGATTACACGGTGGTTATTGTCCTTTGACAAAACCCGCGCCGGAATCTGTGGACCCTGATGGTTGATAATGGTCGCGATCCTCAGTGCTTCAATCTCGTCAGACACATCGGCAGCCAAAACATACCATGCCCCCGATTTCAGTTCCGGGATTTGGGGCCGGCCATACAATTTGGCGGGGTGTTCGACCTCTATCATTTTCGCCGCCTCGTTTTCACTTCCTTGACTCATTTCGAAAATCGGGACAGGAATCCCTCGTGCCTCGGCCTGTACTGCCTTGACCTTTTCCCAGTCAAGTTTTCGAACCGATTTCTTCTCGATAATTTTCAATTTTGCGTATATCTTCTCCAGTTCAACGGCACCCGAGTCTTCCAGAGGCGCGTGAGCTTCCAGGTAAAGTACTCCATTGCTTTGGCCGATGAGATACGGCTGGTTAACAATGGCTACCGGGGTGTCAACTGCCGTGGCATTAAAGAGCGTCTTTACGTTTTCCGGATACAGTCTCAGGCAGCCATTGGTCGCTTTGAGCCCAATGCTGGCCGGTTTGTTGGTGCCATGGATCAAATAGCCGGATTTGCTTAAGTAGAGCGCGAATTCCCCCAGCGGATTCTCGGGTCCCGGCGGAATTGACGGGGGCAGAGGGTCTCCTTTTTTCCTATGAGCCTCCGCAATTGAAGCAGGCACATGCCAGGTCGGCCGGGCCGCCTTGCGTGCCACATGCATCTGGCCTGTGGGCGTAGGTTTCTCACTGGTTCCGACACCGACCGGGTAGGTCGAGACCACCCGAGAGTTACTGTCTCCTTTGAATTGAAAGAGCCTCATGGTGGCCAGGTTGACCACAATGCCATTTCTGGGCGTGTCCGGCAGGATAAAATTTAGCGGCAGCACGACACGCTTTCCTGCCTCGGGCACCCAGATATCCACCCCCTGATTAGCTGCACTGATTGCATTGACGCCTAAACCGAAGTGTCGTGCAATATCCGGCAGAGTATCGCCCTTTTCAAGCCTGACGACCGCCAAACGACCAATGACGTCATCTCCTCTTGCCAGAGGAAAATCATTTCGTTCGACATCCTTTACAACATGGTGTGGAGAAAACCAGGAGTCCTCCTGAACAGTTCTCATGGCGGCACATCCGTTGGCAGATACGATGAATATGCCAAGGGCGACAAGACGAAGCCAACTTGATGGGAATGACAGGCCAATGAGTCGGCGCATAGACAGGGTACCTCTCAATAAAATATCAAATAGACAAAGCGGTTGACCCGCGTCCGTTATTGGAATGCGCCAGGGACCTTCGCTGACCGCATTTTCTCCGGGGAATCGGTTTCGCATTTCCAGTGTCCGGACGCAAAAAAGCCGGGTCCGAAAATGAAGTAACATTTCGGCAACCCGGCTGTCTCAGTGAGACCCTATAGGCTTTCCGCCCCATCCTCGCGAATGGTTGAGTATTATCGTTTGTTTCCAGCTGTATTTGTAGCGTTGCCCGCCACCGGCGGAAACGGCAAGCATCCATGTTAAAGGCGCACCGCTTGGCTTAAGTCCATTCTTTTTTGGACGCAAAAAAGCCGGGCTCGAATATCGTGTGATATTTCGGCAACCCGGCTATCTCAGTGAGACCCGTAGGCTTTCCGCCCCATCCTTGCGAATGGTTAAGTATTATCGTCTATCTGTCAAATCGTGGTGCAGCATACGTTTTTAAGAAGTTTTGTCAACACTTTTTAAAGTCCTGTTGAGGTACCCACGGATTCGGACAAGAAATCCAACCTATGGTCCAAGGGGCAGTGGGCGGTGTTTTCTGCACATTGAAGGGGTGTCCGGCGGGGGTGCCCTCTGGCGTCCTTGCGCCTACTGCGGATGGGGTCGCAGTCGCCGGCCCATAAGTCGCGGGTGAACTGTCCAAAGTGCCACCCGGTTCCCGGTTCTATCGCTGTTTTTCCTGCATTCCCCGGTGGCGTGCTGAATTGTGCACGGCATTACCCTGGGGGTCTGCAGCATCGTCTTTCCCCGTGCCGTTCTTGGCACCGTTTTTCCCGGGGGGGACGGAGAAGCGGCGCAGGCTCTCCACCATCTCCTGCAGCCTCTGGTCCACCAGGAAGTTGACGCTTCCCTCGGGGTAGCTGCCGTCCTCGGCCGGCTTTCCTGCCGGGACACCGGTCAGGATCTCGATACCCTGGTCCACGTCGGTGACGCTCCAGATGTGGAAGCTGCCGGACTCAACCGCCTGCACAACCTCGTCGTTCAGCATCAGGTTGCGCTCGTTCAACTTGGGGATGATGACCCCCTGGTCCCCCGTGATCCCCTTTGCCTTGCAGACCGCGTAGAATCCCTCGATCTTGTAATTGACCCCGCCGATCGGCTGCACCTGGCCATGCTGGTTCACGCTCCCGGTGACGGCGATCCCCTGCCTGACGGGAAGCCCGGCAAGCGCGGAGAGCAGGCTGTAGAGCTCGGTGGAGGAGGCGGAGTCCCCCTCGATCCCCTCGTAGGACTGCTCGAAGCAGATGGAGGCGGACATGGAGAGCGGCCTGCTGCGCGCGAACTTGCCGCCCAGGTAGCCGGTCAGGATCAGCACCCCTTTGTCATGAATCGGCCCCGAGAGCTTCACTTCCCGCTCGATGTTCACCATCCCGGCCCGCCCCAGCGAGACGCGGGCGGTGAGGCGCGCAGGCCTACCGAACGTGTGGTCCCCGAGGGTCATGACGGATAGCCCGTTGATCTGCCCGACCACGCTCCCCTCGGTCTCGCACAGGATGGTCCCATCGGCGAGGTACTCCTGGATCCTCTCCTCGATTCGGTTGCTGCGGTAGGTCTTCTCCTGCACGGCCTTCTGGACCCAGCCCCGGTCCACCAGCGCTGCAGCGCCGCGGGACGCCCAGTAACTCGCCTCCCGGATCAGGTCCGAGAGTTCCATGAACTGCGCAGAGAGCCGCTCCTGGTCCTCCACCAGCCGCGAGGCATGCTCCAGCAGTGCTGCGACCCCGCTGGCGTCGAAGGGGAGCAGCCCCTCCTTCTTGCAGTGGGTGGCGACGAAGAGCGCGTAGTCCTGCAGGATCTCGGGGCTGCGCTTGATCCTGGAGTCGAAGTCCGCCTTCACCTTGAAGAACTTCCGGTAGTCCGGCTCCTGGTAGAAAAGGAGGTAGTAGATCCAGGGCGAGCCGATCATGATGATCTTCACCTGCAGGGGGATCGGTTCGGGTTTCAGCGACACGAAGGTCATGAACCGGTACTGCTCCAGCACGTCCTCGATCCTGATCTCGGAGTTCCTGATGCAGCGCTTGAGCGACTCCCAGGCGAACGGGTTGATCAGCACCTCGCGCGCATCCACGATCAGGTAACCGCCGTTGGCGCGGTGCAGCGCGCCCGGCTTGATCAGCGTGAAGTTGGTGGTCGCCGCCCCCCCCATCTGCATGACGTTTTCCATCCTGCCGAACATGTTGTTGTAGGTAGGGTTGGACTCGAAAACAACCGGCGCGCCGCCTTCCGGGTCGTTCTCCACCAGGACGTTCACCTCGTAGCGCTCAAAGCTGGGCTCCTGCTTGGGCAGCCTGAGCCCCGGAATCTGCAGGGTGGGAGGCTGCGGCTTGAAGAACTCCAGGTTCAACAGGAGATCCTCCTGTACGCTTTCCAGGTAGCGCAGGATCTTCTGAAAGCCGGCGAACTTCTCCTTGATAGGGTTCAGGTGGTGCCCGACCGCGGAGAGCCCGAGTTCTCGGTCCAACTGCGCCAGGGCGTCCCGGAGCGCCTTCTCGTTCTCGCGGACCTGCCTGAGCGCGTCGTTCAGCTTTTCCGTCAGGTTGCGTCCCTCGGCTTCTATGCGTTCCCGCTCACCCTGGTCCAGTGCCTCATACTCCTCCTGGGTGAAGTTGCGCCCTTCCTTCTGCGGGACGATGACCAGCCCGGAAACGGTGCGCTGCACGGCAAACCCCGTCTGCTCCGCCTCCTTTTCTATGCCGCCGAAGATCTCCCGGCTTTTCTCCTGGTACTTTTCGACGAGAGTGACCCGGTTGGTCTCGTAATCCTTGCTGTCCAGGGCTTTCGGGATGTTGGCGCGCACATACTCGAGCAGTTCCCGCATGTCCGCCGCCAACTCGCTTCCCTTGCCGGCCGGTAGCGGCAGGGCAAGCGGGACGTCCGGGTTCTCGAAGTTGTGCACGTAACACCAATCGCTGGGAGCCGGGCTCTCTTTGGCCAGTTTCTTCAGCAGGTTACTGATGGTGGATCTCCTGCCGGTTCCGGATTCCCCCGCGAGGTAAAGGTTGAAGCCGCTGCTGGCCATGCCGAGCCCGAAGTCTATGGAGGCCAGCGCCCGCTCCTGGCCGATGCTGCCGTCCAGGTTGGGCAACTCCTCCGTGGTTTTGAAGCTGAACAGGGAGGGGTCGCACACCCACCGGAGTCGCTCCGCAGGGACTCTGCATTTGGTTCCAGACATACCCGCCTCCTTCACGCGACCAGCGCCAATAAACCGGACGGCACTATTGAGGTTCGGTGCATCCGAATTTTTCCAGATAGTCCAGCAAACCCTCAAGCGCAAACTTCGTAACCGATTCCTGCATGGGTATCCTCGCCAATCCATCCCCATCCACTTCACATTCCAATTCGATAGTGGAAATGTCGTTTATTACCGAACAAATGCAGATGAACGCGACAGGTTGTTCTACGCCTGCTTCGGTGTTTATTTCGGCATAACCTGTCGTGGCGATTCCGATATTAGTTTTAAAAAGTTTGCAAATACCTTGGGCCATTTCTCTTGCTACGCGCTGAGAAACGCAGTCAACCTCACGTGCGTGTTTTCTGTTTATTCCAAGTAGTTTGACCTTACGCTCTAAACTGTACGCCGTTACGCCTCCCTGATAGAAATTTGAAGCGCCAGTGATTGACCCCAGTACCGTCTGAAGGTTGCCGGAAGTAATGCTTTCCGCGACAGATACTGTCAAATGCTCCCTCATCATGATGTCTTTTACTGTCTCCATCAAGGTCTTTTCCAATGTAGTCATGTGTCCCTCCGCATAGTGGACTGATTGTCGTATGTCCGGGCATGTTAGCATTTGACTGGGGCGTCATTTTCTATGGCTCAGGCACGATTGGTGCTATTTAATATTGTGAACCTTTAGGCCTTTTTGTCAATCCTCAAAATCAGATTACTGGTTTCACGTTTTCTCCAATGGCACGGCACTTGAGGAATAATTCAGATATGGTAAAATTAATTAGAGCGTCTCTCACAGGGAGGATCCTATGACACTGATAACCCGTGCCTATATCATCATCCTCATGCTGCTTGTTGTCTCCTCGACGGGAAGTGCTGCGGTTAAGACCAAATCGCTTTGCGAGATTCGCTATCCAAGCGATGCGGGCATCGAGTGGACCTGCCTGAAGCTCAAGTGGACAGACACACCCAGCGGACTCTTTGGAGAGCATTGGCAGGACGTGCTCCGCTTCAACCGGATGGACCGGCGCCACTTCTTCGGCGGCATCTCGATCAAGGTTCCCAAACAGCTTGAGGAGGTACGTGATTTCACGCCGCTGCCGCAAAGCTACCCGGACGCTGCGGGGGAGGCGAAATTCATCCTGGTCGACCAGGCTGAGATGTTCCTTGGGGCCTACGAGTACGGCGAACTGGTGCTATCCTTCCCCGCCGCTGTGGGAATAGAGGGACACCGGGTACCCAACGGCACCTTCAAGATCGACACTGCCGACCCGAACCACGAATCGAACCTCTACACCGTGGAAGAGATCGGGCGTCCCTATCCGATGCATTACGGGCTCAGATTCTATATCGACAAGAGTGGCGACGGCTGGCAATCCTACTGGATACACGGGCGCGACGTCCCGGGCTACCCAGCCTCCCACGGCTGCATCGGCCTCTACGACGAGGAGATGCAGGTCGACTATTACAGCGCATATGACCGGAAAGTGAATAAGCCGTATTATCACGAATTGAAAAAGCCGTATCTGGAAGCCGCCAAAGAACTCTACCAGTGGGTTGTCGGCCCCACCGGCGACGGCGCGAACTTTCGCGACGGTCCCCGAGTAGTCATTATCGGCAATCCGCCACTGTGAACTTGCCCAATGCTCTGAATGGAATGGCTGTTTGGAAAAAAACTTGTGAGGGGGCGATGCTGTCGGTCGAGTGAGGAACCTGATCCACCAGATTGAAATGTGTATATCACCCGGAACGCTGACGCGAACATGCGGTCAACGAATTCGGGGCCAGGGAAACCGGCGGGATGCCGACCTATTAGCCAACGCGATTTGAATAGGTCACTGAGGTTTTGGTACTTTGCGCAGGAATGTCGGGAAAACCCCAGGCACCATGCGAAGTAGGATCAGCGCCCCTATGGCTGCGCCGCAGGCCGACACCGCAGGCCATCCGCCCCAAGCATAACTGGCGCTCGCCAGAGTGGATCCCAGAGCACCCCCGATGAAATACGAGGTCAGGTAAACCGTGGTTACCCTGCTGCGGGATTCGGCGTTGCCGCGATAGATTACGCCCTGGTTGGTGATGTGCAACCCCTGCACCCCGATGTCAAGAAGGACCACCCCGGCGATCATCGCCGCCAGACTGTGCCCGCCGAGACCGATCAGCCCGTATGAAGCCGTTATCGCCACCCCGAAGAGGCCGGAGACGAGAGGGGTGCGACCGCGATCCACCAAACGACCGGCACCGGAGGCGGAAAAGGCTCCGACTGCCCCGGCCAGTCCGAAAAGGCCGATCCGGCTTTCGCCGTAGCTGTAAGGGGGCGCGCTAAGCACGAAGGTCAGCCCCGTCCAGAATAGGCTGAAGGCTGCAAATGCCAGGGCTCCGTACAGGGAACGCTCGCGTAGTACAGGGTCTTCGAGGGCCATGCGTCCCGTCGATCTCAGCAGCTCAAGGTAAGGAGTGTGAGGCCGGTACGGGTCAGCCGGCAGCATTTTTCCCAGCAACGCGATCAGCACCGTCATCATGCAGAAAGCGAAAACATAAACGCCACGCCATCCTGCAAGCCCGGCGATAAAGCCCGAGACTGTCCGCGCCAGTAAAATTCCGAGCAGGAGTCCACTCATGACGGTGCCGACTACCCTCCCGCGCGTGGCATCCGTAGCAAGGGAGGCGGCGAATGGGACAAGCACCTGGACCGCGCACGAGGAAACCCCGACTAGCACCAGCGCGAAACAAAGCAAATGATATGACGGGCTCCAGGCGGCAGCCAGAAGCGCGACCGCGGTCAGGGTGCAGAGACCTATGGTCAGACGTCGCCTGCTAACCGTGTCTCCCAGGGGGACCAGGAAGGCCAGACCGGCGGCGTAGCCAATTTGAGTTATTGTTACGAGCAGCCCAGCCTTGGTAGGCGAGACCTGAAATCCTGTGGCAATGCTGGTCAAGAGCGGTTGGCTATAATAGAGGTTTGCAACGACACCTCCGCAGGTGACTGCAAAGACCAATGTGAGAATACCCGACAAAGTTTCTCCTCTTAGCAAGCCATCTACGCCGTCAGCATGACATGGTCGCAGACGCAATAGGTATTGTTAGTTGAAAGAATTTAGACAATTTCTTCAGTCATAAAACGCTTGAAAAGCACTACACCGAGAATTAAACAGTAAAAAAAGACATTGACGAAAGGATAAATAGCGCTGAAGTCACGGGCTGATTCGCTCGCAATCAACGAAGAAGCCAACTGCTGAACTCCTAAGAGCTTTGGCCATAAAAGATAAACAATTTTCCACCATGCCAAATTGGACTGCGGATGGCTGCCGGATTGCTGCACCATCGCCTGTACTATCTGACTGTGACTGACAGCAGCTACGCCGTCAGCCACGAAGCCGACGACACCGATGCCCAGAACACAAAGAAAAGCGACGATGTCGGGCATCAGAAGCGACAAAAGAAGCGTGGCAATTATAACAAAAAGCAGGTTTACAGAACAGAGCAGTGAAGCAACGAGGTATCCAGGCATGATAACGTGCAAATTTATTGATGTGATCAAGAACACAATGCTATGCAAGATAAACATGAAGAGTACCGACAATACCCATAAGCCAATGAGCTTTCCCATAACATACTGCCACCGGGCTATCGGTTTGGACAAAATGCACGATTGCATCCCCTCGTTCCCGTCGCTCCTGAATATTCGCATCGAAAGTAAAGCCGCTAGGACCATCACGCCGGCACCAATGATGTGGAAGGTCACATCCGATAAAGTTCTGACAACGGTCCCGGAATCAAGATTATGTCCGTTCACCATGTAATTGCCTTGATAGCAACCACGAATGAGAAATACGCAGATGGCGCAGATAACGAACATGAAAACGAAGCTTTTATGCCGCACTTCATCGATAATCGTATATTTGGCGATCCTTGTAATGGGGGGATGCACTTTCGAAGTTTCCACGGTCAACCTCCCACAAGTCTTATAAACACATCTTCCAGCGTCTCACCGTCCTTGACAATTGCGGAAATTGCGTCTTTTACCAAAAGCTTGCCACGGTTGATTATGGCTGCGGTATCGCATATTTTTTCAACCTCGGAAAGTAGGTGCGAATTCAGGAAGACAGTCATGCCTCGACCTTTAAGCGACTCTAAGAGCTGGCGAATTTCCCTGATACCGATTGGATCTAAGCCGGAGGTGGGCTCATCGAGAATCAACAGTTTCGGATCACCCATGAGGGCCGCGCCCAATCCGAACCGTTGAATCATGCCCTTGGAATATGTTTGGACCTTGGTGTCTTCCCTGCCCTGCATTCCGATCAATTCGACAATACGCCTGCAATGATCGATAGCGTCGGGCCGACGTATATCCAATAATTCAGCACAACGCAGGAGATATTGCCATCCTGAAAGACATGGTGGAATATGGTGGTTTTCGGCAAGATAACCGATTGATTTTCTGCCTTCTGCGTGGGTACTTGGGATGCCGTTTAATAATAAGCTTCCAGATGTCGGTCGTGTAAAGTCAAGCAGCATCTTAACGATCGTCGTCTTCCCCGCACCATTGGGTCCAAGCAGAGCAAAATACTCGCCTGCTTTGACAGTGAAGGAGACATTGTCAACTGCCCTAAGCAGGTCATATTGTTTGGTAACATTTTTCAATTCAATCATATGATGGTCTCTTGTGAAATCTCGGGAATTCTCTTAACCTGCTCCTAAGTTGTCGGGGGAGTACTGGTCTATCTTATCTCACGTTTTCCGTGAAAATGAAAGGTGCTCAAAAGAAGGGAGTCCGGTACTACTACCGACGCGGTCGACCATGTGGGACACTGGCGGTGTGGTTTCGGGCTGGGGGAAAGCTCTGCGGCGCGACCAGCTTCAGATTTAAAGAATTATCCCCAGCCGCCGATACGGGTACTGGTGAACTGCGGGGATGACTGGTCCCGGCTGCTCTGTCTCGGGTGCGCTGGTCGGATGCCTGCCTCCCCCCAATTACCGCAAGGCAGGCTCTGCCAGAGCGGTTTTCCCTTCGAAAAAGTGGCTGCCCGCGGGTTAAACGATGATCTTACCAGAGTGCCCCGGCGCTGAGAAATGTTACCTGCTGCTCCCGCCCGGGGAGTACTGGCGGCAACTGTTGATCTTTCCCGCGGTTTGCCTTGCCCGGGACGAAGTCGAGTTGCATGAAGGTGCCTCGGGCTGCCTGCTCTTGATAGAGCTGATCAGCGGCAAGGTGTGGAACCTTGTTTCCCCGCGCTTCGGTCCTGTCCTCCCGGTCAAAAAGCTGGAGCTACTCGCCAAGTGTCTGGAACGCGCTCACCTGGATGAGCTGCCGGCGGTGCTGTCTCATCTTGCCAACCTGCTCAACTGGCCCGAGCTTGGGATCCCCAATCCACAAGCTCACTGTCTCATAGCCGACGAGTTGGCGAGGGCGCACCTTCACGCCGACAGCAACCATGCGGACGAAGATACCGCTAGCGTCCTGCTGCTAAAAAGCGCCTGCCGGTCCTATCTCGCCAGTTATGTGGAGGGTAGTGTGGCCTTCAACGCCGCACTGGACCGCGAGGCCCTCGCGCTTACCGATTCGGGGGCGCTATGGAATGGCGACGATCTCCTGGTTTACAACCACTTGATGGCTCCCCTCGCCAAGATTCGCAATTATCGCCGCCAGGCCTTGCAGGCCTTCCCCCTGTTGCGTGGGCCCCTCGTCAGCAATCCCACGGAGTTCCGGGTGCGGCGCCTGCAGCAGTGCGTGGATGCCGGCAATTCCCTGCTGCCCGTGCTGTCCGACTACTTCCGCGCCCCCCTTCCAGTGGTCGGCTTCCTCCAGGGAAAGGATTTTGCCCTGGTCGGAGAGGAGTGGCGGGGCGAGCTCGACCTCCTGGTCGATATCCTGTACAGGGTCAAGCCTGGGGGCTGGCCCCGGGAGGTTGATGACTGGCGTCAGTTGGCCTCCCTCGTCCTGCCGGTCTGCCAGGCGCTTGACAGTCTGCGCAAAGGGGATAGCCAGGAGCGTATGGTGCGCTGCCTCAACGACCTGGCACGCGATGGGTTCGCCAGTTTGCCGAAACGAATCCGTCGTTACGGGGTCGCACCGGCCGATATCATGGCGGTTCCCGATTTCGAGAGGGAACTCTGCGAGTGGGCGGTCCTTGCGGGAGTGGACCAAGGCGGGGCGTGCGAGGCCTTGTGGAGCTACTCGATCTTCAAGATCGCCATTCTGACCCGGCGCTGGCGTGAATGGCAGCAGCACGCGGGGAGCAAGGAGACTGAAAAGTCCGAAAGCCCGCAGGTCAGGCCGCCTTGGCCGCGCGACAGAATTGAGCAGTTCCGGGAACTGCTGCATGGCTATCCGTTGCTGGAGGAACTCGCCAGAACCGTCACCCCGACGCTCCAAGTCAGCTCCTGAGTACCCTCGACACCTCGACGCACGAGCCGTCCCCGAGCTGCGAATAATTTTCCAGCGACGCGCGCGCCGTTTCCGAGCTGCAAATAAATTTCCAGCGACGCACGAGCCGTCCCCGAGCTGCAAATAATTTTCCAGCGACGCGCGCGCCGTTTCCGAGCTGCAAATAAATTTCCAGCGACGCGCGCGCCGTTTCCGAGCTGCAAATAAATTTCCAGCGACGCACGCGCCGTTTCCGAGCTGCAAATAAATTTCCAGCGACGCACGCGCCGTTTCCGAGCTGCAAATGATTTTCCAGCGACGCGCGCGCCGTTTCCGAGCTGCAAATGATTTTCCAGCGACGCACGAGCCATCCCCGAGCTGGAAATATTTTTCCAAAAGGGGCTCTTTCTCTGCAGTAAGCACGCGATTGACGCCCTGCGTCGCAGCAGCGGAACCATCATCAACATAGCTTCGACCCGGGCGCTGCAGTCAGAGCCGGGTACCGAGGCCTACTCGGCCAGCAAGGGGGGGATCTTCGTCCTCACCCACCCCCTTGCCATAAGCCTGGGACCGGCAGTCCGGGTAAACTGCATCAGCCCGGGATGGATAGCCGTCGACGACTGGAAGAAGAGAAAGGGGAGCCACCGCAACTTCAGCCACCCGGCTTGCGCGAAACCAGTAACTCTATCCGGCAGACCTGGAGACGACGCCAAACCTTATCAGGAGCGGCAGATACAAGCTGCAGTCGAGGAGAGCAGGAAATGAAGAAGACGGACCGATATCTTAAAATTGTGGAATGGTCGGAAGAGGACGGTTGCTATGTGGGAAGTTGTCCCGGGCTGATTTATGGAGGGGTGCATGGTGACGATGAAGCAAAGGTATATCAGGAATTATGTCAACCTGTGGGTGAAGCCGTAGCAATATACGAAGCCGACGGTAACCCCCTGCCTCCTGCGACCGCAAACAAAGAGTATTCCGGACGCTTTGTGCTGAGGGTCGATAAGGAACTGCATCGTGAGGTTGCGATTCGTGCCTGCAAGCTGGTGAGAGCTTGAACAGCTACTGTCAGAAGATCCTGAAGAAAGCCACGGAGTAAGGTAAATCCGCTTGGGTTGCTTGAGCCTTCCCACGTAAAGCATCATCCCATAAATCGGTAATCACTCTTGCCAGGTTATGCCATTCTCCTCGCACCAGTCTCTGGCAATGTCCCTGAAGGATTCTTCTTTGAAGTCATACCATTCCTGCTGAATGCCATGACGGTGAATGGCTTCTTTGAATCTCCGGAAGGCTCCTTTGCCGGAGATGGATCGGAACAGATCGCCTGCGACTCTGTGACTTTTGACGGTGTGGCAGAAGCTTTCCATGATGGAATATTCGTGAATGTCATACCGAGAGGGTAGAGCGACATAGTCGCCATCGTCTTCGCATAGGAAAATTTCAGCTGCTAGCTCAATGGCTTCCCGTTCCCATTCTGGCCGATCTTCGAGATCAACTTCGTCCTCCACCAGGCGCGCATGTTCGTCGCTGACCATGAAGTACTCCCCGCTGCTACGCTGGTAATACACGGTCATCATATCGCAACTTATCTGCATCTCTTGGGCGAGTTGCTTTAGAGAAACGGGCGTTTTTTGTTCTGGTGGGGTACGGTGCTGAGGATCGGGAATGCCAGCTTCAATCTCTTCGGCTTCTTCCCAGGTTGTGCCGTAGGGAGCACCGCCTTCGGTGTACCCGGCTATATAGGCGAAATGCTCGTCGCTATCCGAAACGACGTGCTGATCTTTGCTCTTTTTGGACGATTTGCTCATTGGTCAGTGGTGGTGTAGCAGCAAAAGAAGAAGGAAGAAGAAAGAGAAGAAGAAGAGCCTTTTTACAGCGGGATGCCAAGCCGGCGCATCTTTTCCACCAGGGTGGTCCGGTTGATGCTCAGCATGAGGGCCGCGCGCGCCTTCACGCCGCCGGAGAGCTGCAACGCCTCGGCGATCATCTTCTTCTCGATGTCGTTGATGGTCCGCACCATGTCGATCCCCTGGGTCGTGACGGAGGTAGGGGAACCGCCGCGCTCCAGATAGATCTTCACTATGTTGGTGGGGAGGTCGCGCAGGGTGATCAGGTTCCCCTCGGTCAGCGCCACCACGCGCTCCATGATGTTCTCCAACTCCCGCACGTTGCCGTTCCAGGGATAGGCCTCCAGCGCCTCCAAAGCCTCTTTCTCCAGGTGCATGATCGGGCGCTGCATGGACCGGCAGTTCTTCTCCAGGAAATGCCGGGTGAGCGGCAGGATGTCCTCGATGCGCTCCCTAAGCGGAGGGATCAGCACCGGTATCACGTTCAGCCGGTAGAAAAGGTCCTCGCGGAAGTTGCCGCGCTGCACCTCCTCCTCGAGGTTCACGTTGGTGGCGGACACGACTCGGACGTCCAGCTTGATCTGACGGTTGGACCCGACCCGCTCGATCTCCTGCTCCTGCAACACGCGCAACAGCTTGGTCTGCAGGTGCATCGGGAGGGTGCCGATCTCGTCCAGGAAGATGGTCCCCAGGTTCGCCGCCTCGAATTTGCCGATCTTCTCCTTGATGGCGCCGGTGAAGGCCCCCTTCACGTGGCCAAAGAGCTCGCTCTCCAGGAGGTTGTCCGGTATGGCGGAGCAGTTCACCGCGACGAAGGGGCGGTCCTTGCGGCTACCGTTGAAGTGGATCGCCTTCGCCACCAGCTCCTTGCCGGTCCCCGACTCGCCCAGAATGAGAACGGTGGAGTCGGTCTTGATGATCCGCTTCATGCGGGAGAAGAGCTGCTGCATCGCCTGGGAGTTGCCGATGATGTTGGTGAACTCGTACTTGTCCAAAAGCTGCTTCTTCAGGTAGACGTTCTCGCTTAAAAGCTGCCCCTTCTCCACAGCCTTGTCGATGATGATGCGCAGCTCGTCGATGTTCAGCGGCTTGGTGATGTAGTCGAAGGCGCCTTCCTTCATCGCCTTCACCGCGGTCTCGGCGGAGGCGTGCCCGGTGATCAGGATGACTTCGGTCTGCGGCGAGTCGAGCTTCACCTGGGTCAGGATGTCGATGCCGTTCATGTCAGGCAGGAACAGGTCGCTGATGACGATGTCGAAGCGCTCTCCGGTGAGGAATTGCAATCCCTCTTTCCCGTTGGAGCACTCCTTCATGGCGAAGCCGCTGCCCTTTAATAGCATGAGGAGCGCCTCGCGGCTGCCCGGATCGTCCTCTATGAGCAGAATTTTTGTGGCTGGTTTCATGTAAGACATTCCTATTGTTAGAGTTTCTTGATAACACGGATAGAAGGATTTGGCAAGGCTCCATTTGACCGGACGCCCGTTGCGTGTATACTTATCCGGGCTTTGTACCTCTGAACGCGTTTGCGGGAGGCGACACCATGGACATCTTCGGCGTTTTACCTTTCTTGATAGTGGCTGCGTTCCTGATCGCGCTGGCAGCCAATGCCATCCGGATACTGCCTGAGTATGAGAGGGGGGTGCTGTTTCGCCTGGGCAGGGTCAAGACCGTGCGCGGCCCCGGCCTGGTGTTCATCATCCCGGGCATCGACCGGCTGGTCCGGGTGTCGCTGCGCATCGTCGCCATGGACGTCCCCTCGCAGGACGTGATCACCCATGACAACGTCACAGTGAAGGTCTCGGCGGTCATCTACTTCCGGGTGGTCGACGCGGTCAAGGCGGTCATCGAGATGGAGAACTTCCTCTACGCGACGAGCCAACTCTCCCAGACCACGCTGAGGAGCGTCCTCGGCCAGGTCGACCTGGACGAGCTTTTGGCCAACCGGGAGAAGATCAACCTGGAGCTGCAGGAGATTCTGGACCGCCAGACCGAACCCTGGGGCGTGAAGGTATCCATCGTCGAGGTGAAGAACATCGACCTGCCGCAGGAGATGCAGCGGGCCATCGCGCGGCAGGCGGAGGCGGAGCGGGAGCGCCGGGCCAAGGTGATCCACGCCGAAGGTGAGCTGCAGGCCTCGGAAAAGCTGGCCCAGGCGGCGCAGGTCATGGCGGCCCAGCCGATGTCGCTGCAGCTGCGCTACCTGCAGACGCTCACCGAGATTGCAGCGGAAAAGAACTCGACTACCATCTTCCCGGTCCCGATCGACCTGATCAAGATGTTCCTGGATCGCTGATGAGTCTGGAGGGGAGGGGGCGTTATCCCGGTTGCTGTCAGTGAAATTGGCGAGTGACAGTCATGGCTGTTTATAATAGTATATATGTGAGCATTCCTGGCACGTGATTGTGTACCGGAAGCCATGCAATAAAAGGGGGGAATCTGCCATGCTGAACAAGAAGGTCTATGCCGCACTGAACAAGCAGCTGAACAATGAAATCTATTCCGCGTACCTCTATCTCTCAATGTCATCCTATGCCGGTTCCATCGGGCTCAAAGGGAGCGCCAACTGGTTCATGGTGCAGTACCAGGAAGAGATGGTGCACGCCATGAGGTTCTTCGCCTTCATCAACAGCCGCGGGGAACACACCGAACTGGGCGCAGTATCCCAACCTCCCTGCGAGTTCAAAGACCTGCTGGACATGATGGAAAAGACGCTCGCCCACGAGGAGTTCATCACTGCCTCGATTTACGAGCTGACCGACCTGGCGCTGGCGGAGCGGGATCACGCCACCCACATCTTCCTGCAGTGGTACGTGACGGAGCAGATCGAGGAGGAGGAGAACGACCGGGATATCATCGGCAAGCTGAAGCTGATCGGTGACAACGGGCAGGGGTTATTGATGCTGGACGCGGAATTGGGAACGCGGGTCTTCGTGCCGCCGCCCACCGCACCCTAGATAAAAATAGAGGACCGGCAAAAAAGAAGGGCCCGCTCAGGCGGGCCCTTTCCATATCGGTTCTACAGTATCTCAACGACTCAACGACTCGACGACTCAACGACTTAATGACTCAACGACTCGCCCTTTTCGATGTGCGCGGTGCCCTTCAGGTTGGCCACCAGGTCGACGACCTCTTTCTGAGTCTTCTCGCGCTTCAGGAACTCCATGATCTTCGCCTTCACGGTCTCGAACTTCTCCGTGGATGCTTCCTGCTTGTCGGTGAGCTTTATGATGTGATAGCCGAACTGGGTCTCCACCACTTCGCTCACCTGACCTACCTTAAGCCCGAAAGCGGCCTTCTCGAAGGGGGCGACCATCTGCCCGCGTCCGAAGCTGCCGAGATCGCCGCCCTGGCTGGCGCTCGGGCAGGTGGAGTCGGACTTGGCCAGCGCCGCAAAATCCTCACCGGCCTTTACCCTCTTAAGCAGGGCCTCGGCTTTCTCCTTCGCCTTCTTGCGCTCCTCGGGGGTCGCCTTCTCGTCCACGCCGATCAGGATGTGGCTCGCCCTGGCGCTTTCCGGCTTGTTGAAGTACTTCTCCTTGTTGTCGTTGTAGAACTTCTGCGCGTCGGCTTCGCTGATGATGATCTTGAAGGCGATCTGCTTCTCGATGAAGTTGCTGATCAGAATATCCTTGCGGGTGAATTCCTGCATGTCCTTCATGGTCATGTCGACCCCTTTGAGGGCCTTTTCGAAGTCCGCGTCGGAGCTGAATTTGGCCCGGTTCAGGGCGATCTTGTCGGCGATCTGCTTGTCCAGGTCCTTCGGCTGGTACTTGGAGGCCTCCTGGTACAGGAGTTCGGCAGAGGTGAGCTGCTCCAGGGCCGCGTCCTGGGCCTGCTTCATCAGCTCGGGCGCCAGCGGCTGCTGGACCTGGTTTTGCGCCAGCATGACCTTCACGGCGCGGTCCAGTTCCAGCCGGGTGATGGTGGTCCCGTTCACCCGCGCCATCGCGTCGCCGGGGGCGGCCTTGGGTTGCTCCTTGGCCGGCTGCTCCTGGGGCGACAACTCCTTGGCGGGCTGCTCTTTGGCGGGCGTCTTGGCGTCTGTCTCGGCTCCCCAGGCGGGGAGGGCGGCCAGCAGCAGGGCGGCGATTGCGGGTGTGGCAATTCTTCTTAAGGAAAACATGCACATCTCCTTTGGTGGAATTTTTGGGGATGATACCATCTATTCACAGGGTTTTCAAACCCCAATACTGCGCTGCGGCGCGGCGAGGGGGGATTTTTTATCTTGGGGGTTTTAATGCGCTGCAGAATATGATAATAGTACAGCAAAATTAATTACGCGGTTAACTCGTGATCATAAGGAGCTAGACATGTCTAAGAAATCGGGAAATGAACAGGCGGCGATTCTGGCCTTTATTGCAGGGGCTGCTGTCGCTGCGGGTGCTGCGCTGCTCTTCACGCCAAAGACCGGGCGTGAGGTGCGCGAGAAGCTGGGCGAGGCCAAGGAAGAGGCGCTCGACAAGCTGAAACTCTGCGTCAAGGGCGCCAAGTACCGCACCAAGGGCGCCAAGGGCGACCCGCTGGACTACGACGGCGGCGACTGCTGGATCTAGATCCCGGCAGCGCAAGCAGTAACTCGACTTAACGACTTAACGACTTAACGAACTAGAGCCCCAATTCGCGCTGCGCCACCTCCAGGTAACTCCGGATGGCCAGCGCGCTCTCCATGCCGAGAACCCGGTCCGCGATCCGCCGTGCCCGCGCCAGCGCGATATGGCGGATCGCCTCCTTCACCTGCGGGATGCAGGGCGCCGAGAGGCTGAAGCTGCGGATGCCGAGCCCCATCAGGAGTATGGCGTTGATCGGCTCGCCGGCCATCTCGCCGCACAGGGTGGCCGGCTTGCCGGCGCCCGCCGCCGCGTCCGCCACCTTCTTGATGGAGTGCAGCACCGCCGGGTGGTAGGGATCGTACCACTTCTTGACCCGCTGGTTGTTCCGGTCGCAGGCGAGGGTGTACTGGATCAGGTCGTTGGTCCCGATGCTGAAGTAATCCACCTCCTTGGCCAGCATCTCCGCAACCAGCACCGCCGCGGGAAGCTCAACCATGATGCCAAGGCCAATCTCCCTGTCGAACGGTTTTCCCTCCCGAGTCAGCTCCTCTTTCACCTCCTCCAGTATCCGCTTGATGGCGCGCACCTCGTCCACCCCGGAGACCAGCGGGAACATCAGGTTGCACCTGCCGTGGGGCGAGGCGAGCAGCACCCCGGCGAGCTGCTCCCGGAAGATGTCCTCCCGCTCCAGCGAGACCCGGATGGAGCGCCAGCCCAGGAACGGGTTGTCCTCCTTGGGGTGCGGGAAGTAGGATAGCCCCTTGTCGCCCCCTATGTCGAGGGTCCGGATGGTGACCGGCTGCCCCGGGAACCCCTCCAGCACCTTGCGGTACACGCTCGCCTGCTCGTAGCGGTCGGGAAAGGCGTTGCGGGTCATGAAGGGGAACTCGGTCCGGTACAGCCCGACCCCCTCCGCGCCGTTCAGGTGGGCGACCCTTAAGTCGCTGATCAGGCCTATGTTGGCATAGAGCATGATCCGGCAGCCGTCCGGGGTGACGGCGGGGAGCTCGCGGATCCCCTCCAGGGCGCGCTGCTTCAGGTCGAACTCGCCCTGCAGCCTCTGGTACTCGAGCTTGACGCTTTGGTCCGGGTTCAGGTAGACGCAGCCCGAGGTGCCGTCGACGATGACCTCGCTCCTGACCCCCACCAGCTTCAAAAGGCCGTCTACCCCGAATACGGTCGGGATGCCCAGGGCGCGCGCCATGATGGCGGCGTGGGCGTTCAGGTTCCCCTTCTCGGTGGCGATCCCGATCACCTTGCCCGGGTCCATGGTGGCGAGGTCCGAGGGGAGCAGCTCGCGGGCGATGATGACCCGGTTCTCCTTGAGCTTCTCCTGGGAGCGGTGGTTGCCGCTCAGCGCGTCGACCAGCCGGCGGCCGATGTCCTCCATGTCGGCCGAGCGCTCGCGCAGGTAGGGGTCCTCCATCTGGGAGAAGGCGGCGATGTAGTGGCCGACCACCTCGGAGACCGCCCGCTCCGCACCGAGCCCCTCGTCGATCAGGGTGGTGATCTTGCCGGTGAAGCCGCGGTCCTCCAGGATCATCAGGTGGCTGTGGAAGATCGCCGCGTCCGCCTCGGAGAGCATCTCGCCCACCCGCTTCTCCAGGTAGATGGTCTGGATGCGGGCCTTCTCCAGGGCGATCAGCAGGCGCTTGTGCTCCTCGGCCCGCGGCCTGGCCCGCTCCAGCACCGGCTCTTCCCGAAGGCCCCGGTTCAGTATGGAGACCTTCCCGGCGGCAAAGCCCGGCGCGATCCCGATTCCCGTCAGCACCGCCTGGTGCGAGGAGGCGCGCTTGGGCGTCCCGGGGCTCTTCAGCACCCCTCCCTTGGTGAGGCGCTCCACCTCGGCCGCGTAATAGGCGCGCTCCTCCTCCTTCTTCCTGATGGAGTCGAGCAGCTTGGCGTTGGAGACGATGGAGGAGATCTGCCAGGCTATGGTCGAGACGGCGGAGATTTCGGCCGGGGTGAAGGTGCGCGCCTCGCGGTTTTGGACCACGATGACCCCGATGGGGTTCTTGCGCTCGAAGAAGGGGACGCCCAGGAAGGAGAGCACCTTCTCCTCCTTGGTCTGGCGGAAGTACTTGTAGCGCGGGTGCAGCGGGGCGTTGTCGGTCGCCACCACGCCGCGGCTCTCCACGGCGAGGCCGGTGAGCCCCTCCGAGGTCTTCATGGTGATGCCGACCGAGAGCCGGGAGAGGCCGCGGGTCGCGTGCAGCCGGAGCGTCTCGCCGTCCTCCTCCAGCAGGTAGATGGAACAGACGTCCGAGGCCATCCTCTTGGCCACCAGGTTGACGATGTTGTCCAAGGTCTCCTGCAGGTCGTGGGAATGCAGGATCAGGGCGCTGATGTCCTCCAGCGTCCTTAAGCCCAGCTTCTCCACCGGCTCATCTGGCATAGTGCTCCCCTTTGCGTATGATTTCCGTAGTATAGATGAGGAGGATGGAATGTGAAGTATTTTAATGTTATTTTAACCGCTACACTGTTGGCAAACCCGCACCTTCTCTGTTATAGTGAGCGCCAATGATACGCAGGCAGGTTCGGAGGTGGCCATGAAAACAACTTTTGACGAGGCGCTGGCAAACGGCATATCCCAAATGGAATCGGGGGAATACGTCCAGGCTGCCGATACTTTCAGGCAGTGTCAGGTGCTGGATCCCGGCAATGCCGAGGGGTTTTTCTACCTCGGGGAGGCGCTCTCGGAGCAGGGGAAGACGGACGAGGCCATAGCCGCGCTGAAAAAGGGGCTGGAGCTGGCGCCCGAGGACCTGGACGGGCTGACCGCCCTGGGCGACATCTACTTCGAGGCGGGCAAGCACAAGGATGCGCTGGCCTGCTACCGCAGGGTGACCGAATTGCAGCCCAGGGACTGCGACGGCTACGTCAGCATGGGGCTGGTCTACAACGCCATGGAGCGCGCCGACGACGCCCTGAAGTCCTTCGAACGGGCCCTGGAGCTCGACCCCCGGAACGTCTTCGCCCTGAACGCCATGGGGGATCTCTACTACGGCCTGGGCGAGAACGACAAGGCGATCGCCGCCTACCACAAGGGGATCGAGATCGATCCCGACGACGCCACGGCCCGCTTCAACCTGGGCGAGCTCTACTACGACATGGACGACCTGGAGGCCGCGGAGCGCGAGACCCTGGAGGCGATCCGGCTCGACCCCGAGTTCACCATGAGCTACCTGACCCTGGGGAACATCTGCATCGACCAGGAGCGCATGGCCGACGCCATCGGCTACTTTGAGAGCTACCTGAAGAAGGAGCACTCGCCCCAGGCCCACGAGATGATCGCCGAGGTGAAGGCCGTCATCGACGGGCTCAAGGAAGAGCTGCGCGGCTAGAGCGCGGCAACTTTACCGACTGAAAAAGGGGGCTTTGAGCCCCCTTTTTTTATTCCTGATTAGTGACAATCTTCCGCTTTCAATAACTCTCCCTCCCCCCTTGCGGGGGAGGGTCGGGGTGGGGGGGAAGCAGCCACGAAGTGACCTGGGCAGTCATGGTGCCTTCCCCCTCCCCCTGATATGGTTGTCAGTCGTCAAGGAAAAAACAGTTTTCCCGTCCACTTCTTGCAAGTGGCTGCTTTGAATGGTTTATTCCAGGGCGTATGCCGGGGCAGAACCTATGTAGCG